>Ga0306926_10006171_pt1 | contig 12858 bp, 10 predicted proteins | sample flu12Cox44000178_FD_203759 | JGI IMG/M metagenome (GOLD analysis project Ga0306926, IMG submission 203759) | Lab enrichment of tropical soil microbial communities from Luquillo Experimental Forest, Puerto Rico - flux8day.12C.oxic.44.000.178 (v2)... | ecosystem: Environmental > Terrestrial >... | reverse complement strand
GGCCGGCCGGCTACGTGACCAGCGCGGCCTTCGGGCACACCGTCGGCCGGCCGATCGCCTACGCCTGGCTTCCGGCCTCGGCGACCGCCGGCACCAGCGTCGAGATCCAGTACTTCGGCACCCGTATCCCGGCGACCGTCGCCGCCGAGCCGCTCGTTGACCCGCAGATGACCCGGATCCGCGGCTGACGCCGATCGGCGGGCACCGCAAGACCGGCGCGGTGCGGCAGGGCGCCCCTCCCGGCAGGCACGCCCGGCCGGCCCGGCCCGGTCACCCGCCAGACGGTGGCTTCTGGCTGCGGTAGTAGCCGAGCTGCGAGCTGATCTCATCGGCGCCGGCCTGGAGCTTCTTGGCCAGCTCCGGGAACGATTCCGTGCCGAGCCGGTAGGAAGGCCCAGAGGCGCTCAGGCCGGCCACGACCGAGCTGTCGGCGCCGCGGACTGGAGCGGCGACCGTGTTCAGCCCGGTCTCGAGTTCCTCGACTGTGCACGCCCAGCCGCGCTGGCGTATTCGGTCAAGTTCGGCGCGCAGCGCCTCTTCCGGGTTCAGCGGCGTGACCGCGTCGACGGCGTGATTCATGAATATCGCCTGGTGGCATAGGTTTCGGCACCCACAGGTTCAGCCGCGCTTCACGTAGCCGCATCGCCAGGAGATTTTCGCGGCGGCAGCCTCGAGCGGGGCTAGAAACTGCGGCAGCGTTCGTTCGTTCGCCCGAAACGAGGGCCCGGAGATGGTCAGGGCAGCAATGACCCCGCCACCCAGGGTACGGATCGGCATGGCCAAGGCGGTGAGCCCAACCTCGTATTCCTCATACGTCGTCGCGTAACCCAACTTCCGGACCAGGGCGAGCTGCTCCTGGAGTTCGGCGGCATCCGTGATAGTCGCGGAGGTATGGGCGGTGAGGCCGGGGGCGATGAGGGCGTCGAGCTCGGTCGATGTCATCTCCGCCAGAAAGACCTTCCCGGCCGCGGTCGCATGGAGGGACGCTCGCGTGCCCACATGGTCCACGGTGGTGACCGCTGCGCTGCCAAGAGCCTCGTCAACGGTGAGCACCTCGGCACCGTCGGGAACGGCCACGCTCACCGTCTCACCCACCGATGCGGCCAGCTCATGAGACACCGGACGGCTTACCGCGACGATATCGCGAACCTTCGAAGCCCCGGCCGCGAGCAGGACTGCCGTGCGGCCCACCCGGTACTTGCCGCGCTCGGAGTCCTGCACCACCAGGCCCCGAGCCTCGAGTGTCATGAGCAGGCGAAATACCGTCGACTTGTTTACCGCCAACTCGCTGGCGATCTCGGTGACACCGGCGGCGCCGAACTCCGCAAGCATCTCCAGGATCGACACTGCTCGGTCCACCGACTGCACGGCGGACAAGCGAGGCCGGTCCCCGGTCGGCATGGCTCCGATGATAGCGTGCTCACAGCACCGCACCCGTTCGCGACAAACAGTGGTAGCCCACCGTCCTCACTGCCGCTGAGGGGCGCGTTACGGGCGTCCTGAACCTGCGCTCCTGGCCATCTCGGGTCCGCTTTCCAGGTCCACGAACACTCCCTTCCGGTGCTGCTCGCCGAACTCGAGCCCGCGACGGCGAAGATTTCTTGGCGGGCCGCCTCGCTGAAGTGCGGCTGAGCTCGACCCTCAAGCTAGGCACCCGAGTACCGCCGATCCCTTGACGGCCCATTCTCTCCGCATTTAGGCTTGTGTCAAATAGCGCATGTATGCCGTATTACGGCACAAGTCCGCTCGAGAAGGGAGTTGACCGTGATGACGAACGCGCCCGCAACAACAACAGTGATCTCGCCGTCTCTCCCGGACGCGCAGGCACGACACACCGCTCAACGCCCCGTAGCCCCGAGAGCTCGGCTCCGTGACCTCATCGACCGCCGCGTGCCTTGGCGAAGCCTGGAGGCGGAGTTCTACACCGACGCCGATGTGTTCGCCCTGGACATGGAACTCGTATTCGGCCGCCACTGGATCTTCGCCGCGACCGACGCCGAGATCCCCGAGCCGGGGGACTACGTCACCGTCGACTTCGGGCCGTACTCCGTGATCGTCGTCCGCGACGATGACGAGCAGGTGAGCGCCTTCCACAACGTCTGCCGGCACCGCGGTGCCCGCATCCTCGACGCTGGCAGCGGATCCGTGGGAAACATCGTCTGCGGCTACCACCACTGGACCTACGGCGTAGACGGCCAACTGCGCTACGCGGAGTCACAGCCGGCCGACTTCGACCCCTCGTGCTTCGGCCTTCGTCGAGTGAACGCCCGAAGCGTCGCGGGCCTCATCTTCCTGTGCCTGTCACAGGAGACGCCGCCGGACTTCGACGAAGTCGCCGCGATCGTAGGGAGCTACGTCGGACCTCACAAGCTTGCGCGTGCCAAGGTGGCCGCCCAGATCGACCTGGTCGAGAACGGCAACTGGAAGCTCACGATGGAGAACAACCGCGAGTGCTACCACTGCAGCGGCCACCCCGAGCTGTCGTGCACCGTCTTCCCCCTGTTCGGCTTCGACCAAGGCGAGCTGCCGACACGGCTACAGCCCGTTGCCGAGCGTCAGCGAAAGGCATTCGCCGAAACCTCGGCGACCTGGGACGCGCTTGGGCTCCCGTACGGCCTTCGCCAAGAACTGGACTCCCGTCCCACGGGCTACTTCATCGAGCGCGAGCCTCTCGACCTGGCCGGCGAGTCATTCACGCCGGACGGTTCCGCGGCGGTCAAGCGGACCATCGGCGATTTCCCGACGGCCAAGCTGGGTCGCGTGGGCCTGCACCTGCAGCCGAACTCCTTCTACCACGTGCTGGGGGACCACGCCGTCAGCTTCGCGGTGCTGCCAATCGCCCCGGACAAGACGCTGGTGCGCACGACGTGGCTGGTTCACCCAGACGCCGAGGAGGGCGTCGACTACGACCTGGACACCCTCACGTCGATGTGGAAGACCACCAACCTTCAAGACGCCGCGTTCGTGGAGAGAGCCCAGCAAGGAGTCTCGAACCCCGCATACTTGCCTGGCCCCTACAGCCCCGTCGAGTACATGGTCGAGGCCTTCGTGAACTGGTACCTGGTCCGTCTCCGGGTGCACCTGGACGCGGTGGAGGGCACGTCATGACCGTTGCCGTACTCGCGGGGCCGCCCCTGGATGTCACTGCCGCCGTGCAGGTCCCTGCGCCCGACGACGAAGACCAGATCCTGCAGTGCGTGCAAGTCCAGCCGGTAACCCACGACGTGCGCACCTTCGTGTTCGAAGCCACTGGCTCGGGGCTTGGCCGGCACGAACCCGGGCAGTACCTGGTCCTAGGCCTCGAAATCGCCGGCGAGACCGTGGAACGGTGTTACACGATCTCGTCTCCCCCGACCAGGCCCGCGCGCGTGGCCATCACCGTCAAGAGGGAACCCGGCGGGCTGGTCTCGAACTGGCTCCACGATCACCTCGACCCAGGAGGCCGCGTCGTCGCGAGGGGTCCGTACGGCAGCTTCTCGGTGACCAACCACCCCGCGCAGCGATACCTGCTGCTGTCCGGGGGGAGTGGCGCGACCCCGATGATGTCAACGCTGCGGACCTTCTTCGACCTCGGCCAGCCCGTCGACGTCGTATACGTCCACAGCGCCCGCACGCCAACCGACATCCTGTTCCGGCACGAGCTCGAATGGATGTGCTCGAGCACGGTCACGTGCCCGACTCTCGCTGTGACCCATATCTGTGAACGCAGCGCCGAGGACGAGACGTGGTTCGGTGCCACGGGATTCCTCGACTCCGCCATCCTCGCCGAGACCGTGCCAGACATCTCGCAGCGTGAGGTGTTCGCATGCGGGCCGCCTCCCTACCTGGAGGCCGTGCGGAAAATCGTGACCGCCCTGGGCGTTCCGCCCGGGTGGTACCACGAGGAGGCCTTCATGGCCCTCCCCGCCGCTGAGCCTGCGATTGGGTCCTGGCGCTCGGACGCCCCGGCGCCCGCACCGGAGTCGGCACCACCGTCCGCGTCCGGACCTTCATCGTCAGCGGGACAGACATACGTGGTGAAGTTCGCCCGCAGTCAGCGGCAGGTCGAGTGCACGCCGGGGACCACCTTGCTGGCCGCGGCCGCACAGGCGGGCGTGACGATCGCATCATCGTGCAGCCAAGGCATGTGCGGCACCTGCAAGCTCACTCAGCTCTCGGGCGAGGTCGAGATGAACCATCAGGGCGGAATCCGCGCCAAGGAGATCGCCGCGGGGAAGATCTTGCCGTGCTGCTCGGTCCCCACAACAGATGTGGTCCTTGACGCCTGACGGCCCCCGACCTCGTCCATCCCCGCCGAACAGCAGCACAACCACCTCAGAAAGCCCGTCCTATCCACACTCGGAGCGCCGCCCATGTCTGACATCGACCCTCTCCTAACGCCGTTCACAATGAAGCACCTCACCTTGCGCAACCGGATCGTGAGTACCTCACACGAACCGGCATACAGCGTGGACGGCCTGCCAAAGGACCGCTACCGCGCCTACCACGTGGAGAAGGCCAAAGGCGGTGTCGGTCTGACGATGATCGGTGGGAGCGCGATCGTCTCGCCCGACAGTGCGCCCGTCTTCGGGAACCTGCAGCTGTGGAAAGACGAGGCCGTCCCGTGGCTGCGCCGGCTCTCCGGCGAGGTCCACGAGCACGGCAGCGCTGTCATGACTCAGCTGACTCACATGGGCCACCGCACGAGCAACTACACCGACCACTGGCTGCCGGCGATGTCGGTGAGCCGCGTCCGCGAGTCGGCGCACCGCGCTTTCACCCGGCCCGCCGACCGCTGGGATCTGGCGCGCATTGCGCAGGACTTCGCGGACACGGCCGCGCGATGCAAGGAGGGCGGCCTGGACGGCATCGAGATCAACGCATACAGCCATATATTCGACGCGTTCTGGACACCACTGCGCAACCAGCGCGACGACGAGTACGGCGGATCTTTCGAGAACCGCATGCGCTGGCCACTACAGGTGGTCCGCGGAATCCGCCAAGCGGTCGGGAAGGACTACATCATCGGGGTCCGGATGACGTTCGACGAGGAGCGTCCGGGTGGGGTCACGCCGGAGGAGGGCATCCGGATCGCACAGGTCCTCACCGCGGCAGGGGTCGACTTCATCAGCGTCATCAAGGGGTTCACCGACACCGACACCGAGCTGGCGCGGGTCATCCCCCCGATGGGCACGCCGTCCGCGCCGCACCTGGAGCTCGCCGGCTGGGTGAAACGGAACCTCGACGTCCCGGTCATGCATGCCGCCCGGATCGCCGACGTCGCGACGGCTCGGTATGCCATCTCCGAGGGCCTGCTGGACCTGGTCGGCATGACCCGGGCACTCATCGCCGACCCGCATCTGGTCGCGAAGGTCGCTCGGGGAGAGAGCGACCGGATTCGGCCCTGTGTGGGCGCCAACATGTGCATCGACGGCATCTACAGCACGGGCGCGTCCTACTGCGTGCACAACCCCTCTACGGGCCGTGAGCTCGAGTTGCCGCACAAGGTTGGCACGGCACCGTCCGTCAAGCGGTGCGCGATCGTCGGGGGTGGTCCCGCGGGGCTGGAGGCGGCCCGCGCACTGGCCGAGCGCGGGCACGACGTGACGCTTTTCGAAGCCAGCGATCGCCTCGGCGGCCAGGTGATCCTCGCGGCCAGGTCCATCCGACGTCGCGACCTGATCGGCATCATCGACTGGCGCGTTCAGGAGATCACGCGTCTGGGCGTCCGAGTGGAGCTAAACCACTACGTCGAAGCTGAGGAGATCGCCGGTGGCGGGTACGACATCGTCATCGTCGCCACCGGCGGCATCCCGGACGTTGACATCGCCAAAGGCAGCAGTCTCGCGACCGACACCTGGGATGTTATGTCCGGCGCCGTCAAGCCCACCGGTGACGTCATCGTCTACGACGACAACGGTGCGAACCCCGCCGTGGACGCCGTGGAGATGCTCACGGGCTCAGCCCGCTCGGTCCGATTCGTCACCCCCGAACGCACCTTGCTGCCGGAGATGGGATCACTCACGTTGTCGGGCTACCTGGAGATGATGGCCGACAACGAGGTAGCCATCACTCCCGTGCACCGCCTAGTCGGGATTGAGCCGGTCGAGGGCCGGCTCAAGGCTACGTTCGCCGTGGACGGTGCCCACAAGAGGATCGAGATGCTGGCCGATACCGTGGTGGTGGAGCACGGCACCACGCCGTTGACCGAGGTGTACGACGGGTTGGTCGACGACTCGATCAACGGGGGCGAGATCGACCCGCACGACCTGCTCTCGCTCTCCCCGCAGTCGCCCAACCACAATCCCGAGGGCTGCTACCGGATCTACCGAGTCGGCGATGCCGTCGCGAGCCGCAACATCCAGGCCGCGGTGCTCGACTCGTTCCGTCTCTGCAGCGCCATCTGAGCACCGGGCAAAGACAGTGCGACGGAAATACTCCGCGAACGCCGACGGCCGCCACACCATACCCACCGATGATGCCGCTCGGCGGCATCGATAAGGCCCTGATCAGCCAGCGCTCCCGGGCCGTCATCGAGCACCCCACCTATCCGACCCTGTACCGCGTGGCTCGCACCCAGCAAGCGACCGTCGACCTGTTCCGGCTGCGACCCGAGGAGAACTGGCAACCGGACTGGCAACGGCTGCGCGCGATGATGAACGCCGGCGCCGACCTGCTGGCGATCACACACCCTAACAACCCCACCGGTTCCACGATTACCGCCGACGAACTGCACGCCGCGATCCAGATCGCGCACGACAGCAAAGCGCGGCTCATCAGCGACGAGACGTACCGGCTGCTGACCGACGGCCACCCGCTGCCGCCAGCCGCGAGCGCCGATCCGTCTGCGGTCAGCATCTCGACGATGTCGAAGACCTACGGCCTACCCGGCCTGCGCATCGGCTGGATCGCGTGCCGGGACACCGACCTGATGAAGCGGCTCGTGGCCTGCCGCGAGCACATCACGATCACCAACAACACGCTGGGCGAGCACATCGCGCTCGAGGTCCTGCGGTCGGCGCAGGCCTATATCGCCAGGGCCAGGGACCGGGTCACGCGCAACCGGGCGGTGGTGGCCGCCACCGTGGCCGCGCACCCCCGGCTCGACTGGGTGCCGCCCGCCGCGGGCGTGGTCGGGTTCCCGTGGATAACCGGGGCGAGCGAGGCCCAGTGCCGTGACCTCTACCGCAGCATGGCCGAGGACCGCAAGACCCTAGTCATCCCCAGCTCTGGGTTCGAACTGCCCGACACCTACTTCCGCATCGGCTTCGGCACCGACCCGGCCGAACTGCGCACCGGACTCGGCCAGCTCACCACGGCCCTCGATGAACTCGGCGGCACGCCAGCCGTCCCCGGCCCCCAGCGGACGCGCCAGATCAGAAAGGTGAGGCCGTGAAACCAATCGACGACGCGCCGCTCAACGGCGACCTACCCCAGCGCCCCCGCCGGCCGTGACCTTCGGTTGCGGCCGGCGGGGGTGCGGTGTGGTGTTTTAGGAGGGGGCGGGGACCGCGCCGGCGGCCGGGGTAGCGGGCGGTGGTGAGGCCGGCTCGACGTGGCTGCTCTTGGTGAGGGAGATGTTGGCGGTTTCCGGGGCCCACAGGTAGGTCACGGTCAGGCCGATCGCGCTGATCACCGCGCCGACGAGCACGCTGGGGCCGACGCCCCAGTGGGCGACGCCGAGCGGCAGCAGGAAGGTGCCGCCGGCCGCGCCGATGCGGCTGAACGCGGCCGCGAAGCCGGTGCCCTGGGCGCGCAGGTGGGAGGGGAAGATCTCGGCCGGGTAGACGCCGCATAGCATGCCCGCGCCGGCGGCGAAGAAGGAGAACAGCGCGAAGCAGGCGACGACGACGAGCCCGGGCGCGCCGGCCCAGGCGCCGATCAGCCCCAGGGTGATGGTCGCCACCCAGAAGCACACGATCAGCGTCTTGCGCCGCCCGGCCCGGTCGATGATCAGCATGCCGGCTACCGCGCCGAGCGCGGCCAGGCCGTTGGCCGAGATGGTGCTGATCCGCTCATCGGAGATGTGCAGCGTGGCGAACACCAGCGGGGCGAAGGTGAAGATGGCGAAGTAGGGCGCGACGTTGCAGAACCAGAAGATGGCCGCGAACCAGGTCCGGGTGCGCATGCCGGGGGCGAACAGCTCGCGGAACTTGCCCGGGGCCACGGCCTCGCCGGCCATCTGCTCGGTGGTCCAGTATTTCTCCCCGCCGAGGTACTTGTTGACGATCCGCCGGGCCTCCTCGACCCGGTCCCGGGACAGCAGCCAGCGCGGGGACTCCGGCAGCCCGTAGCGCAGCACCAGCGTGATGACCGCCGGGATCGCGCTGGTCGCCAGGATCACCCGCCAGCCCACGTTCGCCGCGGTCAGCGCGTAGGCGATCACGACCGCGCCCAGGAAACCCACGTACCACAGGGTCTGCAGCCAGCCCAGCCGCTCGCCGCGGCCGTGCGAGGGGGACAGCTCGGCCAGCATCGCCGGCCCGATCGCGTACTCCGCGCCGATCGCCACCCCGAGCAGCAGCCGCACCACCAGCAGCTGCCATCCGGCCTGGACGAACAGCTGCAGCACGCCGAGGATCACGAAGGAGATGATGTCGATGGTGAACAGGGTGCGGCGGCCGTACCGGTCGGTCAGCCAGCCGAAGATCGGGCTGCCGAAGAAGATCCCGATCAGCGTCGAGGCGCCGATCAGCCCGAGCATCACCACGCCCAGGTCCAGCTCGTGCGCGATGGCCGGCAGGACCACGCTGATGATCCCCAGGTCATAGCCGTCCAGCCCCTCGCCGAGCGCGGTGGCCGCAGTGACCCGCAGCAAGAACCCCTTCTGGCCCTTGACCTCCGCGGGGACGTGGACGATAACGCCGTCGTCGCTCATGCTGGTAGTTCTCCTCCCCCCGCCCTGCCGGACGGGATCGTGCTCATGCGCCCAGGTGTCATCGCGGCGCGCCTCATCCGGACATCTGGGTGGCCAGGAACTGCCGGGCGGCGGCCGCCGGGCTCTGGTGGCCCAGCACCACCTCGGCGTTCAGCTGCCGGATCGCCGCGTAGGTCAGGCGGCTGCTGACCGCGTTCAGGGTCTGCGCGAAGGCCGGCCCCTCGGCCTTCAGCACCCCCTTATTGACGACCGGCGCGACGTTCTGGTAGCCGAAGATGTTCTTCGGGTCGCTCAGCACCACGTACTTCCCGCTGCGCAGCTGCGGGTCGGTCGAGGACGAACCCCCCACCTGGACCTGCCCGCTGTCCAGCGCCGCGTAGACCGGGGCTCCCAGCCCGTACGGCACGAAGTGCAGGTTGCCCAGGCCGTAAGCCTGCTGCAGCCCCACGTACCCCTCATACCGGGTCTGCTCGGGGGTGTAGGCGCCGTACCTCAGCGGGCCCAGCCCCTTCAGCTGCTCGATGGTGGTCAGGTGATGCGCGGCGGCGAACGACTTGAGCACGGCGATCTGATCGTGGTTCTGGAACGGCGTGGGCTCAAGCAGCGTGAAGCCGCGCCGGTCCTCGAACCGGGCCGCCTGCTGATAGGTCTGCTGCCACGATGTCGGCGGCGCCGGGGCGACGTTGCTGCCCGCATCGCCCGGAGCCCCCAGCGCGATGTTGGTCAGCGTGGAGACGATCTCGCCGATGTACTCCGGGTACAGGTCGATCGAGTGATTCAGCAGCCCCGGGTCGATCACCTCGGTCGGGCCGATGCCCTGCTTCAGGTGCACCGTGAACCCCTGAGCCGCCAGCGCCTGGGCATACAACTCGCCCAGGATGTACTCCTCGGTGAAATCCTTGGTGCCCAGCGTCACCGCCGGCTTACTCGCACCCGGCTGACCGGACGGGAAAGCGACCACCGCGGTACTCGGCTCGAAACTCTGACCCGAGAAATTCCCCCCCGACGACGCACACCCCGACACCACCGCCACAACCGCCACCACCAGCACGACAGCCCGCGGCCGCCGCCCCGGGTGCGTCATTGTGGCGCGCCAGGCGAACGTCAGGCGGGACATGAACCACCGGTGGCTAGCCGGCGGGGGCACTAGGCGGGTTGCGTTCATTGGTCTTCGGGAGCTGGGCGCGCAGGCGGCGGGCCCGGTACTCCCTCCCTCCTGTCGGTTCGTCGTCAGGCGGCCCAGCTCCTCAGCAGGAGATCGAGCCTAGGGTCTCGAACAGGGGTACATCCCGGCGGTCCGGGCGATCGAGTCGCTCGACCCCGGGGGCATGTCATCGATGGCGGCCACGAGCTTGCCCACTCGGTGCTAGCGGCGTACGGTGACGAACTGGGACGGCGCGGACCGGGCGGGGCCGCACACCTTGGTGAGGCGAGACGCTTGAGCCAACGGCCTTTCGGCCTGCGCGCGTAGGTGCGGATGACGGCGTTTGCAGGTGGTGGTCATGGCCACTCCTGATATTCCGTATCACGGGAAAATACTGCTATACGAGACACCATGAGCGCGCTACGGCCGGCTGTCAACCCTGAGCGGAGGATTTCTCCTCGGCCTCCCAGCGCGGGAGCGACGGCCGGCATCGGCGGCAGTATCGTTGCGCTATGCCCAACGATCGCGCGGAGCGGGGCACTTCAGTGCAGTCCGTGAACCGGGCCGTCTCCATCCTCCAGGTCCTGGCGCGCCACGGGGCGGCCCAGGTGACGCAGATCGCCGCCGAGCTCGGCGTGCACAAGTCCACGGTGTTCCGCCTGCTAGCGACCCTGGAGTCACGTGGACTCGTGGAGCACAACAGCGAGCGGGGCCGGTACCAGCTCGGCTACGGCGTCGTGCAGCTCGCGGCAGGCGCGACCAAGAAGCACGATCTGTCGCTGCTCAGCCGGCCTATTTGCGGCGAGCTCGCCGAGAAGGTGGGCGAGACGGTCAACGTGGCGATCCATGACGGGCGCAAGGTGATCAGCATCGACCAGGTGATCGGCTCGCCGATGGTCACCACCGTCAACTGGGTCGGGCAGCGCACCCCGATGCACGCCACCTCCGCAGGCAAGGTCTTCCTGGCGAACATGCCCCCGGATCAGGTCGACGCGATCCTCGCGGAAGGGCTGGAGAGCTACACGCCGCACACCGTCACCGACCCGGCCGCCCTCAAACGGCAACTCGCGCTCGTACGGGACCGCGGCTACGCCCAGAGTGTGGAGGAGCACGAGATCGGGCTGACCGCCGTGGCTGCCCCCATTCGCTCCATGGACGGCGAGGTCATCGCCGCCGTGGCCGTCTCCGGCCCCATCTTCCGGCTCAACGAGGACACCATCGCTGATGTGGCCGGGCACGTGCTCGCCGCGGCCGCGGAGATCTCGCAGCGCAACGGATTCCCAAAGCCAGGCTGACCGGTCCCGGCCGTCGAGAGTCACCCCTTGACAACGGCGCATGTCCGTGCTCAGGCTTTCTCGTATAGCGATTGTGTTTCATGATACGAGACAACTGTGGGGTCGATGAGAATCGCCGAAATCTCCGTCTACTCGCATACGCTGCCCGTCAAGGACGGCCCATACCGGTACTCCGGCAATGATCTCTTTGCGCTGGACACCACCCTGGTGAAGATCGTCGCAGACAACGGCCTCGCCGGATGGGGAGAAACGTGCCCGCTCGGCCCGATCTACCAGCCGCATCACGCGGCCGGCGCCCGCACTGCCCTGGCGGAGATGGGCCCCGGTCTCATCGGCGTCGATCCCACGCAGCCGGTGATCCTGCGCCGGAAGATGGACAGCCTCCTTGACGGGCACCGGTACGCAAAGGCCGCGATTGACATCGCGGCCTACGACCTCACTGGCAAGCAGCTCGGCGTCCGCGTCGCGGACCTGCTCGGCGGCGCTGCGACCGAGCGAGTCCCCTCCTACTACGCCACCGGCCTCAAGGAGCCCGACGACATGGCCCGGATAGCCGAGGAACGCGCTAACGAGGGCTATCCCCGGATGCAGATCAAGATCAGCGGGCGGCCCATTGAGACCGACATCGAGGTCGTGCACAAGGTCTGGGAGCGAGTCGGCACCCGCATGCGCCTCGCGGTAGACGGCAACCGGGCGCTGACGGCGCGGGACGTACTACGCCTCAGCCGCGAGTGCCCCGAGATCCCCTTCATCCTGGAGCAGCCGTGCAACACCATCGAAGAGATCAAGGCCATCCGCTCCCGGGTGAACCACGCGATCTACCTCGATGAGACCGTCGAGGACCTCGCCACAGTCCTGCGTGTCGTCGGCGAAGGCCTGTGCGACGGATTCAGCATGAAAGTCACCCGGATCGGCGGGCTGCACGCCATGGCGACCTTCCGCGACATCTGCGAGGCACGGTCGCTGCCGCACAGCTGCGATGACTCCTGGGGCGGCGACATTATCGCCGCCGCCTGCACGCATCTGGGCGCGACCGTGCATCCCCGCCTGAACGAGGGCGTATGGCTCGCCCAGCCCTACATCGACGGACACTACGACCCTGATGGCGGGGTCAGCATCGAAGGGGGTCACATCAAGCTGCCTAACGGACCTGGCCTCGGCGTAATCCCAGACGAGACGATCTTCGGCGATCCAGTGGCAGCGTTCGCCTGACGGAGCCAGGAAGGGCGTGACTATGACCAGGATCGGGTTCGTCGGGCTGGGCACCATGGGCGCCCCCATGTGCCACCGGCTGATCCAGGCGGGCCACCAGGTGCACGCCTTCGACGCTGACCCAGACAAGACCGCTGCCGCCTCGATCGCCGGCGGCTATGCCGCGCAGTCCGCAGCCGACTGCGCACGCGCCGCCGAACTGTTCTTCACCTCCCTGCCTCGTCCGGATCACGTCCAGGCCGTCATGGTCGATGCTGGCGCGCTCGCCGCCCTGCCGGCCGGGGCGGTGTGGGTCGATCTGACCACCAACCAGATCGACCTGCTCAGGCGCCTGGCCGGCCGCGCGCCGG
>Ga0306926_10006170_pt1 | contig 12859 bp, 8 predicted proteins | sample flu12Cox44000178_FD_203759 | JGI IMG/M metagenome (GOLD analysis project Ga0306926, IMG submission 203759) | Lab enrichment of tropical soil microbial communities from Luquillo Experimental Forest, Puerto Rico - flux8day.12C.oxic.44.000.178 (v2)... | ecosystem: Environmental > Terrestrial > Soil... | reverse complement strand
CTTCTTGGGCCGGATCGTCTCAGGGTCGGCATGGAACATGGTGTCCAGTCGATCGTGCTGCAGCGCTCTCAGGATTTGATGAAGGAGACGCTGAAGGTCGGAGATGAGATCAGAGTCGATCCCAACTACCGGATTGCAGTGGAGGTGCTCAGCCATTCGACCACGGAAGAATACTATCTGGAAACGGTTCCTGAATTGCCATGGGAAAAGGTCGGTGGTCAGGAAGATGCCTTGAGCGCAATCAAAGATGCGATCGAGTTGCCGCTCCTGCACGCAGATTTATTCGCAAAATTTCATCACCAGACCCCCAAGGGATTTCTCCTCTATGGGCCACCCGGTTGCGGCAAAACTCTGATTGGCAAGGCTACCGCGTACAATCTTACAAGGCAGCTCACGGAAAAAACCGGCGAGGATATGCAGCAGTTTTTTATGCATATCAAAGGTCCCGAAATTCTTAACATGTGGGTTGGGGAATCCGAAAGGATGGTGCGTGAGATTTTTGCAACGGCTCGGGAAAAACGAAAAGATGGTTTTTTACCTTTTATTTTCATCGATGAAGCCGAAAGCATTCTTGGAACTCGGCGGGCCGGCAGGTACTCAAGTATCCTATCGACGTTGGTGCCCATGTTCTGCACCGAAATGGATGGCATCGAGTCTTTAAACGAGGTGGTTATTATCCTCGCTTCCAACCGGGCCGATTTGATCGATCCAGCAATTCTGCGGCCAGGCCGAATCGACCGTAAAATTAAAGTGAATCGTCCCGACCGCGAGGCTGCACGGGAAATTTACCGAATCTATCTCTCCGAGGATTTGCCCTATGATCCCGAGCTCGTGAAGAGGATGGACGGAGTTCCTCCTGCCATTGCTCATCTGATCGACCGCGTTGTCGAGACTCAATTCTCCCGCAAGGATGAGAATCGTTTTCTGGACGTTATTTTGAGGAGCGGAAAGCGAGACACTCTTTACCGGGGAGATCTGGTGAGCGGCGCGATCATTGCCTCAGTTGTTGAACGTGCAAAGGAATTGGCGATCAAGCGTGCCATCACCACCATGGTAGAGGAAGGTATCAGCGAGTCGGATCTCCTCGTTTCTCTGAATACCGAGTATGAAGAGACGGATATCTTTCCGCCGACGGACATTGTCGAAGATTGGCTTAAGCTGATCGATTACGATTCAGAGAATGTGGTTAAGGTTTCTCCGGTCAGGGACAGCGGGAAACCGACGGGGACATCTCATGTCATATAGATATTATTTCGGGGAGAGGGCACTGCGTTTGCACCGCTCCCTGACGCACATTTGAGCTGCATGAAGCGGGTTTTTGGCATCGAAACGGAATACGGGATTACTGTAAACGGGGTCGAAACGGTCGATGTAGTAGCCGAGTCGATAGAACTTGTCCGCTGCTACACCGAACACGGGGCGCTCATGAAGTGGGACTATGAATTGGAAGACCCTCACCTCGATGCACGCGGCTTCCGTGCTCAAACCTTGATGCAGGATACTGATGAGTCAGCCTATTATGAGCTCGACAAAAATCGCCCTCTCAGCTTCGAGGAAATTAAGAGTGACCTCGTGCTGAGCAACGGCGCACGATTTTACAATGATCATGCTCATCCGGAATATTCCACCCCGGAGTGCACCCGCCTTCGGGACATTGTCGCGCAGGACAAAGCCGGAGAACGTATCCTGAGCGAGTGCGTCCGTCGCAGAAATAAGAAGATCGCGCCAGAACGCGAGGTGCGGCTTTACAAGAACAACACCGACTTCATCGGACATAGCTACGGGTGCCATGACAACTATCTGATGAGTCGATCTGTGCCATGGGATCGGCTTGTCGCCGACATCATTCCTTTCCTGGTGACTCGCCAGATCATTGCGGGTGCCGGTAAGATGGGCATCGAAGGGGAGGGCTCTTCGGGGCAACCCGGGGTTTTCCAAATTTCGCAGAGGTCAGATTTTTTCAGCGTGTTGGTAAGCATCGACACGATGAATCGGCGGCCGATTGTCAATACGCGGGATGAACCGCACGCCGATCCCGGCAAATATCGGCGCTTCCATGTGATTCTCGGGGACGCAAACATGAGTGAGTTTACGACCGCGATGAAAATCGGGACGACGTCTCTGGTTTTGGAGCTTATCGAGAAACGTGAGGCCCCTCAGTTGGAGGTGGCCCAACCGATCGATGCAACAAAGTCGATCAGCCGTGATCAGACCTATGATTGGATTATTGAGCTGAAGGATGGGCGGAAGATTTCGGCGATCGAGGTGCAACGAATGTATCTCGAAAAGGCACTTAAATATTGTGATCAGTCGGATCAGGAAGCCGCCTGGGTCTTGCAGGAATGGGAGGGAATACTAAACGATCTGGAGGTCGACGCTATGAAGTGTGTCGACCGAATTGATTGGGTTGCTAAGAAATATTTGCTTAACACTTTTCAGGAAAGTGAAGGACTTTCCTGGACCGACCCCTGGCTGCAGTCGATCGACCTTGAGTATCATAATATCGCGTGGGAACAGGGCCTGTACTATGAATTGGTTCGTGAAAATCAGGTCCGTCGAATTCTGAAGGAAGACGAGATTAAAACGGCTATTTTCATGCCTCCTGAAACAACACGGGCCTATTTTCGAGGCCGCGCTGTTGCGCGCTTTACGCCTAAAATTCATACCATTCACTGGGATGAAATTGTGTTTGGCCAGGATTCGGGCCAACGCAGGGTCTCCTTCAATCACGCGTCGGATGACGAACGGATTGACCGCTTGAACTCACTGATTCGAGAAGCAAACAACTACGAAGATTTCCTGAGCAGACTGGAGAAGTTTGTCTAGCACACCGTCTCCTAAATCCCTTTGGTTTTAACCTAAATTCCGTACGATATGAAATCGGCTTACGATCTCGCGATGGAAAGATTGGAGAAGCAATCTCCATCTGTAAAACTAACGGAAGAACAGCGTTCCCAACTGGCGGAAGTTGATTCGCTATACAAATCGCGAATTGCCGAGAAGGAGTTGCTTCTGAACGATCTGATCCGCCGGGAGCAGGCTGCTGGCAAAGCTTCAGAGGTTGAGAGTCTTCAGAAGCAACTCGCTTCGGAAATCCGGCGGTTGACCGAGGAATGCGAATCCAAAAAAGAGCGTATTCGGCAGGGTTCTACCAGTTAGTTTGGCCATCGCTATCGTTCGTCGTCCTCCTCTTGGTCGGGAGATTTTCGCGCTCATTGCATAAAATGGCCCTGCGGTGCCAAATCTTACAAATCGAACTCGTCCTTGAACTCGAATTGCCAGAGCATTTGGCTCCGGAACCAAGGTGCACTCTTTGGCCTTGGGTGAGTCAGCGTCACAGTTAAGGCTTGTACACAGCTTCGAGGACGAGTTCGAGTTCGAGGACGATTAGCCCGTTAGGCGTACACTAAGCAGATACGCCGCTGCTTGGCCTGGCGCGGGCCGATTCTGCCGCAATTCTGGGCAGGATACTCCCTCCGGGTACTAGGCAAGCGTCCAGGAATCAAGTAGGATTGAGATTCAGGCCAATCCATTCTACTCTTCATGATAACCCGAGTGCGTTGTAATTTTTTAGATCGTTTGTGCGATCTAATTTCTTTAGCATCTGTTCTCTCCCTGCTAGGAGTTGGTGGTTCGCTGACAGCTCAACCGGCAGATCGCTATTCCGGCTCTCTCGATCGAGAGGCACCGCGCGGCATAGAAACCATCCGATATTCCGTTCCGAATGGTCGCCCCGACGAGATATCGGTTCTGCCGCGCCATCTTGGATTTGCCAAATACCGGGGAAAGGAGGGAGCCGAGGATAACGCTGAGGAGAGGAAACTCGCCCGGTATGACCTTTACAAACTCGGCAATACGCCCGACGACGGCGCGGTTGCCGTGTTGCCGAAGAACAAGAGTACCAGTGCGGCCGTAGAGCTTTTCGAGATTCCTCAGGGCAGTTCCAAACCCACCGAAGAGACCGCCTCCTATTGCACCTCGATTCGCAAGACCAGCAAAGACTTGGCGAAGTTTAAACAGACCGACAACGTCTTCACCTCAACGAGCACCGCGGCGATCCTCGGTTACTATCACGTCTCGAGGGTACTGGGTGATGTCTGCGAAATCCAACCCGCGATTCTGCGGACCATGGACGTTGAACAGCACAAGAAGGTGGTGAAGCTCGCGGCCGATCTCGGCATCGGGGGAACGGTCAGGAAGAGTTGGAATTTGTTTGACAAATATTATGCCAACCCAAAAGCATCCTCGGTCGCGGCGAGCCTTTTCACCAGTGATTTCCAACAGATTTATGGGGCGCTCCTGAAGAATACCCGCGGTGAGGAACATTACGCAGAATGGCTTCAGGCGGGTAGCAATCTCAGCTCAGTCCGGGCCTTCCGAAACATGGCTGATTCTCGACCGGTCGCCACGATTCTCGGGTCTTCCCAGTTCACTCCGGCAAATGTCCAGGCGTTGGTTGGCATGCGCGACATGAGCGAACTCATTCTGCTCGACTATCTCCTGGGGCAATCAGACCGCCTGACGGGCGGAAACATTAGCGATTTCAACGTCGTTTATTATGTTGATGGCAACGAGGTGAAATACTCACGAAAAGCCGATAAAGTTCCGCCCGGCGCTACCCAGGTCACCGTCAAGAAACTGACGATAGTCGATACCGATGCCGGACTTCTGAACCAGAATGTGTTCGAGCAAAAAGGGTATCTCAACCAGATCTGTCACCTGCGTCCGGACACCTACAATCGACTGCTCGATTTTGCGCAGCGCTGGAAAACCGACCCGGAGGTCAAAGCATTCTTTCACCAGGAGTGCACCTTCAGCAACGGTCAGTTGGCAAGGTTTGAGAAGTATCTGCTGACCGCGGCAGCCACCATGCAAAGCCGGCGGGCTGCAGGAAAATTGTTGTTGGATCTTGATCTAGACAACTTTTTCAAACCGGGGCAGTAGTATCCTATCCCTCTCAGATCGCCGAGGCCAAGTTGTTGGGCTCATAAGAGTCATACTAGAAGGAGTGATTTGCTATGCCCGCGCCATCATCAAATCCTGCCGATCCTTCCGCCTATCCGCCGTGCGTTGAGCACGGGATTTGGACGCCAATACCCATCAAACCCCCGGATGATGCTGATAGCATAAAATTCAAGGAAATCGATCCGGACGAGTCGCATCGGGTGAAGCAAAGAGGCGTCATGAGCTTCCACGCCGTTGGGTGTTCCGGAGATTTTGGCAATCATGCTCCCGGATTGGCGGTTGCCAAAGCGATGGCGGCGCAAGTTCCCGATCCTCACGTCGGGGGTGGAAGCGGAAGCGCGGTGCCGGCATCGTTTTTGTTTCACCTGGGCGACGTCGTTTACAAAGACGAAGATCCGGCAGATCCGAATGCCAAAGATCAATCGCTGATGTACAACTCCCAGTTTTATGCGCAATACACTTCGTATCAGCGCCAGATTTTTGCCGTCGCGGGAAATCATGATGCCAAGAGTTCCGCCGACCAGCAAAAGTCAGCAATCGATCACTTTCTGCGAAATTTTTGCGCTGAGTCGAGAACCAAGAGTCACGATAACCGCACCGACAAGAGGCTTGCGATGCCTCAGCCTTATCCCTATTGTCTGCTTGAAACGGCTGTTGCGCACATCATTGGTCTGGCCACGAACGATATTAACGGCGGCCAGCTTGACGATCCGATGGGGACGAAAAATCCCCAGTATCAGTGGCTTGTGCGTACGCTGAAAGATTTGAAGCAGGCGGCTGATGACAAAGTGATCTTTCTTGCGCTGCATTATCCCCCCTATTCGGGTGCACAGAACTTTGCGGAGCGCGGGGATCCCAACCTGGGTCCAACGCCGCGCCGGCCCGCACCGGCCGGTGTTCTTCAGCCGCTGGGAAATATTCTCCAGCAAGCATTTCGCGAGAGCGGACAATATCCGGATGTCGTGCTCTCCGCGCACGCCCATCATTATCAAAGACTTGCCTATACTTACGCTCGAGGCTGGCAAATCCCGTTCCTGATCGTGGGTTGTGGTGGGCACGCGCCTATCGAAAAGCTCTCCAAGACTTGTTCCGGGGGAACGGTTCCCGTGCCGCGTTTGCCTTTTGACGCCGTGCAACCCCCAGGCATTGCGGTGCCGAAGGGAGATTCGGTCAAAGTTGTTGCCTACAATGACGATGACTTCGGTTTTCTGCGCATCACAGCGGATGCCAGCAAAAAGACCGTTATCGGCGAATTTTTTTCTGCCTACAACGAATCCAATCCCAACGCTGCGATGCCGAAGGTTTCGGATTCATTCACTTTGCATCTCGAAAATCATACGATTTCGTGAGGGGAGAGGATCGGATTTACCGCAGCGGCTGCAAGCAAAATCGAGCTCTCATGGGCGCTGCCCCCGAACCCTAAACCCGAACTGCGAAGGGGATTCACCGCAAGGCGCAGAGAACGCAAAGGTCAGAATGGATTTGAGTTTTGGCGTGGGTCTGATGGCGGCCCTTTAATGGCCAACGGTGAACGGTGAACGGTGAAACGGTGAACGAATGAGCTGTTCTCGGGAAAATCCAAGATTCCCAACTCAGCGAAGCCGCGAAAACCCCTTGCCGACCGTCTGGAGTTGCACTAATTATCGGTCCTCGCAATGTGGGGGTATAGCTCAGTTGGTAGAGCGTCTCGTTCGCAATGAGAAGGCCAGGGGTTCGAATCCCCTTACCTCCAAGTGATTGATACATAAGTAATTACGAAAAGAGGCGCAGTCAGTCTCAACACCCAGTCTCAAAAAGTTCGCCGGTGTTTGAACGTGTGTTGAGCTCCCGCACTACGCTGGGGGTCGTGCGATAAAGAGCGTCTCCTTATGAAGCCCTTCCGCGACCGTTCGTGGCAGGCCTAAATTGGTAGCCACCACATCTGGCGGATTCGAGGCCAGCCATGCGTTGAGGTCGTGCGAATGGTAGTGGCCGTTGTTGAATCCGAGCAGCAAGCGCAAGATGCCGCTACCGGTGTTGCGGATGTAGTGTCCGGCGCCCATTGGCACGTAACCGATGTCACCCGCCACGAATTGTTCAGTTACTGCGTGACCCCTTCCCAGATAAACAGCCATCTCAGCCGCACGCTCAAGATAGTATTGCCACTCGTCGGCGCGGGGGTGCCAGTGAAGCTGACGCATGGCTCCCGGCTGGATCTCCAGCACGGAACTGGACAATGTGGTCGAAATCGGAAACTCATCCGCGGTAACCGTCCGCTGCGCGCCGCCGTCCGGCACGTGCCGCGGCTGTTGGGCGCCCAATGGATAGCGGTGCGTCGTTAGAAGCGTCGGCTTCGCCCGGGGCGCAGCATGCGCGAAGGGGTCGTCAGGAGTGGGCCCCCCTGCAAAGTAAGCCTCTCCCTTCGGAAGCTTGGCCACCCACTCCACACCGAGGCCGAGGCTCTGTGCGACGACTGCAGGCGACGTGCTGGCCAACCAATCGGTAATGCTAAGTGTATGATCCACCTCCGAGAAGTCGCCGTTGTCGAAAATCAGAATGAAGCGGCACTCGCTTGACCCAATCCCCTGGATGGAATGACCCCAGCCGCGGGGGAAATACCAAACATCGCCCGGCCCGAACGTATCAGTCGCCGCTCCGTCGGGGCTTAATACGGTGGTGCGGCAACTGCCAGACACGACGTAACCCAATTCGGCAGCAGTCGTGTGCCAATGGAGTTCGCGCAGGGAACCGGGTTGCAGGCGCATAGAGGCGCCGGCGATGCCCTGGCTGACAGGGAACTGTCGGACAGATGCGCCGCGTACGAGACCGCCAGAGCCAGTGCGCGGCGGTTGCTGTTCCAAGCGGTAGCGAAAAGATGGCAAAATTGGGTCGCTCATGTCTGATCTCCTAGGAACCTGATCCGAGTAATGCCAAATTTGGATTTAGTAGTGTTGAAGGTTCTGCAAAATCGCTTCAGACCTTTAACCTAACCGTTATCAGGTGATAACTATGAAATTATATATTCCTAAAGCGCCGAAACCAACATTAACCGCCATGACTCTAACGCCTGCACAGAATGGAACTTCCCCCAAGTATGTCACGTTTGAAGGACTTTATCGGATCTATGGCATAGGCAGAATGAAGGCTTATCAATTGGCTAACGACGGATTCATCCGAAGCGTCAAGTTGGGAGATTCAAAAAGCGGAAGAGTTCGAGTCTTGTTCGACGTTAAATCGGTAAGGAGACACGGAAGCTCCAAAGCACTATAGAGATGTCAGGGATCAAATGAAGTTGGCAACTCTCTCACAACACAAGGCTTTCTTTGAACAGATGAAGCGAGGCGAATCAATCTATATTCAAGCCGAAGACTGACCATGCGCCCTAGCAGACTAGACGCTAGACTCCGAATCTGGTTCAAAAACACCGGACTTGTCTATCGTTGGAAACAGAAGCCGGAACATCCGATCCTGCAAAAGATATTCCCATATCGCCGATTCAAGCAGGTGTTAACATCTGATAACAGCTAACCATCTCCGAAAAAAAGGTCACAAACGCGGCTGCTCGCGCTTCGTGGGTAACCGCGCGATTTCAAGCATAGCTCGTGCGGGGCTCAATCAGATCAAACTTGAACGCCCAAAGAAGGTTGAAGCCACCCACCAAGAAGGATTCATCTGCGTGGGTGGCTTCTCCAATCCGCTTTTCTAAGGGTAAACAGAAGCCGATTTCACAAGCCCCCTCGCGCAGGGGCGGATGACGCGAGAGCAATTGCCCCGCGTCACCGTAGCCGATGCCAGACAAGATTACGGGAAGGGTGGCGGCGGCGCGATGCGGTCCGCGCCGCTAGCAAGGGCAAAACCCTGACCGCCGATGACGGCTAGTTCCTCCTCGCCGTCTTTTCACTGGGACGGAACTTTAAGGAAGAACAATCACCGTCCCCTTCATGCCCAGATTATCATGAAGTGCGCAAATGTAAGGGAAAGTCCCCGCCCGCGTAAAGGTTACGCGGAACCTCGTGACGCCCAAAGGAAAATTTTGGCCAATCAGCTCCTGCGGGGGCGCGACGATGAGTCCCGAATGAACGTTGTCTGCATTGGAAGAAATGCTAGCATGCAGCGCCCCATCCGCGTCTGTGGTTATGGGTACGTTGCCAACAGGAGGACCAAGTATGTTTGGTGGTTCGGTCCCAAAGGTGACGGTATGAGGTGTCACCGGGTCGTGATTATCCCACTCCACGGTCTCCAAGGCATGAATCACGATCGTGTGGTCTATGAAGCGCACCACCGACAGTGTCTGGGATCCTCCCGCCGTGGCCGAGATTTCTCCTACTCCAACGGTCACCAGATGTGCATCGATTGAGTGGTCCCCCTGGTCGCCATGTTGCCGACAGGCCTCTTCAAGGTGGCCATCGCGATCTGAGAGTAAATCCCGTCGCTGATCGGCGGCCTGCCGGTCATAAAAATCCTGATCGTGCGGAAGCGGTTGGGAAGATTCGAGAACATGGACGGCGCCGGTCATGCGTTCATGGACCAGGCACACCAGCTTGAAGTTTCCGGTATTCGGGAATGTTACCGTAAAGGTCGCTCCATTCACAAGAAGAGGAGTGCTTATGGATGTTGAGCCATCAAAACTGGCAGAGCCGGTCGTAAACCCGTTGGGAGGTCCCACCAAGAAATCCGGCCGCTTGTCGGTGGCATTTAAGAAGGTCACGGTATGGACATCGTCCGCCTCGAATCGCCAAGTAATTCTGTCGCCCGCGTGAATCCAGATTTCATTAGGAAGAAACGCCAGAGCCTGACGTCCCTTGTCGGCGGTCTGAGCCCCCACGGTAGCGTGCCACGTCTGTCCTGGCGTGGCAGACGGGTTTGCGCCCCCCACAGCACTTGAGGGACGATCAGGACAAAAAATAGCAATATCCAACGCAAGGAGGAGGGCATCAAAGTGGCTGCTATTAAAGCGCATACCTTGCGAATGCGGTTGTGAAATCGTTCGAGGTTCACTTCATCAGCGGTTACCCTACCGCTTAGTTCCGTTGTTTCCGCCACTCGCATGGCGGCGCAATTGAGCACAGCACGTTGCATGTTTGATACCTGCTGGTTGGAAACTAACCAGTCTAAGCATGGCCAACCATGGCCCCCAAAGCTCCGTCACAACCCGTAGGTTGGTCAGTAACAGTTTACGCTACAGAGCTGTACCAATGGTTTCGAAAAATGCAATCGCAAAATGCATTTGGACTTTGATCCAATTAAGAAAAGTGTTCCCCCAGGGACACGCGCGTTGAATTCCTCCCAACACAGATTGCGTTCCGATTGGCGACAGCGAGCGCCGCTGTCAAGCTTTGGAGTGGCGGTGACCACAAAAAACGACCGATGCAGAGGGGAGACCGGTCCCGGCCTCTGTTTTTCAATCCGCTGTATTGACTGATTTTGGGATCTCTTGGATTGCGTTGGCCAACCCAAGTCTTGGACCGCCAGACTGCCCCTTGGGATAAATCTCGGTTCGAAAGACCGGGATTTCCCTTGGAGCATCAATTCCGATTTTGACGACATTGCCATCGATTTGAGTGATCACGATGCGAATACGATCACCAATGACGATGCCTTCGTTGACCTTCCTCGATAAAACCAGCATCCTGATACCGCGATCAAAGGCTTTTCTGACTAGGCCCCGGTACTGTTTGCCGTTTCTGTGCCGGGATAAAGAATGGAGGAATGATGCTTTTCATGAGCTTGTGTCCGGGTATGTATGCCACGATGGCATATCGTATACAGAAAGTCCTTTGTGTCAAATGAGAAAAGTATACGAAAATGTTTTAAAGTATACTTTAAGAACCCTGGCGACCCGGGATCGACCTCGCGGCATTCCGAGACGTGGAACAATTGGGAAACCCTTAGACGCGTTTCGACCACTACCGCCGCGCGCGCCCCGGGCTTGAACAGAATGTACGCAGTCTATCTGAAAAAGCCCCCGCCTATTACATTCCTTCCAGGCCTCCGTTTGTTGACTCCGGAGCTGTCCGCCAAAATACTCACGAACCACACACGCTCTAGTTTTTATCGCCCATCCATCATCCCGGCTAAGCGTCTTCTCCCGAGATGTCGCGGTTCGTGTAGTCTGGCAGCAAAGCCGTCGCGACGATACTGACGATCGCACAGAAAAGGATGTAGGCGGCGACCGCATAACCCGATCCGAAGGCCGCGAGCAGCGCCGTCGCGATCAGCGGCGCTGGGCCGCCCGCGATGACGGAAGCCAGATTGTGGCCGAGCGAGCAGCCGCTGTAACGTAGCCGGGCAGGGAAACATTCCGCGATCAACGCCGCCTGCGGACCGTACATCAGGTCGCGCGGAACGTAAGAGAGCACGATGGCAACAAACATCCAGACGGGCACTGCGGTGTTCATCAGCATGAAATAAACGAAGCCGAAGGCCCCGGCGAGGAGGGCGCCCAGGAGGTACAGGCGCTTGCGGCCCAAGAGGTCCGACCAATGGCCGGCCATTGGGATCGTTAGGCACGAGAGGGCCTGCGACGTGATGAGGGCGGTGAGTAGGAAATCGCGCGAGCTGTGCAGTACCGTCAGCCCATAGGTAAAGACAAACGCGTGATAGATGGAGCCGGGCGCCTGCTCCCCCATATGCGCGAACGCCGTCAGGATGATCAGTTTCGGCCGGCGCTTGATGACTTCGAGCGCTGGCGCCCGTTCGATCCGATTTTCTGCGAGCAGCCGCCTGAAGGACGGGGTCTCGAGGACACCGAGCCGGATGTAGAGGCCCACCCCCACCATGATGATGCTGAGCAAGAACGGGATGCGCCATCCCCAAACCAGGAACTGATCGCCCGAGAGCGCGCTAAAGGCCAGCATCGCCAAATTTGCCAAAAGCAATCCGACCGGTAGCCCGAATTGTGGCCAAGCGGCAATGAAGCCACGATGCGCGTTCGTTCGCGCCCATTCCATCGACAATAGCACCGAGCCGCCCCACTCACCACCAACCCCGACGCCTTGGACGATGCGGAGGATGATCAGGAGAACGGCGCCCCAGACCCCGATACTGGCATAGGTCGGCACCAAGCCCACCGCAAAGGTGACAAGGCCGGTCATCAGCAACGTCGTGACCAACGTCTTCTTGCGCCCGATGCGGTCGCCGAAGTGACCGAAAATCGCCGCGCCGATCGGGCGGGCGAGATAGCCCACGAAGTAGACGCCAAAAGCCTGCATTACGCCGACCAACGGATCCGATCTGGGGAAGAAGAGCTTGCCGAAAACCAACGCAGCCGCTTGGTTGTAGAGCTGAAAATCGTACCATTCGATCGCGGTTCCGACGGCGCTGGCAATCACGGCGCGACGAAGCTGCGCGCGCTGATCCGCCTCCGACAATGGGCGTGATGCAGTTTGGATGGCCGTCATCGCAGTACCTTTTCAGCCGTTCCCGATCCCATTTCGCTTCAGCGCAGGATTCGTTGAGATGGCATTCATCCCGAGAGTTAAATGTTTGGAGTGTTGAAAGGGGGGCGCTTTGGGATTTCCGGCATTATCGCAAATTGCAATGGCGTCTGGCTATTACTTTTCAGTGCTAAATGAGTAGTCCTTTGAACTGAGACTGACGCCAGACTCGGTTCTTTGGCAATCAGCCCTCATGTTTTGAATCCTGAGCCAGCGTGGGTTTAATGTCACAGGACCAGTACATGTATCCTGCTGGATTTCTGTAGTTAGCATGAGCCTAACCTAGCAAATTCGTTAGAGCCCATTTTTCGTAAATTTACTTAGAGATGACCCCTTTTTCTGGGAGAGCTCGGGTTTGCCAAAAATTGACCTTCGACGGGCAACCGAGTTATCCGCCGACCAGGTACTTTGCGGCTGCATTTGGTTCGAGATGAAGTCGTCGCTTACGCATGAAACTGCCGCGGGATCTTAAAGGCAGT
>Ga0306926_10006169_pt1 | contig 12860 bp, 6 predicted proteins | sample flu12Cox44000178_FD_203759 | JGI IMG/M metagenome (GOLD analysis project Ga0306926, IMG submission 203759) | Lab enrichment of tropical soil microbial communities from Luquillo Experimental Forest, Puerto Rico - flux8day.12C.oxic.44.000.178 (v2)... | ecosystem: Environmental > Terrestrial > Soil... | reverse complement strand
CTCGGTCTCAGATTGGCATTGCCGTGCGACAGCTGTCATGGTTGTCGGGTTGGCTGGCTCGGTGGTTTGCAGCGCGCAGGCTGGCGCTGGCAAACCAACCCTGCAAGGTGCGGTTTCCCGCGCCATGGCAAGACATCGAGGTGCTGCCGTTGTAGTCGATGTGCAGTCAGGCCGTTTGTTGGCTGTGTATCACCCGGAAATCGCTTCGCGGCGCAGAGTGCATCCCGGATCAAGCCTCAAGCCGTTTGCGCTGCTGACGCTGTTACAGGCGGATAAGGTCGACGCACACACCGCGCTGCTATGCAAGCGCCCGTTAACCATCGGCGGACATAAGCTCGACTGCCCGCATCCAGCCACCAACCAGCCTTTCGAGCCTCCCGCTGCACTTGCCTACTCCTGTAACTTCTATTTCACGAATGTGTCTACCCGCCTTACTGCGGTGGAGTTGCACGACAGTCTGGTGCAGATGGGATTCACCGCTGCAACGGGATGGCTTCCGCACGAGGTCAGTGGAAGAGTCGGGCTGGCCCACACCCAGGACGAACTGCAGCTTCAAGCCATCGGCGAGTGGGGCATCGACGTGACACCGCTGGAATTGCTACGCGCCTACCGCGAGCTCGCTCTATTGGCGCAGCAGGGACAGGCGAAGCTCGCACCTCTGTTTGAAGGATTAGAGCAATCCGTGAGCTACGGCATGGGTCACCTGGCGGAGCCGTCAACTCCATTGCAGGTGGCGGGCAAAACGGGCACAGCCCTGGCGGAAGAAGGACCCTGGACCCACGGATGGTTTGCTGGGTACGCGCCTGCGGCACGGCCTGAGATTGCACTTGTCGTTTATTTGGAAAATGGACGTGGTCCCACTGACGCCGCCCTCGTTGCGCGCGAAATCTTTAACGGCTTTGCGAAAGCTACCACCGTTCTGACACATCCGGTTGCAGAAAGCCGAAGGCCATGAAACGGTTTTTCGTAATTCTGGTGTTGCTGCTTGCTGTCACTATGGACGATCGGGCGCTTCTTGGCAGAAGACCTGGCACCAGCCCCGGATTCCCGCAGGCGGTACGTGTGCGGTTGTGGTATCTACACCCACTGAGAGACCTGCGCCTTCGTGCTGACGCGGGCCGGGCACAGTTTCGCAAATGCGCAAGTTGTAAGCTAGCCGATTTGACCGTACTTGTGGTTCACGCCTCGGGATCTCAGGTTCGAATCGATGGTGCCACAACGGGCTCGTCTGAGGTTCATCTGACCGGGGTTTACCAGATCACCGCTGTCGGCGAACCGCTGCTACGGGCCGATTTTCCCCTTGAGATTCAAGCTCGCGCCGGACATTTGCTTATTACCGCGACAATGCCGATGGAGGAGTACATCGCCGGCGTGCTGGCAGGCGAGGCCGGAAACTTCAAGTCCGACCAGGCGCTAATGGCCCTGTCGATTGCGGCGCGCAGCTTCGCGGTGCACTTCGGCAGTCGCCACGCCCTCGACGGCTTTGATTTCTGCGATACCACGCACTGCCAGGACCTGCGTCTCGCTGGCATCGATGACCGCTTACGACGTATTGCCGATTCAACCACAGGAGAGATTCTGTGGTATGACGGCGAGCCTGCTGCGACCTATTACCACGCCAACTGCGGAGGCACGACGGAAGACGGCCGGTTCATCCTGGGTACCAGCGAGGTGCCTGTCCCCTTCTTGCGGCAGCATTCGGACCAGTACTGCATCCGCAACGGAGGAAGCCAGTGGCACACCGAGGTCCCGAAGCATGAGTTGCAACACGCGCTCGCATCCGACGGCGTTATGGTGCCGGGCCGGCTTCGCACAGTCAGCGTGGTGCAACGCACGCCTAGTGGTCGTGTTGAGTTCCTGCGCATCAGTGGAAGCGGCAGTGTCACGGTGCCGGCTCTGGCGTTTCGTTTCGCCATTGGCCACTATATCGGATGGGATCGTCTGAAGAGCAATTGGTACGACGTGAGCAATGCCGGCGATGCCGTCGTCTTTCACGGCCGGGGTTCGGGGCATGGCGTGGGACTCTGCCAGGTCGGCGCCGAGGTCATGGGCGAAGAGGGGCACTCTTACCGGGAGATTCTGAACTTCTATTACCCGGGAACCAAGCTGGGTGCCAATGCCCAAGCCATCGCATGGCAGCAACTGACTACGGAAGGCATTGTGTTGTTGACGAGCCGTCCAGACCGCGACCAATTGTTGTTACCGTTGGCCACGCGAATTCTGCGCGAGGCAGAACGAAGCACCGGATTGCAGTATCGCAGTACTCCTCGCTTGAAGGTGTATGCCACGGTTTCAGCCTTCCGCGATTCCACGGGAGAGCCGGGATGGGTGGCCGCCTCGACACGTGGCCGTACGATCCAATTGCAGCCTCCGGACGTTTTGCAGCAGGCGGGCACACTGGAAAGCACCTTGCGCCACGAACTGCTGCACATGCTGATCGAGTCGTATGCGCGGCCGGGCACCCCGCTGTGGTTTCGCGAGGGGTTGGTGTTGTACCTAGGCGAGCCGAATGCCATTGTTCACCAGGACACGCGTTCCGAAGATCCAGCGCTATTGGAGAAATCACTTCGCGCCGCTTCGAGCGAGAAGGAGTTACGGGAGGCGTATGCCAACGCGCATGCACGCGTATCGCAATTAGCGCAACGGTATGGAGACAAAACCTTGCTCGCCTGGGTGCAGGATGGGCTCCCACCGGAGCTAGCCTCGCGTGGAAGCGTCTCGTCAGCGAGAAGCCGGTAAAGTTGGTCGCTGTGGCTCCAGGAGTTTCAGCGTTGTTATAGACGGTGTTCGGTGAAGTTGTAGAAGTGGTGTGCCCCCACTTTCTCACTAGCGAAGGTCGGTTCGCGGTAAATCCGCCTTTGTGATCTCCACATCTTCGCACTCTGTCCGCACGGCCACTTTCCACACCAAGGCGATAAACGCGGTGACCCAGATGAAATACGCGCCGAAAAAGCGCAGCGCCATGCTCCACGCCTGTTTGCGAAGGCCTTCAAGCTCGGGAACCCACCACACCAGCCGATAAGGAAGGTAGACGCCAAGGGCAATCAGGGCGCAAAGCCAGACCCAGTAGCTGGGATGTCTCAGCACATGAAGCGATCGTCGCATTCGTGCCGGCCGTGGGCCTATAGCCGAAATCGTAGTTGCAACCGGGAGCCACAGGGCCGGCATGATCACGGAGACAATCAGAACGATGAGCCAATTGATGTCGCGCGTCACGTTGCGGGGCGGAGGTCCGGCTTCCAGCTTCTGGCGAATCCATACTCCAGCCTGTGGAGTGTAGGTCCGCAGGCACCACAGCAACCAGGCCAGCAGCGCAAACAGCGCAGCCCACAATGCCAGGGGCAATAGATACCGCAGCCCGCGGCGGTAGGCGGGCCATAAAGTCGCGTGATCACGAAATTCAGCAAGCCGGAAATACGCCAGGGTCCCAGCCCGTAACCAGACTAAGAGAAAGACCATCCCCGCGAGCAATAGGATCGACCCAATGACCTGCCAGCCGTGCGCGTCGGGAATCAGCAGCCAGAAATATGCCGCCGCCAGCAGTGCCGCATTGGCAAAAAAATTCAGCAGCCAGATCCTGATCATGCCGTCGCGTTTTGTGTTCATCGCTATCAGCGTCATTTGGCTGTCACCATCAGCGAGCTACTGGTCGAGAAATACTCCGGCTGGTACATCGGTTGCACGCTGGTCGGACTAACCCGGAATATGCCAGGATTGACCACTTTTAGCAGGTAGACGTATTCATGCTGCCCGCGCGTGAAGTACATGGTGAAGAAACTTGTGCGATCGTCGCGCAGTTCGCGATCGCTATACCAGCGCAGCCACCAGCTTGGCCGCTCGTCGAGTTGATACAAATCGTCGCGCGCGATCGGCTCCGCCCCCGACGGAATAGGGTCTTCGATCATCAGGTATTTCCAGTCGTTGCCACCGACAGTAATCCGCACCGCGAGAGTGTCGCCCACCTGCACCGGCCCGGCGAGGGGGTCGAGGTGATAGACCACGCGCCCGTCTTTCTGCTGCGGCGAAAGCTTGTAGTACTCGCGCACCGTGCTTAGCAGAAACGTGCCTGAGTTCACGACCTTCGCTTCGTTCGAGTAATATTCACCACGTGCCGACCAGTAAAGCATTCCATCGCCAGTCTTCACAATGCGCACCTGATTCGCACCGGGCGCGAGCTGCCCCTCGTTCAACGTCACGCTACTCGCCGGGGCCAGCGCATCGGCTGGAGTGAACTTCTTCGCGCTGACTGTACGACCGTTGACCTGAACTTCCACACTGTAGCTCGGTTTTAGCTCCTGGGTGCGCTCCAGATAATCCGTCAACCCATAGATGACCATCGCAGTCTGCTCGGTTGAGTCCCAGTAATGACCTTCGCTACGATGCGTTACCAGGTAAACCGCGGCCTTCGGTAACAGCGGACTCTGGGGGGCCTCGCGATTCAGCAGCTTTAAGGCATACGCCGTCGCCTCGGCGGTGGTATCACCCGGGAACCCCATCAGGTAATTGGTGTCGCTCGGCCACCATGCCTGGGAGTCGTCCTGCTTGACTTCGCCTTCGAGTTGCTTCACCAAATCGTTCGCGCGTGCATCGCCGGTCTCGGCCATCGCAAGTCCGAGCACCGCCTGCCCATAAAAGGTCAGCGTTGAGCGCTGCTCCCACACGGAGGTCAGGACCGTTGTGTCGCGCACTCCGCTTACCGCGAGAGCATAAGCCATGTAGGCGCGCAGGTCAGTCTTCACCTTCGTTGACTTGTCGAACTGTGGTCGCAGCCACGCCTGCGCGTGCTCGATCACATCCCGCTTCACCTCGTAGCCCGCCGCCTCGGCCTGGCTCAACCCCGCCAGCACGTAAGCTGTCATGAAAGGATGACTGTCGTCTGTCTGCCACCAGCCCCAGCCGCCATCCGGATGCTGATAGGTGTAGAGCCGATCAAGTCCGGCTTTCACTTGCTTATTCAGCACCTGGGGATCGATGTTCGACCTCACTCCGAGCCTCTGCAATGCGTTGGCGACCAGCACGTCTGGCAGGAAGCTCGACATGGTTTGCTCCGTGCATCCATATGGATACGATGTGAGATAGTCAAGAGCAGCAAAGATCGTGCCTGCGATCGAGGGTGCAATACCCACTGTCAGTTTGCGTGCCCCTGCTTCGGCGGCGGGAAATTCGATGGGCTGAACGGTATCGCTGGTCCCGGTTCCCGCGAGCGAACCGGACTTCGGAACCGCCAGCTTGACGCCGAACGGAACCACCGGCAGCGTGAGTTCCATCGCGTCGCTCTCTACATCGGTGAGCGCCTTGCCGAGCACCTTCGCGGAATCGACGTCCAGCACACGCACCCGATAGTCGACTTTCGCCACGCCGCGGCTGGCGACCGACAGGTTCTGCTCGCCGCCTTCGAGCACTTCGAGGCCCGTGAACTCCATCGACACATGAGCCGTTTTCTCCGTTGGCAGGTAGTTCTGCACGACGGTCGAGAGCGTGATCTCGTCTCCCCGCCGCAAGAAGCGCGGCACCACCAGGCGCACCATCAGGTTCTTGCGTACGATAGTATTCTCGACCGTGCTGCCAACCTTCGTGTCCTGGCTCACGCCTCGAGTGGTCGCGCGCCACGAAGTAATCGCATCTGGGTAATCGAACCGCACGTTCCCTTGCCCGTTTCCATCGGTTCGAAGGTCAGCGACCCAATAGGCCGTGTCCGGAAAGGCCTTGCGAATCTTGGGCTGCACCAGCCGCTCGGGCTTCAGTTGCGCCAGCCTACGGGCGGGTGGCCGTCTCCCCACAGCCAACTGCATCGTGCGCTTGCCAGCCTGCCCGCTGAAGTAATATGTCAGCGAACTCTCCGTGTTCACACGGGAGTAGATCGTGCCGTAGAACGCGTTCAAAATCGGCGTGGTCGTATCGGGTTTGATGGCATAGATTGCCTCATCAACAACAGCGAGGCTGAACTCGGCTCCCGCAACGGGTCTGCCTTTTGTATCGGTGGCTTTCAGCGTGTAGTCAGCCGCTTCGCCCGGCTCGTATTGCGGCTTCGAAGGCTGTAGTTGCACGTTCATTTCGTGCTGCGTCGGTGGAACCTTCAGGCTCTTCGACCCTTCGTAAAGCTTATTGCCGCGGATGAACACCGCCGCGACGTAGAAGTTAGGTGCGTACTGTGCGTTTACCGGCACATCGACCGTGATGCTGCCGCTGGCACTCTTGATCACCTGACCGGAATAAAGCCCGTTGCCCTCGGTTGTGACCAGCACCGTGGCTGGCTCGGCGCCCGTTACGATCAGCACGTGTGCAATGTCGCCCGGCTGGTAGCTCTTCTTGTCAGAAACAATCTGGATCCGCTCCTGTGCGGTGCCACTCCACCACGGACTGGCCCCCGGCACCCATACGAAGGTAGTTGCTTCCACCTCCCGCCTCTCGGGTGTGGTCGCGATTATGCGGACGCGAAATTCTCCCGCCTCGGGAATGGCGAACTTCACCCCTCCCTTGCCGCTTGCGTCGGTCTGGCCCTGAACGGTCAAGAGACTCTGGCCGGTGCGTTTCTGCCCGTTCCAGCGGCTGATCTCCGCCGTGAACTGCGTCGCAATAGGGGTTTTCTCATAGTCCCGTGCGGTGACAAAGATGGTTGCAGTGCTGCCCTTGGGGTAGACATACGAGTCCGGCTGCGCAGTGAGGAAAAAGCTGCCATGCGTGGCGAGGGCGAAGCCATGTCCTGCGATCTCACGATTGCCCACATCGGTTACGCGCGCTTCAATCCGATAGGTGAGGTCCCGCTTGTCCTTGTCGACGCGCGTCGGAACGGTGATCTGCAGTTTGCCGTCGGCGTCGAGGGTGCCGCTTTGTTCCCCTTGCTGCTCCCCGCCATACGTATCGTCAACGTTCCCACCGTTATAGTCTTCGCCTTCACTGCCGGCGTATTGGTCTTCATCTTCGTCCCGCCCCATCGGCCAATACGTCGAGGTATGCGTCACCCAAGTTACTTTCGCGTTGGCGACGGGCTCTCCGAAGTAGTAGCGCGCGTCGATGGTAGCCTTGACCGACTGGCCCTGGATTACTCGCGCTGGTTGGGTCGTCACCTTCACCTGGTACTCTGGCTTCTTGTAGTCCTCGACCGAGAAGCTGACGCCTTCGACATATATTTCCCCTGTATCGCCTCCCTTCATCGCGAGGTAATACAAACCGAGCTTCGCGTTGGCGGAAATGGCATAGTCCCAATGCGCCGTTCCCATCTCCGACAGCTTGACGGTTTGGTGCCAGATCGGCTCATAGGTTTGCGGGTCGCGCAGCTCGAGCCGCAAATCGCGAGTGGCCGGAATCTGGTAGCCGCTTACCGCCTGCGCACGCACAATTGTCTTGAAATGCGCGGTGTCACCGGGACGGTATACAGGACGGTCAGTGTAGGTGTAGCCTCGGAGGCTTTGGTCAGGATTATCGCCCAAGTTCCACGCTCCGGGCGTGTTGACGGCGAATTGATCCGCATGCGTCGCCAGCACCGCGAGGTTCGCATCCCGGTTAGTTGTCTTGAGGACGGTATCAACCAGGCCTTGCTGGTCGGTTGGCTTGGCTGCCACCTCCTGTTGGTCGATCCATACCCGCAACTGGGCACCAGAGATCGGATCGCCGCTGCGACGGTCCACTACGAAGCTCATCAGGCGGCCGGGCGCAGTCTTGGTGATGATGGCGATTTCCGTGATGACGACAATGGTATAGGCGCGCAGTGAACCATTTGTTGCTTCGACCAGGTACACGCCTTTTTCACTGACCGGAATTGGCACGGCCTGGCTCTCCCAGCGCTCGTGAGCCGGAATGGTGAACTTCCATACTGCAACGACCTGTTGCTGGTTCAACAGTGGTAGCAGGGCATAGTTTTGAACTTGCGGACCCTTCGGCTGCTCACCACCTGCGCGCCAGATGCGGATTTCATGTCGTGAGGCAGGCGTAAACTGCGCGCGGAGGAAGTCGCGAATCACGGCCCAGATGTGGTGTTTCCAGGCGTGAAACTTCTCCAGCCATGTCCGGGCTTGTTTGGGCATGTGCGGTCCCTGCCCGCCGAACATGTGCATGTTCTGCATCTGACTGAAAAACTTCACAGGATCGTTGACGCGATAGACGCGGAACTCCAGCGTGCCGAGGTTGTGCGAGTAGAGCGCGACCTCAGGCTTCTCGCCGGGCAGGTAGGTGCGCTGGCTGGTCAGCGAGAAGAAGACTTGCGTATCGCTTTCGGTATCTGGTTGCGCCAACAGGGGAGCAACCCACGCATGAAACAACAAAATGGCGGCGACGAGGCACTGAAGTCCGCTCACTCGGCTCCTCGCAGAATGTTCCAGCGGTACACGCCGAGGAAGTTGGGATTGGAAGCGACCGGATGCCAGCGGGCTTCTGGATGGTTCATCAGTTCGGCCACCGACGGGCGGCGGATCTCTCCCGATGACTTCCCGATTGGACCGGTGTGATACACAACGAACTCCTCGCTGCCCGGCTCCACCTGGCTGTGCCCGAGGAAGATCATGGCGTGGAATGGCATCTCGTGTCCGTCCTGCCGGAAAAACAGAAGGTCGGCCGGGCGCGCGCGACCCAACTCGCGGCTGACCAAAAAGGTGTTGCGCCGCCACAACGTCTCAGCATCAGCAAACTCGGCGAAGGCGCCATCTCGAAGAGACGCAGCTTCAAACGCCCCACCGTGCGCGCGGAAAATCGATGCACCCAGTGGCGTGAACGGAAACTGATACTGCCGGACGTCGCCGGCTGAGGCAGCAACGGGCAAGGTCATTGCCTGTGCCCATGCAGCATTGTGCTCACGCAGGGCCTCACGGTAAGCAAAGCGCAACAACGCTGCACAGTCGTCGATGTCCGGCGGCAGCGCACCGTTACGGTAGTACTGAGCCTCCGCCAGAAGCGTGAACCATCGCCGAAAGGCCGCGCGGTCAGCCGGATCGTGCAGGCGGAGGAAATCAGGCGTGCCGTCTCCGATGGCGTCGCTGTCGTCGAACATCGTGGTCATTGCAATCTGCTGCTGCGGATATCCCGACGCCGCGATGCGCACCCTTACCTCGCCGGGCAATACTCCAGCACGCAGGGAAGCGGTTGCGGAGCTGCCTTCCACGGCCACGGATTCCACCGCTAGCCGGTGCGGTGCCTCGACATCAACTTGCACTCCAAGTAAGGCGCGCCCGTCGGAGGAGTGGACCTTGAGTTCGACAGAGGTAAAGCCGTCGGCTGGTAAGGTGGGCTCTGAAACTTGCAACTGCAGCGAAGCCACATTGAGGGTATGGCGCAGGGTGAGCCCACAGACCATCGCCCCGATTGCCACTACGGCTAGCACGGCAGACCAGCGAGACGGGCCACGCATGAGATGCCCCTCCGCGAAAGGCCGGATTATAGCGCAGTCGACAGCCGGTAGTTCCGCTCGCGGTAGAGTCGACTGCCAGTTGGAAACGACCAAGCAAAGGGCGCCCGACATGGTTACTTCTTCGCTAGTGTCCGCAGCTCCGCCAGCAGCCGCTCCACTTCCTCCGCTGTGTTGTAGTGAGTCAGCCCGATGCGAAGAAAGCCACCGCCATGTTCCACGCCGAGCCGCTCGGTCAGATTGATCGCGTAATAGTTGCCATCCCAGGTGAAAATTCCGCGATCCCCCAGGTACCCCGACAGCTCCCGTGGCGTGTAATCTTCCATCCGAATGGCCACCGTCGGCGTACGCCGATCAAACTTCTCGGGATTGGAGATTCCGAAGAACGTGAGTCCGGGAACCGCCAGCAACCCTTCGATCAGCCTCCCGCTAAGCTCGCGCTCGTGCTGTTGCATGACCTTATACGCCGCCAGGATTGCTTCGCGGCGACCCGTCGCGTCGGGGTCGTGGTGTCGACCCAGGTCGGCGATGTATTCGACAGCCGCGATCAGTCCAGCGAGACCTTCGTGGTTTTGCGTGCCAGTCTCCCAGCGGTCGGGTAGCTGGTCGGTGCAGGCGCGCAGCTTATACGGCCGAAGTCGCTGCAGATGTTCGCGCTTACCGTAGAGAATGCCGAGGTGCGGGCCAAAGAACTTGTAACTCGAGCACGCGAGGAAATCGCAATCGACCGCCCGCACGTCGATCAGGCCATGCGGGGCGTAATGCACTGCATCGACGAAGGTCATCGCACCCGTCGCGTGCGCCCTGCGCACGATCTCCGGCACATCGTTGATCGTGCCCACCGCGTTCGCCGCCCAACCAATAGCCACCAGTCGTGTGTTGCGGCGGACCTTTGCCGAAAGATCGAACATGTCGAGCGTGCAATCGCTCAGCCGAATGTCGACAGTGCGCACCTTGACGCCGCGCTCCTCCAGGCTAAGCCACGGGGAGACGTTGGCGTCGTGATCGAGGCAGGTGACCAACAGTTCGTCACCCGCTTTTAATTCGCGGGCAATGGCGCGACTCAGAGCGAACGTCAGAGTCGACATGTTAGGGCCGAACACGATCTCGTCGGTAGCACAATTCAAAAAGTCGGCCATGGCGGCGCGCGCGCTAGAGATCATCTGGTCAGTGCGGCGGCTGGTGACGAACGCTCCGCCGGTGTTGGCGTTCGAGTTAGCCAGATACTCTGCCACAGCATCGATGACGCGCTGCGGCACCTGTGTCCCACCCGGGGCGTCGAAGAAAACAGCAGGTTGGCTATTTACCGATTGATGCAACGAAGGGAATTGCCCTCGCACCCATTCGAGATCGAGCTTTCGGCTGGAGGCGGCGACGTCAGCACTCGAAGACATGGTTAAGTCCTTATGGCGTTCAGGAAGTCAGCCAGTAGGCCGTACGCCGTTGCCTGCGGGCCAGGGTCGCGCTCGCCGATGACCAGCTCCGGAAAGATATCGGTTTGAAACGCGATCATCAACGACGTACCTCGCACCGAAGCCAGCGGATCGGTGGCCTTCAGCCGCTCCGGGGTGACGCTAGCAACAATCCGGCTGTCAGAGACGCGAAGGGCCCGGCTGACCAATCTCCAGGCTTCGCCGCTGGCCTGCGCTTCACGTAGCTGCGCCACGGTGACTTCCCGGATGCCTCGGCGATGCACATCGGCTAGCGTCAAGTTTGCGCCCATCAGCACGTTCGCCAACGCTACGACCTTTACGGCAGCATCGATACCATCGATGTCGGCGGAGGGATCCGTCTCCGCTATACCTAGCCGATGCGCTTCGCCGACAGCTTCATCAAAGGTCATGCCGGCGTCCAGGGCATCGAGAATGACCGTGGTAGTGGAGTTCAATACACCCCGAAAGCCGTGAACTTTGATTGCCGGCAATGTCTCGCGAAAAAGCGAGTACACGGGTACACCGTCCATCGTGGCCGACTCGAAGAAGAAGCGACGACCGCGGCTCGAGGCCAACTCGGTCAGCTCGCGGCACGCATGGATCACGGGGCCTTTGTTCGCACTGATGGCGTGGGCGCCAGTCTCAAGCGCTGCCCGCAGGTAATCGATGGCGGGCTGGCCTGTCTCGGCGTTCAGCGAACTTGCCTCGAAGAGAGCATCAGCTTTTGCTTGTTGCAGCCATTGACGAACGTCGCCGGCTCTCTTTCCCCCCGAGAAATCGCGGACCAACAGTTTCCTGAGGGTGAAGCCGTCAGGGGTAAACAACCACCCAATCTGACGTGAGGCGATTCCCGTCAGTCGCACCGCAATGCCATAGCGGCCTCCTAGCTCCGGCTCTTTCTTCTCGAGGAGCGTAACGAAGGCTTCACCAACGTTCCCGAAGCCCACCAGGCAGAGATTGAAGGTCCGGATAAGGGTTTCTCCATCCGTAAGTTGTTGCTTTCTCCGTCTATTGTAGCGATCTCATGCGGAGTGGGTTGGGACCTCGGCGATGAAGTACACTCGGCAGAATTCCGAGTCCGTTCCGGAGCCGCCCCATGAAAGTGCCATATCTTGCCGCCGTCACTCTATCGCTCGCGCTGCCGTTGGCCGCGCAAGTGATGCCACCAGTCGATCCCAGCCTGATGCGCCAAATCAATCAGCTCAAGGCGATTGACAATCATGCGCATCCTCCGGCGCTGGTCAGCTCCGGCGAGAAGGACGATGATTTCGACGCATTGCCCTGCGATTCTTTGGAGCCCACGACACCAGGGCTCCTGTTCCGCCAGGACAATCCCATCTATCCCGAGGCGTGGAAGTCGCTGTTCGGCTACAAGTATGACGACGCTGCGCCGGAGCACCTGCGCGAGCTGCAGGCGGCCAAACTGAAGGTCAAGCAGCAACAGGGCGACAATTATCCCAACTGGGTGCTGGATCAGCTTGGCATCGAAAGGGAACTCGCAAATCGCATCGCGTTGGGACGAGGGCAATCGCCGCCACGCTTCCAATGGGTGCCTTTCGACGACATATTACTGTTCCCGTTGGACAACTCTTCGCTGGCAGGGCAGTCGCCCGACCATAGGATTTTCTTCTCTCGGGAAGCACTATTGCTCCAGCGGTATCTGCGCCAGCTAGGCGTCGACAGTGTTCCTGCAACCCTACTTGATTACGAGGTGAAGATCGTGACGCCGATCTTGGAGCTCCAAAAGAAAAACGGAGCTGTCGCGATTAAATTCGAGGCGGCATACCTCCGTTCACTCGACTTTGCTCCCGCGCAACGGGCTGACGCCGAGCGCATTTATAGCTTGTACCCGAAGGGAAAAGTCCCGAGCAACTTGGACTACAAGATCTTGCAGGACTATCTCTTTCGCTACGTGGCCCGTGAGGCCGGACACTTGGGGATGGCAGTTCACCTGCATACCGGCGGCGGGTGCGGTGGCTATTTCCATCTCGAAGGTAGTAATCCTGCCTTGCTCGATTCCGTTTTCAACGATCCTTCTCTGCGCAAGACCAACTTCGTCATGCTCCATGCTGGCGCGGGCAACTTCGACG
>Ga0306926_10006164_pt1 | contig 12868 bp, 11 predicted proteins | sample flu12Cox44000178_FD_203759 | JGI IMG/M metagenome (GOLD analysis project Ga0306926, IMG submission 203759) | Lab enrichment of tropical soil microbial communities from Luquillo Experimental Forest, Puerto Rico - flux8day.12C.oxic.44.000.178 (v2)... | ecosystem: Environmental > Terrestrial >... | reverse complement strand
CATCGGTTATTCCTTGATCGAGCTTCGCCGCTTCGACGAGGCGGTCGCGTTTTTTAAGAGGGCTCTTCGTCAGAACTCGTCCGATGGGATAGCTTTCCGTGGTTTGGCGTCCGCTTTGGCGCATCTCGGACGGGATGCCGAGGCGCGTGAGGCGCTGGCACGTCTGCTTGAGATTGACCCGGCCTATCCAATATCTGGGCGGATCAGTCGGAGCGGAAGCTTCAAGTTGCTATATGAAGGCCTTCGGAAAGCCGGGGGTGCCGGAATGAGGCCCAGGTGTGCTCGCGGCAGGAGTTGATGGGACAGGACGCAATTTGCTGCGCTGCATGAGTCTGCTTTTGGCCCTTTGCCGACATCTCAACGCACCCAGTCGATGTCCGCTTTCGGGGGAATAGCGGACATCGCGCAAACCTCCAAAAATGTCCGCTTGTGACCCATAGCCGGACATTCGATTATTCAGCCGCGATCCGCCCAGGGACATTTACTTGGGACGCGATCTTGTGCCTCACAATGTCAATATGGCTGCGCAGGTTGTACACCTGGTCCGAGAACGTCAGCGGAAATTGGATATGGCTGACGGCATCCTCAATGCGTTCGAGTTCAGCTTGCTTCCGAGTTAAATGTTTGTCCGTCGGGTCGGAGTCGAACGAAGCTTCCAAGGCCTTGAGTTGGGCATACCAATAGAACAGGCGCCGACGGTTGATCCAAGTGTAGGCCACCGGCATAAGGCGGAACATTGGGTAGCCGATTGCTAGCGCTGTCAGCAGCACTGCGAGCGCTCTTTGTACATGGACGGATAGCCACAAAGGCACGTGGAAGGACCGTTTTTGTAAAAATCGGTAGCAGCAGGGGCAACTGGATATTCGGTGTCGGTACCGTTCGGGAATTCACCGCTGCGCTGAAAAATTCCACGGGCACCGTGCGCTTCCACCATGGCCTGCAAGACTAGTGGGGCGATTTCTGGGTGCAGATCGCTGCGAACTAACAGCTTGTCGACGGCTCCGATAAGCGGCACGTCATGAGGAGGGATATGCCGCTTAATATCGATCACACCTTGCGGCAGTACCAGTCGAACGAGTTCTGGGAATATGATCGTGAAAGCCTCCGCCTCTGGAAAGTTCATGATCCGAGCGTTGGGATTTTGCAGCAAGGAATGGACAGCCGTCGCATCCGGTGGGCCAAGTAACGAAACCGCATCCACCGTGCCATTATTTAGTGCCTCGGCTGCGGCAGATCCTGCAAAAGGCAAAAGCGTAGCGTTTTCAGAATTCACACCGGCTTTGCCCAGAACTTTTTCAGCTAATAATCGGCCGCCGTTGCCTACCGGCCCTACGGCAATGCGTTTGCCCGTGAGCTGTGACAACTCGTCAATTGGCTCACTGGAAGAATAAAAGAGCCAAAATGGAGTATGGTAGACCGTTCCAAACGACAACAGTCCTGGCGCATGTTTCCCGTCCGAAACTCCTGCGATCGTAAGGGCAATCTCGACGCCGGATTTTTGATCCAGCAGAAGCTGAACGTTTTCCGCTGCACCGGTGGTCTCGCGCAATTCCAACTCGATGTTGGAATGTGCGAATGTTTCTCGATATTGGCGGCCGAAATACTCAAAACTAGAGCCTTTGGGCCCCGTAGCCATTATGACCTTCGATGGTGTTGCGGGGACGAAATAGATCAAGGCGAGCGAAACAATGCTCACGATACCGACGGCCGTAGCCAATCCTTTAAATAATTGAACCCCAGCATGTGGACACCACCAATGTTTCTGGCGACCTTATCGGCCAGCTCCACCTGAAAATTATGGGTGCCGCTTATGGGCGGGGCCTGGCATACATCCCAATCGCCACTAGTTTCAGGCTACCACTCATTGGGGGTACGCAAAAGGGTAGTGATGTCCACACATGGCCCGAAGCGGACATGACGCCGCTGAGTCCGGATTGGGGGTAGAGCGAACTTCCGGTCAGCTCGCCGAATATCTGCAAATGACCCGAAGCAGACCTCGGATATTCGGTGCAAACAGTTGTCCGATCGCAGGAATTAGAAGCAATATGATCTACAAAGTCAAAGCAAGAGTTATCGACGAAACGATTGGCGAGTTCTACTGCAAATTAGCCGACGGAACGGTAGCCAAACAACGACCCGACGGAGAGGAGATCGTCGCCTCTATGAAAAGGGCTGTCCTGACAGGACCGGGTGCGGCTGAGTGGTATGAGATGTGTTTCTGCCCAACCCCTTTGTATCATGAGCGACAGACACAATACGACTTCTACTTTACCGACATGACAACGGAACCGGCCAAAGGATACGGCGAAATTCAAGGCGCATCCTTGTGGTCCTACATGGCTTCCAAGGCCGAGGCAGCAAGACCCGGCGAGTAGTCGATGATCTGAGCGATGAACAGCTCCTCATTCGGCTCCGGGACGAGACCGAAAATTGCGACGTCGGGAAATTTCCGCATCAAAAAGGCCGTTTTAGACTTCAAGCCACTCCTTCTGAACAGCAGTATTGCCTTTCAGGGCAGCCGGCGTGCCCTCGAACACAACGCGTCCGTGACCCATCACGTAGACGCGATGCGATATCCGCATGGCGATCGAGAGCTTCTGCTCGACCAGGAGAATGGCGACGCCGGCCTCAGCGATGCGCGCGATGAGATCGCCGACTTGCTGCACTATCAGCGGGGCCAATCCCTCGGTTGGCTCATCGATCATGATCAGTTCGGGGTCGCCCATCAACGTTCGGCACATCGTCAGCATCTGCTTCTCACCCCCAGACATCACGCCGGCTGCGGTATCGGCTCGCGCGGCGAGATTGGGAAACATTTGCAGCATGTCGTCGAGGCGCCATTTGCCCGGGTTGCGAGGGTCCTTGATGCCGAGCATCAGGTTTTGACGTACCGTAAGGCCCGGGAAAATGTCGCGGGTCTCGGGAACATAGCCGAGGCCGAGATGGGCAATCTGGTAGCTCGGCATCCCCGCGATGTTCGTTCCCTTGAACCTGATCGTGCCCTCCGGCGGAACCTCTCCCATTATGGCCTTGACGGTGGTCGAGCGACCGACACCGTTTCGGCCGAGTAGGCTTACAACCTCTCCTGCATCGATATGCATATCGACTCCCTGGAGAATGTGACTCTTGCCGTAGTAGGCGTGGAGATTTTCAACCTCGAGCATCAGGCCGCCTCCTGTCCGAGATAGGCTTCCTTGACCCTCGGATCGGATCGAATCTCGTCGGGCATTCCCGTCGCAATCACGTGCCCATACACAAGCACCGATATCCGATCTGCCAGTCCGAACACCACGCTCATGTCATGCTCCACGATCACCAGCGTGCGTCTTTCGGTGAGACGGCGTATGAGCGCAACCGCGAGGTCCGTCTCCGCGTGGCTCATTCCCGCGGTCGGTTCGTCGAGCAGGATGACATCGGCGCCGCCGGCAACGGTAATCCCGATTTCCAGCGCTCGCTGCTCGGCATAGGTCAACAACCCCGCCGGCACGTCGCGCCTTGCAGTAAGACCTATTTCGGAAAGGATCTCCGCTGTGCGGTCGCGCACTTCCGGCAAATTGTCGATGTTCTTCCAGAAAGCATAACGATAGCCGGCGGTCCAAAGCACGGCGCAACGCAGGTTCTCCCATACGCTCATGTTTGCGAACACGTTGGTCACTTGGAAGCTGCGCGACAGGCCGCGGCGATTGATCTGATAGGGCGGCAAGCCGGAAATCTCCTGTCCGCGGAGCTTGACCGTTCCCGAGGTCGGCGCGATGTACCCGGTGATTAGATTGAAGGTTGTCGACTTGCCGGCGCCGTTGGGACCGATCAGCGCGTGACGTTCGCCCTGCGCAACGGTCAAATTCAGATCGCGTATGACCGAGATGTTTCCAAAGCTCTTGCTGACGTCTTTTAGTTCAATGGCCGGCGCAGTCATGTGTGGTACCCCTTGTCACGCGCCGTCGTGAGCGCCTCATCCCATACATGGGCGAGCCAGCTCCAGGTTCTTCGAGCGATGAAGAATCCTGCAATGATCAATACCAGCGCGATAAGCCAAACGATCGGACTCGATGCATTGAAGCCGATACCAAAGGCTCTGATATTCGGGTCTCCGCTCGGGTTCAGCGAATAGTGAACGATAGTCTCGATCGCAAGAACGAGGCCTACGATCATCGCGAGCGTTGGAACGAATGCTATCGCATAATATGGCAACACCCTGCCCAAGGAGCCGCCCTTGATCAGCGGCCGGTGCATCATCAGAAGTCCCGTAATGCCTCCGGGCGCAAACGTCACCACCGCTATGAAAATCAGTCCGAAGTAAAGTTGCCAGACCGATGTCATGTCACTCAGGTTCAGCGAAAGCAGGGTAACGAATATCGCCCCGACAATCGGACCGATGAAATAGCCGACGCCGCCGATATAGGTGGAATACAGCACGGCTCCGGACTGAAGGGCGCCAAGATAGGCAGCGTTTGCGATTTCGAAGTTGATCGCAGCCAGAGCGCCAGCGATGCCGGCGAAGAATCCTGCAAAGCAAAAAGCCAGATAGCGAATGACATGGGGATTGTAACCGACGAACCTGACGCGTTCGGGGTTGTCCCGCACGGCGTTGCACATGCGGCCGAGTGGCGTGCGCGTCAGTGCATACATGGCGATAACCGCAAGCAGCGTCCACGCGGCGATCAGGTAGTAGATCTGGATTTGAGGGCCGAAATTCCAGGCGAAAAACCGGAACAGCTTGGTGCGATTTGCTGAAATGCCAGCTTCACCTCCGAAGAAGGTGCGCAGGATGAGCGCCGAGGATGCAATCAGTTCAGCAACGCCAAGTGAGATCATCGCGAAAGCCGTTCCGCTCCGCTTGGTCGAAACCCATCCCAGGAGGGCAGCAAAAAACAGGCCGGTAAGGCCACCGATCAGGGGAACGAACGGCAGCGGGATCGGAAGCTTGTTGGCGCCGATGAGGTTGATTGAATGAATCACCAGGAAACCGCCAAGGCCATAGTAGACCGCATGCCCGAACGAAAGCATTCCGGTCTGGCCAAGCAGGATGTTATAGGACAGCGAGAAGATGATGGAGATGCCAATCAGGCTAAAGGTCGTCAGAGCGCCGCCAGAACCGAAAACCTTCGGCAGGATCAGCAGGATCAGCGCAGCAGCGACCCAGAGACCGTAGAATCTCAGCTTCTCGCTTAACGGAGGATAGGGAGGCGCCACGCTCGTGGTCAATTCGCTCATGTTTCGCGCGTCCCCAAAAGGCCCATCGGGCGAAAGACAAGTATAAGCACGAGCAGCAAATACGGGATGATCGGCGCGATCTGTGCCACTGTCACGTCCCAAATGTCCGCGAGCCAGGTGTGCGCATATGCCGGACTCAGCGGGCCAAAGGCTTCGGCAAGGGAGCCATTGATCGAGACGGCAAAGGTTTGGATGAGGCCGATCAGCAGCGACGCAACGAAGGCGCCCGGCAGGGAGCCCAACCCTCCGACGACAACGACCACGAAGAGGATAGGCCCGAGCAGCGCCGCCATGTTCGATTGCGTGACCAACGCCGGCCCTGCGATCACGCCGGCGATGGCGGCAAGTGCGGTGCCGACGCCGAACACCAGCATGAAAATGCGCTCAACGTTGTGGCCGAGATGCCCAACCATATGCGGATGGGTAAGGGCCGCCTGAACGATCAAGCCGACGCGCGACTTCGTGAGCACCAGCAAGAGACCGACAAAGATCGTGATCGAAGCCAGCAACATGAACATTTTATAGGCCGGATAGTTGGTCGAGAAAATCTGAAACGCCGGGAAATCGAGCGAGGACGGAATGCGAAAATCGACAGGACTTTTGCCCCAGATGATTTGCACGATTTCCTCGATCACGAAAGCAAGTCCGAAGGTGAACAGAAGTTCGGCGACGTGTCCGTTGCGGTGAACCCGCCGTAGACCAAAGCGTTCGACGGCTGCTCCGAGCGCGCCTGCCAGTAACGGAGCGATAAAAAGGGCGGGCCAAAAGCCGAGCCATCGGCTGATCTGAAAGCCAAAGAATGCTCCCAGCATGTAGAAACTTGCATGCGCGAAGTTGAGAACTCCCAGCATGCTGAAGATGAGGGTCAACCCGCTGGCCATCAGAAACAGCAGCATCCCGAAAAGAATGCCGTTGAGCGTCGAAATGATGATGAGTTCAAGCACGACACACGACCCCGGTGAAATGAGCGGCCTTACTCCGGCGATTGCCGGAGCAAGGAGGCTCGCATGGCGACCGTGGCTAGTTCGGCCGTTCCATCTTGCAGGTGGTGGGGAGTATGGTTTGCTCCGTGTCTATCTTCGCGGCCACCCGCCAACCCCATCCGGTCTTTTCTTCATCGAAAAGCTCCTTCTCGGTACGATCACCGAACGAGGCAATGTACATCGGCTGGAAGAACTGGTGATCATCCTTGCGCATGAAGCCTTTGCCGCCGTCAAAGACATCGAACTGCATGCCTTCGAGCGCTAAAGCAACCTTGATCGGATCCAGCGACTTGGCCTTATCGGCGGCCGCCGCAAACATCCGCATCTGATTGACAGCGCGTGGATAAAACAGGCTGATATCGTATTTTGCCCTGAATGCCTTCTCGAAGGCCTCCGCGGATGGATAGCCGATGTTCGGAATGCCCTCGGCAATCTGGAAGACCTGGTGATTGAGGTTGGCCTGCTTGATCGCAGTAGGCCCGCCAGGGCCGCCGGCATAATAGGTGTACCAATTCACCTTCAAACCGGCATCGGCGGCCGCCTTGAGCAGCAGGGCAAAATCCTGTCCCCAGTTACCGGTGATGACGCTGTCCGCGCCCGAGGCCTTAATCTTGGCAATGTACGGAGCGAAGTCTGTGATCTTGAGCAGCGGGTGCATCTCATCGCCGACGATTTCGATGTCGGGCCGCTTCGCCTTTAGCATCGCTTTAGCTGCGGAACGGACGGATTCACCGAACGAATAGTCCTGATTGATCAGGTACAGTTTCTTGATGCTGGACTGGCCTTTCATGTAGTTGGTGAGGGCTTCCATCTTGATGTCGGAATTCGCATCCCACCGGAAATGCCAGAAACTGCATTTCTCGTTGGTCAGGGCCGGATCCACCGCGGCGTAGTTGAAATAGAGCAGTTCATCACCCGGATTGCGCTCGTTGTGCTTCGTTACGAAATCTGTCAGCGCGCCCGCGACCGAAGAGCCGTTGCCCTGGGTGATATAGCGCACGCCGGCGTCGATTGCCTTCTGCGCCTGTATCAGGCTTTCCTGCGGATTGGTTTTGTTGTCGAAGGGAACAATCTCCACTTTCTTGCCGAGGACGCCACCTTTCGCATTCAATTCGTCAGCGAGAAACTGGAAGGTCTTCAAGCCGGTTTCTCCGACGCTGGCACCGCCGCCGGAGAGCGGGTCGATGTAGCCGATTTTGACGCTCTCCTGCGCGAACGCTGTGCCGCCGAGTATCGGCAAGAAGGCCGCAATTATCATCCAATGACGCATGGCACTCCTCCCTGACTGTAATTCATCGAAGGCTTGCGACGATCGCCCGCCGATAATCCGGAAGACGATTGACCGTTATTTTATCAGTGTTGTCCAATCGTTCGATCCCCGCAAGCGAATTAATCGGAGCCTCGCCTTGGTTCGAATGAGTGCAAATAATTATCGCTGGCATGCAGCAGACCAGCTTAGGCGGTTCTCGCTTGAAGCACACGAAACCCAGCGTCCCAGGTCCAACTCTCGCGAGATCGGCAACAGCCGGGTGACGCGCGACGAGGCAAACAACGATCAAGGCGCAGCGGTATGAATTAACTTTCGGCCGGACGTACGAAACAGAGGATGCCGGCCTCTGGCGTGAAACAGAGCACGGCGCGGTTCGTCGGGTTGTCGGTTCTGTCGATGATCCTATTCGGTGGGACCCGCAGCCAGAATGGAATCGACATCTTCCAGCGACCATCTATTAACACCTCGTAGCCGTCTCGGTCCTGCCGGAACTCTACCGTTCGGCAATCTGCTATCGAGCAGCACGACGCACCGGTGCCTGGCTGCCTTAGGCTCTCAAACCATGGGGCAAGCGCGGGATCCGGGCTATCGGGTGGTGCTGCTACCGCCGCCTGACTGAGAGCAAGTCCGACTGCAACGGCGATCTTCCTACCAATCCTCCCAGCCGTCTCATGATGTGCCGTCAACGCTAGCAAAAGAGTAACCCTCCGCTTCGCTCTGGAGGTTAGCCCCGTTCCGGCTGGCTTTCGGAATTTTTGATGCAATTGCTGCAGCGCAGAGTCCGAAAATGGCCCTTAACGGACATCCCAATGCGCTCGGCCGATGTCCGCTTTTGGGGGTAAAGCGGACATCCATCGAACTTGGCGAAATGTCCGCTTATGACCCCTATCGGAAGTCGACTTCTGGGTATTGGTGCGTCTCGAATGGCCCCATTTGACCGTCCACCATTGGCCAATATCGGAACCATTCGGTGGGTCGGACGGCTCGTGGGTCGGCAGAGCGGTTGGAGGCGACGTAGTCGATCTCGCCGCGTGTCGTGCCGATATCCATTAGCTCCCTGTCACTTAAGTTGGACAAGGCGTCGCGTAGTTTTTGGCGCTCGCGGCGCTATCCCAATATTTCCAGATGAAGCTGGCGACCTGCCGTTCGATACGGATGTCCGTTCCAGCCACGTTGTGCCGTGCGTCGCGCTCATTGCGGTGTCTCCTGGGACGGTCCACTGGCACGAGGGTGCCGCGAGATCGGCGGGCACGCTTGACCGGCAGCTTACATTTTCCTCACCGCCAGCTTATTCTTGCGATGTCCAGCGAGGCCAAGGCCAAGGGGATTCGCATCTTGCGCTATCTCTTCGAGGAGTACGCATTCGACACTGACCGGCGCGAGTTGCATCGCGGGGCGGACGTCGTCTCCGTCGCACCACAGGTGTTCGATCTGCTGGATTATCTGATCCGTAACAGGGAGCGCGTCGTCACTAAGGACGAGCTCATCAACGCCGTCTGGAATGGGCGCAGCGTTTCGGATGCAGCGCTGACGACCCGGCTGAATGTCGCCCGAAGCGCAATCGGCGATTCCGGGGAGGAACAGCGCCTGGTCAAGACGTTACCGCGCAAGGGATTCCGTTTTGTCGGACAGGTGCGAGAGGCTCGAGAAGCTGCGCGCCCAAATCCCGGCGACGCCCCCGAGATCGTCCCTCCGCTCCCTGACAAGCCCTCCATCGCCGTGTTGCCGTTCGAGAACATGAGCGGTGATCCGGAGCAGGAGTATTTCGTTGATGGCTTGGTAGAGGAAATCATCACTGCGCTATCTCGCTTCAAATTGCTGTTCGTGATCGCTCGCAATTCGAGCTTTACGTTCAAAGGCAAGGCCGTTGATATCAAGGAGGTCGGACGCAGGCTCGGCGTGCGCTATGTCCTGGAGGGGTCTGTGCGCAAGGCAGCCGGGAAGGTTCGCATCGCAGGACAGTTGATCGATGCGGTGACCGGCGCACACATCTGGGCAGACAGGTTCGAGCGTGACCTGACAGATGTTTTCGCTCTGCAAGACGAAGTCACGGCCGCCGTTATCTCGGCCATTCACCCCAAACTGTTTCAAACAGAAATTGAGATGGCGACCCGCCGCCCGCTGGAAAACCCGACCGCCTATGATTTGTGGCTAAGGGCCATGCAGAAATCTCATCTTAGGACCCGAGAAGGTTTTGCCGAAGCGATACGACTGGCGCATCGTGCCTTGGAGCTTGACCCTCGCTTTAGTCTTGCCGCCCAGTTGGCGGCTGGTGCCCACCTCAGCAACGTTCTTCTAGGCTTTTCTGCCGATCGTCAATTCGACCGCAGTGAAGCAATTCGGCTGGCTCGCTTGGCGTTGAGCCTCGACGAGAGCCGCGCGCCAGTGCTGGCCCTCTCCGGGGTGGTTACCGCTTTCCTTGTCGACAACTACGAGACTGCCATTGATTATGTTGAACGTGCGGTCACGTCCAATCCAAATGAACCAGGCGTGTGGAACTCTAGAGGATGGGTCTACCAAGTTGCAGGCCGCTACGAAGAAGCAATCCTGAGCTTTGAACGCGGCATTCGCGTGAGCCCGTTGGACCCCGTTCTTCACACTAATCTTGCTGGCATCGGTCATGCCTTGATCGAACTTCGCCGCTTCGACGAGGCAGTCGCGGTTTCCAGGAAGGCTCTTCGTCAGAACTCCTCCGATCCAATAACTTTCCGTGGTTTGGCGTCCGCTTTGGCGCATCTTGGACGGGATGCTGAGGCACGCGAGGTGTTGGCTCGTCTGCTTGAGATCGATCCGACCTATACAATATCGGGGCGGATCAGTCGGGGCGGGCAAAGCCAAAAGCTGCTAATTGAGGGCCTTCGCAAAGCGGGATTGCCCGAGTAAACCGCGCCGACGAGGTAATCCAGTAGACACCACTTTGCTGCGGTGCATGAGTCCGCTATTGGCCCTTAGCAGACATCACGACTGTACTGATCCATGTCCGCTTTCGGGGGAATAGCGGACATCGTGCAATCCTCCGAGAATGTCCGCTTGTGACCCAGTCCGGAAGTGGGGCGGTCCAATTTGCTGTGACGCACAACACACGCCTTCCTGTGATAGTCTCACCTTGCTCGACAGGTCGGCAGGGAGGCTTCCCATGAGGCGGCGCAAATTTCTCGGCATCCTTGGCGGGGCGGCGGCCTGGTCGTTCGCTGCGCGGGCGCAAAAGAAGACCTACCGGATGGCAGCGGTGCACTCAAATCGGCCGACCAATGAGCTGGCCGCGGACAGTCCGGTGCCGACCTACCGCGAATTCATTCGTGAACTGCGCCGGCTTGGCTACATCGTCGGCGACAACCTCTCGGTCGAGCCCTACTCGGGTGGCGGCAAGGCTGCGAGCTATCCCGCGCTCGCCGAAACCATCGTCCGCAGCAACCCCGACCTGGTCTACGCGGCCGGAGGCATGGCAAGCTACCTCAAGGCCGCCACGTCCACTATTCCGATCGTAACGTTCGTTAGTGGCGATGTTGTCCGCACCGGCCTTGTCGCAAGTCTGGCGCGGCCCGGCGGCAACATCACCGGCGTCGCCGTTGATGCCGGCGCCGAAATCTGGGGCAAGCGCTTTGAGCTGCTGCGCCAGGTGATCCCAGGGCTTTCGAAGCTCGGCTTCGTTGTCGTCCGTCAGGACACGATGACGGCGGAAAAAGTAAGAGAGGTGACTCGCGCGGCGGGAGTGACGCTGATCGCGCCGTCGGTCGATGCATCGCGAAAGGAGACGGAGTACAAGCGCGTCCTTGCCATGATGCTGGACCAAGGCGCCGAAGCAGTCATGGTCAGCGATGATGGCCAGAACAACGCGAATTTCGAATTGATCGTCGAACAGATCGCACAAGTCCGGTTGCCCGCGCTCTACCCACTCCGCGAGGCTGCCGACGCCGGCGGCCTGATGGCCTATGCGATCGATTTCAATGAACTGTACCGGCTGATGGCGGGCCAGATTGACCAGATCTTCAAAGGCCGGAAGCCCGCCGACATTCCAATCTATCTGCCGACCAAGTTCCAACTGGTCATCAATCTCAAGACCGCAAAAGCACTTTCCTTTTCGGTACCACCGTTGTTAGTGGCGGGCGCCGACGAGGTCATCGAATAAGCAATGTCGCTTGTTGGCCCTTAGCGGACATTTCAATACGCTCAGCCGATGTCCGCTTTCGGGGGTAGAGCGGACATCGCGCGAACCTCCGGGAATGTCCGCTTAAGACCCAACGCGGACGTTGGCGGGCTTTTCGATGAGAGGCTCTACCTTTACGATGCTACATCAGAGTACGGGAGGGGCGATGCGGCGGCGTGATTTCATATCGGTCTTCGGCGGACTGGCTACAATTTGGACAGTTGCCGCGCGCGCCCAGCAGAAAGAAAGAATCTATCGCATTGGCTATCTGAGTGCCCCCACCCGGGAATCGGTCCAGCGTCCGCTTGAGGGGTTCTTGCGAAAGCTGCGCGAGCTGGGTTGGGTTGAAGGCGAGAACTTCATCATCGAATATCGATGGGCTGAGGGAAACGTCAGCAGGTTGCCCGAGCTAGCAAGCGAGCTGGTGGCATTCAACGTAGACTTGATCGTAGCACCGGCCACCTCATCGGCCCTGGCGGCAAAGAACGCGACCAGCCGTATTCCGATCGTCATGATTTTCCCGGGCGATCCTGTGGAGCTGGGACTCGTTTCCAGCCTTAGTCACCCTGGTGGAAACGTCACCGGGACGACTGCCGCGGCAGGCCCGGGAATCATCGGCAAGCTTCTGGAACTCCTGAAGCAGGCCGTGCCTCACGTCACTGCGGTGGCGATCCTGGGTAATTCAGGGGACCCGGGTCTTGTTTCACAAATGAAGGAGCTTCGCGTTGCCGCGGAGTCGCTGAGCCTTCGCCTTCAGCTCTTCGAAGCGCGAGGTCCGGAAGAGTTCGATCGTGCATTTGCCGACATGACGCGGGCACGCATAAACGGCCTTGCAATCATGGGAAGTACTTTCCTGCCACATCGCGCCAAACTCGCCGAACTCGCAATCACGGCGCGATTGCCGGTCATAGCATTCCTCAGGGAGTTCACCGAGGCCGGCGCCCTGTTGAGCTATGGAGTGAACATGTCCGATTTCGTCGGGCGTGGTGCGGTATACGTGGACCGGATTCTCAAAGGCGCGCCCCGCCGATCTCGCAGTCGAGCAGCCCACAAAGTTCGAACTGGTCATCAACCTCAAGACTGCGAAGGCGCTCGGAATCATTATCCCACCATCGCTGCTTGCACGGGCCGACGAGGTGATCGAATAGCCCTTAGATGGGGTAATCGGCCGGCCCAGCTTGTGGATAGCTGAAGATTTTGGGTGCTGCGCTTCAGGCTGATGGTGAAACGAGGTCCGTGGTGACGGCCTCAAAC
>Ga0306926_10006161_pt1 | contig 12869 bp, 12 predicted proteins | sample flu12Cox44000178_FD_203759 | JGI IMG/M metagenome (GOLD analysis project Ga0306926, IMG submission 203759) | Lab enrichment of tropical soil microbial communities from Luquillo Experimental Forest, Puerto Rico - flux8day.12C.oxic.44.000.178 (v2)... | ecosystem: Environmental > Terrestrial >... | reverse complement strand
CGGTTTTCCAGCTGCCGGCAGATTTCCTGGTCATCGCCACGCAGAACCCGCGCGAGTTCGAAGGCACCTACCCGCTGCCCGAGTCGCAGCTCGATCGATTCATGCTGCGGATCGACATGGACTATCCGGCGCGGGAGGTGGAAGCGGAAATCCTGGCGCGTTACGGCGGGGTGGCCCTGCGGTTGCAGGACGTGCTCGGCGGAGTCGGCGTGCTCGAGCGCTCGCTGCTCGCCGCGGCGCGGGCCGAGGTGGAGCACATTCATGTCGCAGCTGCCCTGAGCGCCTACGTGCTCGACCTCGCGCAAGCCTCGCGCCAGCATCCACGGCTGACGCTGGGTCTCTCGACCCGCGGCGCGCTGGCGCTTCTCAAGGCGGCACGCATCGCGGCCGGCCTGCACGGCCGGGAATTCGTCTCACCCGATGACGTCAAGGAAACCGCGCCCTGGGTGCTCGCGCACCGGCTGCTGCTGACGCCCGAGGCTGCGCTCGAAGGCGTCACCGACGTGGGCGTAGTGCAGAGCCTGCTGGCGGAAACTCCCGTGCCCCGCTGAGGCGCACGCGTGCACCTGTCCGGACGCGCCTACATCCTCGTCGCGCTCGCGGCGGTGCTCGCCATTGCGGGTATCTGGTCGAGCGAGCCGGCACTCTGGGGCTGGTGGCACGTGCCGGCGCTGCTGCTGCTGCTGGGGCTCGTTGTGGAAGGACTGTTCATGCGCCGCGGGCCGCTCGAGGCGCGCGTGACGACCGCCTCGCGGGCGTTTCTCGGCAGGGAGCAACCTGCGGTATTCGCGTTCGCCAACCGCACCGGACGCGAGCTCACGCTGCAGTACCTGCCGGTGACGCCCGCCGGCTTCGAGGTGCAGCAGCAACCGCGCCGTGCGCGTGCCGCCGCGCACGGCCTCGCGGAGGACTCGCTCAGCCTGCTGCCGGTACGTCTCGGCCCGCAGAGCTGGCCCGCCCTGCCGGTGCGCGTCCTCGGGCCCCTGCGACTCGCCTGGTGGTCGCTCGCCCTCGAGCCGCGGCAGCACACCGTGATCGCACCCGATGCGGGCGGCACGCCGGCGCGTCTCCGCGGCCTCGGCGGTGGCACGCGCCCGCGCGCCGTTGCCGGTGTGGGCGCGGAGCTGCATCAACTGCGCGACTACGTGCGCGGCGATCCGCTGGCGAGCATCGACTGGAAAGCGAGCGCGCGGGTCGGCTCACTCATCGCGCGCGAGTTCAGCGAGGATCAGCATCTCGATGTGCTGGTCGCCATCGACGCCGGCCGTTTGAGCCGCATCCGCGCCGGACAGCTCGATCGGCTGGGGCTTTATGCCAACCTCGCCGCCCGTCTGGCTGAGATCGCCGTGCTGTTGGATGACCGTGTGGGACTGGTGGTGTATGCCGAGCGCGTGCTCGCCAGCTGCGCCCCGGCGCGCGGCCTGCCGGCGATCGTCGGCATACGTCGCGCGCTCGAGCAGCTGGCGGTCCGGCCGGCGGAGTCGGATCCGACGGCGGCGGCGGTCAGCGTGCGCCGGCTGCTCAAGCACCGCGGGCTCATCGTGCTGCTCACCGATCTCGACGATGCCAACGTCGCCGCAGAGCTCGCGCGCGCCGTTCGGCTGCTCGCGCCGCCGCACCTGGTGCTGGTCGCGGGTGTGCAGAGCGCGGAGATCAGCGCGCTCGCGCGGCGCGCGGGCGGCGAATGGCAGGACCCGTGGGTGGCACTTGCGGCGCGCGAGCACGAGACGCAGGCGGGTGCGCAGCGGCTGCTGCTGAGGCGGCTGGGTGCTCCGGTGGTCGCGGCGACCGCGGAGCGGCTCGCGCAGGCAGTGTTCCGGGAGTACGAGGCGTTGCGGCGCGCGCGGCGCGTGTGAGTCAGCCGGCCGTGCGGCGGCGTGGAAAGAGTCGTCCCGAGAGCAGCGCCACCATGAACAACCAGTAGCACACGCCGATAATCGCCTTGGTCGCGAGCGTGATGTGCGGGTTCGGCGAGACATAGCCTTCCAGCAATCCGGCCCCGACCAGCAGCAGTGCGCACGGGAAGAGCAGCCTGCTCGAACGCAGCGCCGCGATGCGGAACGATTCGCTCCGGCCCCCGGGGCCGGGACGAGCCAATGCTTCGCCGACCGCGGCGCCCGCAGCTCCGGAGAGACACATGACCGAGATCTCGACGCAGCCGTGCGCAACGATGAAGGTGAAGAGCTGCCGGGCGAGGCCGTGCTGACCTACGAACGCGAATATCGCTCCCAGCATCAGACCGTTGAGGCCGAGGATGTAAAGCGTGCCGAGAGCGAAGAATATTCCGGCACAGAAGGCGAACAGCGTCACCACGATGTTGTTGGTGAGGATCTGCGCCGAGAGCAGCGATGAAGGCACCACGTTCAGCAGGCCCTCGGTCCAGAGCTGGCCGCGTTCGACCGTGGCAATCAGATCGGGCGATGCGAACAGCGCGATGAGATCGGGATAAGCGCGCACCAGCGCGTAGCCGGCCAGCACCGTGAGCGCGAAGATCGCCGTACACCACAGAATGTAGGGGAGCAGCCAGCGCACCACCGCCGGCAACTCGTCGCGGAACAGCGCCAGCAAGGCGCGATCTGCGCGCCACGCGCCGTGGTGGAGTGTCAGGTGCGCGCGCGCGTACGCTCCCTCCAGGTACTCGCGGGTGCGGGTGTCGGGCAGCAAACTGCGCACGCGCGCCAGATCGTGCGCCAGCAGTCGATAGTCCTGCGCGAGCCGCATGGCGTCGGTCGCCTGATCGACGTGACCGAGGTTCAGCCGGCGGGCGCGCGCATCCGCCTCGCGCCACAGCCTCACTCGGCTCAAGAGATTCGCAGTGAGCGCCTGGCGACGCGCCGCGGCGCTCATGTGGCAGGCGGCGCCGCAGGCACTCCGAGGCGTTCGAGACTGGCGTACAGGCTCGCATCGTCGGCGCCGGTCAATGTGTCGCTCGGCACGCCGTACCGCGACAGCAGTTGCAGCGCCAACCGGCGGCGTGCCGCGGAGGTCAGCAGCGGCCAGCGTCCCAACAGTTCGGCTACCAGCTCGGCGGCCACCGCATCGTAAGGCGCGGCGGCGGCGGGGAGCTCGGCAGCAGCCGGCGCGGCTGAAGCGGCAGCTTCGTACGCCAGCACGGTGCCGGCGGCCACATCGCCGATGCGCCGGTGCTCGGAGCTGGCGATCACCGCGATGAGTCCTATGCCGTAAAACAGCGGCAGACTGTCGATCAGACGGAACACGTTGCGGATCAGCAGCGCGCCGACACCCGGTGTGCTGCCATCACGGCTGATCACCCGCACGCCGGCCATGCGTTTGCCGGGCGTACGGCCGTGCATGACGAGCTCGAGCAGGTAGTGATAGAGGAAATAGATCGCGAGCGGCGGTGTCACCACGGCGCCGAACCAGCGGGCATCGTTATCGGGCGGCGGCGCGAGGCTCACACTGCCGTTGTAGATGAGTGCCGCGACACTGAACCAGGCGAGGGCGATGAGCAGCCGGATGCACCAGTCGATCAGGAAGGCATAGGCGCGCGCGCCCGCACCCGCCACCGGCAGGGACACGTCGATCCCGGTGGAACTGCCGACGGTGAGCTCCTGGAGCGAGGCGCTCACGCTTCCTCCGCCAGCAGCTCCGCCTGGTGCTCCTGCTGCAGGGCGTCGATCAGCTCGTCGAGGTCGCCGTCCATGATCTGCGGCAGACGGTACAGCGTCAGATTGATGCGATGATCGGTCACGCGGCCCTGGGGAAAGTTGTAGGTGCGGATGCGCTCGGAGCGGTCGCCGCTGCCCACCTGCAGGCGGCGCGACTGCGCCTGCGCGCTCTGCTGTTTTTCCTGTTCTGCGGCCAGCAGGCGTGCCCGCAGCAGCGCCATGGCGCGCGAGCGGTTCTTGTGCTGTGAGCGCTCATCCTGACATTCGACCACGATGCCGCTCGGCAGATGCGTGATGCGCACCGCGGAATCGGTCTTGTTGACGTGCTGGCCGCCGGCGCCCGAGGAACGGTAGGTGTCGATGCGCAGATCGGCCGGGTTGATCTCGATGCTCTCGACCTCATCGAGCTCCGGGAGAATCGCCACGGTGCACGCGGAGGTGTGGATGCGTCCCTGCGCTTCGGTGGCCGGCACCCGCTGCACACGATGCGTGCCGGACTCGAACTTCAGACGCGAGAAAGCGCCCGCTCCGGCGATGCGACATATGATTTCGCGGTAGCCCCCGTGCTCGCCGGGGCTCTCGCTCAACACCTCGACGCTGAAACCCTTGGATTCCGCATAGCGCGCATACATGCGGTACAGATCGCCGGCGAAGATCGCGGCCTCGTCCCCGCCGGTGCCGGCGCGCACTTCGAGGAAGATGCTGCGGTCGTCGCGCGGATCCTTCGGCAGCAGCAGGCGGCGCAGCTCGAGCTCCTCGGACTCGAGCTGGCGCGTCAGCAGCGCAAGCTCTTCGCTGCCGAGCGCGCGCACGCTCGCGTCGGCATCCGCCTCCAGATCGCGCGCCGCCTGCACATCGCGCTCGAGGCCATGGTAGCGCTGCAGCCGTTCCGCAAGCGGCTGCAGCCGCGCGTACTCCATCGACAGCTCGCGGAATTGCCGCGAGCCGCCCGCGACTTCCTCGCTCGACAGCAGTCGTCCGACCTCCTCGAACCGATCGGAGAGTTTCTGCAGGCGCTGATGTATGGAGTCCTTCATGGGATGTCGGCACCGGGCCGGGCAGGGGTTCGCCGTAAAAAGCGCGCTAGCGGCCTCCCGGCGCCGTTTGCGGTAGTCAACCGCGGGCGCGGCATTCTCCGGGATGTTTGCGCTTTGTGACAAGCTGCGCAATGCGCAGGCCGCAGGGACGCTCTATAGTGATAAGGTGATGAGGATGGACCGTAGAATCTGCCCGTTTCTGAGGACCCTCCGCGGCTGGGCGCTGGTCGTCGGGCTGCTCGCAGGCTGTGCGAGCGAGCACGCGGCGAAGCCGGCGTCCGCGCCGCTGCACCGCGACGCCGCCGCACTCGCCGTGATCGCCGAAGCCGATCTCAAGCGCGGTGACTGCCGCGGGGCCTCGGAGAATTATGCGCGGGCGGCCACGGCTGGCGACGTGCAGGTCGCGCGGCAGGCGACCCAGGTGGCCATGGCCTGCGAGCATCTGCCGGCTGCGTGGCAGGCGGCGCAGCGCTGGCGCTCGCTCGCCCCGAACGATCGCGAAGCGAATGCGCTCTATGCCGCCATCGCACTCAAGCTCTACCGCACCGCGGAGGCCCGTGCCGCGATCAACGACTTCTGGCGCGCCGAGGAGCAGCTCGATGCGGCCGCGGGGACAGCGCCCGGCACGCCGCAGAGCTCGCCGGTGCCCGATGCCGCCGCGGCCCCGCCGGTCCTGACAGCACGCGCGCAGCAGCGCGCGACGCGGAGCATGGGCGAGCTGACGGCGCTGCTGCTGGAGGAATCGGATGCGCCCGCAGTGCTGACCGCGATGAGCGGTGCGCTCGAGCCGACCGCCAACTCGCCCGACACCTTCACGCTGCTCGGGGAGCTGGCGCTCGCGGCCTACGACGGTCAACGCGCCCAGGGCTACGCGCAGCGCGCGCTGCAGCTCGATCCGCAGGACCTCGCCGCGCTGCGCGTGCTGGCGCGCGCCTATGTCATGCGCGGCGACGCGCCGCAGGCCGTGGCCACCGCGCGCCGGGCGCAGGCCCGTGACGCGACCCGCGGCGGCTTCGAGCTTGCCGAGGTCCTGGCATCGCTCGATCGCAGCGAAGAAGCACACCAGCAGCTCGAGCAGCTGCGCGCCGGCGGCGCGCCACAGGCGGAAGTCGACCGGCGCCTGGCGCTGCTGGCCTTCAACTCCGGCGACATGAAGGAAGCGCGTCAGCGCTTCACCGAGCTGCTCGCGAGTGGCGAAGGCAACGATGCCGCACAGCTCTATCTCGCGGACATCGCGGCGCGCGACGGTGACCCGGATGGGGCAATCGCCGCCTACCGGCGGCTGTACGACTCCTCGGTGGCGCTGTCGGCACGCTCACGCGCGGCGGCGCTGCTGCTCGACCGCAGCGCGCGCACCGAGGCGCTGGCGCTGCTCGATGACTACGCCGCCGATCATCCGGAGGAGGAGCTCGATCTGACACTCGCCAAGGCGCGCCTGCTCGCCGATCACGGTGAAGCCGACGCAGGCCTGGCGCTGCTCTCCACGGCGCTCGAGCGGCACCCGCAGCATCCATCCATCGAGTACGACCGCGCGGTGATACTCGAGCAGGCCGGGCGCGTGCACGAATCGGTCGAGGTGCTCGAGCGGATGGTGAACGAGCGTCCTGATGATCCGACCGTGCTGAACGCCCTCGGCTACACCCTCGCGGATCACACGCTCGAGCTTCCGCACGCCGAGGGGCTCATCCGCCGCGCGCTCGCAGTGACGCCGGACAATCCCGCCGCAGTCGACAGTCTCGGCTGGGTGCAGTTTCGTCAGGGCGATGCCCGCGGCGCCGCCGGCACGCTCGCACATGCCTACAGCCTGGGTCACGACCCCGAGATTGCCGCGCACTGGGGCGAGGCCCTGTGGGTGAGCGGCCAGCAGGCCGAGGCCCGCCGCGTGTGGGCGGCGGCTCTCGCGCGCGATCCGGATTCCAAACCGCTCAAAGCGACCATCAAGCGGCTCATACCCGATGCGCATTAGCGCGCTGCGGGCCGGCGCGGCGACACTCGTCGTGCTCGCCGGCTGCCGCACGCTACCGCCCGCCCCGCCGCCCGGAGTCAGCTGGGACGTGCGCCGACCGCAACTGCAAGCGCTGGAGCACTTCCAGCTGCGCGGCCGCGTCGCCGTGGCCTCGAGCGGCGAGGGGTTCAACGCCAACCTGCGCTGGACTCAGGATGGCGATCACTCGCAGGTGACGCTCGAGGGCCCCTTGGGCGTGGGTGGGGCGCAGCTCAGCGCCGAGGGCGATCAGCTGACCGTCGTCACTTCGCAGGGTGAGCGCATCGAGAGTGCGGCGGCGCACGCGGCACTCGCCGCGCGCCTGGGATTCGACCCGCCGTTGTCCTCGCTGCGCTACTGGGTGCTCGGCGTGCCGGACCCGAAGCAACCCGCGAGCGAGTCGCTCGATCCGGCGCAGCAGCGGCTCTCCGCACTGACTCAGGACGGCTGGCGCGTGGAGTATCAGAGTTATATTCCGGCTGGCGGCGCGGCACTGCCCGCACGCCTGACCCTGCAGCGCGATGCGGTGCGGGTCCGGCTGCTGGTCGATGACTGGCAGCGATGAGTGTGTCAGGAGCGAAGCACGGAGCACCTGTGCCCGACTCGACGCCCACGCACTGGCCGGCCCCCGCGAAGCTCAATCTCTTCCTGCACGTGACTGGTCGCCGTGCCGATGGCTACCACGAGCTCCAGACGCTCTTTCAGCTGATCGACCTGTGCGACACCATCACGATCACCCTGCGCGAGGACGGCCGGATCGAGCGCCCGGCAGGCCCGGCGAACATCGCCCCCCACGAGGATCTGACGCTGCGCGCCGCGCTCGCGCTGCAGCAGCTCACCGGGTCGGGGCGGGGCGCCGAGCTGCGGCTGCACAAGCGGATCCCCCAGGGCGGCGGCCTGGGCGGGGGCAGCTCCGATGCGGCGACCACGCTCCTCGCCCTCAACGAGCTGTGGGACTGCCGGATGAGCGTCGACGAGCTCGCCCGGCTGGCCGTGCCGCTTGGCGCGGATGTCCCTGTTTTTGTTAGAGGTTCTTCCGCCTGGGCGGAGGGTATCGGGGAGCGTCTGACGCCGGTGACCCTTCCCGAGACCTGGTACGTCGTCATCTATCCCGGGGTCGGGATGAGCACCCGCGAGGTGTTCCAGAGCCCTGAATTGACACGAAATTCACCCCTCATCACAATACGCGCCTTTTTTCAGTCGGGTGGGCGCAACGATTGCGAGCCGGTGGTACGTGCGCGCTCGTCCGAGGTGGCGGCAGCGCTCGAGTGGCTCGCCCGCGAGGGCGGCGCGCGTCTGACGGGCACCGGCTCGTGCGTCTTTACGGCGCGCAGCAGTGCGGCAGACGCGGAGCGCCTGGCGGCGCGCGTGCCCGACCGCTGGATGAGCTACGTCGCGCGCGGCCTGAACGGCTCGCCCGTGCACGAGCAGCTCCGACAGCGCGGGCGGCGAGTCTGAAGCAGCAGTAAGATGCGCGCCCGCACTGTTTTCCGGGCGGGCACAGGTGCTGGGGTGTCGCCAAGTGGTAAGGCAGCGGGTTTTGATCCCGCCATTCGGAGGTTCGAATCCTTCCACCCCAGCCAGCCCGGCAGGGGAGGCGGGAGGTAACGAGCGCACTGCGCGGCAGCTTATGAGTACGAGCGACACACTGGCGCTGTTTGCAGGCAATGCCACTCCGGCATTGTCGCAGGACATCGCGCGCAGCCTGCAGATACCGCTCGGGCGCGCTTACGTCGGCCGTTTCAGCGACGGCGAGATCAACATCGAGATCATGGAGAATGTACGTGGGCGCGACGTGTTCATCGTGCAGTCGACCTGTCCGCCGGCGAACGACAGCCTGATGGAGCTGCTCGTGATGGTGGACGCGGCACGGCGCGCCTCGGCGGCGCGCATCACCGCGGTGGTGCCGTATTTCGGCTACTCGCGCCAGGACCGCCGCCCGCGCGCGACGCGCTCGGCGATCACCGCCAAGCTGGTCGCCAACATGCTCTCCAGCGCCGGAGTGAACCGGCTGCTGACGATCGATCTGCACTCGGATCAGATCCAGGGATTCTTCGACATCCCGGTGGATAACGTGTACGCCTCGCCGGTGCTGCTCGGCGATGCGTGGAAGCAGGCGTACGGGAATCTGATCGTGGTGTCGCCGGATGTCGGCGGCGTGGCACGCGCCCGCGCATTCGCCAAGCGGCTCGACGATGCGGAGCTCGCGATCATCGACAAGCGCCGGCCGCGGCCGAACGAGTCGAAGGTGATGAACATCATCGGCGAGGTCGAAGGCCGGACCTGCATGCTGGTCGATGACATGGTCGACACCGCCGGCACGCTGTGCCAGGCCGCGCAGGCACTCAAGGACGCAGGCGCCGAGAAGGTGGTGGCCTACATCACCCACCCGGTGCTGTCGGGCGGCGCCGTGGAGCGGATCTCGACCTCGGCGCTCGATGAGCTGGTGGTGACGGACACGATTCCGCTCAGCCCTGCGGCGCGCACCGCCGGCCGCATTCGCCAGCTGTCGGTGGCGGAGCTGCTGGCGGAGACCATCCGCCGGATCCTCGATGAGGGCTCGGTGAGCTCGCTGTACGTCGATTAGCGCGGACGCACCGTGGCCTGCGGGCCTTTCGCCGGCTGCGACGGAAGATAGATTTTTGGGAAGTGCGGGTTTGGTCGCGAACCGGCACTGAGTAGTCAACAAACGGAGAGTCGATCATGCGTATTTCATTCACTTTCGGCGCGGACCTCCGCGCGACGCAAGGCAAGGGTGCGAGCCGCCGCCTGCGTCACGCCGGCAAGGTCCCCGCCATCCTCTACGGCGCCCACAAGGACGCCCAGCCGCTGGTACTCGATCAGCAGAACCTGCTCACCATGATCGCCGATGAGCGCTTTTACTCCTCGATCGTGCGGCTGAAGATCGGCGAGGCCACGCAGGAAGCCATCGTCAAGGACGTGCAGATGCACCCGGCGAGGAACGTGGTGGTGCACGTCGATCTGCAGCGTGTCGTCGAGAACGAGCGCATCCGCATCCGGCTGCCGATTCACTTCAAGGGCGAGAGCGTCTCCCCCGGGGTCAAGACCCAGGGCGGCGTCGTGTCGCACATGCGCGCTGATGTCGAGGTGAGCTGCCTGCCGAAGGACCTGCCGGAGTTCCTCCAGCTCGATGTTTCGGACATGAGCCTGAACGAAACCAAGTTCCTCGCGGACATTCCGCTGCCAGCCGGCGTAGCCATTCCCGAGCTCACCCAGCGCAACGCGCCGGTCGTGTCGATCCACGCGCCGCGTGCCGAGGAGCCGGAGCCGGTGGCAGCCGAAGCCGCAGCCGCAGTCCCGGTCGAGGGTGCGGTCGCGGCCGCGCCCGGCGCGCCCGGCGCACCTGGCGCACCCGGCGCCGCACCGGCAGGGGCGGCTCCGCCCGCAGGCGCACCCGCTGCCGGGGGCGAAGCCAAGAAGGGCGAGGAGAAGCGAGAGGGTGGGCCAGCCAAGAAGGAGGGCGGCAAGAAGTAGCCGGGAGTCCGCAACACGGCACACCCGCCGGCCGCTTCGGGCACGACCGAACGCGGCCGGCGGCGTTTTCGGCAGCACGTGAATACCCATGGCAGGCGAGCCGCTCAAATTGATCGTCGGACTCGGCAATCCAGGCACCGAGTACGCGCGCACGCGTCACAACGCCGGCTTTCAATTTGTCGACGAGCTGGCGCGGCGGCACGATGCGCTGTTCCGCAGCGAGCCGCGTCACCGTGCCGAGCTGGCGCGGGCCCGCATCGGCGAGAGCGAGCTGTGGCTGTTGAAACCGATGAACTACATGAACCGCAGCGGCGATCCCGTGCGCAGTGTGGCTTCCTTTTATAAGGTGCCGCTGGCCTCGATCCTGGTCGCCTACGACGAGCTCGATTTTCCGGCCGGCGTCGTGCGGCTGCGCCTGGGCGGCGGGGCGGCCGGCCACAACGGCATGCGCGATGTCATTGCGCAGATGGGCGATGGGTTCTGGCGGCTGCGCATCGGCATCGGTCACCCGGGCGACCGCGCCCAGGTGCTCGACTACGTGCTCGGCCGTGCCGCGGCCGCGGACGCCCAGCTCATCCAGGATGCGATCGGTGCCGCGGCGGAGGTCGTACCGGTGCTCCTCGACCAGGGCGCGCAGATCGCCATGAACCGCCTGCACAGTCGCGATCCGGTACCGGCGGCGCCAGCGGCGCCGGCCGGTTCCTGAGATCGGGCCCTCGAGCTCCGCGCCATGCCCATCCGCTGCGGCATCGTCGGCCTGCCGAATGTCGGCAAGTCGACGCTGTTCAACGCACTCACCCGCGCGCAGATAGCCGCCGAGAACTATCCCTTCTGCACCATCGATCCGAACGTGGGCGTGGTGCCGGTGCCGGATCCGCGTCTCGCGCAGCTTGCCGCGATCGCGCGCCCCGAGAAGATCGTGCCGACGACCGTCGAGTTCGTCGACATCGCCGGCTTGGTCGCCGGGGCGTCGCAGGGCGAGGGCCTCGGCAATCAGTTTCTCGCGTACATCCGCGAGGTCGACGCCATCGCGCACGTGGTGCGCTGTTTCGAGAACAGCGACGTCGTGCACGTCGCCGGCCAGATCGATCCGATCGCGGATATCGAGATCGTCGACACCGAGCTGGCGCTCGCGGACCTCGCGACGCTCGAGAAGGGGCTGGAGCGCGCAACGCGCGCGGCGAAAAGCGGCGACAAGGACGCGCTCCGCCGCCGCACGCTCTTCGAGCGCGTCAAAGTGCAGCTCGATGCGGCAAAACCGGTGCGCGCGCTCGCGCTCAGCGAGGAAGAAGGGCGCGACCTGCGCGAGCTGCAGTTGTTGACTGCCAAACCGGTGATGTACGTCGCCAACGTGGCGGAGAACGGTTTCATCGACAACCCGTTGCTCGCCGCCCTCGAGCAGCGCGCCGCCGCCGAGGGCGCGCTGGTGGTGCCGGTGTGCGCGGCCATCGAGGCCGAGATCGCGCAGCTCGATGAAAGTGAGCGTGCGGAATTCCTGTCCGAGCTCGGTCTCTCAGAGCCTGGACTCAACCGGGTGATCCGCGCCGGATACCGGCTGCTCGGACTCGAGACGTTCTTCACCGCTGGTCCCAAGGAGGTGCGCGCCTGGACGGTGAGGGTGGGCGCGACCGCGCCGCAGGCGGCCGGCGTCATCCACACCGACTTCGAGCGTGGCTTCATCCGCGCCGAGGTGATCGCGTTCCAAGATTACATCGCCGGTCAAGGCGAGGCGGGCGCGCGCGAAGCCGGCAAGCTGCGGCTCGAGGGAAAGGAGTACATCGTCCAGGAGGGCGATGTGATCTACTTCAGATTCAATGTTTGAAGCGCTCTTGTTGACCGGCGCTGCGCTCACGCGCATCCTCCAGCGCCTGCCCGGTCCGCGACCGGGTGCATTGCAGCAAATTCCAACAATTCCCGAAGGGGGACAGCATGAAAAAGATCATCTCACTGTTGATGCTGGCGACGCTGTTGGCCGCAGGCACTGCCTTCGCGGCGGATCCGATCGTCGGCACCTGGAAGCTCAATGTTGCGAAATCGAAGTTCACTCCTGGTCAGGAGCTGAAGTCATCGACCCGCGTCTACACCGAAGGCGCCGATGGAGTCTACACGTTGGAGCAGAAGCGGATGGGCGCGGACGGCAAGGAAGTGTCGCTCAAGGTGCAGTACAGCGACGGCAAGGACATGAAGCAGGCCCCGGGTGGCCCCATCGACATGACCCACTCCAAGAAGGTCGATGCGAACACCTGGGACTTCGAGCTCAAGCAAGGTGGTAAGGTCGTTGGCCATGTCCATCGCGTGGTATCGGCCGACGGCAAGACACTCACCGTGCACAACCAGGGGATGCAGCTGAGTGGTGTCACGGGAGAAGAGACGCTGGTGTACGACAAGCAGTAGCGCGGCCCCACCGCGCGACCTTTTTTTCCAGGCTCTTGCGCTACGCCTCTGATCGCGGGTCGTGCTGCACGACCCGCGATCGGATGATTCCAACGTCACTCTACGGGATGTTCCCGATGATTCTCTTCGCTTCCTCGATAGTGAAGCCACGCAGCGTCTCGCTGCGCACATTGCCGAGGGAGCCCGCTTTCAGCAGAGCCGTCGTCACGGCCTCATCGGGCCCCTCGATGATGGACACCGCATCGTAGCGTCCGGTCGTGTAGTAAAAGCCCTTGACCGTTATTCCCAGCTTCTCGGCCATCGCCTTGAACGTGCCATAGCGATCCGGGG
>Ga0306926_10006160_pt1 | contig 12869 bp, 18 predicted proteins | sample flu12Cox44000178_FD_203759 | JGI IMG/M metagenome (GOLD analysis project Ga0306926, IMG submission 203759) | Lab enrichment of tropical soil microbial communities from Luquillo Experimental Forest, Puerto Rico - flux8day.12C.oxic.44.000.178 (v2)... | ecosystem: Environmental > Terrestrial >... | reverse complement strand
TGATAGTTCCGGGCGCCACCGAGTTCAGGGTTCAGCATTCGGCACAAGTCCGAGGATCGAGACAATACGCAAGTCCCTGCCAATCGTGTTCGCCGGCGTCCCGCCTCTAGCGGTTGTTGCCCGCGATCTCGCGGGAAGAGACGGAACACCGAACTCCCATCCAGGTGTTCCGACTCGGGGGTACTCGCCGATCATGTGGCGGAGCTGGTCGAGCATTTCCAGCAGCTCCGCTCGGAGATCCAACGCCTCGTCGGCTCGGCGGCGTAAAAATTGGGACCCACAACCCAGGTAGTCACGCGAGTTCGTCAATCAGTGCCTTTGCGTCGTGTAAGTCCCGGGTGTCGAAGCCTTCGGTGAACCAGCCGTAGACCGGCGCGAGAAGATAGCGGGCTTCATCACGCCTCCCCCCGAGCGCGCAACAGGCCGGTCAGGCTGACCGCGGCGCGCAACGCGAACCCGCGAGTACCTTGCTGTTGCGCGACCATCAGTGCACTGCGAAAACAACTCTCGACCTCGCTGCAGTCGGGGGATGGCAGCCGATCCAAGAGGTCGCCGCGCAACCGATGAAGCTCGGCATCGGCCGAACGTGTACCGGAGGCTTCTGCTGCAGTCGATGCTGCGGCGAGGGCCCGCAGTCCTTCCGCGACGGCTCCTTTGAGCGCAAATGCCTCCGCCAAGTAGCCGAGGACCAGCGGCTCCGAGCGGTTCATCCCCGTTGCTTGCATAGCGGCGACGCCTTCGCGAACCCGCTCGACAGCGGCTTCCCCCTGACCGCGTAGGGTCATCGCTCCGGCCTGGAGCGATAGGCCATAGCCTAGAAACAGCGCAAACCCATGCTCACGCGTGAGCGCAACCAACTCGTTTGCAGCGGTTTCCGTCTCCGCCGTCCAGCGCGCCGAGACCGTCGTCATACCCTTATAGATAAGGGCATAAACGAGAGTATGCCGATGAACGGATTGTCGGGCATGCCGGAGCCCCTCACCGAGAGCGCTGCGCGCCTGGTCTGGATAGCCGCAATGCCAAAGGACCCACGCACGGACGCATAGAGCTGTGATGCCGATATCCGCGCCAAACCGGGACGCAAGCTCGCGGTGCTCTTCGGGTTGGTACAAAGCCATCGCATGGTCGAGGTGCAATAGCGCCGCCGGGTAATCCCCGGTGAAGGCCAGCGCCGAGCCGGCGAGCCGATGGCCGACCAGCAGCAACCCCGGCTGCATCTGAGATGGGGCGAGCGACAAGAATTCTTTGCCCCGCTCAAGCGCCGCAACCGGCTCACCGCCGAGGTATTGGGCAACCCAAAGCCCGTACAATACTGAAAAGTAAAGAATCGTCCCGGTGGCCTCGGTCTCCACGATCAGGCTGCGCGCACGACGGAGTACCTAGGCTACTTCGGGATGCACATGGCTCTTTGACTCCCGTAGCGCTGCGGCAAGCGTGACCTAAAGGTCAAGCTCCTGCCGCTTGCGCTCGCGCGAATCCGGTAGATCGGAAAGCAGCAGCAATCCCCTCCTCACTTGCGCTGCCGCCTCGATCATCGCGGAGCGAGCGGCGGATTGCCGGCCGGCTTTGCCCCAATAGTTGACTGCTTGCTCTATGGATCCGGCCTCGGTGTAGTGATGCGCCAACAGCCACGGCTGCCGCTCAGCGGCTTCGGGGAAGTGCTCCTCCAGCACCGCGGCGATACGGACGTCGAGCTCTCGCCGCCTGCTGCGCAGCAGCGTCTCGTGGGCGGCGTCCTGAAGCAGCGCATGCCTGAACACATAGACGGCGTCCGGTGGCTGACCGCGATGGTAAAGAAGCTCGGATTACACGAGCCTTTCCAGCGCCTCTCTCAGGCGCTGCTCGGGAAGCCAATCGGCAACCGCACGCATCGCCTGATAAGAAAACTCTCGAACGAGCGCCGCGCCGGTCTGTGCCACCTCTTTTGCCGGACCCAGACGATCGAGCCGGGCGGTCAACAACCCCTGCAGTGTGTCAGGAACCGCCAGTGGCGGCAGCGGACCACGGAGTAAATATTCGTCGTCGACCTCGCTCAGCCGGCCGCTCTCCAGGACGGCTCTGACCAGCTCTTCGACAACAGCGGCACGCCATCCGAATGATCGATGATCTGGGCATAGACTTCGCGTGGCAGCCGTTTGCCGGCGATCTGCTCCGCCATCGCGGTTACTTGGCGACTGCCCAGCCGGTTCAGCACCAGGGTGGTGGCATGCGCGTGGCCCGCCTACGGAGGCGAGAAATCCGGCCGGTATGTGACAAGCAGCAACACCGGCAGGTTGCGAGCTCGATCAACCAGCAGGTCAAGCAGGTCGCGCGAGGTCGGGTCCATCCAGTGCGCATCTTCGAAAACCGCAAGAACCGGCTGTTCGCGCGCCCGTGCGGTGAGCTGCGTGATCACCGCTTCCAACGTCCTCTCCTTGCGGGGCTGCGGGGTGAGGTTGTCTGGCGAGCGCTGGTCGCCGGTGGAGACCGACAACAGGTCGGCGATCAGCGCGGTCGCTTCATCGCCAATCGACGGGTGAACCATCGATGCGAATTTTGCGCGTCGTTGCTCCCGGGTATCGTCGCGCCTAAAGCCGGCGGCGCGTTCGAGCTGGGTGATTACCGGATAAAGCGGGCTCTCCTGATAATTCGGGGAGGAGTAGAAGCTCAGAACCGCGCCATCGGCCAATCCATCCTCGAGGGCGCGGACCAGCCGCGATTTTCCGATGCCCGGTTCGCCGGAGATCAACATCAGGCGTCCTTCGCCCGACCGTATCTGCTCCCAGCGACGCAGCAGAAGATCGATTTCTTCATCGCGGCCGATCAGCGGGTCAATCCTCCGTCGCGGAGCGCTTCGAATCGGCTTGCGGCTGCGCTGATGCCGAGGATCTGCCATGCGGGCGCTGGATCGGCCAATCCTTCCAGCACTACGCGACCAACCTCGCGATAGTCGAAGATGCGGCGCCCTAGATGGCGAGTGCTGGCAGCAATCACCACCGCGTCCGGTGCCGCTATATGCAGCAGCTGAACCGCAAGCGCCGGCGCCTCGCCGATCGCTATTGGCTCACGACTGCCGACGTCGAGGATTGCGCCGTCCAATACCACTAACCCTGACGCGATGCCGACCCGCACATGCGGCGGGGAGTTGACGTGAATGTCGAGTTTCGCCACGGCGTCGACGACTGCCAGCCCCGCACGCACGGCCCTCTCGGCGTCGTCCTCATGCGCCTCGGGGTAGCCGAAATAGGCGAGGATGCGATCACCCGGGAATGTCACCACCATGCCGCCAAACCAGCCGATGACCTCGCTGCAGCAGCGGTGGTAATCAGCGATCACGGCACGCAAGTCCTCCGGATCCAGCTGAGATGCAAGGGCGGTCGATCCGACGAAACCACAGGCGACAGCGGTGAGCTGCCGGCGCTCGATCGATCCGGGCCACGCTTGCGGCCCTTCATCGGCTGATGGGTCGACTGCCGGCTCCGCCGGTCGCGGGCCTTCGCGCAGCTTTGCGGCGAATTTGTATTCTTCGCCGAGCACCGTGAGGATAAGGCGCGGTACCTTGGGGTCAGGTTCGATTTTTCGGCGTAATCGTCCAATCAAAACATCGATGCTTCGATCGTAAGGCTCCGCCCTGCGGCCAAGTGCGGCATCGAGCAGCTGATCACGCGACAGCACCCGGCCGACATGGCGAGCCAATACGACAAGCAGCGCAAGCCCGGCGCGCGTCAGCGGCACTTCGTTTCCGAAGCGATCGAGCAGCGAGCGGCCCGCCAAGTCGATGGTGCCAGCCGAACGATCCTGTATCTTCCGACTGTTCGACTACGACGATCAACTTATCGCCGGTCTCGGGGAGGTCAGGTGGCTGCGCGCCAGGACGACCGCGTACCAAGACTGTAAGCGCACCCTGTGATTGGCGAGAACTTCGCACGGAACCGACTTGGCAACCCTTGGTCGACAACACAGACTGGCTTCCCGATGCCGCGCTTGGCCTGGTTTTTCGGGGTTAAGCCGAGCGCAATACTTGCTAAACTCATGGAGTGTCCAATGCCTGGAAAGGGTGCCCCGGCACACTCGATCCGGCCGATCAAGACGACTCTGCTCGCCTCTGCGCTAATGGTGACCGCAGCGGCCTCGACAATCGCCGCGGATCAGGACCGGGTGTCATTCAAGATGGTCGTGCCGAAGGGCGCCAGCGCATGTCTGCCGAATGCCCAAGCCCAGGTTCAGATCGCGTCGTCTGGCGATTCCGAAGAGCTGTCTTTATTCGCTACCGGTCTGCCGCCCAACACCAGTTTCGACCTCTTCGTGATCCAGGTTCCAACCGCACCTTTTGGGCTGTCGTGGTATCAGGGAGACGTCAATACTGATGACGAAGGCAACGCCTTCCAACATTTCAGAGGCCGCTTCAGCATTGAAACCTTTATCGTCGGTTCGGGCGTGGCGCCGGCACCAGTGGTCTTCACCGGGCATTCCCAGATGGATCGACAAACCCGATACAGACCTATCATCTGGGCCTTTGGTTCAACTCGCCAACCGACGCAGTAAAGGCCGGCTGCCCAGGTGCGGTGACACCGCTCAACGGTGAACACAAATGTCGACATTCAGGTGTTAAATACAGCGAACTTTTCCATCGGCAAGGGACCGTTGCGGCAGCTCCAGCCGTAGCAGGCAGATCACGAATGCTGCGCGGCGATGTCTCCATTGTCTTGTGTCTTGGAAAACCGTCGGCGCTCCACCTGGTAACGGAGGGAGTCGATGCGAAGCGTTCTTCGGCGCCGCACACCGCCCGCAAAGGTCCAACGGTTTAGCCCCAGCAAGGGTTGCTGGTGAAGAGATGTCGAAGAGCCGGTCAAACGCTTGCAAGGAGCAGAGATGCCGGAGCGGGCTAAACGGAGGCAACAGTTATGCGGGAGCGCACCCTGATCGGGCGCATCATCGACCTGCAGATCTTCCCGGCCCCCGAGTTCGGGACGCGTGCCAGCTTCAAAATCCTGTGCGCGGGACAGCGACCCGTCACCTGCTCGGTTAGCGGCAATGTGGCCCGTGAACTTATCCCGTAGTATCACGAAGGCGACATCATCGCGGTGAGCGGTCTTGACGAGCCGCGACCGTCGACGGCCTCCTCCGATACACCCTGCTGGCCGGTTTCACGTCCGCGGCCTGCTCGTGCTCGAATCCGCCGATGTCGCCGCATGATTGCGGGAGACCGGATAAAGGATCCAGTGGCGCCTTTCTGCACGTTGCCTGGGTGCAGATAGATTTCTTGTCGAGTGTGAACAACCTCACACTTCCCTACGACTCCGTGAACTATTCTCTTCGCGGCCGACGGAAGTTGCGCATCTTCGAACGATGAGATTCATCTTATCCTCACGACAGAGGATCTCAGCCAAACCGGTCAACAAATCGATCCGATGCTCGGCGCGGGAGGAAGTCATGTGCTCGCTATTACCGGGTCTTCATTGTGAAGCACGAACAACCTCCACTGTCCCAGTGGTGCGACAAGAGACTCCCGAAACGGCGAGCAAGTTGCGCTGTTTCGAACTGGTCGTGCTCACCGCCGTCGGCGCGCTGGTCGTGCTCACAAGTGGAGCAATGGCTCAACAGCAGGAAGTTTCTCCGCCCGTTTTCACGAGCGGGCTGCATAGCGCCGTTCCCGCCCCAACTCCGGCCATTGAGAAATCTAGTCAGCGTGCTGCAGCCAAAGCCGGTTTCGATGTGGCCACCGTGCCGCCAATCGACTCGGTTGACGCCGGATCTGACATTCGGCCGTTTCTGACTTCTGGCGTTCCCGATGATTTGACGCGCGCGGCGCTTCGGCGAGCTTGGTCGACCGATCCGGCCATTCGCGACTTTATCGGTCTGTCCGAGAATTCCTGGGACTTCAATGCGCCAAGCGGTGTTTCCGAATTTGGTGTGCGGACGAGGAGCGACACTCGCCAACCCCGGCTAGAAGAGGCCAAGAGCTTGGATCCCGCGCGCCTCGCGGCCGAGCCGTCGACACGCGATCTGGCGCCGGGTGCGACTGGCGACGCCTTACGTTCGCCCGGTTCTGCTCCAATCAAATGATGATGTGACGGCAACACCACAAAACATCTACCGCCAGCTTTCCTCGTACCAGCGCTAGTGGCCAACCGAATTAGGGAGATAATTCGAGCTCGGCAAGAAGATTGTACTTCCTTCGATAGCGGCGCTGGCATCTTGCTTATATCGAGCCTCGCTCGCCTCACCCGACGCTCATTTATCGGCGGTCCATTTTGCGGTTACACTGAATTGTCGGCGGGACGGACATCTTTAGTTGCTTAGCGACCGCTTATGCGGACCGGCTTTGTGATTGTCGATGCCACAACCGGGGAGGCCGCGATCGTCATTCGAGCTGCGAGCTGTGAGGATGTTGGGATCGATCAGGGCCCCTCGCCACCAACAGCGCCTTTCCAAATCAAGATCAATCTTTTTCGCGCCGGATTGGACGGGCGACGTCAATACTCGTCATAATCAACGAGCCGCCAGCCTACTGTTTTCAAGCTGCCGGCCTGTCCCCAGTCTTTGATTTCTCGGTTGAGCTACGAGCATACCTTCGATTTCATCGGTACCTCGGGTGTGCTTTGCGTGACGGCGGCCAGAGAACAGATGCCGTCCTATTTCCTGTTCGTAACCAAAACCGACCCTCCGCGAAATTCCGAGCAAAGCTTCTTGGCAGTCCGCACGCCCGGACGAAAACAGTCGACGCTGTCCCCAGCAATCTGATTCGGTCTTGCGGCGCCTTGTTCTACGCTATCAAGGTGTTATATTATTATCGCGCAACCTCATCGGTGACACCACCGACGGCGATTTCTCGATCCTGAACGTCCGAGGCATCTATTCTGCGGCGACGATGAACGTCTGCTAAAGCGCAACGACAAATTGCTTTGGACCGGTAAAAGAAAACCGCCGCACCAAATCCACAGGATCTACGTCATCAGCCGTCTGGTCTACCCATTCGGCCGCCTCGCCGGACCGCCAAGCGCAAACCCGACAGATAAAGCTCGCGGCCGCTCGGCATCGCGCAGCAGATAATGCTCGCCCTGTTTGATCTGGGTCAATGCGGGAAGTGGCCAAGCCGGATTCTGTTGGTTACTCAAACGGCCTGAGGCGAGGCGATGCGCGCTGTCGACATCATGACGAGTGAAGTGATCTCGGCAGACCAAGGCGCGACTGTACCGGCGGTCGCCAGAGTGCTGGTCGAGCATGGCATTAGCGCCGTCGCAGTCGTCGATGAGGACAACCGGATAATCGGCATGGTCCGCGAGGGTGATCTCTTGCATCGCGCTGAATCCGGAACCGAACGCCGATCATGGCGGCTCGACATGATGACATCGGCGAACACAAGCTCGCCGAAGACGACACCAAATCGCACAGCGGCAAGGTCAAGGACGTCATGACCCCCCATGTCGTCTCCGTCACCGAAACGGCTTCCATTGCCAACATCGCGTTTCTGCTTGAGACGAACCGGATCAAGCGCGTTCCGGCGGTGCGCGACGGCAAGCTGGGCGGGATCGTCAGCCGAGGGTCTCGATATAGCCCACCAAATCATCGATCTCCATCCGTGTCAGTGACTGTTCCGGCATTGCACCGTGTGGATGCGATAGGAAAGCGCGCAACTGGTCAGCGGTTCTGATGCGTGCAATTGTGGAAAAGCTCGGCGGATCATGCTGAAGGTTGCCGGCGGGACTGCCGCCGGTAACATGGCAACTGGCGCATCACTTCTGGTGAGTTGGCTGCTTCTGTTGGTATCGGCACTGGCGGGATGCGCGGCGCGGGATATGAGCAGCAGATCTGCGGCCTCTCTCCGCGGCGAAATCGACCGGCTGTTCGAGCGGTTTGGTAGTGTTTTGGTTCCCGTCGCAGCGCCGTCTGTTCCACATCGAGCCGGGATGGCGCAGTTTGTTCAGCCTCTTGATGCGGCAATCGACATCAGCGAAGACGAGAAGGCGTACGAAATTTCGGCCGAGTTGCCCGGTATCGATGCCAACGACATCGATATGTCGCTATCCGGCGGCATGCTCGTGCTCAAGGTTCAAAAGTTACAAGAATTATCTTTTTCCGAGCGCACCTGCGGCTCGTTCCAAGGCGCGTTCGACTTGCCGGCGAGCATCGATCGCGACATAGTCGCGCCGGCTTTTCGAACTGGTGCTGACGGTCACGCTGCCGAAGGCGGCGAAGGCTCAGAAACCACAGAGGAGCCAACGTCCCATTAGTCTCAGGCGTTGCGGCAGAGGCCGCGGGATCCCGCTGCCTTAATTTCTTGCACGTTCCCTGTCGGCTACTTGAGATTGTGCGGCGGTGTTCGATCGCTTGAGCCCGACCCCATGCCTCTCAAGGTGACGCAGTTGGGTTAGCGGGCCGATTCGAGCCAATTCTCCACAGCCGCTGCCGGCACGGCGGCCGATGCCGGTGTTAGTGTAGGTAATGATTCTGATAGCCTGGCTCCTCCACTCGATCCGGCTTGCGGCCGCCCTCGGGGCTGCGTTGCTGCTAATGCAAGCACCGGCTGTCACACGGGAGTACCAGGCGGCGCTGTGGCAGTTGGTGCGCAGCTCCGGCCAGGAGATTGCCGAGCGTAAAGCCTCGGTGCAGCGCTTTTATGGCATCGCGGCAGGAGAGGATCAAGAGCGCTTTCTCGCTCAGCTGCAGGCGGTTGAGCCGTCGAATGCGCAAACTCTTACGGCGCTGGTCGCGCGCGAGCGTGGCCTGCGGCAGTCTTACGACCGGATCGAACACGCCTCGGGTCTGTTGCGCCCGATCGTCGCGGCCGGGGATGTGGCCGCCGATCAGAGCGGCGCCCGACGCCAGATTGCCCATACTGTTTTCGATAGCTTCGCATTCCAGCTCGACCTGTCTTCCTCCGCTGCCGTCTACGGCCTGGCCGGCCTATTCCTGGGCTCGCTTATCAACGAGCTGCTAACCACCGCTCTGCTTCCGCGGCACCGCCTCGCACGGTGACCTGAGCGCATCCAACCCGGCCAAAGAAGAAGTGAGCAAGCGCGGCCGCCGAGGTACCATCAATGCTGCGGCCGGCGCGTTGCTGCACTCCGGCAGCATGTGCGACAAGGCGTTCCTCGAAATCTGAGGGTGAGGGCTTGTTGATCGAAATCGGCTTTAGCGCGAACCTAGTCAGCTACATCATCGCTCCGCGAGGCTTGACGGCCTGCCCTTGGTTTCCAAATCGGCGGCCCTAGCCTCCAATTCGTCCGCGAGACGGAGAAGTCCTTCGGCAATGTCTGGCGCTCTCTGCGCCAGCTCTCGTAGCTCAGATGCCGCCTCGCGCAGAAATTTGATCTGTTCCGTCATAATAAAGATAAAACATCCCCTTTTTTGATTTAGTTTTCAAATACAAAAATTTTACAAAAAATCTTGGAAGAGTTACGCATCATATACAGAAAGTTGTTGCCGACCTGGATGCCGAGGTTCGACCGTTACCGTACAACTGACGCCGATTTGTCGTGTTCGGGAACTTCGGATCATGACCTCTGTTAAGGCTACCGGAAGTTCGCTTTCCGGAGCCAAAGGGGAAATGACAGGAGCGAACGAGCGGACCTCTGCTTATTACAACCGCATCGCCGAAGAGATCATGCAGTTCGCCTCGAAAGTGCGGGATTCTGAGGTGCGCCGGGACATGCTGGAGCTCGCCGAGAGGTTTCGCCGCATGGCCCGCTACGTCGAAAGGCGTGACCCGAACCGAGGCGGGACCTAGCCGCCTGCCGGCCGATGGACTAAACCGAGCAGATAGGGGGCCGCTGTCGCGAACTCAGTCACCGCCTGATGTTGCGACGGCAGCCGCGCTGGAAAGAGTTTTCGGTGCCGGGCGGCAATGACGATGCGCTGACAATCGCGCGACAATTTGTCGGCGCGGTGTTGCCGGACCAAGCTCGCGACACGACCATCGCCGTCAGAGCCCGGGGGTCACACATAGGATCTGGGCGCTCGGATCATGGCCCAGGCCCACGCCGAAAGGGACACCAAGGCCACATGCGAGTTCGGATGGCGCGACGGCATCAGCCATGCGCACCGCCACTAGCTTTCCGGCCATGACCTCGAAATGCCAGTTCAGCGCCAAGCGGGGGCGCCGGTCGAGCTCACGGAAGCAACACGCGCCAAAGCTCGCGAAGTCGTCGCGCAACAGCGCAGCGCGCTTGCTCCACATGGTGTCCGCGGCGACGGTCGGCGCCGGCATGGTCATCCGGTTGCTCGTCAGCAGCGGCGGCGGCCGCATCGGCCAGCTCGACTGCCTCGGCCGCTTCGATGGCGATCCGGCGGCGCAGCCGCGTGACGAACAGCTCGACGACCTCCCGATTGCTTCCGGTCAATTTCGCCGGCTCTGGCGGTGGCGCGGCACCGGCCTTCCGCTCGACCTCCGAGCGGAGCTTTTTGCGGTCGCAAACGCATTTTTTTCCGCTGTCGACGGCGAAATCGTCGCAAGGGCCTCGAGGTCGAAGTCCGGGGTTGTAGCTGCCGTGCCGCTGGGATCGCGCCTGTGGCGGCTTTCCCGTTGCATCGCCTCGGGGCCGGGCGCATGTTTGGCTGAGAATGTGAAGCCACTGTCAAGGGGTTCACGCGAATGACCACCGCCGCGATCCGGCGTTTTTCGGTCCCCAGCCCGGAGGAGCTGATCGATCGGGCGCGCGCCATGGTGCCGGAGATCCGCGCGCTCGCCGAGGAGACCGAGCGCAATCGCAACGTGCTCCCGCAGATTATCGACAAGATCCGCGACGCCGAGCTGTTGCGGACCTGCCGGCCCTCGGAGTTCGGCGGCTTCGAGTATGACGGCGAAACGGCACTCAGAATCGCGATGACGATATCGGCGGCCTGCGCCTCGACCGGCTGGGCGGTCAACGGGGCGGTCTCCAACGGCCGCTCGATCGCCCACTTCCCGATCGAGGCGCAACGCGAGGTCTGGGGCGGCGACGCCGACCCGTTCACCTGCGCCTGCTTTGCCCCAACCGGCACCGCTGTTCCGATCGAAGGCGGCTATGTGCTAAACGGCAGCTGGTCGTTCGCGAGCGGCGTCGACGCTTCCAGCTGGACCAAGCTCGGCGCCTTCATCACGACCCCCGATGCGAAACCCCCATTCGAGGGTGCCTTCTTTTTATTGCCGATCGGCGATTGCGAGATCGTCGACAACTGGTTCGTCTGCGGGCTGGCTGGGACGGGCAGCAAAGACATCGTCGTCCATGACGTGTTTGTGCCGGCGCACCGGGTACTGTTGTTCTCCGACGCGCGAGCGGGCACCGCACCCGGCGCCAAATATCATCGGAACCCGCTCTATCGCATGCCGCTGCTGATCCACGGCGCCTCGATGCTGGCCTCGACAGCGGTGGGGGCGGCGCGCGGCGCGCTCGACACGTATTTGGAGACGACCAGGGTGCGCAAGACCCGTGGCGCGCTCGCCGGCGGGCAGTTGCCGATGGCCGAGTTCGCGACGATCCAATTGCGTTATGCCGAGGCGGCGGCCGCGGTGGAGAGCGCCGAGCTGATCCTCTTAACCGACATGCGCAAAATGACGCAGAAGCTCTATGCCGGCGAGGAGATTACAATCGCCGACCGCATTCGCTGCCGCCGCAACCAGGCCTGGGTCACCAAACTCGCCGTGCAGGCGGTCGATGCGCTCAACGCTTCGACCGGCGGCTATGGCCTGCATCTGAACCACCCGGTGCAGCGTGCCTGGCGCGACGCCAATGCGGTGGCACGCCATGTCAGCCTCAATTGGGACGCGGTCGGTACGATGTACGGTCAGCATGCCTTTGGTCTCGAGCCGCGCGGCCAGTATTAGGCGAAATCGGTAGGGAAGCACTCTAAGGAAGGAACAGGAAGATGGCGGAAATATTGGGTCTCGGCGTTACCCATTGGCCGACCTTATGCATGCCGAACGAGGGGCTGACGGGGGTCTTCAAGACGACCCTGCGCGCTCCCAATGTCGAGGCCGCGCGCAAGGACTCGGCCAATTGGCCGAGCGAGCTCCTCGCCGAGCTCGGCAATGACGACGGCTTGTCGGCGGCCAATCGCTGCGGCGAGCGGTTTGGCAACGATTTCCGTGCGATCCGCAAGATCCTCGACGACTTCAACCCGGATCTTGTGCTGGTGTGGGGCGACGACCAGTACGAGAATTTCCGCGAGGACATTGTCCCGGCCTTTTGCCTGATGGGCTATGACGACCAGTTCAACATCAAGCCGTGGCATAATGGCAATGGCGGCAAACCCAACCGCTGGAGCGAGCCTGGTGACTGGGCATTAAAGCTCAAGGGCCACCGGGAGGCGGCGAAATACCTCGCGACCGGGCTGATCGAGCGCGGCATCGACATGGCCTATGCCTACAAGCCACTGCACCACCCGATGGCGCATGCCTTTACCAACACCTTTCTTTATCTCGATTGGGACCGGAAGGGGTTCCCCTATCCGGTGATCCCGTTCGCAGTCAACTGCTATGGCCGCACCCTGCTGCACGCCAAGGGCGGGCTTGCGCATCTGTTCCAGCCGCCGCGCCCGGCTGACGAAGCCGAGGATCCGCCGGCACCGGCACCCTGGCGCTGCATGCAGGTCGGTGCCGCGGTCGCCGAGGTGCTCGCCGTCTCGCCTTACCGCGCTGCATTGATCGCGTCCTCGAGCTGGTCACACGCCTTTCTGTCGCCAAAGAACGGCTATTTGTGGCCGGACCACCAAGGCGACCGGCTGCTGTTCGACGCTGTCAGCCGCGCCGACTACGATGTCTGGCGCAAGCGCTCGCTGGCCGAGATGGAATTTGCCGGGCAGCACGAAATGCTGAACTGGATGGCGCTGATCGGCGCGATGGAGGCGCTCGAGCGCCGCCCGGTGATCCAGGATTACATGGAAACCTACATTCTGGCTTCCGACAAATG
>Ga0306926_10006157_pt1 | contig 12872 bp, 11 predicted proteins | sample flu12Cox44000178_FD_203759 | JGI IMG/M metagenome (GOLD analysis project Ga0306926, IMG submission 203759) | Lab enrichment of tropical soil microbial communities from Luquillo Experimental Forest, Puerto Rico - flux8day.12C.oxic.44.000.178 (v2)... | ecosystem: Environmental > Terrestrial >... | reverse complement strand
CGATCCAACCAGCCACACACTCACGTTGGTGAATTGGCTGCAGAGCCGACGATCTACCTGGTCCCGGTGTGTGACACGGAAGGGGACATTCATAAAGTCTTGCGCGAACTGTGCGAGGAGATTTTCGTGGAGCAATTGGCGGGCTGGTTCCGAGATGAAGAGGCCTGGCTGCAAGACCGCAGTTTCGACATGTTCTGCCTTTGGTTTGATTTCCAACACCATGCGATGCTGGTCGATCTTGCCCTACACAAGAAGTTGTAATTACGTTGTACAACATTGAGAGTTATTATTGCAGACGATTACTATCTTGCGGTACTAGTAGGTAAATGGACTCTCTCGATAACGAGCATGTCTCGTGCCCATCGTGTGGTCGGCTTCGCCCGCCCGATGAGCTGTCAAAATGCAGACGCTGTGGAGGACTCTACTGCGGCAGGGAGGACTGTTCATCTCTCTGCCTGTGTAGCATCGTCCGCTCTTTCTCCGTAGTAGCCGACTGTGGCGCCTGCTGGGTACTCAAACTTTTCCCAGACCAGGTAGGTACGTGCCAAGTAGGAGTCAAGGACGTGAGCACGATGAAATACGTGTATCACAATCCAGGAATGTTTACTCGCCGTCTTACGACCTCATTGGAAGAACACGGGATGAGGCGCTGTCAGGATGTGCACAGAGAAAGGTTCGTAACGCCGACCTGGAGGTTCTCGTGTCCGGGGGCGTAGTCAAGCACGGCATAATAGTCGACGACGTCAACGGCGTGGGACATCGTCACTACCGGCGACGACCGGTTTGTGAGCGAAATCGCCTTTTGAACGAAGCCGCTTTGCGGCAGAAAAACCATAAGTCGTCAGAAGCATAAATTCCTTAGACTCACGAGGTTCTGTGTTCAAAGTTGAGAGTAGAGAGCGGTTGCAGGCTACCGAAGGGCAAGACTCGATTCCGGGCATTTTGCTGGTCGCTCCCAGGTCACTGAACCTACTTGCTTACAATCGGGAAGCAATTCAAATCTTGGCGTTCCCTGCGAATCCTAGGCAACTGAAACGTCTGCACGTCTTTCTTGCCAGCCAAGTCCGTTCGAAACTTGTGGCCCGTTCGTCCCCGGAGGGATCGCCGTTTGTCCGTGACTTCAAATCTGGGAACCGCACGTATTCATGTCGCGCCTTGGACCTCCTGTTTAAGGAAACTAGCGCCGGCGAGGGCGGCACCACCACTATGGCGCTACTGCTGGAGCGTCCCCCCGCGACCGGTTTGTTCCTTAAGCGACGTATATGCGAAGAGTTTGGCCTTACGAATCGGGAGAGTCAGATCGTTGAGCTGCTCGTGCAGGGATTGACTACCAAGGAACTAGCTCGGTCGATGAACGTGAGCCCTAACACGGTTAAGACTCTCCTTCATCTGATCATGACGAAGATGAACGTCTCGACGCGGTCGGGAATTGTCGGCAAGATCTTGGCCACCAAAGTCTGTTGACGGAAGACTCTGCCAGGTCGAATAGAAGACTTCGGTTTTCGCTTCTCTTAGCCGACAAATATTTTGCGTAATGATCCTCCCGCCCTGGCGCGCCCTCAACCAGACTGGTCTTCTCGTGTTTTGCTTGCCCCTCAGAGCAAATCTGCCGCATCCTCAGCAAACTCGCGTCTGGTGCCTCAAGTCTCAAGTGGTTGTGTTGCGGTTCAAATTGGCAAGTGCCACAGCCCTTTGTTCATGCGCTGAAAATGGAATTATTTCGATCCGCAACAGGCGCTGCTCTCTTTTGTCTCAGCACCTGTTTGCGCACTTGTGGCTCTCATCTCCGAAAACTGTGGATGACCCTCAAATCCACATTCGCCAGAAACAGCCGAGGGAATCGCAGCCGGTCATCGACCACGATGGACATTTACGCGCCATTTGTCCCGGCCTCACAGCGGCGTGCAGTTTTCGCAGATGATGGATATGTGACTGCTCGGTTGGCGAAAGCAGCCTCGCCGGGTGAATTGGTCAATTGAGATCGGGATTCAATTGTGACGTTTTGTCACTGAATTCGGGTTTTGCCGCAATGTAAGTGATTGAAAAGTTGGTGGACCTGAGCGGGATCGAACCGCTGGCCTCCTCGTTGCGAACGAGGCGCTCTCCCAGCTGAGCTACAGGCCCATCCATGAGGAAATGCAGGCTCTGCCGAGTACTGCGACGCGAACCTTGCAGTTGTCATTATACAAACAATGTTAGCACCTTGAAAATTCGGGATTAACGGGTGCGCCCGTATTCATCCAATGCCAGGCCAAGGCGTTCAAGTCCAGCACTTGTCATCTCCGGATCGCCACCGATGCCGATGCGAAAATGCTGCGGCATGTCGAAGTAAGTGCCAGGCACAACGCTGGTGTCATGCTTCTCCCGTAACAGGCGCACGAATACATCAATGTCGCCCGAGCGTAACTTGGGAAATACGATGGTTCCGTACTCGGGACGATAAAATTCGAGGTCAATTCGCGGGTAGAGGAATGCGTCCATCGCTGTGCGATTTGCCTCCAGTAATTGCTGGGCGCGAGCCGCGATTTTGTTCAAATGATCCAGCGCTATCACGCTGAGCAATTCCGCGGGATGCGCCGGCGTTGCGCCGTAAAGATCATTGATGTGCCACATCCTTTCGGCGAGCTCCGGACTGGCTAGAACCCATCCACAGCGCAGACCACTTAAACCGAACGCCTTGGTCAGGCTGCTCGTTACGAGAAATTGATCTCCCAGGTGAAACGCGGTCCGCGGTCGTTGTGCGTAGAACGTCTCCAAGTACACTTCGTCTACGAGGATCCGTGCTCCGCAAGTATTGGCGATCTCGCCCACTGCGCCATGGTCGCTTCATCGGCGTATGCGCCACTGGGGTTGTGCAGATTGGTAAGTACGATCAGCTTGGTTTGCGGGGTGATCCGGCGCTCGACCTCTGCCGGATCGATTCGAAACCCGTCTTCGAAGTGGCGCTCAAAACGCCGTATGACGGCACCCAGGTAACTTGCTGTCGACTCGAGCAACTCATACGTCGGATGCTCAACCAGCACCTCGTCGCCAGCGTCAAACGTCGCCGCCATGGCCAGATGGTTAGCCATCGAGGTTCCCGCCGCCGCTACCACACAGTCCGACGAGACTCGGGTGTAACGCGCCACTCGCTCCTGCAACGGGGCGTAGCCATAAATTGTCGGACCATTGATTTCGAGGTCCTCGATGCACACCGGCAATTCCGCCAGCGGGTAGTTCATGATTCCGCTGGTGGCGAGGTTGTATTTCGCGGCAGAGCGCAGCTTGGAAAACTCCATGTAGGGCGAACGCATGTGCGAACGTGGCAGCATTCCGATCGTTACTCCTTACCCAGGGTTCGCCGTGCCCAAAACACATAGACGGGCACCCCGAGCGCGAGAATCCCCATTCCCAGCAGCGTGTTCGCTGGATATTTGTAAACCGTATTGATCACCACCAACCAGCATATGACGACAAACAATCCGGTCGTGTATGGGTGAGCCGGCACGCGATACCCGTCACTCTCTGGGCTCGGCGCCGGAGCAAACCGCGCTTCCCTTCTACGGAACACGAACAGGCTGGCGCCGGTCAGCCCGAAGAAGATGAAGTCCATCGACACAACATAGTTGAGGATTTTCTCGTAGCTGCCCGAAAGGGCGATAACCAGCGTCAGGGCACTTTGCATCACGATCGCCAAAGTCGGCACGTGAGTTTTCGTGTTCACTCGTGCGACCGCCTTAAAGAAAAGCCCGTCGTTCGCCATGGCGAAGTAGACACGCGGCGCCGTCAGGATGGACTGGCTCAGGAAGCCCAGGGTTGAGATCGCGATTCCCATGGCAATCAGGCGTGCGCCGGTGTTCCCCATCGCCAACCGCATCACCGAAGACGCCGGAACCGTACTTGCCGCCAAGCCTTCGGCCCCTAGTGCGCGGACGCATACGAAGTTCACCCCGATGTAGAGGACGATTACGCCAGCCACACCCATCACCAGTGCGCGAGACAGATTGCACCGCGGGGCCTTGATTTCTGTGGCAATGAAGTTCGCAGTCTGCCATCCTCCAAAGGCGAACAGGACAGGAACCATGGCTGCGCCGATCGCCGTAACCAGATCGATGGACGGCGGACGACTGAGTACAGGGTGCAGCAACGGAAAGGGCGAGCGAATCAGGAACATCCCTGCCAGCACCAGCGCAGCAATCGCTCCTATCTTCAGAACCATCAGGACGCTTTGCACGCGGCTACCGGCTCGTACCCCGAAGCAATTAACAACCGTCAACAACACGATGGTCACCACCGCGACGACGCGTTCCGAAACCGGCCAGTTCGTCAGTTCGAGCAGGTATCGTGCGAAGGTAACGGTGACCGCGGCCATTCCTCCTGTCTGGATCACCAGCAGCAGTACCCATCCATAGAGAAATCCTGCAATAGGATGAAACGCTTCCCGCAGATAGGCATACTGGCCGCCAACATCTTGTATGCGCGCCGCGAGTTCAGCGTAAGTGAATGCCCCCATCATGGCGACCATCCCACCTGCGCCCCACACGGCGAGAATCAGCACTGGCGTGTGAACCTGGCGTGCAACCACGTACGGGTTAATGAAGATTCCTGCACCGACGATGCCGCCCATCACGATCATCGTCGCATCGAACAGCCCGACCTGGCGCCGCAGCTGAGCAGGAGCTTCTTTGGGGGGCGCTGCGATGCCGGTGGGTTCGGACGTCATAGTGTCAGCAGGCTGTGCGAATGTACCACGCTCCGTCGCCCTAACCGATCACACGATGAAGATCAGGATGCGGAGGTTGCCGCGCGACGCAGACGGTCGAGCACGCCTTCCCACTCCATGCCCGGCCCAGGGGCTTCGACGGCAATCCAGTCGTAGCCACGACTGTCCAGAGCGTGCAACACGCTGTAGAGCCGCGCTGCGTAGTCGGCAGCTGCCCCCGGCATAGCAACAACTTCGTGGACCGTGTGGTGCGGAGGATGCCTAAATTGCAGGTAAGCTCCTTCGCCTTCGCGCGGCACCTCGCCGTTCGATACCAGCAACAATCGGGTGCCTGGGCTGTAATGGCGCGGATGCATACCAGGCGACCGAAGAGGTCCCTCAGCTTTGTACTCGGCCATTGCAATCACCCCAATCGCCTCTTCGATCTGCTGGCGCGAGACTCCGCCAGGCCGGAGCAATACCGGCACTTCCTCTACAAGGGATAGCACTGTGGACTCGATGCCCACCTGGCACGGGCCACCATCGAGGATGCGGTCCACCCGGTCGCCAAGTCTCTGCCGCACGTGTTCAGCAGTGGTAGGAGACATCTGGGTGAAGCGGTTTGCACTGGGAGCCGCGACGGGAACTTGCGCCGCCTCGATCAGGGCTAAAGCTACCGGATGCGCCGGCATGCGCACGCCCACGGTGGAAAGTCCGGCTGTAACGATGTCTGGAACAGCCGGAGTTTTCGGAAGAACGAGAGTGAGCGGCCCCGGCCAGAACTTCACCATCAGGATGCGCGCCTTGTCAGACCACTCCGCGACAACCGTACTGAGCATCTCCTGATCGCTCACGTGCACGATCACCGGACTGGTGTGCGGCCGGCCTTTGACCTCAAAGATGCGCTCAACCGCAGCTGCCTCGAGTGCATTCGCACCCAGACCGTAAACCGTCTCGGTAGGAAACGCGACCAGCTTCCCGGCGCGCAGCAACGCCGCCGCCTGCTGTATCTGCTTTTCGGATACCCCGAATTGCTCCGTTACCTTCACAGGATCTGCTAGCAACACTCCTCACTATCGGCTCCGCCCCTGTGATGGGTCGGCTGATTCAGCTGAATTGACATCGATATGCAGTCCAGAACTTGGCGCAATGCCGGGCGGATAACAATTGTTGTTAGGCGCATAAGTCTGTCGGCATGCGGCAGTCATTTCCGGACGTCGCGGGGATTGTGCATACTGCCAAATTTCGGCAAACGCAACACCACTTGCTGCTGGTTTGGGCGGGACGCTCGGAAACGTACATCCGGGCGATGGGCCACAGTGATCGTTGCTGACAAAGAAGTGTATTTCCCGCCCACCTGCGTGGTCGCGGATGTCGACGGCAGTCACTACAGACACTGTGCTTGACTCGCGAAACGGTATCCCCGAGCAGTAAACACCCGCGCGATAACCGCCCTTCACCACGCCGTCGATCCAGGCATGAATATAAGCGCGCTGCTCGGGCAGCATGCGGCCTCCCTGCTCTTGGTCGAGAAATAGAATGGCCCTCTTCGGGAACCCTTCGCTCTCCGCCGCGTGGACGGCCTTCGCCGCATCGCGGGAGCCCACACCGGCAGCATCCCCCGATGCCTCAAGCTCCTTGTATTCACGCCCGTTAAAGAGGAGCACAAATCCGAATCCCATCGCCTGCAACGGGCGCCGCTTCCCTTCCCAGCTATTGCGGTCCGCTCCAGGCGGACGGTTCAGCCAGTACCCGGTAAAGGCGAATGTCTTTCGCAGCAACTGCATGTTGGCCTCGCCTGGATAATCATTGCGGTCCATGCCGAGGTAGGTGGATTGCGCCCGCGCCATCGCCGCTTGTAAAACCGCCAACAGTCCTAACGATGCGACACACGGTGCCAAAATTCGCAATCGGCTGGGCCTCCTCATACTTCGAATATCGTACGTCTGCAGGTCCCATTGACGGGCCGAGTCGAGCCTTAGTAAGGCCCAATGATGCCGCCGAGGTTTCGCGAAGCCGGCAGCTTGACCGGGGAAGCAAATGCAGTCACGCCCCAATAGTTGGCAAATGTATCGAGGTACTTGTAACCCGAAGCGGTGTTGAACAGGACAACTTTGTCGCTCTCTTGGAGAAAGCCGTCGTCCAGCAACTCTTGATACGCGGCCAGTGCCGCGCCTCCTTCGGGCGCTGCGAAGATGCCTTCAGTGGTTGCCAGTTCCTTCACCGCCGACATGATCTTGTCGTCGTCGACGGCGATCGCCGTGCCGCCGCTCTGGCGGATGATGTCCAGAATGATGAAGTCTCCGTCCGCCTTTGGAACCCGCAAGCCTGCCGCCAGGGTGTTGGTATCCGGCCCCATTTCCGACGCGTCTTGATCTTCATGTAATGCTTTAATAAGCGGAGCGCACCCACTGAATTGAATGCAGATCATCTTTGGCCGCTTTCCCTTCTCAATCCAGCCCAGCTCCGCCATTTCTTGGAATGCCTTCCACATCCCGATCAGTCCGACTCCGCCGCCGGCGGGATAGAGAATTGCATCGGGCAAACGCCAGCCTGATTGTTCCGCCACCTCATATCCCATCGTCTTCTTGCCCTCGACGCGAAACGGTTCCTTGAGCGCGGACACGTCAAACCATCCTTCCGCGTCTTTGCGTTCGGCCACCATTCGTCCGCAATCACTGATTCGCCCATCGACCAAGGTGAGGTGAGCGCCGCTGGCATCGATCTCGAGTCTATTGGCCAACCGGACTTCCTTGGGCATGAAGACGAAGGCCTCGAGTCCAGCCGCCGCCGCGTAGGCGGCCAGTGCTCCACCCGCATTGCCGGCTGAGGGAGCGGCCAGTTTCGTCATTCCATAATGTCGCGCCATGGTAAGCGCCGCACTCATGCCACGCGCCTCAGACGATCCCGTTGGGTTCAAACCCTCATCTTTGATCAACAGCTTGCGATATTTGCGGCTAGGCAGCATGGGAGTCATGCCTTCGCCCAGCGTCACCGGCTCCGCCTCAGGTAGGACGGCGGAATATCGCCACATGCTCGAAGCGCCGTCGCTGAGCGATTGGCGTGAAACATGGGCGCGAATGCTAGCCAGATCGTAGCGCACGTAAAGCGGCCCACCATCTTCGGGACATACGTTGCGCGCGACCTCTGCGGTCAACCGCTCTCCGCATTTACTGCATTCAAAGTACAGAATCTCGGCCATGGGACTAATGTCACGGAAACCTCGCAGTGTAGCACCGGCAAGGGGCCATCGCGAACCTGCCACCACACGTTTCGCTGGTATAGACTTTGCTTCGATGGGCGAAGCCTCCACTCCACTGATGCGGCAATACGCCGCAATCAAGAAGGAACATTCCAATGCCCTGTTGTTCTTTCGCCTGGGAGACTTCTATGAGTTGTTCTTCGAGGATGCGGTGGTGGCCGCGCGCGAATTGCAGATCACCCTGACGTCGCGCAACAAGGAGAAAGGCATCGCTGTGCCCATGTGCGGAGTGCCCTACCACTCGGCCGAAGGCTACATCGCCAAGCTCGTTCGCAAGGGATTCAAGGTCGCCATCTGCGATCAGATGGAGGATCCCCGCCTTGCCAAGAAACTGGTAAAGCGCGAAGTCACTCGGGTTATCACTCCCGGCACCGCTGCCGACTCGCAACTCGGGGCCGAAGAGAACAACTTCCTGGCCTGCATTGCGGGTGGGAAAGACGTCGTTGGCTTCGCCGCACTCGATCTGTCGACCGGCGAGTTTCGTGCAACCGAGTTTCGCGGCAGTGATGCCGAACGACGCATTCGGGAAGAACTGCTGGTCCTGCGCCCGCGTGAAGTCTTGTTTGCCTCATCAATGCCGCTTTTCGACCAGCCTCGGCGGCACACGGCCACTTCGGGAACAAGCCCTGCTCCGAGAATGGCGAGCTTAGAAGATGCGAGCTGGGCGGAAACTCCTCTGGAAGACTGGGTATTCGCGCCCGACTATGCGATTCCGCTGGTCGAGAATCACTTCGGTGTTCTCTCGCTTGAGGGCTTCGGATTGGCTGACCGCCCGGCTGCAGCGACGGCCGCAGGGACCATTCTTCACTACATCCGGGCCACGCAGCGCGGCTCCCTCGATCACGTCGATCGCATTGGCTATTACGAGCGCCAGGACTGCCTCGTGCTCGACGCCGTCACGCTCCGCAACCTTGAGCTTCTTGAGCCGTTGTTCTCCGGCGGCGGTGACGGCGCCACGCTCTTCCGGTCGCTCGATTGTACCGTCACACCGATGGGGAAGCGCCTGCTACGGGCATGGATGCTTCGCCCGTCGATTGATAGCGCCCAGATCGAGGGGCGGCTGGATGCAATCGAGGTCATGGTCAAAGATGTGGTCGGGCGCGAGGAATTACGGCGCTCGATGGAAGGCATCCTTGATCTCGAGCGGTTGCTGAGCCGAGTAACCTTGGAAACGGCCAACCCGCGCGACATGCTGACACTGGCCGTGTCGTTCGCCAAGCTTCCGACAGTGCGAGCGAAGCTGACTCGCTTCGCCGCCGAGAGACTACAAGCTCTCCACGCCCATTGTGACGAACTTGCCGATCTGCGCGACCGGATCACGTCCACACTCGAAGACGAGCCTCCCATCAGCCTGAACGACGGAGGAGTGATTTGCTCTGGCGTTGATTCAACCCTCGACGAACTCCGCAGTCTCAGCCGTAACAGCAAGCAGTACATCGCCCAGATTGAGCAGCGCGAACGGCAGCGCACGGGAATTGGCTCACTGAAGGTCAAGTTCAACAGCGTCTTCGGCTATTACCTCGAAATCTCCAAGGCCAATCTGCATCTCGCTCCGACGGATTACGAGCGCAAACAGACCCTGGTCAACGCTGAGCGCTTCACCACGCCTGAGCTGAAGGAGTACGAAGCAAGGGTGCTGGACGCACAGGAAAAGATGGTCGAGATCGAGCGCCGTCTGTTTGGCGAGTTGCGCTCCGCCATCGCCGGCGAAGCCCGCCGCATCCGGCAGACGGCTCTGACTCTGGCGGAGATCGACGTGCTCGCCAGCTTCGCAGCGCTCGCTGCCAATCGCAACTATTGCCGTCCCCGCTTCGACGACTCCGGTGACGTCGAGATTGTGCAGGGCCGCCACCCGGTGATCGAGCAGCAGGACTTGTCCGGCGTATCCGACCGCTTCGTTCCCAACGATCTTTTCCTCAACGGGACAACACATTCCGTGCTGGTCATTACCGGTCCCAACATGGGAGGCAAGTCCACCTACTTGCGACAGGCAGCACTCATCGTGCTGATGGCGCAGATGGGATCGTTCGTTCCTGCACGCGCGGCGCGACTCGGGTTCGTCGATCGCATCTTTACCCGCATTGGCGCCTCCGACAATTTGGCGCGGGGACGCTCTACTTTCATGGTTGAGATGACCGAAACCGCTGCCATTCTCAACACCGCCACGCCGCGCTCGCTGATCCTGCTCGATGAGGTTGGACGTGGCACCTCGACCTACGACGGGCTGGCGATCGCGTGGGCTGCTATCGAATACATCCACGCCAACACCCGCGCCAAGACCCTGTTTGCAACGCATTATCACGAACTGACGGAGTTGGCCGATCGTCTCAGCGGGGTAAAGAACTTCCATGTCTCAGTGAAAGAGAGCGGCGGCGGCATCGTCTTCCTCCGCAAGGTTGCTGAAGGCTCGGCGGACAAGAGTTACGGCATCGAAGTGGCCAAGCTAGCCGGATTGCCCAGCGAAGTGATTTATCGCGCCCGCGAGGTATTGGCCGAGCACGAAAGCGCTGAGCGAAGCGCAGTGACGCACCTGGCAAAAGATGAGGCGAAGGGCTCTGGCCCCATGCAGTTAACCATCTTCACGCCGCTCTCGCAGAAGATCGTGGACCGCATCAAAGAGACCGACCTGAACTCGATCAGCCCGCTGGATGCGTTAAATTTGCTGCACGAGCTGAAGAAGCAGATTGACTGAAGCGCGCCCCATTGCTCACTGCGCGACGCCCCTGTCACGATACACTCGCTGTAAGCGCATGGCTTCCAAATCCAGCCTCGATCTTCGCCAGCAAGTCGGCCAGCTCATGGTCATGGGCTTCGATGGAATTAGCCTGTCGGCTCCTTTGCGCTCGATGCTGGGAACGATGTATCCCGGCGGTGTCATCCTGTTCAAGCGCAACATCGCGGAAGCAGCACAGACCCACGCTCTGTTGCGTGACGCACAGAAAACTATCGCAACCCCGATGTTTCGCTGCGTCGACGTGGAAGGCGGCACCGTCGATCGTTTGCGTGATGCGGTAGCACACGTGCCCTCGGTGGCGAACACTGCAGCCGCTGGCTCGACACGACTGTTTCGCAAACACGGAAAGCTAATCGGCCAAGAACTCAGGGCTTTGGGCTTTAATACCGACTTTGCGCCATGCATCGACCTGCGCTTTAAGGAATCGAAAAACGTGTTGGGTTCGCGAACGGTTTCGGGCGATCCCAAAGAAACCGTCCGTTACGCGCGTGAGTTCCTGGCGGGACTTCGCGACGCCAAAATCCTCGGCTGTGGCAAGCACTTCCCCGGACTCGGGGGAGCGAACCTCGACAGCCATCACGCTTTGCCATCGATCGACAAGACATTGCCACGCCTATGGGGTGAGGACCTCCTGCCCTATCGCGCGATGCGCCGGGAATTCGCTTTCGTCATGGTGGCGCACATCTCGTATCCCCAAGTTAGCGGCGACAGGATTCCGGCATCGCTTTCGAAGCAGTGGATTACCGGCGTCCTGCGCAAGAAGATCGGCTATCGCGGTCTGGTGATCTCCGACGATCTCGACATGGGGGGCGTACTGCACACGGCATCGATAGAAGACGCGGCGGTAGAAACACTTCGCGCCGGCTCGGATTTGTTTCTCGTCTGCCAGAACGAAGAACACGTTTGGCGCGCCTACGAGGCGGTGTTCAAACGCGCCGAGTGCGACAAAGCGTTTGCCCGGCTGGTCGCGTTGAAAGTCAAACGTGTCACCGACTTCAAAGCCAAGTCTCCAGAACTGCGAGCACGAATGACTCCGGCTCCATCACCGCGCAAAGTTGATGTCTTGCGCCGCCGCGTATGGGAGTTCAGCGAAGAAGTGCGACTGAACTACGTGGTTGCGCCGGAGGACCGCGCCCTGTGACCGCACCCCCAAATTGCAGCCAGGAGCCTGCGCAATGATCGTCGCTGGGATCATGAGCGGCACCTCGGCTGACGGAATCAACGTGGCACTAATGCGCATTCTGGGCAGAGGATTTCGTTCTCGGGTGGAGTTGCTGGCGCACTACGAATTTCCCTATCCGTCCGAAGTCAGGCGCGCGGTGTTGCGAGCGATGAACGCTCGGTCAGCTTCGGTCGCTGATCTTGCCCGCCTCAGCTTCACCTTGGGCGATCTCTATGCCAACGCCGTCCGCGCGGCGCAGCGCCGGGCCAAGCTGGAGTGCGAGCTCGTAGGATGCCACGGGCAGACGATGTATCACCAGGGAACGCCCCGCCTCTACCTCGGCCGCCCGATTGCGTGCACCTGGCAGACGGGTGAGAGTGCAATCATTGCGGCCAAACTTAGTGTGCCTGTCGTTTGTGACTTCCGCCCTGCTGACATGGCCGCCGGAGGCAAGGGCGCTCCCTTGGTTCCGTATCTCGACTACGCGCTCTTCCGTCACCGCCGTTTCGGCCGTATCGTGCAGAACATCGGTGGCATCGGGAACCTTACCGTAATTCCGCCTCGCGCCACTCCCGATGACGTGGTCGCCTTCGACACCGGTCCTGGCAATATGGTGATCGACGCCCTTGCCGACCGCTTGTTTGATTGTCGCTACGATCGCAATGGACGTCTCGCAGCCAAAGGCGAACCCATCGAGGCCGTTGTACAGCAATTCTTGAAGCGCGCGTTCTTCCGGCAGAAACCGCCTAAGACTACCGGTCGCGAGCATTTTGGGCGAGAATATACGGAGGAGTTGTTGCGGCTGTGCCGGCGCGCAGACCGCTACGATATTATCGCCACTGCAACCGAGTTGACGGCACGCTCGATTGGCATCGCGGTCCGAAACCACGTTTTGCCTATGGATGAAGCTAATCTGTCGCCAACTTCGCGCTGGCCGTCGCGCTTCCGGGAGTTTGTCGTATCTGGCGGCGGCACCAGAAATACCACTCTGATGCGAATGATTCGTGAAGAACTCGCGCCGCTTAAAATGCGG
>Ga0306926_10006156_pt1 | contig 12872 bp, 13 predicted proteins | sample flu12Cox44000178_FD_203759 | JGI IMG/M metagenome (GOLD analysis project Ga0306926, IMG submission 203759) | Lab enrichment of tropical soil microbial communities from Luquillo Experimental Forest, Puerto Rico - flux8day.12C.oxic.44.000.178 (v2)... | ecosystem: Environmental > Terrestrial >... | reverse complement strand
GCAGATCACTGAGGCAACGTCGTCAGATTGGATGCTGACGATGTACGGCAGACGGTTCCGCGAGTTCTGCCAGATCAACAATCCGCCGATAGCGATCATTTGAATGCCGTTCACGACGCCGGCCAATCCACGATTCAATTTCGGTCGCTCGCAGCTTATCGCGCTCAACCAGATCGACCGCTGGGGCCGTGATGCGGTGATTCGCCGGCCCGGCGTGGCCGATATCGCGGTGCGGGTGGTGTTTCTGCAATACGAGCCGAACGAGTATCCGGGGCAGCGGCTCGGTGTACTCGACCGTATCGTGCTGATCGCGCCATTCGATGCGAACGGCAATCCGGTGCCGGAGCCTGACCCGGAACAGGATCGGCTCATCACTTGGCAGACCGACGCTGCCGGTAACACCGTGCAACCGCTGACGCAGGACGAAAGCCTGCAAATCACCATGCGGTCCGACCGGCTGAACATGGCTGGCATCCTTGTCTATTGGGAACTTCGTGTCCGCCGATGAGCAACGGCAACGTCTTTCACAGCATCGATCTGCGCGAAGATATTCTCGAATATCTGTTTGGACTATTGCACTCGGTGCCGGGCGCGGTCAGCGTGTTGCGCAATCACGAATGGCCGTTTCCTGAATACGATCCACGCACCAAAGTGGCGCGGCGGCCCGCGCTCATTCTGCTCGACGGCGACCAGAAGCTTGATGCCACGCCGGAAGCCATAGCAGGGCGGCACTCGGTTAAGATGCGTCAGGCTATTGCGATCACATCGCCGGAAATCTGGATCGCACTCGATATGTCCGGCGATACGTCGAACACCATCGACAAGAACGGTCAACCTTACTTCCCCGGCACCGAGCTTTCTTACTGGCATTGGAATGTCAGGTCGGTTGTCGACAACGATCCCGGCTTGCTCAACTTGCTGACTCCGAACGGCCAAATGGTGTGGGCCGGCTTCGACACGATCTACAAAACCGGGATGCCGATGGGACGCTTCGGTCCGTTAGCTTGCGTCCGCTACGATCTCTATCACCCTATCAGCCCAACTCGTTCGTAAAGCCAGAGGAGTCGTTCCATGCCTTTCGTTCAACCAACTCCGCATAACGTAAGCCCGAACATCGGTAACTACTTCATCGGGCGCGGCTTCGCTCAGATTCAGCTTCCGGGCGATACCGCGTTTCACGATCTCGGCAATATCACGTTGTTCGAGTTTCAGGTGAAGCCGACCATGCTGCCGCACTTCTCAAGCCGCGTTGGCGTCAGAAAGAAAGACTTCACGGCAGTTACCGAACTCGATGCAACGCTGACGATCAGCATGGAAGAGTTCACGGCACGGAACATGGGCTTCGCCGTCTTGGGTGCTGTCACTGGCACCGCGCCGAACTACAGCATCAGCATCATGAGTAACCCGCAGATTTATTGCTCATTCTTGTTCACCGGCACTAACTCGGTTGGTCCGCAGTGGCAGGCGTCATTCCCGGTTGTGTTGTTGACGCCGCAGAAAGCGATCTCGCTGATTTCGGCAGGCTCTGGCGCGTGGGGTACTATCGATATTCAGGGTGACGTGCTGTTCGATTCGCATTCCAATGCGTTCGGCACCCTGACGACGACCGACATTTCTTCGCCGTAAGGTCTAAAGCCGTCGCGCGGCAGGCGACGGCTTTCAAAAATCAGGAGGATTATCATGGTCGGGATTGTCGATCTGGACGGCATCCGTGAGCGTGTGGAAATCGCGCCCGGCAAGTCTATTGAGTTTATAGGGTGGTCGGCTCGCGCCGTGGCTTCGTTGCTGCGGCGCTTTCCGTTTCTGACCGAAGTCATGGGCGGCAAGGCGTTGACGCTGACGGAGATGACGCAGACTGACCCGACAGCGCTGGGTGCGATCATTGCGGCGGGAATAAAAGGCGGTTTGGAGAACAAGGAAATGGAGGATTCTTGCAGCGACTTGCCACTGCAAACGCAAGTGGATTGCCTCAAGGCGATTCACCGGGTCACGTTTCCGAAAGGTTTCCGCCCTTTTTTGAGCGACGTTTTCCAGATGACCCCCGCGCCAAAGCCCTCTACGCAAGAGGGATGGAATACGCCAAGCGACTTCTCGGCGCGGGCGCGGACAAACGGGCCTATGGAGCCGGGTACAAGCACGCCGGATACGGAACTGCCGAAGCCATCGTCCGACTCGGAGGTTACAGCAACCCCACCGTCTGGGACTTAACTCCCCGGCAGCTTTCCGCCTACCTTTTTATCAAGGACAAGATCGATAAGGAGGCCGCTATCACTTACATTCTGCACGCTTTCTATTCATCGCAAGGGACACCCGAGGCGATTAATCGCGTGCTGCGCGATATTCGTGAAGAGTTGCAGTAATGGCCGCTGGTCTCAGAATATATCTGGACGGAGAGCGCTTTGGCCAAACCTTCAGGCGTGAGACTGAGCGCTTTGGCAAGCGCGTAAACATGGCGTTACGCATGGCGGCCAAGGAAGCGGCGCAGGAGATCGAGGAACGTGGGCGTGCCAGCATCCAAGAAGGCGGCAACTTCGGCTCGCGCTGGACCGAAGGTTTCAATGCCACAGTCTCGCAAGGTGGCGGTCAGATTCGCATCGATGTGACCGAGGATGTGCCGTACTGGCGCGTATTCGAGTACGGCGCGACCATCTCAGCTAAGGGGAAGAGCGGCTATCTGTGGATACCGTTCGAGTTTGCCGATGATGCCAAAGGGGTATGGCCGCGAGACTATGCCAGCCCGTTGTTCAAGGTGACACGCAAATCGCCTGAGTTAGCCATGCTGTGGACTTGGACGCCGGGCGAGAAAGATTCGGCGGAGCCCAAATATTTCGGCAAGGAGAGTGTCACGATCCCGCAGAAATGGCAGTTGCGAGACATCATTGGACAAGTCGCAACGGAGTTGAAGGACTATTACCGTGAACACTTTAGCAGGTCTTAGCTATGGCTGACGCCGACAATCTCGTCCTGAATGTCGCCATTGAAGGCCAAGACGATGTTATTTCGTCGCTTGGCGAGGTCGGCAAGGCTGCCGAGGATGCAGGAAAGCGCGTCGCGGATAGTTTTGACGAGGCGACGAAGGCGGCAAAGGATTTCAGCGAGGCTACGGAAAAGGCGGCAACGGCAACCAAGGCGGGAGCGCTAGCAGAGGCTCCGGCAGGACCGACGGGGGAAGAACTTGCAACCATAACAACGCGGCCATTTTCCAAGACGGCGCAGCGTTTCGGAATGGGCGCTTATGCGCCAAAACCTGAAGATCAGCTACCGCCGCTGCCGGAAGAAGATATCAAAAGTTACGAAGCGGGCAGTCTTCGGATTCGTGAGGCATTGCATCTTCTGCATCCGGTGCTGCGAGAACTGGGTGTATCGCTTATTGAAGTACGCAGTTTTCTGTATCTGGCGACAGAAGGATTTACCGCATTCGGCGCAGTAGTTGCGGGTACGGCGCTAATCGAGGGCATTAGGCGGTTTGGTGACTACGCTCAAGCGATCCGTCAGGCGCAGACCGCCCTACAGGGGTTTACTGGCAGTGCCGCTCAAGCTGAAAAGATTTGGGGCGAACTGAATCAGCAGGCTGTGAAGCTGCATGTCGAGACTAAAGATTTAGCGCCGGCTTATGAAAACCTGACTGAAGGCATCCAAAAATTCAATATTCAACAGGAACAGGCCGGACGGGTAACAGTTCGGCTCTCGGACGAAGATGCCATTGCTGGCATCACGACGCTGAACGAAGCCTTGCAGAATGCTGGTAACAGCGCGGAGGAATCGCGAAAGGCCGTCGAAGGTTTATTCGACAGCATCAATAAAAATAAGGGCGTTCTTAGTGCCGCGTCGTTTGCGCAGTTTACCGCCTTTGCGCGTGATGCTGCCAACGTCATGGCCCGGAATCTTGGTTATTCGGACGCCGCGCATATGCAGGTCGCTCTTGAGCGTGGCACTCAATATACGGCGCGCGATATACTTCCCGGTCCAGCAGAACAACGCCGGACCCAGCAGACTTTCCAAGAAACTCAACTAGGCACGCTCACCAATACTTTCGGTGAACTACGTAGACTGCTGATCGGGGAGCCGGGCTTCGTCAGTCAAGAAGAACGGCAAGCGGCTCGCAAAGTCGATATCGAGACTGTGATTGCCGCAATGACCGGCGGCGCAGGTCTTGCTGTGCCACGTGCGCCGGGACCGCCGACCGCGCCGCCTGTACCGCCTGCTGGTGTTGTTCCTACCAGCATAGAACAGGCGAAGCAGCTTGAAGCTGCGCAGGACAAATATGCCGAGACTGTTGTCGAGGGTGCCAAGGGCGTTAAGGACGCGCAGACCGATTTCGTTGACGCCATTAAGAAAGCGGCTGGCGAGATTGATCTGACGCCCTTCAACGATGCGCTGAGAGAAGCTGGCGATCAGTTGCGGCTTTCTCAGGCGCGGATTCAGGCACAGTTTGCACCGATAGAAGCACAGCAAAGACGCGCCCGTGAGCAGTTAGGTGAAGAATCCGCCCTAGTTAGAGCAGGAAAGGCGGCTGGGCTTCCGGGGACAACACCATTGAGTCTTGTGGAACCACTGGCGCGGCAGCGGTTGCAAATGATGGGACCGGCGGTCACGTTGGAACAGGAAGAACAGCAGTTAGGATTACGGAAAGCCCTTGAGGAATTGGAGGAGGCACGCACACGGAAGCAAAAAGGGGAGGCTGAACAGCCGACTAGGGCCGAGCTAGAAATGATAGGACTTGAGAACGCGCAGCTTAGAGTCCTTCAGGACATGTTGCTTGCGATGAAGCAGGGCCGCCGACCGGGGGGCGGGGAGCTTGATCTTGGATCGTTATCGAAGCAACTCGATCAGGCCATCGGTTCGCTGTCGTCGTCGCTCAAACAAGCAGGACCCAACTTATCAGGTTCGCTGCAGTCGTCGCTCGACAACGTAAGCTCCGCAATCCAGCGTAAGGCCGATGAGATTGGTGCTATTCGCATTCCGCAGCAAGGTGGTGATGGTCGCGGCGGGCAGGACATGCCGCAGTTTTCGCTACAAGACATACAGCGGGCGGTACAGGGAATTGCGGAACAAGAGGCTCAGGTTGAGACGACCCTTGGTCGGTTGGTGTCGGCAATCTCTGAGGCAGCAAGTAACATCGCGGACGCGATGGCGCAGATGTCAAAACGCGGCGGCGGTATGCAGCGCGGCGGACTCGTGACCGGCATTATGCAATACGGCGGACTCGTGACCGGCGGTACGCGCGGGCGCGACAGTGTGCATATCATGGCCGAGCCTGATGAATTTATGATGCGGTCAGCGGCGACGCGATTTTATGGCGTCAATGTTATGCACTCAATTAACGAAATGAAGGTGCCGAAGGGCCGTCTCGGCTATTTGCATGGTGGTCTTATTGATTTCGATACACCGGGACTTCCACATTTCTCGCTAGGCGGCGTCGTTAACCTTGAACCGCATTTGCGGCGTCAACTTCTGCATCTCTCATTAGGCGGCGTTGTTGATCTTGAGCCACGCTTGCGACAGCGGGACTTTTCACTCGGCGGCTTAGTCGATGGCATCGATTGGCCGTTGCGCAGCTATCAGGTCGGTGGCGCGGTAACAGCGCAGCATTCGTCGCTGCCCGCAATGGGGCGACCGCTTACGTTGTACATAGGCGGCGAGGTCATCGGCGGGTTAACTGCAACTGACAGGGCGGCAGCGGACATCTCGCGGGTGGCGACGCAGCGGGCGATCCGTTCGGGCGGGACCAAGCCTAGCTGGTACACCGGGACCTAAATGCCGTTCCAGCCGCCTGCCTTTGCCAACACCAATACGCTTCTGACTCTGATCCCGCTGTCCGGGCATAACAATCCTGTGCTGCAAAAGTACGCGGTACGTGGTCTAACGCAGACGCTGAAGCAGATCGGTGATCCGAGCAATATCCGCCGCACGGTTGACGGAAGACTCGTTAATCTGACGCCGCCTTGGTTCCAGCAATATGCTTCGACGGTTACTTGCAGGGATGTTAATGCACCGTGTCTCGACAACGCTTGGCGCGGTGTGATCTGCGAAGTTCATTGCTGCACCGAGTTGAGCTACATCTCAGGCTCGCCAACGCGACCTGTAGTCTCAGGCTCAACCCGCGTTGATGAACTCGGTATTACTTACTATCGCCCGATCCTGATTATGATGGTTATGGACATCGATCAGAACTTTGCCGAGTGGGAATCGCTGTGGAATTGGCGCATTGATCTGCAAGAGGTCGGTCTGCCGTGACGGTGCCATCGATCACACCGTGGCCGCCGGTTACGTTCGCGTGGGTGCAGCCGACTGAAACGACATTCGGACCGCAGCACATCCGCATGGACGAGGAAGTGCTTGATTTCGAGATGACGCATTCGGAAGGCAACTTTCCCGAACTCAACGTCACAATCAAGAATCCTTATCGCCCTTGGGTCGGCGCGGGCATCAAATATTGGGTATGGATGGGCTACATTCGCTCCGGTCAGATTGTGCCATTCTTTTTCGGACGCATGATCGCGACGCCGGACAACATTCAAGACGAATCGGTCACAATCAAGTTTACGGCGCGGTCGCGGACTTGGCTCAAGCTAAAACAGCATCAGGCTGATTTGCTCAAGGACGATCCATACGATCCGATTCTGGTCAATGTGAACTCGCGGGCGGACCCGGATACAGTGCTGCAATTCCGCAGTGCGCTATGGCACTTCGACAGGGTACCGACATTGCTGCACGGCGCGACCGCGCCCGATCTCAATGTGTCGATCAGCGATATTCTTATTCCCGAGAACGGCTGGCTGACGTTCTTCGAGCACGATCATTTCTACAAGGCATTTGATTGGAAGATTGGTCAGCAACCGTTGCAGACGGTGCAAGTGCGGACTGATGTGCGCTGGACACAGTCAGGTGCGGGCTTTGTTGATATTCCCGCTGGCAATATGTCGTGCTGGACCGGCGGTTCGCTGGTGTCGGGTTGGCCGAAACCGGGCAGCGGTTTGTCCGGCGGCTACACTGTGGCTTATGCGACGGCATTTTCTGGCACTGAGTTCGCGACAGCAACAAATCACCATTTCAACTGGGAAAACTCGGCTCAGAGTCATAGCAACGGCGACACTATGTCGGAGGATGTCAGTTGGACGACTTATACATGCTCCGGGGACATGCTCAGGTATCAAGTTTATCAACAAGTCGGCGTTATCGCTGCGCCATTACCGGCAGCATTTCAACAGGGCAGCGACACTAGCGGCTTCAGTTTTTTACCGGGATTTCAAGCGGCGGTGAATATTCCGCTGCACATCCAGTGGTCAGAACTGCTAGTGGCGTTTTGGTATTGTTATTTTACGCTTGGGCTTGAATACGACGTGCAGCGGCCACGGCATGAGAAGCTGCAATTTAATTTGAACTCCAACCTGCAGCCGGTGTTCATTGACATTCACGAACCTGCCAGCGTCGATACCGAGATCATTACGCTGCCCGGTGCCGATGTCGGTTTGCCGGTTATCAACGTGCAGAGTTGGTATACTTTTTTTATTCAGGCGGGCACTGTTCCTGCCGGGACTTATGTGCAATCGACGCCGGAAGCCATCGGCGGTCCATACTTTGCCGTTGCCGTGGTCGGCGGCCATGTCGGCACCTTTGAGCCGGCTTGGACACTGGTGCTTGGTCAGAAGATCACCGACGGCACGGTGACGTGGGCGATGGTCGGCCCGACTATACCGACCGACTTCCCGACATGGCGCGATGTTGCCGGAGCGGAGGTGTTTGCCGGTACGGTCATTCGTTCGCAGTTTTACTTAGATTCGCCACGCGATATTTTTGGCAATCCTCTGATTGCACCGCCCGCAGGCACCAATGCATTTCAAGTCGCTACCAATACTGGCGTTACACAGGTCTATTCGAATGGTCTTAATGGGGTAGCCGATACTAGCCCGGCATGGCCGGAGCCGCGATTCGCTATCAGTCAGGGCAGCTTTACCGGCGATGGCGGTGTGACGTGGCTGTCACTTGGTTCCGGCAAAGGCGCTAATCCAGTGCTGGATTTTCCGCTTGGTATCAATACCGGGTCACGCTGGTTTTTTCCGCTGGATCGCGGTAAGCGCACCATTCGTGCCGCAATTAATGCGGGTCGAGCGCATCTGCGGATGCGGGCGCGGGTTATCAAACTTAATTTTGAGTGCGCCATCGAGCGGGCGCTCGACATGGACTGTAGGACTGGCGTGCTGATTTACGATCACAGACTTCCCGGTGGTTCGGCTTATGCAAAGATTACATCGTACACCATGACAATGAATGGCGATAAGAGCGCCGCCATTGCCAAGGTGACCGCCGAAGCCGCGCCGGGATATGCATCGTTGTCGTTACCGTCGCCGGGAGCTGGTGTTCCGATCACTGTACCCGGTACCGGGGTTTATGCTTTGTCGGGCTATATGCAATCCGGCTATCAGGAAATGACCGGATCGACCTATGGTCTAGCGCCGCCTACATCGCCGCGTATCCCAAGCGGTGCAAGCAACGGTATTGACGTTGGTTATACACCGCCGCGAGCAAGCGATGCCACCGACGATGGTGTGGTGTTTCCGATTACCGATGCAAATCAGATCATAATTTCGCAACGATGGGTCACTGGGCGTCCGCCGGGAGCGCCGCAGTACGTGGCGAATGCAGTGTTTACGGTGACAGCATTGTTTACTGATCTGCGCGGTAACACGACGGAGTTCGTTTTATTGTTGCCGGTGCCGAATGGCTACACACCGGTCATGGTGCAACAGCAATACAGCGGTTACGTCGCACCGGCTGCGCCAGTGCCGGTTGCTACTCCCAACAGCGCGACTTCAACAATTGTCACCGATGGACAGGGCAACGTCACGACTTTGCCCGGAGGGCAGCAAGTCAACAGCAGTGCCGGATCAGGGGCGCAGAGCGCGATAACGGTTTATGGTTACGGCGGCTTCGGTCAGAGCAGCACGGCCACATACTTGTACTATTATCCGGTGACCCAGTATTACCTTGAACTTCAAAATCTGAATAAGCCGTTTTCCAACGAGTATTTTGTAAGCACGACTCCACTTCAAATTGAGGAAATGGTCAACCTGTCGGCAGCGTCAGGACCATGAGCGGCAACTTCGACGGTGTCGTCAGACCATTCCAGCTTCCCGACTTTGCACCGCCGCAAGTCGCGCCTGACTCGCAATACATTCCCAATCGCAATCCGGTGATCTCTGTCGGCGCACAAGGTTCGTGCAAGACACTCGGAGGTTCATATTCGCTCACATTGACGTTCTACGCGATCAACAAACCGAAGGAAGAGCAGAGCAGCAGTTAAAATGGCCAACATCGTCTATCGCACCGACGATTTATCGCAATGGGGCTATGGTCAAGGCTCCGATCTTTCTGCCGTCCAGATCGACAATAATTTCTGGAATTTGAACTCGCGCGTTTCCACACTGGAAATATCGTCGGCGCACGGCAAGTCGATTGCCGAAATCTTTGAATCGAACGGCGCGTTGTGGGTGCTTTATACCGATCATACGACCGACGGGCCGTTTCCAATTCCGACTTCGGCTTTCCGTTGGCGCGGTGTCTGGGCACCGACCACTGCTTATTCGGTCAACGATCTGCTTTATTACCAAGGCGGCATTTATTTCGCGTTGCAGAGTTTCACGTCGGGTTCGTCGTTTGCCTTGGGCGGCGGCGGCAGTGGCGGCCAATGGCTGCAACTCATGCTGTTGTTTCCCGCGATTCCGACAGCGACGGTATCGACAGCGACGTTTCAACCAGACATCACCTACTCCAATACTTACATCCGCTGCACCAACGCGACTGGTTGTGCTTTTACCATTCCCAACGATGCGACAGTGACGTGGGTTGTCGATACTGAGATGCACGTTCGCGACTGTACGCAAAGCGGTGGCTGGGTCAGTTTCATTGCCGGTTCGGGCGTGACCATCAACTTTCCCGAAGGTCGCTTACTCAGAAGTCTGACTCCCGGTGCGGTGATTGGCATGAAGCATGTCGCAGCCAACACGTGGGACCTGTGGGGCCTGCTTGAGTTTGCCTGATGGATTATGGAGTTGAATCGCAAAGTGGCGAACCGCGCAGGGCATTTCTTTACGGTATGGCGCGAGCCGACGGCATCGGCCAAGCGTATGAGGTCGGTCCGAGTGCCGCGCGAGCCGACGGTGTCGGCGGTGCCATTGGAATACCCGGACAAGTCGGGCTGGCTGATGGTGTTGGTGGCGCTACTGCGCACTACGGTTGGGCCGGTCAGGCTGACGGCGTTGGTGGTGCTACCGCTACTCCCGCCTTCTGGGGCCGTGCCGATGGCGTCGGTAGTGTTCAAGAGCTAACGGCTATTCCGGAAGCGTTGCAATTCCTTAACCGCACCACGGGTCTCGATAGCAAACATATAAACGCTTATATCGCGCTGATTAACGGTCTGGTGACGGATGGCGTTTGGCCGAAGCTGGATGTGCTTTATATCTTCGCCACGAAAGACGCGACGACCGCATTACTCAATCTTGTTTCGTCGTACTATAACGGCGTTAATCACGGTGCGACCTTCACCGTCGATATTGGTTATCAGGGTGTCGATGGATCGCAAAGCGTCTATATCGACAGCACGTTCCAGCCGCCCCATAGCGGTACTGCATCAATCGGACCAACGATATTTACAGACACGTCGAACCACATTTCGGCGTGGCCGCTCAACAATGTTACGTCCAGTAGCGCTGCCACAAGCGGCGGCGGTTGCATCATTGGCACGGCCTATACCGATTTGGGTGCAAATCCTGTCGGCGGCCAAGAAGCACTTCAGATTTATCCTAGGCAGTCATCGGTTCTTACCGGCTTCCCTGCCAATTCTGCTTGGTTCCTCAATCAGGAAGACGGGACAGGGAGTGGTGGTATTACTGCCGCTAACGCTTATGCGACCACAACGTCGGTGGGGCATTGGGTTTCCAACCGCAGCGATGGCTACCATAGTCAGGGTTATTACAACGGTAGCTTAGTTGCTTCGCCAAATACGACTTGGGGCGGCACATTCACCGCTTGGAGCATTTATGTTCTGGCGTCTCATACCATTTATCAGAGCTATCCAACTGGCACCCCGCCGTATGCTTCCAGAGGATCGGCAGCCAATCTTTTCATGGCGAGCATCGGCGGCTCGTTGAATGCAACCGATGTTGCAAATTTCCATAGCAGGCTCGCTACTTACGCCAATACCATCGTACCGACAGCGCACGGACGCGCGACTCAAGCCGTTGCCGAAGTTCTCGAAACCTATTCGAACCCCACTCACTTGCGCAGCACGCAAACCGTGATGGAAGTGCTGCGCACGCAGGCTTAACACAAAAGGAAAAATCACAATGGTCGGTTACATCGCTAATGCTACCGAAACCGCGATCATGCAGTTGGTGTTCAATGCTACGGCATGGGCAAACTATGCCGACAATGCCGCATCAGCACCGCAAACCAATATCGGTATCGCGTTGCACACTGCCGATCCGGGCGGCGGCGGCACGCAGGCGACAAATGAGGTCGGCTATACAAGCTATACCCGTGTCAATGTTGCCCGCACGACAGGCGGCTGGGCTATCAGCGGCAACGCGCCTTCCGTTGCCAATCCCGTTGCCAGTATCACCTTCCCGGCTGGCACCGGGGGCGGTGGTTTGGCGACCAACTTCTCGACCGGCAAGTCCAATGCGACGCCGCCAACCGGGGCGCAGCCGATGTTATGGCAGGGTACCGTTACCCCTAATATAACTTGCGGCAGCGGCGTTACGCCGGTTTTGACGACGGCCACGTCGATTACGCTGACATGACAGTCAATGACCGAATAGTGCCGGAGCTTCATGGTGCAGAGTATCGACGCTGCCTGACAGAACTCGACGTGCAGGCAATGCGGCGGCTGCATCACGCCGCGACCGGTAAAGAATTGTCGGACGCTGAAGCATTGGCGGCGATGCACTACGCTCGCACGCAGGCCGGTTCGATGCCGCTTCGATTGCGGGCTTATTCGCATTCTTGGCTCCTTGAGCGCGAGTTGCCATCGGGACTGCCCGATGCACTCAAGCCGATGGCTGACCGGCTCTATCCGCGCCAAGTCACGGCAGTTGGCGTTGCGGTAGGGACGATTTCAGGTGTTAAGACACCGCTGGCTAAGAATCTGGAAAAAGTTATGTCCGATGCGGTTGCGGAAATGTATGCCGATGGCGTGACCGATACGACACTCATCAAGTCACGAATGATCGAAGCTTACCGGCGGTTCAAAAAGTCGATGTAAAAATGCCGACAGAAAAGAACAGAAAATGGGGCCAGAAAACCGTTACACTGCCGCAGGGAGGTCAAGTCAAGATCAGGGTTGTCACCGAGATTACCTTTCACGACCCGGTTGATCGCGGACAGGAAACCACCTTTACGATCTTGAATAAAGCTGGCGACGCACATCGCGATGTGCATGTCGATGATTTGCAACCATCGTCTAACGGTGGCGGCAGCCTGTCGGTCGAACGGATCGATATGTGGCGGGTGCTTGATCCGGTAGATCGCGGCCAAGAGACTTTTTGCTCGATGGACAACAAGACCGGCAGCGATTCGAAGCCGCCGCATTTCTCGACGCACATAAAAACTCATACCACGAAGTTTTTCAAGGATGGTGACACCAGTTCCGATAGCTGGATTGAAACCGAATGGATCGATGAGTTCATCGTCAAAGACCCGGTCAATCGCGGACAGGAGACTCATTATTACGTCGTCGGCAATCCGCCAGATGACCAAAGTTCGCAAGTTTCAAGCGACGATCCTGACTTGGGTCAAGAGGGTAGCGGCGGCCCTCCAGTTCGTTGCGACCCGTATCAGAACCTTGTTGATTTCAGAGAAAAGCCGCCGCACCC
>Ga0306926_10006154_pt1 | contig 12875 bp, 11 predicted proteins | sample flu12Cox44000178_FD_203759 | JGI IMG/M metagenome (GOLD analysis project Ga0306926, IMG submission 203759) | Lab enrichment of tropical soil microbial communities from Luquillo Experimental Forest, Puerto Rico - flux8day.12C.oxic.44.000.178 (v2)... | ecosystem: Environmental > Terrestrial >... | reverse complement strand
AGCATACATTTTGGGTGTAACCAGAAGAAGATGGCACAATCTGGGCTCTCCCTCGTATGCGAAGCCAAACAAACAAGTTAGAGTTTTTTGGAGTGACTTCTTTGGGTAACCACGAACCAGAAGGTCGGGAGTTCGAGTCCCCCCGGCCGCTCACAATAAGAACGCATGTTTTTGAGTTAGCTGCGCTGCCCGTACGTGCCAGTGCTACCCCAGTGCTACTCAACGAGTGACGCTGACCAGCCAGATTCGGTTAGAAGCGTGTTCTAGCGAGTGCAAGCCTCTGAGACGAAGCTGTATTTTGCCTTGCTGCCCTTGCCTCTGACCCTCATCTTGATCGTCCCCAGAGCGGATCCCGCGCCAGAATTTCTCGTATTCCAAGTGCTTACGGTGTGCTTTGCGATGAAGTGGCTCTGGCTTTGATGCGCCGTGCCCACGCATTGACAAGACGACCCGTCTCGTCGGTCAATCCACGTTCCCTGCCCATGGCTCGGAGCGCCATTGCCGCTTTCCCTTGGACGCGGTCTGCGGCAGCCGGAAGCGACGGATCGCACCGAGAGTTGGGAGTTAAACTGCGCGACTCGCCCACAATCTGGCTCGCGCCCATTTGTGGCACCTTATTTCGCGCTAATCCTTTTCAAACAACAACTTGGGTCCTGGCCGTGCTGGCCATGCTCGGTGAGGCCACGACTCCGGCCATCGAAATTCCGCGATGTTCCCAATCGCATCGACCAGACAAGTCCAGATGGCGTTTCACGGGAGGCGTGGGTTATGGTGGGGACTATGCGAACCATGGGACAGAAATGAGCCAGAACAAGCGGGAATGGAGGGATTGGCCGGTTGAACGACGGGAACGAGAGTACTCGCCGAGCCGTTGCGTCGATGCGCTCGCGCCTTTGATGTCGGCCTATGCCGCTCGCAGCCGGGACGCCGAGCAGCGCTTCCCATGCCAGAAAGACCTGCGCTGGGGTGAAACCGGGGATGAGACGTTCGATTTTTTCCCGGCCGCCCGCCCGGATGCTCCACTGCTGCTGTTCATCCACGGCGGCTACTGGCAAGAGCTGTCGAAGAACGAATCGCTGTTTCCAGCGCCAGCTTGTGTGACTAACGGTATCGCGTATGCTGCACTGAACTACACCTTGGCGCCGAAAGCACGTCTCGAAAGCATCGTAAAGCAGTGCCGCCGGGCAGTGGCCTATTTCCACCGCGAGGCTAGAGCTCTTGGATTTGACGCGCGACGTCTGTATGTTGCGGGGAGTTCGGCTGGCGCGCACCTGGCCGCGATGCTGCTTGTCCGTGGCTGGCAGGGACACGTCGGCCTAGGTAATTACGCCGTAGCCGGAGCCGTGCTATTGAGCGGCATTTACGACATCGAGCCGCTCATCGGAACCTACATTGACGAAGCGCTGCACCTTACGGTTGAAGAGGCCGAATTACTAAGCCCGATGCGGCTGCCGCCCGGCACTCGAGTGCCGGTGGTCGTTGCGTGGGGTGAGCACGAGACTTGCGAATTCAAGAGGCAAAGCCGGGCTTACGCTTCGCGGATTGCGACCGCCGGCTTTCGCGTATGCGCATTTGAAGCTGCCGGAGCGAACCATTTCGACCTCGTTTTCGGTCTGGCGGACCAAACCAGTCCGCTCGGCCGCGCGACGCTCGCACTGATTCGCACGGAAGAGACAACTACGCCTGGAGGGCCGCGCGGAGCCTCTCGACAAACATGAAGACGTCAGAGAACGAGTTGTAGAGGGGGACCGGCGCGACGCGCATGATGTCCGGTTCGCGGCAGTCGCAAAAAACGCCTTGCGCGGCGAGAGTATCGCAAATAGCGCGGCCGTGTCGAGGAAGGCGTAGCGAAAGCTGAGCGCCGCGGTGAGCGGGGTTCCGCGGCGTGATGATCGAAAGCCTTTCCGAGTGATCCTGTCCCAGCAGGAACTCGAGATAGCCTGTTAGCAATTCACTCTTCGCGCGTAAGCGCTCCATTCCGACTTCGTCAAATATTTCCAACGATGCGCGAAGCGCGGCCATCGAGAGAATCGAAGGGTTGCTCAACTGCCAGCCTTCGGCGCTTGCGATGGCCTGGAAGTCTGGGCCCATGCGAAAGCGCGTCTGCTTGTCATGGCCCCACCATCCGGCGAAGCGCGGCAGCCTGGGGTTGCGCGCGTGCCTCTCGTGAACAAAACATGCGCCGACAGCGCCGGGCCCGGCGTTGAGGTATTTGTAGCTGCACCAAACGGCAAAATCAGCGTTCCAGTCGTGCAATTGCAGGCAGAGATTTCCGGCGGCGTGCGCCATATCGAAACCAACAACACAGCCCCTGGCATGCGCGGCATCCGCGATGCGGGCACACTCGAAGGCCTGGCCGGAGAGATAGTTGACGCCACCGAGGAAAACGAGAGCGATCGAGTCACCATCCGCTTGGATTCTCTCCTCGATGTCTTCGGTGCGGAGCGACGTTTCGCCGGGACGGAGAGCGATTTCGACAAGTGAAGCCGAAGGATCGTAGCCGTGGTATTCGAGCTGAGACTTGACGGCGTATTGGTCGGAAGGGAAGGCATTCGCTTCGATGAGAATTTTATTTCGCGCTGCGGTGGGGCGATAGAATGTGACCAGCATGAGGTGCAAGTTCACCGTCAGTGAGTTCATCACAACGACTTCGGCGGGCAGCGCGCCAACCAGGCGCGCCGTCGATTCGCCGAGAATCTCGTGATACGGCAACCAGGGATTGCGCGCGCGAAAGTGTCCCTCGACGCCGAACACTTCCCAGTCCTGCAATTCCCGCTCGACATGGGCGTGTGTTGATTTCGGCTGCAGACCGAGCGAGTGGCCGCTTAGATAGATGCAGTCGGCGCCATTGGGGGCCCGGGGAATGTAAAAGCGTTCACGATAGGAGGCGAGCGGATCGCGAGCATTCATGGCGGTGGCAAAATCCTTCGTCGCGTCGAATTCAACGTGCGCCACTTAGAGATCCTCCAGCGGAGCGAGATTTCGGTGGATCAGCATTTCCGCCTTTTGCCAGTCGAGGTCCTCGATTCGGCTCACCGAAACGCAGAGTTCAGCCAGAAGGCGATCCTGAATCCTGCCGCGCGAAAGGGCCACGGAATAAGGAATCCGGTGGAAGGTTACCATCGCATACTTGGGCACGAATAGTCGGGGATATCTCGCTTGGAGCGCAAGCTCGACTTTTTTCTGGAACAGAAACTGAGGGTCGGCAACGCGATCACGCATCTCGACAAAATTCTCGAGAGCGAGATCGGCGATAGAGTCGGTGTTGGCTTTGCGTGCTCTCTCGAATTCACAGAACAAATCCGGCCAGTGGGCGCCGTACCGGTCGAGGAGCTCCAAGAAACACGTGCAGTCTTCGAACGCACAGTTCATGCCCTGGCCGAGGAACGGAACGATGGCGTGAGCCGCGTCGCCTAGCAACAGGGCTTTGCCGTCCACATGCCATGGCGAACAGCGAATGGTGACCATTGAGCCGGTCGGGTTGCCGAAATAGTTCTCGTGTAGATGCGGCATCAGCGGGACGGCGTCCGGGAAGTGAGCCTCGAAAAAGTCGACAACTTTCGCCTCAGAATCGAGGCTGGCAAAGCTGGAGCTGCCTGCGAACGGCAGGAACAAAATGCAGGCAAAAGTTCCATCGACGTTGGGGAGCGCGATAAGCATAAAGGAGCCGCGCGGCCAGATATGCAGCGCGTGTGGCTCGAGGCGATGCGCACCGCCGGGCCCGGCAGCGAGGGCGAGTTCTTTATATCCGTGATCGAGATACTGTTGAGAAAAATTGAAACGTGGCAGCTTCAACATCTCAGCGCGGATGGCCGAGGCAGCCCCGTCGGCGCCGATTGTAACGTCCGGCTCGACCGTAGTCTCGCGCCCGGTCTCTTCGTTTCTCAGCCGTACGGCGCCTGTTTGCAAATCGAACCCCATGCAACGCTCGCCGAAGAGTACGGCGACGCCATGCGCCTCGGCCGCATCCATCAGAGCGGCGTTAAGGTCCGCGCGCGAGATGGAGTTGATGACTTCGATTTCGTCTTTGCCGTAAGGTTGAAACGTGAGCTCCCCGGTGACGGAATGCATCATGCGGCCTCTCATGGGAACGATAATGCTCCGCATCGAATCCCAGAGACCGACTTCGCGTAGCGCGTGAATGCCGCGCGTCGAGATGGCTAGATTGATGGAACGCCCGCCGCTAGCGTGCACTTGCCGCATGTCGGGACGGCGCTCGTAGATCTCGACCTCGATGCCACGCTTCGCAAGAGAAATCGCCAGGAGAGGACCGGCAAGTCCGGAGCCGATGAGCGCAATTTTACCGAACGGCCGTTGCATGGCAGAGGACTTTTCGCCCGCTGGGGGTGGGCAGCGAGGAGCTCATTGTTGCAGGATCGTTCGCGCTTCCCAAAGCTCTGGGAAGAACTTTTTCTCGAGCGTGTTCTTTAAATACGAGCCGCCGGCACTGCCGCCAGTGCCGACGCGCGCTCCGATCGTGCGCTCGACCATTTGGATATGGCGCAAACGCCAGCCCACCATCAGTTCGTCGAACTCGGTCAAACGCTCGCAGACATCAATCCAGTCGCGGTGACTGCGCTCGTCCTGGTAGAGCTTCTGAACGGCTTTGGCGCGCGCTTCGAAGCCCTCTCGCTCCGTGCTCGATGGTATCAATGGCAGCAGCATTCCGAGAGCGCGCAATGCTGCGAAAAAGACGTCGCGAAGCGAGTCTTCCCGCAACCTGCGAATGAGGGCGGCGTGCGCCTCGGGAGTAGGTTCGTGGTAACGCAGCATCCTCTCATCTTTCAGACCGCAGAGGAATTCGATCTCCCGGAATTGCTCCGATTGGAAGCCGCTCGCGGGATTCAGGATGCCCCGGAACGCAAGGAAGTGTGTGGGGAGCATGGTCTCGAGAATCGTGAACTGGTCCACCAATACGCGCATGATCTCCGTGCAACGGCGAAGCAATCGGGCTGCTTCGTACACTTCATCGCGCGAATTGGGATTCGCGCCAGCGGCGCGAAGGTTCGCGACGACTGCGTCCAAGTCGTGTAGCAGCTCGCGGAACCACAGCTCGTAGGCCTGGTGAACGATGATGAAGAGCAATTCGTCATGCTGCGCGGGTGCGGATTGCAGATGTTGAAGACTCAACAATTCTGGAACTCGTAGGTACGAGCTGTAGCTCAAGGGCTCTCCGGTTTGGGGCCCTGGAACGCGTGGTGGAGCACCGTCTGCGACACCGACCGTAACTCCTGGCGCGCGCCCCGATGAGCCTGAACTGTCGGCCGATTGAAGGCCGAGGAACTTGTGCGCGTTCCCGCCGAGCAGTTTCGTTTTCACGTCCTGCGGCAATCTGCTGTTGCGAACGAGACGCCCGACGTGCTCTTCACCCAGCGGAAAAGGGTAGTCCGAACCGAGAATCACGCGATCGACGCCCATGACTTCGACTAGGAACTGAAGCGTGCGTTCCTCGAATACGGCGGAATCGACATAAACCCGGTTGAGGTAGTGGCTCGGCGCAAATTGGGATACGCCGCGCGCGACCTCGTGGTGCGCGCAGGCGTTTTCAAGACGCCCGAGCAGAAATGCAAAGCTGCCGCCACCGTGAGCGAAACAAATGCGCAGGCTCGCAGGCAAACGATCGAAAGCTCCGCTCAGAATGAGCGCCACCAGGGACAATTGTGTCTCGGCGGGCATGCCCACGGTCCACGGCATCATGTACTTCGGCATTCGCTGTGGAGCCATCATGTCCCAAGGGTGCACGAGCACGGCGGCACCCTCGTCCGCGCAATGATGCAAGAACGTGAGGAGGCCTTCATCGTCGAGGTTTTTATCACCGACGTGATTGCCGATCTGCACGCCCAAGTGTCCGGCGCGCATCGAACGCGTCAACTCTTTGCAGGCGGCGTCGACGTCCTGCAATGGAACCTGGCACAGCGCCCGCAGTCGTCCTTTTCCGCGGCTGCACATTTCGAGCGCAACATCGTTGAACATGCGCGCGCAATCCAGTGCATGTTGCGACTCGCGGCCATAGGCGAAGAGAACCGGGGTCGCGCAGATCACTTGGAGATCGATGCCATCACGGTCCATGTGTTCGAGACGGACGTCTGTGTCCCAGCAGGCAGAGGTAATCCGCCGGAATGGGCGGTCGCCAAGCATGACCATTGCTTCGCCTGGTCCCGTATGTTTGATCCAGGGCCAATCAGGTGTGCCGAAACGGGAGGCCAAGTCAGGCCATGACTTCGGGAAAAAATGAGCGTGAATGTCAACGGTTTGCATATCGGCCCCGCAGCGCTACTTCAACGGTTGCTTCCCGGGATGAATCTCTCCGCAGTTCCGGCACTTCCGCAACTCCATGTTGCTGTAGAACCGCTCGAACACCGGAGGCAGATCACGAACGATGCTTTCCAGATCCAATTCAGCTCGGTGAACGAGGTGATAGCATTTGGGGCAGTACCATTCGATACCATCCACTGCACCTTCAGGACGCGGCGTTTCGATCACCAGCCCGATGCTCCCCGCGGAACGTTGCGGCGAATGGCGAACATGCTTGGGTAAGAGGAAGACATCACCTTCCTTGATCGGTATCTCGCGCGGCGGTTTGCCCGGTTCCCCCATCACGCGCAGAAAGATGTCGCCCTTCAACTGATAGAAAAACTCCTCGATTGGATCGTCGTGGTAGTCCGAGCGCTGATTCGGCCCGCCGACTACTGTGACCATCATGTCGCCATCTTCCCACACTTGAGCGTTACCTACGGGGGGCTTCAATTTGTCACGATTGGCCTCTATCCAGTTTTGAAAGTTGAAAGCTTTCAGGTTCTTGATCGATGGCATCACTTCCTCCTTCCGGTTCGAAGGACCGGTTTGTAGGCGATCGCTTTCATTTCGATCAAAAGGTGCGGGTGCGGGAGTTGATGAACAGCAACAGTGGTTCGCGCCGGCCCGAACTTGTCGAAATACTCCGCATAGACTTCATTGTAACCCGCGAAATCGTCCATGTTCACGAGGTAGGCAGAAACTTCGACGACATCGTGCAATTCCGCGCCCATGCTTGCCAGGATGTCGCGTATGTTCTCAATGACGGCCCGAGTCTGCTCACGAATATCGAGCTGAGCGGAACCATGCGAATTAGCCTGGGCTCCGGCGATGGTATTGTCTGGGCGACGAGAGCTGGTTCCCGAAACGAACAAATAGTCGCCCGCCCGTTTCACATGAGGGAACTCACCACGCGGTTTCGCCTTACCTTCAACGATTTTGCTTTCCATCACCATGGGAGTTCTCTTCTCTCGAGTCGAAGGCTTCACAACTTAACGCAGATGTTGTTTAGCTCTGAATAAAAGTTCAACGAGTGCATGCCGCCTTCTCGTCCAACTCCCGAAAGGCCCACTCCGCCGAATGGCGTTCGAAGGTCACGCAGAAACCAGCAGTTGACCCAGGTAATGCCGACTTTGAGCATACTTGCGACGCGGTGGCCGCGCTTCAAGCTGGAAGTCCACACAGATGCCGCCAAGCCGTATTCTGAATCGTTGGCTTTCGCGATGGCCTCTTCCTCAGTATCGAATGGCGCGACATGGCAAACCGGTCCGAAGATTTCCTCTTTGACGCAACGAGCCGACTCAGGCAGCCCCGTCAGAATGGTCGGTTGAACGTAAAACCCATTGTCACGGCCATCGCCGAATTCAGGTATGCCGCCGCCGGTTATCGTAGTCGCGCCTTCTTTCCCGGCGAGTTGGTAGTAAGAGAGAACCTTCGCACGATGATCGCTTGAAATCAGAGGCCCGGTGGTTGTGGTGGCATGTGTGGGCCAGCCCAGTTGCAAGTTTTCTGCCTCTCGTGTCAATGCCGCCAGAAAACGCTCAAAGATCGAACGCTCCACATATACGCGCTCGGCGCACAGGCACACTTGACCGGTGTTGAGGAAGACAGCCTCGGATAGACCCTTGATCGTGTCGGCGAAATCGCAGTCGGCGAACACAATTGCCGCATTCTTTCCGCCGAGTTCAAAGGACACGGGTTTCACTGATGACGCCACCGCCCGCATGATGGCAGCGCCGGTGCGCGATTCTCCAGTGAAAGTGATGCCGCTAACCCCCGGATGCGTTGTTAACAGCTCGCCCGCCGAATCCGGCCCAAAACCGTGAACTATGTTGAAAACGCCAGCCGGCACGCCGGAAGACTCCATCACCTCGGCGAGCAACGTCGCAGTCGCTGGAGTCTCCTCGGAGGGCTTGGCGACAACACAGTTGCCGCAGGCCAATGCGGGAGCCACTTTCCACGTGAGCAGCAACAGCGGCAAGTTCCACGGTGTGATGATTCCCACCACCCCAAGAGGTTTGCGCTCCGTATAATTGATCGCGGTCAGGCCATCCGGAGTCTCCGTCCGAAAAGATTCCACCCCTGCGGTCTTGATGAGCTCCGCGAAGGCACGGAAATTCGCCGCCCCGCGCGGAACATCAATCTTAGAAGCGAGCGACACAGGTTTGCCCGTGTCCGCAACTTCGGCTTGAAGAAACTCATCGAAGCGGGCTTCGACTCCACAGGCGATTTTGTTCAACAAGGCGGCGCGCGCAGCAACCGTCAGGCGCCCCCATTCACCTTCGAGTGCCCGCCGGGCGGCGGACACAGCCTCATCCACCATTGTCTGGTCGGCCTCTGTTACTTGCGCGATTACGGAGCCGTTGGCCGGATTGATGTCCGCGAACTCGCGCGTGCCTTTTACAAAGCGACCGTTGATGTAGTTCTGAAGCTGCTTCAAGGCTGGCCGCTCACTTAAGTGCTCTTTTTTTGGAACTTCGGGTCGCGCACCTTGCGGGCGCTTTCGACTCCTGCGACAGGCAACGAAGGGTCATTCAGAAGTCCGATCTGTTTCAAAACGGAGGCCTGGTCCCAATAGATGTGTTCATGAGCTAGCTTGCCGTCGCGAAAGCTAACGATGGCGACTAGTGGGACTTCAACGTGTCGATTGGTGGATGGAATGCCCGGCAACATCCAAGGCATTTCCTGCGTGTGGGTGAAGGAGAAGATCATCTCATCAACGAGCTGGTCTTCTCCGACAGTGCGGGAGACGGGAGTGAGAGTGGTATCGGGCGGCATGACGGGTATAAAGTCCCGCGAATAGAAGGTGCGCAGGGCGGCCTTGCCGTAGCCTCCCGTCAAAACGGGGATATGGTTAACGTAAGCGTCGTCGACCATGGTGGCCAACGTGGCCTCCGTGTCACGAGCGACGAATTCGTCCGTTGTATGTGCTTCCCAGAGTTTGATTAGGTCGTGTTGTGGCATGGTAGCGAGAATTATACTTGCAGTCCGCCGCTGTGCGTCTACGACTTAATCAGGCGAGCTGCAGTTCGTTGCCCTGTACGGAGACTAAACCCCTGGGAACCTGAGACTCTAGACTAGATGGCGATTCTTGCTCCCCGAAGGGAAACGGGAGCACTCATTTGACGGATAGCGCTTTTACCCAGTTGAGGACCACGTTCACTTGGTTTGCCGTCGATTCGCTGTCTGGTGGCTTGAGGCAGATGAAAGCTGCGCATCGGGCCTGGGTGGATAATCGTGACCGGTCGAGATACACGGAAACGGGAAAAGAAGGCGAAGCGAACTGGCCAGGAAGTCAGTACTGGAGAAACGGTGACGCTGGACATTTTGCCTGCGGAGATCCCGATAAAACAGTTCGCGACTGTTTGCGGACCACCATGGCTGGCGGCCACCCTCTGTGGAAACCTGCCATTTCCCGCCACGCCGCCAAATCGACCATTGCCATGCTGGATGACCACAACGAAGGCTTTAAAACTTCCCTGCCTGATGCGCATAATCGCAAGCGTCGACTCCTGGCGTCACCGCTCGAGTGCTCGCCGAAGCCTCACGGCCTCACCGTCTCGGCCAGCCTCTCCCTCTGAGTGATGGCCGCGTCGTAGCCGGCGCACCGCCGGATGAGAGCCCAAGCTGCGGGCATTCCTCAAGCAAACTGACCACGTATTCTTTGCCCGGCTGACGTCGTTCGTGCGCCGGAGAACGTTGGGTGCAACATTGGGTGCAATTGGAAGAAGAGGGCAAACCTCCGCGTTGCTCATATGCGAAGCCAAACAAACAAGTTAGAGTTTTTGCTGTGACTTCCCTGGCTAACTACGAACCAGAAGGTCGGGAGTTCGAGTCCCCCCGGGCGCGCCACTTTTCCCCTTGAAAACAAAGTATTTACTGAAATCGGCAAGAACGGCATTGCTGCATTTTGGTGCAGAGTGTCCGTAAAGTGTCCGTGTTCGTGTTTGTTCATGGCGCGTCAGAGCCCCTAGAAGTCAACGTCCCTTCTGTCGGATGACCAAGCAGCAAGCCCAAGCCCCCGGTGTTGACATTTGCTCTTTTCGGACGCGCCCGGGCTCCAAATTACTCTGAGTGTAGGTAAACGGCTGCCGGCCGATATGCACGCTATCTGTTTTGCGACGAATCCTGCACACCCTTTTATAGTTGCGGACCTCTCATCAGACGTAAGCGCTGTGTTCCGCCGTATCGCTGCCAAAGCGCACAAGTCGAGAAGGTTAGTCGAATACATGGACCGCAGGCGCGGCTCGAGGAAATAGACGAAGGGCAAGTCGGTGAAAAAGTCAGAGCTAATCGCCGCAATTCAGAAGGAAATCCTACGCCACGACTTCGGGACTTTTGTGGACAATCCGCCCGGTGTGGCAGGGCGGTCGCAGAGTAGTCGTACCAGGCTGCTCAACCTGCAACAAGCGAGCCAACACCACGACTCAATTCTTGGAGCATATCGCCAACGATGCGATTCCGCGGCTGATTGAGGGGCTATCGCAGGGAAAGGAATAGTCACGTACATGGAGATATGCGCGGCAGGGATGTCGCGGGGGCAACTCAGGTTAAAGCCGCCGGCGGTGTGACTCAAAGATTGCGCCGGTGAGAGACATTACGCAAAGTGCGACTACACCAAATAAAAGTGCGTACGCGATCAAAACGGCACCTCCCAAACAGAGCGGGACGCGTTCGCGACTTCCCAAAAACGCGCCCGCCGGGCCACATCAACGGTCGGAGGGTAAATGTGGCTTCAGATAACGTGCTGATTCCCCGCGTCAGGCGGAATACGAATGATCCTGTAGCGATATTTATTTTTCCGCTTCCTCGCCCTCCGATAGCACTTCAGCCTCTTCACTGTGTTTGATTCTATTTGATTTTGAGGGCCATCTGGCGGAAGATCCGGCCTGGCTTCCAATTCGGTCAGCATGCCTAGGCGCGGATCGTGGACATGCGGACACTCAAACGTACTCTCTGTAAGTTAAGCATAATCAGTTCGTTGCAGTAGCACATCTGGTATGTAATCAGAAGTCAGCGCGTGGATTCCTGCCTGCATACTTTTGAGTCGGCCACAGGTTGCGCGAAAATCCCTGTTTCGGTCTGCTCTTCCTGCTTGGGCCTAAAGCCACAATGTGTCGGCCTCTAAGGGGAACCCTGTATTCCTTTTCAGGCGTGTTGCCTGTCAAATACTCCTTCGGCCCGCCCAAGGTCACATGCCGAAAACGATTCTCATTGTTGACGACAACGAACTGCTCCGCACGTCCCTCAGCTTCGTCCTCACCTCCAACCTCGACGACATCTCGGTTGTCGAGGTTGAGAACGCTGCACATGCTATCGATAGGGCTAGAGCCGAGCCTCCCGATCTGATCGTGCTCGACGTCGCCATGCCCGGAATGAACGGGCTTTTCGCCGCGCCTATCCTCAGAAAGCTCGCGCCAAGAGCAGCGATTCTGCTCTTCAGTCTTTACGCCGCCGAAGTAAGTGCTCCGCACCATTTCGGCGTCGACGCTATCGTGTCCAAAGCTCAAGGCGCCGAGACCTTCCTCAACACAGTGCGCGAGCTCCTCGCCAGCGCAAGACCAGCCGAGCTTCCCCGCCCTTGCGAGCAGTTTGCCCCAAACTCCGCAACCTGAATCCACCTCACGCGATGCGCAAGAATAAGGCAGAGCCAAAAGTGTCCGTGTAAGTGTCCGTGAACCCTGTCCTACACCAGCCGAAACCAGCCGAAACCAGTTCCCTTCTCGCGTTGATTTCATTGGCTGTTGTCTTCTGCTGTGGGCTGGCGTAGTGCGCGAAATCCCCCTACGAACCAGAAGGTCGGGAGTTCGAGTCCCCCCGGGCGCGCCACTCAAACCTGGGTCCGGCCCGGAGACATGGGTTACACAATGTACCGGAGACATAGGTAACACCCAGGTCGCACTTCCCTCAAGAATCCAAAGCTGCTCCTCCTTTCGCTGGTCTGCCAGATTGCACGGATTTTCCCTGGTCCTGTAGATCATTCGGCCTCAAAGAATTACTCTACGAGCTCCGTATTGCGAAATTTTTCGGCAATGATGTAGAAGCGCCCCTTGGTAGTAAGTTTTGAACTTTCGGGCCGAATGGGTTCTCGAGCGGTTCCAACACTGTGGTCTCCAAATCGAAGTATCCCAAATCATAATCCATAAAGCTCACCAGCCAGATATCGTCGTGCACTTCTTTGATGCCCACGGCTTGGCCGGCAAAGACCGTGCTGAAATTAATCTTTTTGTGTCCCAAACAAATCCGACCACAGTTGGTGACCACGATGGTCTTGTCGTGGAAGGGGTAGTCGATGTCGGGCAGCCCGGTGTAGACGCGCGTGGAAGGTTGGTAGACCTCGGCCGGGCACTTCATATCCAGAGCTTCGTGCGGACGCTCGTTGTTGAAGACCTCGATAAACTTATCGAACCTGGCCTGCTGTTGCAGAAAATTCGCAGCCGCAGGCTTGGTGGCCTCTTTTTTCAGGGTCAGATGCATGCGCTCATGGCGACCATTTTGCTGGGGGTGTCCAGGTTTTATCCGCTCGATGCCGATTCCCAAGCGCAGCCACCACACCGCGAGTTTGCTCAGGTTAAACAAGG
>Ga0306926_10006153_pt1 | contig 12876 bp, 10 predicted proteins | sample flu12Cox44000178_FD_203759 | JGI IMG/M metagenome (GOLD analysis project Ga0306926, IMG submission 203759) | Lab enrichment of tropical soil microbial communities from Luquillo Experimental Forest, Puerto Rico - flux8day.12C.oxic.44.000.178 (v2)... | ecosystem: Environmental > Terrestrial >... | reverse complement strand
GGGTATGGTGGCGCCGACGATTACGGCGGCGATCCATTGGGGCGACTGGCGGCATCCGCTCTATGTGCTGATCCTATATGCTGGAATCGTGGTGGTGGACACGCTGGCGCTGCAGCCGTACATCATGAAGCGGACGACCAAAGTGCCGATCTGGGCTTCGATTTTGGTGCCGATTGTGCTGGCGTTCGTGATTCCATTCTGGGGCGTGTTTCTGGCGCCGCCACTACTGGCGGTGGTTTACGCGTACAAGCGTCACCTGGAGCAAGGGAGCAGAAAAGGTAGCTAGGGGAAAAGCTCTGACCGTAGCTTCTCGAATCCTAAAGAGAGCATTCGGTGCCCTGCCGAAAACTCGTAGCGTGAATGAAAGTGCTGTACTACAATGAAAACAAGCTCGTTGTGCGGTTCCCCGGTAGCTCAATGGTAGAGCATTCGGCTGTTAACTTTAAAACTTATCGTTGATTCGACACCGTTTAACCCCGATTTTGCCACCAAAAGAACGGGCAGGTTGGACCCAAACTTGGACCCAACTTTGCCTACGAAGAGTTCATGCGAGCTTATATGAAGGCGCCGGTTTGCTTGGCTTACCTGCCCTGTTTACTTGCCGAGAACGTCGAGAGACGGGCGGAGGTGCTTGAGCGCGGTCCAATCTCGGCAGATGTAGAGCAGTAGTGAAAGCCGGAGATCCCGCTCTTAAACCTGGACGAGTTGATTGACGCGCCTGACGTGAATCTGTTTCTCCCGTTTGCGAGTCTGGGCGATGTCGTACGAAGCCTGCATGCGCATAAGCGTGTCCATCTTCACACCAAAAGCTTTTTCGATGCGGAGCGCCATATCTCCCGAGAGATCGGCTTTGCCGTTGAGCAGGCTCGATAGTGCCGGGCGCGACACATGAAGCGCGACCGCGGCCGCCGTTACTGAGAGGCCGGCGGGCTCAATGATTTCGGTGCGAATGAAATCGCCCGGATGAGGCGGGTTCTTCATAGGCATGGTTCCTACTCCTTCCGTCTTAGTGATAGTCTTCTAGATTCAAATCACAGATTTCTTGTTCTGCCGTGTCGATCCTAAACGTTAGGCGTCGGTTGCGGGTTACGCTGAGACTCCAGGTGCCTTTGCGGTCTCCGGTCAACGTATGGACCTTCCAAGAGGGCAGGGCACGCAATTCCTCTGGCGCCTCCATGTCGTCGAGGAAAGCCAGCATCTTGCGCAGCTTGTCCAAGGTGTCGGGCGGGACGCCTTTTGCGTTGTCCTCCGCGTAAAGCCGTTTCAGCCCCTTATGGACAATGGTCCGTATTTTCACTGTACACAGTGTAGCCTGTAACTTAACACTTGTCAATCAGTTGCAGGTTTCATGAAGGCGGCGGCTTTGCTAAAAACTGCTCTCTTTGCATTCACCGATCTTCATGTGTTTTAAGTACTTTAGGTTGCGCGGCCGGTGAGGCGAAAGTTTGGTTCCCGTCCGCTGAGAGCTTCGCTAGAGTCCTATCACACCGCATCCGTGCGTTGCTTGGGATCATCGCCGAGTCCGCCCCTAAGTCGCTTGCGCGCGTGGCGGAACCGACCGGGCGAAATAGTCGAATCTTTCCCGGACACCGAAGACCATAGAGCGCGACGGCTTCGTTCAACTCAGCCGGAGCACGGAGCTCGGTCATCCGAAGGTTCCATGCCAGAAGATCTCGTCGACGCTGCCGTTGTCAAAACCGGGGCCGCAAGGGATCAAAGCCGCATAAACCGACATCTTATTGGCAACGTCGAGGAACCTGCTCAGTTACGCTACATTCGGCCGTTAGTACAGTAAGGATGCGAACCCTGACGTTCATGCGCCGCAGCACTTCTTGTATTTCTTGCCGCTTCCGCAAGGACAGGGCTCGTTTCTGCCCGTCTTTGTCGGCGCCCTCCTGATCTGGGAGGAGACGGCTGGATTCAGCTTGGAGTTTGGCAAGGCGTGGGCTGTGTTCTTCGCTCGGTCCTCCCGAAAGCACGCCCACCACCCCATCTCAGCCACAGTGTCCTCCACTAGCCGTCGATGGGGGTTGTCTGCGAGTCTCGCGAGAATGCGATCCTTGCCCGCCGCCAGATCCCGTTTGACATGGTCAAAGCCAATGTAGTCAGGATCAACCAGGCCGTCCTCGTAGGCCCGTTTGATATCGTCGAGCAGTTCTTCGGGGTATAGATCGGAGCTATACGAGACTAGTGAGTCCCAGACGTGTGACCACTTCCGCACCAACTTGCCGCGAAACAGGCGGGCGAAGTAGCCCACGATCTCGTCACGGCTCTTCTGCCCGACGGCCACCAATGTCACAAGACTGCTCAGGGCCGCACCCCGGACCCATTGATCGGTGGCCTCGTTTTCGATTAACGATTGAATGCCTGCCAACTCGCCGCCGCATACTGACGCCAGTACCTGGCCGAGGTCTTCCGTGATGAAGTCGCCGCAGAGAGAGTCCACGAGGTCGCCGGGAAGCGACGCAAATCGTACCACAAGCGGGTAAGCGCGTGTTTCGCGGAACTGAGCCAACAGGAACATGGCATACAAGTGGGCCATGTAGTCGCCCTCGGCGTCGAGCTGCGCTGCCCGGTCCACGGTCTCTTCGAGGATGCGCAGAAGCTCCGGTGTGATCTCTTCCGGGCGCGCCTCGGCCGCTTCGACCGCTGCCCGTGCAAACTTTGCGGTAGCTCTTTCGAACTGATGCATGATTTCGGCTGTTTCCATTAGCGTTTTCGTGCGGCCACGAGCCTCTCCCCTTCATTCTCCTATGGCCATGGACGCGCCGTATGCCAAAATATCTTCCGTCGATGATGGCGAAACACACATGGACATTCAAGTCTCGGCTTCGTTCACGGGCATTCGGATGCATGCAGTCCATCTCGAGCTCTTCCGAGAAGAGTCAGGGGCGCCCGAGGGAGACTGCGTGGTGGTTACCGCTTTTCTATGAGGGTGCTCGCATCAGCAGACGTACATGGAAAATGGCCCGTCTATCAATGGCTCATAGCGGTCGCCCGAGAACAGGGCGTCCAAGCCATTGTGCTCGCGGGTGATCTTCTTGGGTGTCCAGATGGATTCGATACTCCTCAACAAGCCCAGCTGCATGAGGCGGGGATTTTAGTTGAATTTCTTGATGGTGCTCCGGTCCCAGTCTTCTACATCATGGGGAACGATGACCTCGTGGAGCTGAATTCACGTTCCAACCGAGTTCAATCTCTGCAAGGCCGGCGGGTCCAGACCGGTCAATTTGCGTTCGTTGGCTACCAGTACTCATTGCCATTCATGGGTGGAACGTTCGAGAAGCCAGAAGATGGAATTGAGTCGGATCTACGTGATCTGACCGAGCTTCTGGACGCCGAAACAGTCGTTGTAACCCACAGCCCTGTTCTTGGAGTCCTTGACCCTGGCTTTGGCGAAACACAAATTGGGAGTCGTTCTCTCGCCGCATTTTTAGGGAAAAGACCGTTCCTCGCACACATTCACGGCCACAGCCATGCAGGCTTTGGACGTGAGGGTAGACATTTCAACATCGCGTCGGCTGGGCGGGAACGGGCCATGATCATCGATTTGGAAACGTTACGACATGAGGTCGTTGGCCTCGAGCGCCCCGAGCTCGATGGCTAGCATGGACATGAGGCATGCGCTTGGTTTCGCCGGCTGCGAAGGGCAGGACTCGGAGACTGCCCGCCTCCGCGGATCGCCAGGACGTTGACACCGCCCCGTTCAAGGCGCGCCGCTCCTCGTTAGCGAGGTCATCGCCTTCATCGTCGGCAACCAGATCCACAACCGTCCAGCCGGGTAAGGTTGTCGGCTCGTCGAGAACGAGCCGCCCCTTTTCAACACGTGCTCGGAGAGGGCCTACTGTACGGAATTCCAAGGTGCCCCGCAAGCGCTCGGCGGTCGCAAAAGTTCTCCGACGTTTGACAGGGTGAAGGTCTGGAGATTGGAGATTTTTGGCTGGCAAAAATTGGCCTTGTGCCAAACAGCTTTTCGGTTTACCCGGAGGGATCACTCTGAGTGGACCCAAGTTCACAAGGCTGCTCACCTTCTGTGTCAAGCTGATTTTTATATCGGGAATGTTTCTCAAAAGGTTTTTGAGCTGCCTTGTTCTACCGGATCTGCTGATGTTGCCCTCCCAGGGTGTAGAAGTTGGGCGGTACGACAAGCTACATCTCGACGGCCTCCTAAGAGATCGTTTCGTAAGGTGGCACTGCGGATCCGGGGTAACTTTCAACCGCGCAGTTCGATGGGGAATTACGTTCGGGCTTGCGCCCAGCCATACTTAGGAGCCCAACCAACATTGTCTCCTTCGAGACCATGAATTTGAGAACGTTCACGTTGTTGAACTCGCAGGTTTCGAAAACAGTCGCCAGAACGAGGTATTCCTGCAGTGTCCGCTCTGTAAAATAACCATCAACATTTCTGCGGCATTTAGCGAAGAGCTTGATTGCATGCTCGGCATTATTGTTGTTCCAAGGAACGCCGTCATGATCCAAGAACGTAAACATCTTTCCTCCGCTCTTTTGATACCGTTTCTGGTATTCGTTAGCCAGTGAGGTTTTCACTACATCAACTCTTGCAGTTGAAGTGTTGATAGCCCAAGGCCTTCACAGAGAAATGCGCATCAAAATAATCAAACGGCACCAATGAAACTTCGGCTAGGGCTGCCGTCTGCACTCCGGCTGAGCTACGCCGGGGAGTCGATGTTCTGGCGATGGTGCTGGGCGCTTAGCACCCAGGACTTCGTGAGTCAGCAAGCGAATCTCGCGCAAGCTCCGTAGCGGGTTTGTGAACGAGAAGCCGACGGATTCACTTCTCCTGTTCCTGAATCCGATAGGCACATCGTCGATCACCGGCGACAATGTGTTCCACCCGCTCGACTGTGACGTTTTCACCTAAAACAGCCCGAAACAGGTCCTGCTCGGTCGTGCAGAATCCTCTGCACACTTTGGCAGCCGCGCAGATCGGGCAATGGTTTTCAACCAAGAGAAAGGTGTCTCCTTTTTCGCGCATCAGTTCCGCCATGTAACCCTCGGCGATTCGGATTCGTACCAGACGTCTGAGTTTTTCCTTCAGTGGAAGGTTCGGTGCAATCTGCCGGACGTAGGTCGCGACCTGGTTCTTGTACCGAGCAGCAATGACCTTCTGCACTCCTCTCTCGCCAAAGGCTCGGTCGACCGCCTCGATGAGCGACAGACTGAGTTCTGCATATGCCTGCGGAAATAACCGATCGGCCTTCGCTGTCAGTTTCCAATATTTTGCTGGTCTTCCCAGGGGAACGGGTCGTTCCTCGGCTACTACAAACTTCTGGTCTTCAAGTTCATACAGGTGTTGACGCACCGCCATCGCGGTCAGACCCAAATGACGCGCAAGCGTAGCCGCATCGGCCGGTCCCTCAGTCTTCAAGAACTTCAAGGTCGCGTGCCGGGTGTTGTTCTCGGCTTCGGCGCTTTGTAGCGCACGTGCCATAACTTACTTTCTAAACCGTATCCTTTCGAAAGTCAACGCATCTAAGTGGACAGAGTAAGTAAAGCCATTGCTTTACAAAGTCGGAGGTCAGAAAAATGAAAACTGGAATATTGGAGACAAGAACCGCCTCGGACGATACCTCACACGATGGGTTTCTTGGCCAGCTCCGGATTGCCATCACCGGTGGCACCTCAGGCCTCGGGCTGGCCTTAGTTCGAGAATTCAGCGCTCGCGGAGCACGCGTAGCGTTTCTCGCTCGCCATGCCGAGCCCGTGGCAAAAGTCGAGCGCGAAAACAAGAGCACGCACGGCATTGTCGCGGACGTCTCCGATAAGGACGCAATCTATCCGGCGGCCCTCCAAATCGTAGGCGAACTGGGCGGCCTGGAGGTCTTGATCAATAATGCCTCTGATCTCGGCCCTGTTCCGCTCGCATTGCTTGCCGATACGAACTGTGAGGATCTGGAAAAGGCAATTGCCACGAACATTCTGGGGCCGTTCCGCCTAACCAAGGCTCTGCTGGGGGCGTTGTCAGCGTCAGCTCGCGAGGGTCGAGCAGCCCTGGTGGTCAATATCTCGAGCGATGCGGCAGTGACGCCTTATCCCAAATGGGGAGCGTACGGCGCCAGCAAGGCCGCTCTCCGCCACCTGACAGAAATCTGGAATCAGGAATTATCGCTCGAGGGCATACGGCTTCTCTCTTTTGATCCAGGTGACATGGATACCCCGATGCACGCTCTCGCTGTTCCGAATGCGGATCGGACGGCACTCAAAACTGCGGATGCTGCCGCACGCGAGTTAATAACCGCAATCGAGACTGCGCTGCCACGCCCCGCGTGACTCGAAATGAAGCCGGGGAGGAATAGAGAGTATGATCGCCGCCACTGCTCCGGTCCAGCGCTCACCGCGCGCGAAGGTTATGGTCGTCGACGCAAGCGGCCAAATTCGAGACTTGCCGCGTGCCGCATTGATTGACGTAATCCAGCCTGGTGATCTGGTCGTCGCCAATGATGCTGCAACCATCCCAGCGAGCCTTGGCGGCGTACATTTGCCAAGCCACAGGCTTATTGAGGTTAGACTTGCTGGTGTTCCCTCACTTGACCCCGACAATCGCGAGTTTTTAGCTGTCGTCTTTGGCGAAGGAGATTTTCACACGCGCACTGAAGATCGGCCTCAGCCCCCTTCGCTTGCTGCGGGTGATCGCATTCAGATGGGACCGCTATCGGCAAAGATCATGCACCTGCTCGACCATCCCCGCCTCGTTTTGCTCGAGTTCGATCACTCTCGAGACGAGCTTTGGACTGGCCTGGCTCATCACGGCCGACCTATCCAGTACTCCCATATTCCGGTTCCGCTTGCCCTATGGGATGTTTGGACACCCATCGCGGGACCGCCCGTTGCCTTCGAGCCGCCGTCCGCCGGCTTCGCACTGAGTTGGCAACTTGTCACAGAGATGCGCGTCGCAAGCGTGCAATTTAAGACGATCACGCATGCCGCGGGATTGTCTTCAACCGGTGATCCCGAACTCGACAAGCACTTGCCCTTTGATGAACCCTATCGCGTTCCCCAAGCGACCGTGGACGCCATCAATCGGGTGAAATCTAGCGGCAAACGAATTATCGCTGTTGGCACCACCGTGGTGAGAACCCTTGAGCACGCGGTAAATGAAGGCAAGATCGCAGCGGGAGAAAATCTTGCGACCGAGCGCATTGGCGTGAGAACGCAACTGCAGGTTGTAGATGCACTGTTGTCTGGTACGCATGAACCCGGCACGAGCCACTACGAATTGCTGCGTGCGTTCCTAACCGATGCGGAACTGGAACGACTTGCGACCGAACTCAACAGGCGCGAATACCGCACGCACGAGTTTGGCGACTCTGTGCTGGTTTCGCGCACCTTTAACAAGCTGGCCGAGGGTAAATGAGGATGACGGTTACCCATACCATTTCCGCCTTAACATAGGCACATTCAATGCTCTTTATAATCGGGATCGCTCAATCATGCCCCCAATGTCCCCAAGCCCTCGCTTGGAAAGCCGGCGTAACCGCCACAAAATGGAGATGTTCCCGCGCAGCCCAAGAATGCGAGCAATCTGCTGGCTACCGAACGGTCATAGCGTGAATTTGCTTGATGCTATAGAATGAAAATGCTGAGAGTAAAGCCGTTAGCAGTTCCCCGGTAGCTCAATGGTAGAGCATTCGGCTGTTAATAGAGAACTCCAAATCACCTAACTCGTTTCTCTGGCGTCAGTTAACAGCTTCCGGGCCATCCCCAAACACCTTTTTCTTGTCCCCAAGATGTCCCCAGCCGTCGATCATTCCGTTCTTCCACCCAGGGGAAGTGTGTCGTCGCGCCCGCGTGGGGGATACAGGCTGCGCAACCTGCGTATGTGAAGATGCGTGATAGAACTGGCGGAGAAGGGGGGATTCTGCCCGAGCATCCTAGGAAATTCTCAGTGGCGACGGTAAAACTCAAGTCCTTTGTCGTCAACGGGCGAATCGTCGAAAAACCATTTTGCCAGTGTCATTGGAAAATCTGAGGTCTGGGATTTCGTCAGAAGTCTTAGGAAAAGCTTAGGAAGATTGAATGCTTTCCGCGCCCTGAGAGATTCGCGCCACTGGCCCTTCGAATGTACCTAACGTGCGCAAGCCCCGCAGCTATGCTCTCACGCTAGACCATTCCGCGACCTTCGTGACACGCACGCTCCCGTCCGGGGCAACCGCGGCGCTCTGACACGCTGTCCAGCCGCGCAGCCGCGTACAACGAAGTCTGTTGCGGCTCTACTCGTCGATGCCGATGCCCCGAACATCGAAGAGCCTGCAAATGCCGTCTGCTCTGCATGCCGATTCTGCGCCGAATTGGCAGCCAGAGGGGTTTGGATCGACTGAAGCGTTTCCGAGGCGCTGCAAGCCTTTGTCACCACCTTGGCACGAATGTCTTGTGTCCGCGACGATCTTCGTGCGGCGACCGTTTGTGATACGTTCGGAGGACCCCTTTGTCAGCCCGCTGTAATGTGCTGATGCTGAGAGGCGGAATTTGCCTATGGGACGGTTCGGAACGCAGTCGTTTTTTCGAGCGTCTTCGTCGCTGTTATTCGGTAAGGTTTGGGTGCCATTTCTCCGGATCGCGCGTTTTTTCGTCCAATGTGGGTTGGGTGGTCGTGAAGATTCAGGTGCCTATCCCAAATTATGAGTAAGCAGCATTAGGGTTGTTGACGAAGAACGCTCCCGTTGCCTTATGTCCTTGCGAAGATGTCGCCACCTTAGAAAGTGAAGCGTACGTCGAGTTGAATCTGGCGCCCAGTGCCGACGGTGGTGAATATTCGTCCGACGTTGTTAGCGAAACTACCCGTTGCATCCGCGAAAACGGCGTCTCCGTTCCCTCCCAGGGTGAGCGGACTTTGCGTGTTACTCGGGACTGCAAAATTCGGATGATTGAACAGATTGTAGGCCTCCGCTCCGAAAGTAATCTTCGTACCTTCCGTCAATTGGAAGCTCTTTTGAACCGCCAGATCAAATTGCGCGAACCCGGGTCCGCGTAAGATATTCCGCCCGGCATTGCCGAACTGACCGGGAGCGGGCACTGCAAACGCATTCGGATTAAACCAGCATGACGGAGTGCCCACCCTACTGCCATTTGGACAAGCACCTGTGTAAGGACTGCCGGCGAGGTCTGGCCTTTCCGAAGTCAATAGGGATCTCAAATCTGCATTGTCAAAGGCAAGTACCGGGGTAAAAGGGACGTTGCTGTGAACGCTGGCAACCGCAGAGATTTGCCAGCCGCCGAGGTGGCTGCCGCGTCCAAAAGGCAGCTCATAAACGACGTTCGCGACGAAATTGTGCCGGATGTCGAATGCTGACCGGCCTCGGCTTCCCTTGCGATCGAAAATGTCCTGAGACGTGGGAGGGTCGTTTACAGTTTCTATAGAAAAATTCGTCGAAGCATCATCTACGGAATGGGAGAACGTGTAGAAGGCCTGCCAGGAAATGCTGTGGGCGTACTGTTTCGAAACGGACAGTTGGAATGAATTGTAGAAAGACTGCGCATCGGTTAGCACCGTTAATAAAGGTGAAGGTAAGTTCGGATTGTAGCGATGGCCCAGCGCCGGTTCGAAAGGGTTCTGTTCTGCTTCGCGCGGGAGGTGATTGCCGCGCGCACCAAAATATCCCGCGCTGAGGATGGTACCCGTTGCGATTTCCCGTTGTAAGTTGAGATTGTATTGCAGCGCATATGGGAACTTCGGATAGTAAGTCGTTGAGATGACATATAGCGGCTGCGTCAAGACGGCATTCTGCGGGTTGAGAAAGCTAGGGAAGACAAAGGAATCTATGCCAAAAAAGGGAGGTAGAAACCGATCGACACCAAACAAAAGTACGGGGAGCTGATCGCGAAAGATCCCGGTTCCGCCCCGCAGCACAGTCTTACCATCACCGAAAATGTTCCATGCGAAACCAGCCTGTGGTGACAAAAGATCCGCAGGCGTCCCAGCAAATACCTTACCGACTGTTGGGCCAGAATCTGTCGCCGGGTTGCGAATAACCGAGAGACGCCCGTGTACCTCGGTCGGATTGGAGTAGAAGTCGTACCGCAAGCCGGCGTTCACGGTAAGACGGCTAGTTACTCGCAAGAAATCCTGCGCAAACCCCGATACCACACTCTGTCGGTAGCCGCGATCGGAATCAGACATCGAGGGAACAGAACCGACATATGACAGCGGAAGGGCTTCAAGAAAGGATTCGAGAGCCGGATTATTGCTGCGTGTTGGAACGCCGAATGGACTCAGATCCTGGAACGTATACAACCCATTTACCCCAAAATCCAGCGGGCCATTGGATTGAATTCTTCGAAACTCGGCGCCGAATTTCAAGGTGTGATGACCAATTGTGCGTGAAAGTTGATCCTGTAGCTGATAAACAGTCGAAAAATCACCCAAAGGAACTACTGCGCTATTGCCTAAGAGACTCATGCCTGCAATGTCGATCGTTCCGAACGGTCTAACAGGTACGAAAGAGATCGAAAGCCCCGGATGGGTATCAACGATTGAAGTTGACGCTGTCGTGCGGTTGACGCCGAATCGTAACTCGTTAAGAAAATCATGTCCAAGATTCCTGCGGTCCTGAACGGTAAAGTACTGATTGCGGCCTTGATGGTCGACCGGGAATCCTGGCACGTAAGTTCCGGGTGGCGTTCCGAAATAGGGGACGAGAGAAGAGCTGTCATCGATGGTGTAGCGCAGGAAGAGAGAATGCGTGTCGGAGAAGTCGTGATCAAAACGGACCATGCCGTGGTCCTCGTTCGTGGCCCCCTTATCCGCCGTGATCAGGTCAGCGGTTCCGTCCCCGTTGTCTGCTCCATTTGCAGGAGGAAATAGCGCGAGAAATTGCTGTATTCGAGGATCAATTCTGACCGGAACGCAGCCGCTCGGGTCGGCGTTGCTGCACACTCCATGGTTGCTGGAAGATGGCAACAAGCCCTGGTGAGCAAGGGCATCGGGGACCGTCGCAATCGCCGTGGATGCCTGCACTTCACGGAAGCCTTCGTAGCTGGCAAAAAAGAATGTGCGATCGTGAACTATCGGGCCGCCGACGTTCGCGCCAAACTGGTTGCGCACGAATGGTGGGATCGGGGCGTTACCCAGATCAAAGTAGTTCTTGGCATCGAGGGAAGCATCTCGGTGCAATTCGAACAGCGACCCGTGGTACTGGTTACTTCCTGATTTAGTCGTTACTTCGATAACACCGCCTCCATAAGTACCGTACTCTGGGCCAACGGTATGGGTTAGGACGAGCACCTCCGCAAAATCATCCAGCCCGAGAAATAAACCGGAAGCGCCTGCCGGCGAATAGCCAAACACAGGGTCATTTGCATCCATACCGTCGATGAGAACATTCGTCCAACTCGGACGCATACCGTTAATTGCGACTTGCCCACTCTTGCCATTCGACAGCAAGGAAGGAGCGCTGCTAGGTGTTGGGGCAACTCCCGGTTCCAGGACAACGCTTCTGAACAGATCCCGGCTGTTAAGTGGAAGGCTGGTTAGGCTTCGCTCAGCAATGGCACCACTGACGCTTGAAGTAGTGGTATCGATCGCTACGTCCGCGTAGACGGTCACATTCTCTGAGACCGCGCCCAACTTCAGTGACAGATCTGTCGCGACTGCGGCACCTGAACTAAGAGCAATCCCTCCGAGCACCTCGGTCTGGAATTTTTCCTTCTCGGCACGAAGCGTATACATTCCCGGTGGCAGGCCCGCGAGACGATACTGACCGTTCGCGTCAGTAGGGGTGCTCCGCTTCAATCCAGTGCTTTGGTTGAGAATCGTAACTTGAGCTGCCGGAATAACGGCACCACTTGAATCGGTGACAGTACCGAAAACGGTCGAAAGCTGCGTTTGCGCCCACGCACATGACGAGAACAAGGCCAATGATAGGGTCAGCAGTCTGACTGCTTTCTGGAGCATTGACTCCTCCCCCACTGCTGCCGACAGGCCGAATTAGTAGTGGAACTGCTTAGGCTTTCGCCGCGGCTGCGAGGCCAAGTCTCCCGGCCATTTTCACCAGATCTGCCACAGAGTCGGCCTTCATTTTCTGCATCACTTGGCCTCGATGTGCTTTTACTGTGATCTCGCTAATCCCGAGCTCGCCACCGACCTGCTTATTCAACAGACCAGAGACCACCAATGCCATGACCTGTCGTTCGCGAGGAGTAAGTGACGCGTAGCGGTCCCGGAGCTCCTGCAGCTCAACTTTGTGAGCGATAGCGATGCGGCTTCGTTCAAGGGCTTGCCGGATCGCCGTCAATAGAACTTCGTCGTTGAATGGTTTTGTTAGAAACTCGACAGCGCCACCCTTCATCGCTTGTACTGTCTTCGGGATGTCACCGTGACCCGTGATGAAGATGATCGGAATCTCGGCCCTTTCGACAGCAACTTTTTTCTGCAGTTCTAGACCATTGAGGCCGGGAAGAGAGATGTCAAGGATCAGACAGCTTGGGACTACGGCACGGCGATAGTCGAGGAATTCTTGTGCGGATGCGAAGGTCTTCGATTGCCAGCCTTCGTTCTGGATCAGCAGTTCCAGGTACTCGCGCACCGAAATGTCATCGTCAACGACAAATACGATGGGCGCTGCGGACTGCATCGCTGCTGTCCCCAATTCACGGCTGAGTGCGGAGAGGGGGGGATTCTGTCCGGGCACCCTAAGAAATTCTCAGTGCTGATGGTAAAACGCAAGTCTTTTGGAATCAATGGGCAATTTCTCGAAAAATCATTTTGCCAGTCTCATTGGGAAATCTGGGGGCTCGGATTTGGTTCAAAGTCAGGAAAAGCTTAGCGCGCGCTGAGCAGCGCGCTGTTCAGGAGGGTTAAAGTCCCTCTGGCGCTCAAATGAGGGGTGCCATATCCAAAAGCGGGGTTCATAGCCTCGC
>Ga0306926_10006152_pt1 | contig 12877 bp, 12 predicted proteins | sample flu12Cox44000178_FD_203759 | JGI IMG/M metagenome (GOLD analysis project Ga0306926, IMG submission 203759) | Lab enrichment of tropical soil microbial communities from Luquillo Experimental Forest, Puerto Rico - flux8day.12C.oxic.44.000.178 (v2)... | ecosystem: Environmental > Terrestrial >... | reverse complement strand
CGCCTCGCCCGCAGGTTGGGTGGGCGGAAAGCTTTTTGATATCTACGGCAACTACACCAAAGCAATCGAGCTAAACGCCCTTCTGGCCGCCGTCGGGATTTTGGCGATTGCCTTTGCGACGATGCCCAGGCCCAAGGCGCAGAGCCAACTGAGTGTGTCGGCCGTTCAACAGGCGGCCTCGTGATCGAACGTCGTGAGTTGTTGAAGCGATCTCTCTTGGCATGCGCAGCTGCGGCTGCCAGCGTGTTCGATTTCGCACTCGCGCACGCGACCGACAGCAGCTCTGGGCCCGTAGTCGAAACGAAACACGGCAAGATCCGCGGCCTCTCGGCTGAGGGGGCCCACATTTTCAAAGGTATTCACTACGGCGCACCCACCGCGGGAGCGATGCGCTTGCTGCCGCCCGTCCCGCCCAGGCCTTGGACAGGCGTCTACGATGCGTTCGAGTACGGGCCTCTGGCACCCCGAAACTTGTCCAGTGCCAACGGCGGCTCGGATATCCGCAAGGCCATGGGCGACATTTTCGGTCCCGGCGAGGTCAGCGAGGCTGGCCCAGAAAGTAAGCAGCGCCTGGGCTGCCTTTGCTCGCACCGGCAATCCAAACACGAGCGGCCTACCCCACTGGCCCGCGTACGATGGGAAAGTCCGCGCCACCATGATTTTTAACGATGAATCGAAGGTTGTTGACGACCCCGGGCGCGACGAGCGCCTGGCCATCACAGTGCTACCGACGGCGCAGGGGTGAGGGGGCCACCTTGCGGCCTGGAAAGCAACGACGATGCTGGGTAGGTCCCCATTCTTCTCCACCTTCACCCGGCACCGTTACAGTTGAATTTTGGAGAAGAAGTAGCTGCCCAGCGCAAGCAGCACGCCGGTAAGAACGATTCCAATCGCTAGATCGGTCTTTAGCCCGTAGGCGAATACCGCGATACACGCACCGCGCAGCCCATCCACACCATAACTGAGCGGATTTAGCCTCAGCATAATCTGCAGCACTTTGGGCAATCCGTTTGCCGAGAAAATAGCTCCTGAGAAAAAGAACAGCGGCATGATGAGAAAATTGATGATCAGAGGAAAGCCCTGCATGTCCTGTAGCACCGAGCCGAAGACTGTGCCAATCCCCGCAAAGAGCAGCGCAATCAGAAACATGAACACAACCGCTAGCGAAAGGTAAGGCGTATTCTGAATCCGGAATCCGGCGATCAAGCAGATGACAAAGACAACAATTCCTTGTACCAGAGCCACAATGGCCCCGCCGAGCATCCTGCCGAGAACGATCTCCAGTCGCGAAACCGGTGCCACCAGGGTTTCTTTCAGAAAACCGAACTGCCGGTCCCAAATGATCTCAATGCCGGAAAACACGGCGTTGAAAAGAATCGCCATGGAAATGATTCCCGGCGAGAGGAAATTGATGTAGTCTCCGCCGCCCGCTCGCGCGAACATGGATCGCAAACCAAAACCCAAAGCCACCAGAAACAGTATCGGCTGGCCCAGCGAACCGATGATTCGCGCAGGTGAACGCACGTAGCGCTTCAACTGCCTCAGGCAAAGAATGTAGATGGCCTTCATCGCCTCCCTGCTCCTCTCCAAGCGCGTCCCATCATGCGCATGCGGTCCACGGCATTGGCCTCTTCTTCACGAATCGCATGCCCGGTAAGCGCAATGAATGCATCCTCGAGATTCGCGCAGTTGGTGCGCTGTTTGAGCTCCGCCGGCGAGCCCTGGGCCACAATCCGTCCGTGGTCGATTACCGCAACATCGTTTGCGACTCGATCCGCTTCGTCCATGTAATGCGTCGTAAAAAAGACCGTGACGCCCTCTTCCCTGCTCAACTGCTGGATGTAGCTCCAGATGTGATTGCGCGTCTGCGGATCGAGCCCGATCGTCGGCTCATCCAGAAACAGAATTCGCGGGGTATGCAGCAGGGCACGAGCGACCTCCAGCCGACGCTTCATTCCCCCCGAAAACGTCTTGACTAGGTCCTTCTTGCGCTCACCAAGTCCGACGAAATCGACCAGCATGTCAATTCGCTTGTGGCGTTCACCGCGCGCTACGCCGTAGAGAATCCCGTGCAGGTCCATGTTCTCGAAGGCCGTCAGCTCGTCGTCGAGGCTCGGATCCTGAAACACGATTCCAAACGAGTGTCGTACCTGTTTCTGCTCGCGCGTCGGGTCGTGCCCGTTGACACGAATCGACCCGCTGGTCGGATCTAGTACCGTCGTCAGCATCTTGATGGTCGTGGTTTTCCCCGCGCCGTTGGGACCGAGAAAGCCGAAAATCCGCCCCTCGGGCACCGTGAAGCTCACCTGGTTCACCGCGCAGAAATCCCCATAGTTTTTGACAAGGCCCTGCACCGCAATCATGTCAGCCATTCGTTTGTTCCTGTTGTGGGACCGGCAAATCGTCGAAAGTGGTGAGACAGAATACGATGTTCCGAGGGCGCCGGGCAATGAGATAACCGATAGCCAGGGTTCAAAGTTACCCCGCGAGGCTAGATTTTCTCTGAGAAGCGATCGACTTTTGAAAGACCACATCTAATCCGCTGATTCTGCTGGAAATGCTCCGCTCTAATCGGCTCACTCGAGAGCCGCTGATTCGTTATATATTCGACGGGCCAGGAGGTTCGTCCGGCGTGATCACGGTGCGAGAAGCGACCTACGAAGTCTTGCGGGATCTTGGCATGAGAAAGATCTTCGGCAATCCCGGCTCAAGCGAACTCCCCTTCCTCAAGGACATGCCCGCCGATTTCGAATACATTCTCGGCCTGCACGAACGCGCCGCTGCGGGTATGGGGCTCGGCTACGCGCTCGGCCGGGGCGAGGCGGCCTTCGTAAATCTTCATTCGATCGCCAGCGCAGGGAACGGGCTCTCGGCACTGATCGATGCCTATTATCTTCACGCACCCCTCGTCGTCACCACCGGGCAGCAGGACCGCCGGCAAATCCTGGCCGAGCCGTTTCTTATCAGCCGCGCGGTAGAAGTGGTGAAGCCCTACGTGAAATGGTCCTGCGAGCCGCTCCGCGCCGAGGACGTTCCTTCGGCGATTGCCCGCGCCTATCACCTGGCCATGCAGCCGCCGCGCGGTCCGGTCTTCCTCTCCATTCCCATGGATGACTGGAACAAACCATGCCAGCCCGTAATCTCGCGCCGGGTCTGCCCCTTTGCTTCGCCCGATTCTGCTGCGCTCGACGAAGTCGCCCGGGGCATCGATCGAAGCAAGAACCTGGCCTTGATTACCGGCGCCCAGATCGAAGAAGACGGCGCCTTTAGGGATGTGATCGCGCTCGCCGAGCGGCTCAACGCAGATATCTATGACGCGCCGATTGCTTCGCGCTGGACCTTCCCGCGCAGCCATCGCCTGTTTCGCGGCGGCCTGCTGCCCGCGCAGAAACCGCTGGCCGATCAACTCTCCGAGTACGATACCGTCGTCGTTCTGGGCGCACCCGTTTTTCTCTATTACGCCTACGTGCCGGGCCGTCCGATCGCGCTCGGCACAAAACTCTTTCAGATCACCAATTCGCCACAGGACGCTTCGTCGGCACTGGCAGGCACCAGCATCGTCGGCAACCTCGCAGTGGCGGCCAAATATCTTGCCGAGCGCGTGCAGGCGGTCGAGCGCACACCCGTCGATCGCCCAGCCGCCCCCGAGCCGAAGCTCGAATACCCCATGACCACCGCCTATCTTTTCAGCGTGTTGAACAAAATCCTACCGCGCGACGCCATCATTTCCGAGGAGTGCCCTTCGTCGAAGGGCGATCTTGATCGCTACATCCGGCTGGACGAGCCTGGGTCGTTTTATTCGGTGCGCAGCGGCATTCTCGGCTTTGGCGTGCCTGCGGCCGTCGGCCTGCAACTGGCGAACCCCAGCCGCCGGGTGGTCTGCCCGGTCGGTGATGGCTCCTTGCAGTACTCGGTTCAAGCGTTATGGTCGGCCGTGCAATCGAGGGCACCCGTTGTATTCGTGGTCGTGCAGAATAAGAACTACTCGGCGCTCAAGGGATTCCGCGATTTCACCCAAGTCGGGAAGAACGTTCCGGGAATGGACATCCCCGGTATTGATGCAGCGCTCATCGCGCAAGGGTACGGAATGAAGGCGCGCGAAGTGGATCGTCCCCAGGATCTCGAGCCGGCGCTGCGCTGTGCTTTTGCTTCGCGCGAGCCACACTTGATCAGTGTCAACGTCCAGCCCGGCGGACAGAAAACCATGGGTATGGACCAATCCGTGAACCCGCCTAACTACAGCTAGATTTTGTCGCCGCCAGGCCCGATTCGCTCAGCTCCCGAGCGCCTGGCGCAAGCGTTCAAAGGTGACCGAGAGCTCCTCCGGCTCGACGCGCGTTTCGCCCGTCACAGTCATGAAATTTGCATCCCCCGCCCATCGAGGCAGCACATGCAAATGAAGGTGGCCGGTGACGCCCGCCCCAGCCGCGCGCCCCAGATTCATGCCCAGGTTGTACCCTTGCGGATGATAGGTATTTGCTAGCGCGCTCTGTACGCGCTGCGCAATCTGCATCATTTCCGCCAGAGTTTCCGGTTCAGCGTCCGATAAATTGGCGACGTGCGCGTACGGTACGATCATCACGTGCCCGCTGGTGTAGGGATACTTGTTGAGGATGACGAAGTTCTTTGCGCCGCGCAGAACGATCAGCGCACGAGTATCATCACCCGCTTCCAGTGCGTCGCAGAAAATACAGCGGCTGTCCTTGGAGGTATCGGCGACGTAGCGGTACCGCCACGGCGTCCAGACGTAATCCATCCCACTCAGTCTCGCGCGCCGGAAGCAGAACTCGCCGCGCTACCCTCCGCATGCGGGTTATTGACAAAGTCCTTCAATTCTTTGCTGGGCTTAAAGAAGGGAATCTTCTTCGGCGGCACTTCCACTTTGGCGCCGGTCTTGGGGTTTCTGCCCGTGCGCCCGCGGCGCTGGCGCGTGCGAAAACTCCCAAAACCGCGAATCTCGATTTTGTCATCCTGTTGCAGGGCGTTGATGATGCTTTCGAAAATCGTCTCCACCACGGCCTCGGATTCCTTCCGCGGCAGCTCGGTCACGCGGGTCACCTCTTCCACAAGGTCCGCTTTGGTCATGGTGTGTTCCAGATTTTCCTGCTCTTCGGCTGGCATGGGTGGAAAGCCTCCTCTCCCTAACGGCTACTCCGGTGGGCCGTCTGGGGGACAACGCGCCGCACATACCTTAATTATCATCAATTTAGGGCTGGGTAAACGGTTTTCGCCACGGCCAGGGTGCTGGCTTAGGACGATTGGCGCTTGGCCAGTATGGCGTCGCCGATGGTCGCGTTTGGTGAAGATTTTGAGGAGCGAAACGACTGCATCTCGTCGCGCTCTGCCTGCTTTTGCGCGGCCCGGTAGCTCAAGCTGATTTTGCGCTGCTCCGGCTCGAGCCTCAGAATTTTGAAATCGTATTCCTGTCCCGGTGCTAGCACGGAGGTCACCCGTGCGTCGCGAGACAATTTCGGCGCCTTGTCGCGTTCGCCCTTAGGACGCCGCTCCTCGATCTCGGAAATGTGGCACAAGCCTTCGATCCCGTCGGCCAGTTCGATGAACGCGCCAAAATCCGTGGCGCGCGCTACTCTGCCCTTCACCACATCGCCGATTTTGTTCGCGGCGAACCAATTTGCCCAAATATCGTTCACCTGCTTGATTCCGAGCGACAACCGCCGGTTCTGCGAGTCGACCTTGAGCACTCTCGCTTCAACCTTGTCACCCTTCTTGAATTTTTCGCTGGGATGCTTGATGCGCTCGGTCCAGCTTACGTCGCTGATGTGAATCAAGCCCTCCATACCCTCTTCCAGCTCGACGAACGCGCCAAAGTCGGCGAGATTGCGGATTCGACCAGCCACGATCGAGCCCACCGGATACTTCTCCGCGGCCGCCTCCCAGGGGTCCGGCAAAGTCTGTCTCAACCCAAGCGAAATCCGCCGCTGCTCGGTTTTCACTTCGAGCACGGCGACGTCCACCTCGTCGCCGACTTTCACGATTTTCGACGGGTGCTTCACGTGCTTCGACCAGCTCATTTCGCTCACGTGAACCAAGCCTTCGACGCCCGGCTCAATCTGCACGAACGCGCCGTAATCGGTCACTCCCACTACTTTTCCCCTCACCCGAATTCCGGCGGGAAAACGCTCCGGCACGGTGGCCCATGGGTCGGGCAGCAATTGCTTGCGCCCCAGCGAGATGCGCTGCTTGTCCCTGTCGAACTTGAGAATTTGGACCTCAATCTCCTGACCGGCCTGAACCACCGTCGACGGATGCGGCGCTCGTCCCCACACCAAATCACTCACGTGAAGAAGGCCGTCCATTCCGCCGAGGTCGACGAAAACACCGTAATCGGTGATGTTTTTCACGCGGCCGGTAACGAGCATGCCTTCTGACAGGGACGCCGCCAGCGCTTCGCGCTTGGACTTCTGCTCGTCTTCGAGAATCGCGCGCCGGCTCACCACCACGTTGCCGCGCTTGCGATTCAGTTTGAGGACGCGAACTTCCAGGGGGCGGTCCTTCCAGGCCTCCAGATCGTGCACCGGCCGCAGCTCGATCTGCGACGCGGGCAGAAATGCGCGCACCCCGATATCGATTACCAGTCCGCCCTTGATCCGCTCGGTAATCCTTCCGTTCAAGGTCGTGTGCTCGCGATAGGATTTCTCGATGCGGTCCCACACGCGCCGCCGGTGCGCCCGCGCATAAGACAAAAGGACGTAGCCATCTCGTTCGTCGTGCAACCTCTCGACTTCAATGGTCTGCCCCTCGCCAAACTCGATGGCAGTTCCCGAATCCAGAAATTCCTGCGCGGGAACCAGTCCCTCGAATTTTCCCCCCACATCGACAACCACGCCGGCTTCGCTCACCGCCAGAACACGCCCCTCGAAAATCTCTCCCTCCGCTGCCGCTTGAGGGGTCGAAAACTGGTCCAGCAGCTGATCCATCGTTTCGGAAGATTCGGCGATCTCGCCAGCCCCTGTCTCCCCCGCAGGTTCTAGCCTGCCACTGGTATGGACCTGCTCGGCACCGGGGGAAGCCTCCTCTGCTGCCCTCGAGCCGGCCTCTGGGCGGAGTTCATCGTTCAGTTCCGGCGCCCGCGCCACGGCAGCGGCGGCGCCGCCGGTTTGTGCTCTCCCGCTTGGCGCGCCGGCAGGGTTGTCGGCTGCTTGCGAGGCCGAATCGGTCTCAATGGCGGATGGTTGTGGGTTGTTGTCCAATTCGGGTGACATTAAGAACGGCCTCCGTGCAGATAATGCCCGTTTGCCGAGGGTGGCTGCCTCGGTCACTCCACCCAACAGGGGGCTAGGGCAGAAGGGGACAGAACGCTTTCGCTCCGCGTTCTATCGAGCGAATGATACGCGCCGCCTTCGCGCGTTGTCAATCAAACAGAGTGCATTCTGTGTGAACGCCTTTAACTCCTTTGCTCTGTTCAGCGCAAGGGATGTGATACATTTCTGAGCCGATGCGGATATTTGTCCTGGGAGCGGGCGGCACGGGCTCGCTGCTGGCACGACTCCTCGAACGACAGGGACATATCGTCTGGTGCGGCGACCGCGATATCGAGCGGGCGCACCATTTTCTCAGCAGGAAAAGCAAGATTCAGGTCATCGAAACGAACGCGCGGAATATCTGGTCTATCGTCCGAGCGGCGCGCGGGGCAAACCTGATCGTCAATGCGCTTCCGGCAGTCTTTAACAAGATTATTCTGCGCGCGGCGCTGCGGCTGAGAAGCCATTACCTCGATCTCAACTCCCATCTGGTCAACCACCCCTTTCGGCCCGAGCAATTTCGCTTCCATAAGCAATTCTTGGCGAAGAATCGCGCGGCGCTCGTTTGCGCCGGAGTGGCTCCCGGTCTTACCAACCTCCTCGCTGAGCGCGCTGCAGAAATGCTCGATTCGACCGAATCCATTCAGATTCGGCTATTCGAGAGCACCGAGAGCAAGGACCCGATTTCCACCTGGTCGGCCGACGTGGCATATGACGAAGCGACCTCGCGTCCGAGGATCTATCGCCACGGCCGCTTCGAGCTGGCTCGGCGCTTCGATGAACGTGAAAAATTCCGCTTTCCTCCCCCCATCGGCGAGGTGCCCGTCTATCTCGCAGCGCAAGATGAGGTGTGTCTGCTTCCCTACGTGCTCAAACTTCGCGACGTTGACGCCAAAATCGGCGGCAACGACATCGAACGCCTGCGCCGATGGCATCGCCAAGGCCGGCTGAACCGTTCTGCGGGAATCATCCGCAAGCGATTTCCCGAAACGTTGACGCCGCGCCGCGTCGCAAAATTGATTCGTACCGGCGTGCTCGAAAACGCTCGCTTTGCCGCAGCCGTGCTCGTTCGCGGCACCAAGCGCGAAGAGCCTGTGTTGCTCCGATGGGACGCCAGTTTCCCTTCGCTCTACACCATCCGGCAGCGGGGTCTGATTTCGACACCCATCGCCTATGCGACCGCGCATCTTGCCGCAATTTTCGTCAAACACTTTCCACGCGATTCAGCGGGCGTGCTTGGTCCAGGCGCTCTTTCTGAGCAGAGCCGGCGCGCGGTCATTGCCGACGCCCGCTCCCGGGACTTCCGCATCGCGCTGAAGATCACGCGCCTCAAGCGGAGCGATGAGGAGGAAGAGTTCTCCTTCCTCTAGCAGCTAAACCGTAGCCGCACGAACCTCATAGTGCCTGGCGACCGGGTCGATTTTGCAGAGAAGCTTTCTGGCTTGGGGTTCAAAAACCGGAACCGTGTAGTGGGAACCGGCAAACCGCTTTACGGAATCGAGCGAATCAAATAGGTTTAAAACGACAAATTCCGCCCCGTCCGGTAAATCGCTGCGGAGGAGGTATCCGCCGCGATAGCCTTCCACATTTCTAAGACTGGGAAGAACCTTCTTCGTCAGCAACTTCTCGTATGCGTCTGCCTGACGGCTGGTGGTCCAACCTCTCCAGTACCGTGCAATCATGTTCTGCCCCTTTCGAGTCGGGTCGTTTGACCGGGTGTAGGTGCCGCCGATATAATGAACCGCTCGGCGAGCTTTCTGCAGGAAAACTCCAGAGAACAATCCGGGAGCCGGTCATGATTAAGGCAACACTTCTGCGTTCGGGGATGATCATCAAGCACGAGGGCGACCTTTATGCCGTCTACAACGTGGACCATCGCACGCCGGGCAACAAACGCGCCGCGATGCAAACGAAAATGCGCAACCTGCGCACCGGCGCGATGATCGATTACCGCTTCCGCGCGGAAGATTCCATCGACAAAGTGACGGTCGACGAGATCGAGTTCGAATATCTTTATAGCGACGGCGACGGCCACCACTTCATGAACAATGAGAATTTCGAGCAGGTTGCACTGCAGGACGACATTGTGGGCGACGCCAAGGACTATCTAATTCCCAATATGCCTGTGAAGATCGAGTATCACGACGGCAAACCCATTGGCGTACTTCTGCCCGATACGGTCGATCTCACCGTGGTGGAGACCGAGCCGAGCATTCAGAAGGCTACTGCCAGCGCCGTCATGAAACCTGCCAAGCTCGAGACCGGGCTCGTCATCAACGTGCCTCCCTTCGTCGGCCAAGGGGACAAGGTCAAAGTCGATACCTCCGAGGGCCGCTACATCCAGCGGGTGCAATAGCAAGGGGAGCTCGGATTTTTTTCCTTTCCTAGAGGAGAACGATCAGCGCCCCTGTAGGGCAGCACTGCTGCGTTCCTCGGGAGGGAAGCCCGGAATTGTCGTGTGGAACACGCGGCGGAAAATTTCATCCACTGCGCGGAGTTGGCGCTGCAAATCGAAAGTGTGTGCGAGGGCTTTTTCGTCGAGGAATTTGCGGATATTCAGATCGGAGCTGACGCGGTCCTGGAAGCTCGTTTCCGATTCCCAGGCAGCCATCGCGTGGGCCTGCACCCATTGGTAGGAGTCTTCGCGCGGCGCGCCGTGTTCGACCAAGTCCTGCAAGAGTTGGCCCGAGAAAACCAGTCCCTGCGTGGCATCCAGATTCCGCATCATGCGTGCGGGAAAGACTTTCATGTTGGCCACGATTTCTAGGGTGCGCTGCAACATATAGTCGACGAGAATCGTCGAGTCGGGCAAAATCACCCGCTCGACCGAACTATGCGAGATGTCCCGCTCGTGCCACAGCGCGATATTTTCCAGGGCCGCCAGTGAATTCGCGCGAGCCACCCGCGCGAGCCCGCAAATCTGCTCGCTCCCCACAGGGTTGCGCTTGTGCGGCATAGCCGAACTGCCGCGCTGCTGACCGCCGAACGGCTCCTCCACCTCGCGCACTTCGGTGCGCTGCAGGTGCCGAATTTCGAGGGCCACGCGCTCAAGCGAGGCCGCCAGAATCGCCAGCGCCGAGACGTATTGCGCGTGCCGGTCGCGTTCGATCACTTGTGAAGTGATGGGCGCCGTGGCTAGGCCCAGGCGATCGCAGATTCTGTGCTCGATATCGGGACCCAGATGCGTCGAGGTTCCCACGGCGCCGGAGATTTTCCCCACCGCCATTTCCCGCGCGGCCGCTTCGAAGCGGACAGCGTCGCGGCAGTTTTGCGCATACCAATTCGCAATTTTCAGACCAAAGGTGATCGGCTCTGCGTGGATTCCGTGCGTGCGGCCGATTTCGGGCGTGTCCTTGAATTCCCACGCGCGCTTTTCGAGAATCTCTCCAAAACGCGCGATCCCTTTCTCCACCAGCCTCGACGCATCACGGACCAGAAGCGCCTGCGCCGTGTCCACCACGTCGTTCGAGGTGAGCCCATAATGCAGCCAGCGCGCCGCCTCAGGATCCCCCACCGTTTCTTGCACGGCGATGGTGAACGCAATCACGTCATGGCGAACCTGGGCTTCGATTTCGTTGATGCGAGCGACGTCGACGCGGGCACGCTCGCGCAGCTTGCTGGCCGCTTCCAGCGGCACGATCCCGGCCTCTTGCAGCGTTTGGGTGGCGGCTAGCTCGACTTCGAGCCACTTCTGGAACTTATTCTCTTCGCTCCAGACGCGACCCATCTCCCTACGCGTATAGCGCGCGATCAATGCCGGCTCCTCTGTTTCCAGTTACGATTTACGGCCGAACTTGCTGTCTTATGATAACCCCAAAGAAGAGAAACTCCCCACACTGCCTAGCAATACTGCGAAGAAAGTCTGCTGCTTCAGGTCTTCTAGCTGCGGGGACGGATCTGCATGGGCCGATTGAGCCATTCTATGACTGAGGCCCAAGTCTGTTTCCAGTACGGAGAGAAGGCTCCTCGTTGAACTGCGGATTTGCCCAGGCCTTGCCAGCGGCGGAATAAGTGCGCAAGAAATGCGGAAACTCGTTTGCCCCTGTCCGCGAATCGGGAACGCGACGGCAGGGATGTCGAAACAACCTCAAAACGATGCCCCACGGCAGAAGCCGCCGTTGTCTCTCGCTGAGGGGTTGCGGCATTCCCTACCATTTGCAGCAAAACAGGGCGATGACTTGCTGGCGCGTCAAATGAGGGGGAGATCTCGGGCTTCGCCGTGGTGGTGTGAGCCTGGCCCTCGAGGTTCGGTGCGGCTGCCGTTTCCTTTTTCAATGTTTGTGTCTCGCTCACAAACAAGGCAGTGACCTCTTGGTAATCGATCGAGTGGCGGCGCATTGCGCGTAAGGTCGCGTCCATCGACTCTGTATTCGGAGAAGGGGCGAGCGGACGGGCGTCCTCGAATTGGAATTCGCGCGCGACCCTGTCGACGATCTCCGCGGAGACGGTCTGCATCTTCTGGGCCGAGGCATACGTCAGTGCATGTTCGCAGAGGAGGTTGATGACGCGCGGAATTCCGTGCGAATAGAAGTGCACAGCCATCAACGCCTCGATCGAAAAAATCGCATGGCCGTTCGAACCGGCGGCCCGAAGTCGCGCTTCGACATAGACCTGCGTCTCTTCAGCGTTCAGAGGGAAGGTTCTTGAACGCAAAGCAACTCGCTGGCGGATCGCGCGAAGTTCCGGTCTTCTGAGCAGGTCAGTTAATTCCGGCTGTCCAGCCAGCACGACTTGCAGGAGCTTATCGCCCGACGACTCAAGATTCATCAGCGGGCCAAGCGCCTGCAGCACGGAGCTCGTCAGGGTCTGGGCCTCGTCGATGATCAGCACGACGATCGCCCCGTCGCGATGACGCGCATGCAGCCAGTGCGTGAGATGCGTGAAGGAGCTTCCGGCGGACCCTGGGTCGCCCTTGATTCCGAATTCCGCCAGCACAAAGTCCATGAAATTTCGGGCGTCGAGGAGCGGGTTGAACAGGTAGGCCTGGGGCATGCCCTTTTCACTAAGCCAGGCGCGCAGTTGATTGAGAACCGTGGTCTTGCCCGTGCCGACTTCGCCGGTAACGACCAGCAGGCCATTACGCCCCGCAATGGCTTGCTTCAATTGCGCGATGGCCTGCCGCGTTCCGGAAGTTAAGGGCAAGCAGCCGGCCACCGAGCTTTTGCTGAACGGGTTAGATTGCAGTCCAAAGTTCCCAAGCGCACTGCCCTTGTTGGCGCTGCCGGGCTCCGCCGCTGGCACACCACCATCGCGTCCGCCCGATGCTAGGATCTGCGGGGTCTGCGGAGCCCTTTTTTGACCGAAACCGGTGTCTCCCATGTAGCAGAACAGTCATTTAGCATGAGCGGACGAGGACTGAATATCAGGTAATCCCCCGAGACACAAATTGACACTTCGCTAGGAGCCGGCGGCCGGGATTGCATCGTTCGCGCAGTCTCATTCTGTCTTCCCGTCGCGGCATGATGGCGGTCTTAAATGCATGAAGGGCTCCGCGCTTTCTAAGCGCTTTCTACTACCCGTTCGGTATCAGTACAAGTCGAACCTGTACGCTTGACGTAACGCGTAAGTTCTGACAATACGAAGCAATAGTGATCCTCAGCTACCGGGACAACAGG
>Ga0306926_10006151_pt1 | contig 12877 bp, 10 predicted proteins | sample flu12Cox44000178_FD_203759 | JGI IMG/M metagenome (GOLD analysis project Ga0306926, IMG submission 203759) | Lab enrichment of tropical soil microbial communities from Luquillo Experimental Forest, Puerto Rico - flux8day.12C.oxic.44.000.178 (v2)... | ecosystem: Environmental > Terrestrial >... | reverse complement strand
AAATGCGTCTTTGACATAGGGTGACGCGTTAGGCTTCCCGAAGATCCGCTCGTTGTTGGTGTCGTTTTCGGTGAACAACAGGTCTGGGTTTCCGTCGCAATGCAGCAAGAAGCCACCCAGATCGGCATGTGACGCTTCAATCGTGACCGTGTTTTCCCCCGGCTTCTGCCGCAAAGAAGGTCTCGGCTGATCTGGCCACCATGTCCAGGTATTGCGGAACCACAGGGTCGGGAGCACGTGCAGGCTGGCGGCCTCTGGCCCTCGATTGCACAGGCTGATCTGGATCAGGATGTCAGTCGGTGCGGTTTTCGCGTATTCCACAAAGACGTCGAAATAACGATCTTCGTTAAAAATCCCGGTATCGAGCAGTTCGTACTCCCAATCGTTGCGACCACGGTGCCGGCTTGTTTCGACCAAATTGCTGTAAGGGTATGCGTTCTGCGGATACTTATAAAGATACTTCATGTATGAGTGGGTTGGCGTGCTGTCGAGGTAGTAATAATATTCTTTCACGTCCTCGCCATGGTTGCCCTCGGAATTGGTCAGGCCGAACAGCCGCTCCTTGAGGATCGGGTCCTTGCCGTTCCATAGAGCAACGGCAAAGCACAGCCGCTGATGGTCGTCGCTGAAGCCGCCCAGGCCATCCTCCCCCCAGTGATAGGCGCGCGAGCGCGCCTGGTCGTGGGTAAAATAGTTCCACGCATCGCCATTCTCGCTGTAGTCTTCGCGAACCGTCCCCCACTGCCGCTCGCTGAGGTACGGCCCCCATTGTTTCCATGGCACCCCCCTCTCACGCGCCTCGTCGAGACGCATCTCTTCCGCCGTTCTTGCGCGCTCGAATACGGGCTGCACTGGCACAGCTTTATCCTCCTGCTCGGGATCAACTATCGAATGTCAGCTGGTTTCTCAGCTGGCTGTAAACGGCGCGTCCCTATGGCCTTGACGAGCGGGTTGGCGGTCACGCCATGCGCGATGACGCTGAGCAGCACGGTCCATCCGGCCGCGAGCATCACCGTATCGTTACCAGGCAACTTTGCGTCGAGGACGAGAACCGCGAACACGATCGTGGCCAGTCCGCGCGGACCAAACCAGCCGACGAAAAGCTTGTCCGACGTACTCGTTCGCGTGCCGATCAGGCACAGAAAGACCGGAAGCATTCGAACCACGGTCAGGCTCAGCACTGCATAGAGCAGCGCTGGCCAGGTGACGCAGTCGATCATACGGACGACCACGATGCCCCCGAACACCACCCATGTCAGTAATGCCAGCGCTTCACCCATGTGCTCGGCACCGCGCAGCAGTTCCTCTTTGTGACGCTCGCCGAGCCCGCTCAGCAAGAGCCCGCCGACAAAGCACGCAATGAACCCACTGCCGCCCGCCGCCTGCGCCGCTGCAAAGCAAGCCGCCGCAAGTGCCACGATCGGAATTTCCACCCAGTGTTCGCTGATCCAGCCGCGCCCCTCGGCAAAGCGCAGCAGTCGCGTGGTGAGCCAAGTCAGCGCGAGACCAACGATCAGCCCGATACCGATCTCCTCGATGACGACCCAGGCAACATGCCCGATGGTTGCGCCCTCGATCTGCGTGCCGACCGCCAGCTCGAGCAGGATCACCACGATCGGTACACAGATGCCGTCGTTGAGGCCACTCTCCAGATTTAGCGCCTCGCGCATGACCGATGGGACCGCTTGGTTCGCCACGACCGGCTTGCCGAGCGCCGCGTCGGTTGGCGCCAGTATCGCCGCCAGCAATGCCATCTCCAGAATACCGAGCGAGGGGAACACGATCGCGGCGAACAGAAAACCGAGCAGAATCGTCAGTGGCAGACCGACCCCGAGAAGTCGCTCGGGGAGACCCAGATTGCGCCGGACGACATCGAAATCCGCGTTGGCGGCGTCGGTAAACAGCACCATGGCAAGCGTCAGCTCCGCCAGAAGGCGCAACCCCTCGCCGCTTATGTTGATGCGCAGCAAGCCCAACCCATCGGGGCCGAGGACAAAGCCGGCCACCGTGAACACGATCGGGCCGCTTATCAAGGACCGTTCGATCCGACCGGCGACCGCGCTGTAGATCAGAAGAAAGGCGGCGAGGAAAGCGGCGTTTTGATACATTTGGCACACACCTCCCGTGAAACGCCTAAATCGTTCGATCGAGGCGGCAAGCTATTGCGAGCACCTCGATTGTCCGTTGATCCAAATCAATGAGAGTTCTGATCGCACGGTCGAGAATTCTTAATGCCGAATGTAGTGGATACCTCATGCGATGGTGACTGTAATAATGGCCTGGTTTGACAGAGAAGCTTTAGAATGGGTCATTTTCGTTGTTCTTATGGGTCTAATATTTTCATGTTTTATCTGGCGCATACACCACGGTGCGCGCGATAACCACCATCGCTCCCGCGAAAACGAAGTCTCGCGAAGCGATTGGCGGGGCAGCTGAAGAAAGTATATCTAGGCAAATGTCTCGGATGATCTGTTGTTTCGGCCGTTGCCTGAAAGCTAATTAACCCCGATCCCCAACATCGGCGGCACCTTGCGCGTCTGCGGGTCTGTCAAGCCCGCGGCTGATGGCGGCGAAAATCAGCGCCGTCGACCAGCCGAGCATCAGCGAACCGCAAGTGGCCCCCAGCGCGCCAAAGATGCGGTAGCCCGGCGCCAGAACGATATCGCCATAGCCCAGCGTCGCGAAGGTGACGAGCGAGAAGTAGAAGGCATCGTCGTAGGTCTGGAGTGCGCCAATAAAGAGGAGAAACCCAGCCCACAGTCCCACCTGTGCGAAATGACCGAAGAACAGCGGCACCACGGCGCCGAGCGAGATCCAGAATGTCCGCCGGAGCTCGGTTGCGCGGCGCGTGCGGCGACCGATGAATCGGACGCTGGTGAGTACAACCGTCTGCGCCAGGACTTGCAACGCTACCGTGCCGCTCACTGCGAGAAGAATTGCGGCAAACCGGCCCATCGGCGCCCTCCGAATCATGGGTTGCCCAACGCTCCCTATCCCGGATAACGCCAGTGGACTCAACTCCTGGATGCACGACTGCGGCCAATATCAAGCGTCGCGTCACCGGACGTCTGCTCCGGTTGCGCTGCGGGTGTGCCGCGCCAGGCCTCGAGTAGCGTGAACGCGATGGCGATCAATGTCGGTCCGATGAACAGCCCGAGGAAGCCAAACGCCACAAATCCGCCGAACACGCCCAGGATCGTCAGGCTCAGGGGCATCGCCACGCCAGCGCCGATCAGAAGGGGCTTGATAAAATTGTCAATTACGGTGACGACGAGACCCCAGAAGATCATGAACACGCTCCAGCCCTGCTGGTCCTGACCAAACAGCCAAACTGCTGCGCCAACCCAGACCACGATGATCAGCGGCGCGCCAATTTGGCTGAGCGAAAGCAGCAGGGTGACAAAGCCGAGCAGGACGGCGCCTGGAACTCCCGCTACCGCCAGGCCGATCGCCATTATGACGGCCTGGATGACAGCCGTCCCCACCACCCCGTAGGCCACACTGCGCACCGAGCCCGCCGCGACGTCCAGGGCGACATCGGCGGTTTCACCGCCAAGCCGCCGGAGGATGTCGCGCAGCGCCGCCGCCAGCGCGTCGCCGCTGACCCAGAAGAACGTCGCCGCGACCAGCGACAGGATGATCTGTAGGACACTCGCGCCGAGCGCGCCGGCGGCGTCGACCAAGGCCTGTCGCAGCGCGTCGGAATAGGGTTCGAGAACTGTCCAAATGTTGCCCTTGGCCAGCAGCACCTTATCCCACATGCTGGCGAGGTGCTCGCCGACGATTGGTAGGCCAGCGAGCCTGGGAGGAAGCTGCGGAGCGCCGGTGAAGTAGTCCCGCAGCCGACCCGCCCCCTGCGTCAGACGCTCGCCGAGGCCGGGCGCCATTGCCATCAGCGGCACGGCAACGACGGCGAGCGCGAGCACCAGCAGCAGTGTCGCCACGAGCCCGCGCTTCAGCCCGTGTCGGAGCAGAAAATCGCGCAGCGGCCACGCGGCAATAGCCAGGATCGCGCCGAACAGGATTGCCGTGGTGAAGGGTCGCAGCACGGCCAGAATGCCAACAAGCAGACCTGCGAAGAGCAGGAGTAGGAAGGCGCGCTCGAGGAGCTGCGTGGTCCCGGTCGCGGAGGCGACACCTGCTCTCTCCTCCAGTGATGGGAGTTGATTTGCCATTACTATTGGTCACTTCCTGAGGCATCCGCAAACGCGGCTGGGACGCGACACCAAATTGACGCCGCTATGCGTGAGCGGCTTTAAGACCACCCTGATCAACAGGCGGGCTGCTCCATCGCAGGTCAGGCGGCGACCGCTTTCCGCACGGGCCGGGGCGTCCAACCAGCTCGGTTTCACGCGAATTGTCCGCCGAGCCGCCCGCCATGACGCCGGACCATCGGGTCCGGTGGAGGCAGAAGCAGCGTGGTCGCTCCGACCGTATAGAGGGAGAGCACGAAGATATCCACGATCCGATCGAGAACCGGGACGTCGAACGGAACGGGCGCCGCGGCGAGGCCAAACAGCATCAGAAAGGTCACGAGGCCGGTCAGCGCCACGGCGCTGCCCGCGCGCCGCTTGGCGGTCATTATCCACGCCGCGAAGCCCAGCGAGCCGAGCAGTGCCATTAACGTCAGTGCGGGGAGCGGCGGACCGACCTCCAAGACCGCCGAGGCGACTGCGGCCGCGACGCTCCCGACGAGGTTGCCCAACAGCAGGATCACGAGTTGGACGCGCCCGGCCGCCGGGTCCTGTGCGGACAGGAAAGTGACGAGCCCGAGTAGCGCCGGGAAGGCGAGCGCAGTGGGTTCGGCAAGGTAGACGAGTTCCGCCGGCAGCACGATGACGACCTTGGCAAGGGTGCGCGCCGTGCTCCCCTGTTCCGTTACAGGCAAGCCGCCTGAGGGCGCGGCGCCGGCAGGCATACCTGTGGCGGCCTCTTCCTGCGACGCCGGGAAGAGCGCGTACAGGAGCCAGACGACCAGCGTTGCCCGTATTGCCGCGGTGACTAGGGTCTCAAGCACGCCGGCCCCGAGGATTTCCGCTTGGACCGTGAGGACCGGGACCACCGCGGTGGCATTCAGCAGCATCGTGGCAGGGAGTGAGGGCCGGCCCGCCGCCCGTTCGCGCATCGCAAAACCAAGGAAGAACAACAGCCCGAGCGCAGCCATCAGAACCAGCAGCCGGTCCGAGAACACCGCGGAGACAGCGAAAGCTGCACCGGCGGTAGCCGCGATCACGACAACCAGCGCTGCCGCTTGGCCCAGCCGCGGCGGGCGCGGCATCCCAACGAGAATCTGCGCGGCAAGCACGGCCGTGAGCCCGGGGAGCGGCTCCCTGACCATCGTGCCCCAGACCATCGCCAATGTCGCGGCGAAGGCGAGCCGCAACGCCGCGCGGTGCCGTGCCGTCTCAGGAGACAAAGGTCAGTACCGAGATCAGCCGGATCCAGAGCCAGGCGATCGCATCAAAGACCGGGTGGTCACCCGTGTAGAGGATAACGGCGGCGCGCGCATTGTAGCGCACGCCGTCTGGTGGCCCGCCAGCGGTCTCAAATGTCAGATCGACGGGGAAGCGCTGCGCCGATGCGAGCCACCCGCCGGTGCCCTGGTGCGTCTTTGGCAGGCCGGTCGTGGGATCCACATCGCCCTCGCCGACGCCCCAGCCGAGGCTTTCCACCCGCGCCGGCAGCACGCGGCCAGGCAAGACGTCGACCACCACCTCGGCCCGTGTACCGGGGCTGATGTACTCCAGGCTGTTCTCACGCACAAAGGCCTGCAGCCACACCAGCCGCGCGTCGAGGAAGGTCAGTGCCGGCTGGCCGGCGGCCGCGAACTGCCCGATGTTGAGCTGCAGGTTGGTTACCACACCATCGCCGGGTGCGCGCAGGGTCGTGCGGGCGAGATCGAGGCGTGCCTGCTCGAGCGCGGCCAGCGCGTCGCGGATCTGCGGGTTGTCGGCACCCTTGGGGCCGAGCGCCTGGCGCGCCTGCTCGAGCGAGGCCTGGGCACGCTGCACCTGCGCCTCGGCCGTGCCCAACTCCGACTCCGCCTGGTCGCGTTTCGAGGCTGCATAGACGCCAGTACGCACCAGCTCGAAGACCCGAGCCGCCTGCTCGCGGACGTTGTCCCGCTGTGCGAGCTCCTGCACCAGTTGCGCCTGGGCCTCATCCACCGCTGCTGTAGACGCGCCGACGGCCTGCCCGGCCGCAGCGAGCTTGGCCTCGGCGCGCTCCACGGCGATGCGGAACGGCGTCGGGTCGATCCTGTACAGCAGGTCGCCGGTCCCGACGATCTGGTTGTCATGCACCGCGACCTCGATGACCTTCCCCTAGACCTCCGGTACGATGCGCACCACGAAAGCCCGCACGCCGGCGTCGCTAGTGTACGGTGTCAGCCGGTCGGCAACCAGTGTCCAGCCGAACAGCACGAGGAAGAGGATGAGGATGGCCAGCGTCCAGCGCCGCAACGGATCGGTGCGCTTGGACGGCGGAGGCGCCGTCGCGATCTGCTCGGGCTGAGCAACCGGCACTTCGTTCATGCTGAGTATCCCTGGGTCACGCCCGTGCCTCGGTGGGCAGAGGATTCAAAAAATAAGCTAAACCGGCGGGTCGATCTGAAAAAGGCCTGGATAGCGTATCGAGTCGGTCATAGGTCACGCTCCTATGCTCTCTACTTTTCCGGCCCCACCGGGGGCGGCGGCTGCAAACCCAACGCTCGAAATCTCGGGGATCGAGCCCGGAGGCTCTTTCAGGAGCGCCGCCGCTCCCCTCGAAGTTCCAGGGTGATCAGGCGGGCGAGTAAAGTTGCCGGATATAATTGGCCGATGATGGCCTCCACATTGACGAGCATGCGGGTGATGGGGTGGACCGGTACAATGTCGCTAAAGCCGGTGGATGTGAGGGTGACAAAGCTGATATAGAGTATCTGGCCATAGGCCGACCAGCCTGCATCACCCGGAATATTGGTCAGCGAATTTGGAATGAAGTACCAGATCATTCGATATATCGCGCCAAACATCAGTCCGATGTTCAAATAGAGCGCGATCGCCCCCAACACCCGATGAAACGTCACTCTACCCGGCGCGAGCGTCGCATAGCCGAGAGCGTAGGTCGCCACAACGAAGGCGCTGACCGCTCCGATAAAAACAAGGACCAGGGCGATCGTGGTTGACGGCTCTACGCGCTCCAGCACGTAGCCTGTCAAACCAGAGATGAATGCCAATATCGCGAAGATTGTGGCAACTCGACCGGGCGCGATTAAGCATACGAGAAAGGTAAAGATAAAAAACAGCAGCGCCACCACTTCACGTAGCCCCTCGTAACCCATGGCCGCGAAAGGAATCGCAAATATTATCAGGCATTGGACGGCGAGCATGGCGGTAAATCCCAGATCACGAGCCCGATTTCGCCACGCACCAGCGCGTTGCCCATCGCCGATGAGCATGGTCCTCATGCGCTAATCTCCCCGGCGGCGCTTCTCTCAGATTAGCCGTTGGTGACGACGGCCCATCGCGATCGCGATGTCGCCGCCCATCAGCCGCAAAGCGATCCCGGCTCGATACTCGAACAGACCGGTCGGAACCAGGACATGGGCCATCACCATCCCGCTGAAAAATAAGGCGGCGGTCGGCTCGCCCGGGTCGATCGTGCTGCTGACCTCCCGCGCTTGGCGACCGATTAGAATGTGTAAATGGTTGCTGACAAGAAGGAATGGCGCCAGAAAGGCGGCGTTCTCGTACATTTTGAAATCTTGATCCCCGAAATTGCTACGGATCTACCGGCGCCGCCGACCTCCGTCATGATCGACACGACGCTTATCTCGACTCGCCCTATCGCCATCGCGCAGCGGTGGCTGCCGGTCCTCGGCTGGCTTCCAGCCTATCGGGGCGCATGGGTGCTGCCGGATGTCCTGGCCGGGCTTGCGGTCTGGGCGGTCATGGTACCGGAGGGCATGGCCTATGCCGGCATCGTCGGGGTGCCACCGATCATGGGCCTCTACACGATCGTCCCGCCGTTGATTGCCTATGCGCTGCTCGGCACCTCGCGCCTGCTGGTCGTCGGCCCGGACACCGCGACCGGCCTGATCTCCGCGCTGACCGTCGGCGCTATCACGGCGCAAGGAACTCCAGAATTCAATGCACTCACTTCTACCCTAGCGGTGTTGATTGGCGGCTTCTTCCTGCTGTTCGGCGCCTTGCGTATGGGCTGGGTGGCGGCCTTCATCCCGACACCGGTCATGCGAGGATTTATCGAGGGACTCGTCTGCGTCACCATAATCGGTCAAGTCCCGCATCTGCTTGGCATCGAGGGCACGTCCGGCAACTTTTTCACAAAACTCTGGTTCATTCTTCAGCATTTGTCGGACGTCTCGCTCGCCCCGGTGCTGACCGGCTTGCTCGGCCTCGTCGCGATGCTGCTGCTGCGCCATCTGGCGCCTCGGATACCTGCGGCGCTGGTGGTCGCAGTTGCGGCAACGATCTTTGTCGGCGTTCTCGGCGGTGATGCCGCCGGTATCAGCGTCGTGGGTGAGCTCCCGTCCGGTCTGCCTCACCTCGCCCTACCCCACCTCGACCCCAAGATACTGTGGGAGCTGGCGCCCGGAGCGCTCGCCATCGTATTGGTCGGCTATGCCGAGGCGCTCGGCGGGGCGAAGGCCGCGGCGATGCAGGGCGGCGACATCGATCCAAACCAGGAGCTGATTGCGCACGGGCCCGCCAATATTTTGAGTGGCCTATTCGGCGGCTTTCTCGTCGTCGGCAGCCTGTCCAAGACCTCGGTGGCCATGGCTGCCGGCGCCCACACCCAGCTCGCCAATCTCGTCGCGGCCATCTTTTGTTTTCTGACATTGGTTTTTTTGACGCCGTTGTTCCGAGGCATGCCGCATCCGGCGCTTGCCGCCATCGTGATCGCGGCAATGCTGCATCTCTCCAAGCCGGACTATTTGCACGATCTGTTCATCCGCAGCCGTTTGGAGTTTGCCCTAGCCGCGATCGTCATCGCCGGAGAGTTGGCCATGGGTGTCCCGCAGGGGATCTTAATCGGGGTGGCGCTGTCGCTGCTGATGCTGATCTATCGAACCAGCCACCCGCAAAGTGCCATGCTGGGCCAGCTGCCAGGGACCGAGGCCTATCGCGACATCCGGCGCCATCCTGAGGCGATCACCTTCCCGGATTTGCTGATTTGGCGGATCGGCGGCGACCTGTTCTTTGCCAGTGTCGGCCACCTAGATGAGGGACTGAAAGCCGCGCTCGCGGCGGGCCGGTCACCGGCGAAGCATGTCCTTCTGGATGCCGATTCGGTCAACTTTGCCGATACCACCGGCTGTGACGCCTTGTTGAACGCCATTAAGGAGTTGCAAAGCCGGGGCATCACCTTCGCCTTTGCCCGGGTGCGCGACGAAGTCCGAGAGCGGCTTAGGCTCGCAGGCATAGAGGCCGCCGTCGGGCCGGCCAACTTCTATGAGCGTGTGACCGACGGTGTGCGCGCCTGGCAAGGGCAAGAACAGGTTGATGGCTTGTTTGCGGAGCGCTGCTGACTGATGGCTAAGGGTGAGGGCGTTGGCATGCCTCGCCGACGTGATGCGGCGCGTTGTCGATTGGACGCTGCAACAAGGAACGCGGCCTCGGCGACGGGCTCAAGCGAGGCGTCGACAACCAGAGTTGATGGAATATCGCATCACCGCACGGAGGATAGGTTCTGAGTTCGGGAGGATAGGTTCTGAGTTCGATAGCGATCGCTTGCATATCATTCGCGTGCGTTTTTGGCGGGGCGCTGCTCGGCCTGTCGTTTCGCAACATATTGCCCGAGCATCATCTCGGCGCCGACACAAGGGATGTCGTGAAGCTCGGAATCGCGCTGATCGCGACGATGGCTGCGCTGGTCCTCGGCCTGTTGATCGCCTCGGCGAAGAGCACTTACGACACGCGTCGAAGCCAGTTATTGCAGGTCTCCGCGGACGTAATCCTGCTCGACCGCCTCTTGGCGAACTACGGGCCGGAGACGAAGGAGACGCGGGCGCTGCTCCAACGCTCGGTAACCGTCGCGCTCGCGCAGTTTTGGCCGGAAAACGGCAGCCAGTCCGTAAAAATCGATCGAAGGACATCCTCGGTCGAGGCTCTGTTTGATAATATCCAACGGCTTTCGCCGCAAAGCGATGCTCAACGCTTCCTGCAAAGCCAGGCACTGACGATGGTCCTCGATCTCGGGCGAACGCGTGTGCTGTTGTTCGAGCAGTTGGACAGTTCGATCCCTGTTCCCTTCCTGATCGTGCTGGTATTCTGGCTGGCCATCATATTTGCCAGTTTTGGGCTCTTTGCTCCGCCCAACGCTACCGTAATCGCTGCCTTTTTTGTCTGTGCACTCTCGGTTTCCGGCGCGCTGTTTCTGATCCTGCAGCTCGACCGGTCGTTCGAGGGGCTGATCCAAGTTTCCAGTGCCCCGCTGCGCGCGGCTCTCGCTCAACTGGGCCAGTAGACAGGTCGAGATCGGGGTTTGGTTGGTGGACGAGGCCTGGCAAAGAGGAAAAAAGCTATGGCGGGTTCTCGGCGACGGTGCTGAGCATGACTATGCGCTGCTTCAGAATAGCTTGAGCCTGAACCAGAAAATGACGATCGCAACGATGGCGAAGATCGCCGCTATCAGCCCGACGACCACCCAAAAGCCGTTTGGATTGCCACTGAACGGAACACCGCCGACATTCATTCCCCAAATGCTCGCAATCAAGGTCGCCGGCAGGAAGATCACCGAGAACATCGTGAGTATGTATAGATTTCGGTTGGTTTCCTCTTCGACCTGCGCCCGCAGCTCTTCGAACAAAAACTGACAGTGTTCCGCATATTCCTGCGCATCCTCGACCAGCGCCGAGTAGCGGTGGATCTGGCCGTTGAACCGGTCGAACTCGTCGACGGGAAGCACCGCGGGACGCTCGCGCGCCAGTTCGAGCATGGCCGTGCGTTTGTAGGCCATGTCACGGGCGACCCGGATGGCTTCGCGTCGCATTTCCAGAATGTCCTCACGGTGCCCGGCAGCACCGCGTTTCAGCACCTTCGACTCAATCCCGCCGAGGCGTTCGCTGGCCTCCTGCAGCAGACCCTCGCCGATGTCATTCAGCGCCCGGAAAAATTCCGTGATCAGCGCGAACGGGCTCGCCGGCAACACTGTCCGCGCTTCCACCCGGTCTCGTAGCTCCTTCACTGAGCGAAGCGGGATACGTCGGCCGGTGACAAGTAGCGTCCGGGAGGCGACCACACAGAGTGAGCCCGCTTCCAAAGTATCGGCGCCGGGCTCGTCGCGGAAGTCACGCAGATGGCCGTAGACCAGATCCGGCGTGATAAAGAGCCTACCTCGCTGGATCGGAGCGGCTACCGTCTCGAGGACCTCGGGCGGCCAAGGACGGCGGCCTAGCCAAGCCTGCGCCGCGCCGTCGCCAAGGTCGAGATGCACCCAGATGAAATCCGCGGTGCCCGCCGTGACGTCGGTCTCCGCAAGATCACGCAGCCGCTGCCCCAGCCCGCTGTGGAATGCGAAGGCGAACTGCGGACGACCTTCACTCATGCTCCGCGTTATAGCTTACGATACGGGCTCTGTACCGTGTCCGCGGGACCGCCGTGCTGGCCGCGGACTCGTGCCGCCGGCCGCCTTACGCGCCTTTTCCCAAACCCTATTTCGCGATCGTGATTGGAATCCCGACATTCTCGATTCGACCGATTGTTGTTTGGAAAAGGACGCTAAGAATTAAGAAAATTGTTCGATCCCAGTCTGTGTCATTTACAGAGTAATATTGGCCATTGTGATAAATCGTTGGAAGTCCTGGACCCGGTGGAGCTTCAGTTATATTGATCTTCAACGTCGCCACGGGCCCTGCATCAATCTCTTCAGTCGGCAGGTATGGGCTAACCTCGAATTCCGGAGCAATGCGAATACCGGTGGCGATGAAGTTAAGAATCTGAAACATACTCCGCAACTTGATCGCACCCTGGATCGGGAAATTGCCACCCGGTCCCTCTGGCTGAATATCGAGATAGACGAATCCACTTGGGTTCTTCTTGATCTTTTCGGCGAGCTCGAAGCGCTGATGATCGGTCAGCGCCATCGGGTCGAAATTCGCCACGACGATCCGGCCGCTCTCAAGCCGCGTCAGTTCATAATTGCCGTTCGGTTTCTGTCGCCATCGCAATCCCATGTTGAACCCATTGTTGATGTCCTCGGCGCGCGGAGGGCTTTTGAAATCGGCGATCAAGGTGTCGTTAAAGACCAGAGGGCGTACAAACAGCTGGCGATTGTCGTTCAGCCTCTGCAGGTGAGCGGCGATCCGGCGAAATTCCTCATACTCATTTGGCCGTCGTGGATCGTTCTCGATAAAGCGAACAAACCGGCCATCTGGTTGCTGGACCTCTACTCCTGCGCCCATCAGGCGCATGGCCTGGTGGATCTTGCCGCCTTGAAAGACGAGAAACTCGAAAATCGTGTCCTGAAAGGGCGTTGCGATCCGCTCGGTAAACTCTTTGCCCGAAACGGGAGAGATGCTGAACGTCGGATTCTCCGACGCGCTCCCGCCGATGTTGAGGTTAAGAAAGTTGGTTCCCCTGGACTCCGTAACCTCGCCGCCGACACTCAGTGTTGTCGTCCAGTTAAACGTGGCAGCGATGCTCGAGGTTGACGTGAAGTGAACGGTCTCTTGGTTAGAGACGCGGGCGATGTTGAGAAGCAGAAGCTTTGCGTCGAGCGCCCTGGTGACTTCGTCATAACCAAGCACCTGTCGCTCGAGCACCGGTGGTCCGGCGCAGCTGCCGATGGCGAAGGCCAGCACGCCCGTGACAAGGTTGCGGATTGCACGACCGTTCGAGATCACCCGGCTATTCCGGTGCAGCAGGAGTCGATAACG
>Ga0306926_10006143_pt1 | contig 12889 bp, 7 predicted proteins | sample flu12Cox44000178_FD_203759 | JGI IMG/M metagenome (GOLD analysis project Ga0306926, IMG submission 203759) | Lab enrichment of tropical soil microbial communities from Luquillo Experimental Forest, Puerto Rico - flux8day.12C.oxic.44.000.178 (v2)... | ecosystem: Environmental > Terrestrial > Soil... | reverse complement strand
GATAACCCCGTCCTTCTTCGCTGGCCTGATAGGCACTCACACATATTCATTCGCCGGCGGGCTGCTCGCCGTCGATTTCCTCAAGAACGAGGCGCGCAGGGATTAGCGGCCTATCAGCCGCGTGGCCTCGTGTGCTATTGCCCCGCGGGCCTTTAGCGCTTGCTTGCGAGCCATGCACCGGCCAGTGCTCGAGTCAGACGTGGCGCGACCTTCAAGCCGAATAACGCCCAGCGCAATTTGCTGCTGATTAGCGAAGATCCAGTTTCGCGGAGAGACGCAATGGCTTGATCATACTTGCCATCCAGGAGAAATGCTTTGCCGCGTTCCCAGTAAAGCAGCGCTTTGGTGTCGGCGAGCTTGTTGTTGAGCACAGACCGTTCGCTTGCCGAAAGGTCGAGGCTCTTGCTCAGTTTGCTGAGGACGGTGAACATTCCTTCCAACATTTTCATGTTGTCTTGAGAAAGAGAACCAGTAACGATTCGATTCCTACCCAGCACGTCGCGCCCGTAGGCCATATTCGAGGCGCGATGAGCGATTCGCAGCCACAGATCGTAGTCCTCCGCGCGGCGGAAGTTTTCGTCGAAGAGTCCGGCGGATAATGCCGCCTGGCGGCGCACCATGGTGCACGAGGTTGGCGCCTGACAGTCCTCTCGCACGAGGCTCTCGAATGTCAGCGCACCGCTCGATGGGCATATCTCGGAGTATCGAATCGCACCCCCGCGTAACTTTGCCGCGCGCCGAACTGCAGGCTCCGCAGGAGGTCGCGCTCCCCGTGCCCAGGGCATACCTTGATGGTGCTGCCGTGAGTCGGAGTAGACCAGTACGTCAGAATAAACGAGATCACATGATGGCTGCCGGCTCAGCGCCAATTCAACCTGAGCAGCCAGGCAGGTTGGAGACCAGACGTCGTCGCTGTCCAGAAACGCGAGATACTCACCTCGTGCGCGACGTATGCCCGCATTTCGAGCCGCACTCGGACCGCGGTTTTCCTGGCTGATGTAGATGATTCGATCACGATAGGGTGCGATCGCTCTTTCGAATTCCTCCGTGTCCGGTGAGCCGTCGTTTATGAGGACTACCTCGAAGTTGGGGTAGGTCTGGCAGAGCGCCGACTCCAGAGTTTCATGTATATAAGCCGCGGCTCTATACGCTGGAATTATTACGCTAACTAGAGGACGACCGTCCGTGGTACTCATGGCGCTCACATCAGAGGATGCTGCGATTATCGTAGCTGCGCATGACCACGTGTCCAGGATTGCCCAGACACAGCGCTGCGCTCGGCACATCCTGCCGAACGACGGCGCCGGCGGCCAGAGTTGCGCCGCAGCCGATTCGATAGCTGCCGACGATCTGTACGTGTGCTCCGATCCACACGCTGTCCCCGATGATCGGGCCGGAGCCGTCCGCTGCGGGGCTAATTTCTGTCATGTGAGCAATCGAGCAGTTTGCTCCGATCCGGCATTGGCGCACCCGGATGGCGCCGAAGTGTCCAATATAAAGGCCCGGACCAATGTCCGCCGACAGCTCGAGTCGGATGTCGAAGGCCAAGTGGGCGTAGCGGCTGAGCAAGTAATAGAATGGCCAACAAACGGGCAACAATGGCCAGAGGTAATAGGCGTCCCCGGCGCGGAGCAGCCAGCGTCCCAGGCGATAGGCGAGCAGCGCCTGCAAGCCGTAATTGTTTGCCAGCAAACGCACGAATCCGCTGTACGCCTTTTCTTTTTCAGCACAGTGCCGGACATCCGCGGTGAACCCCCCCAGCATCAGTTTTCGGGTGCGACATCCTGCACGACGGTCAACGAGCGGCGCAATGCAGAATTCTCGAAGTTTGTCCGCACTATCAGTGCTGGGTTGCCCTTGACGACTGCGCGGGGCGGAACGCTGAAGGTCACGAACGAGCCGGGCAGCACAGTTGCCCCGTCACCCACGGTGAGCGAACCGGCAATGATGCAGTTGGGCCCGATCCAGACCTGTTCGCCGATGTCCGGTCGACCCTCGCGGCCGCCGGCCACGGTGTAGCCGAAGGTGCACCGCTCGTGAATCAGCGAGCCCGCGCCGATGCTGCGCGCGCCGCATATGAGGTAGCCTCGGTTCGAGAGGTACACGACGCCCTTGATGTCACAGTCGGTGCGGAATGCCGATCTGCAAAAGACCACGTTGAAGCAGGCGCCGACGCTGTGGCACAGACGGGCGAGCCACCACATCGGGCTGCGTACGCGACGCTGAATCTGGCAATAGTGAGCAATACGATGAAACGTAAGCAGCCACAGGCCGCGGTTGCAGAGCATCGTCCGAGCAAGAGCCCACGGTCCTGCACGACCCGCACGTGTCAGACCATGGTAGAAGCGGGCATCAGCCACGAATTGTCTGGCGAGCCGATTACAGCCTTGCGGGAATGTGACGAGGGCGGGATTTAGTGCATGCACCTCCCCGTCAACCGATTTCATGGCAAGGCCTGCGCGTCGGGCGGCGTTCCGCTCCGTTTAGATGGCTGCCCAGACTCGAACAAGGACTCACTGGCGCCCAGATGCACGTTGGTGTTTCATTTTATCAGCACAAAGCTGAAACTGCGCCTCACGCAGTGTACGCAACTTCCGGACGGGCCAGTAAAGGTTCTCAATATTGTTAAATCTGGTGGCGCTGGCCTGCACGGCGCACCGCTGCTCAGGCGATCGGTCAATTTGTCTGAGTAGACCCCGTAGCCAGCGCGGCTGCGGTACCCTGAGGGGTGCCGAGCGAAGCCGCATTCCAGCCGCCGCCGAGCGCCTGGATCAACGCGACGCTCGCGACCAGGCGGCTCTGCCGAATACCGAGCAGCGTCTGGGCATCGCCGAGAGCGATCGCCTGAGCGGTCACGACGGAGGTGTAAGCGACGGTGCCGGCGCGGTACTGGTTGAGCGTGAGTTGCACCGACAGGTCGGCGGACTTGACCGTTTGCTCCTGGACTTCGACCTGCTGCTCGAGGATGCGCAGTGTAGCGAGCTCGTCTTCGACCTGCTGGAACGCCGTGAGAACAGTCTGACGGTAATTGGCGACAGTCCCGTCGTAGGCGGCGCGCGCCTGCCGCACCTGCGCCGGCCGCGCACCGAAATCGAGCAGCAGATCGGTTGCGGTGCCGCCGAAAGACCAGAAGTTGTTTGACTTATGCAGGAGCCCGGAGACTTCGTTGCTGGCGAAGCCATAGGTGCCGGTCAGCGTCAGGTCGGGAAAGTAGGCGGCGATCGCGACGCCGATCTGCGCGTTCGCGGCCGCCATGCGGCGTTCGGCGCCGGCGATATCGGGCCGGCGCTCGAGAAGAGCTGAAGGGATGCCCGCCGGGATGACCGGCACGGTCGCGCCGAGCGTCGCCTGCGGCAGCGAGAAGTCGGCGGGCGCCTTGCCGATCAGCACCGCGATGGCGTGCTCGAGCGTCGCGCGGGTGACGCCAATGGCGATCTGCTGCGACTGCGCCCCTTCGAGCTGTGTTTGTGCCGTGATCACGTCGGCCTTCGCGACGACACCGACGCGGTACTGATTCTCGGTGATCGCGAGCGAGCGCGCGTAGCCCTCGACCGTCTTGTCGAGCAGTTGTTTCTGCTCGTCCGCGACGCGCAACTCGATGTAGTCGGTAGCGAGCGTCGCCTGAGCGGACAACCGCGCCGCCGCCAGATCTGCCTCGCTCGCCTGGGCGCTCGCGACATCGCTTTCGATGGTGCGGCGGATCTTGCCCCAGATGTCGATGTCCCAGGAGGCACTGCCGAGCAGCTCGAACTCGTTGACCGGGTGCGTGAGCGGGGCCACGGTGCCCCCGAGTTGCGCGGCATTCGCGCGGCCTCCCTGACCGCCGGAGCGCGTCCCCGTGGCGGTCACGCCGATCGTCGGGAAGAGTCCGGCACGTGCCTGGCTGACGAGCGCCGTCGCCTGACGCCACGCGGCTTCGGATGCCTGCAGTGTCTGGTTGGAGATATCGATCTGCTTCTCGAGCTCATCGAGTGTCGCATCGCCATAGATCGACCACCAGGCGGTGCCGCTCGCTGCCTCGCGCGGCTCGGCGGGCTTCCAGCCCTCGGCCTCCTTGAAGCGCTGTGGATCTGCCGTCGGCGGACGATGGTAGTTCGGGCCGACCGCGCAGCTCGCCAGCGCCAGGCAGGCGCACATGGCGGGCGCGGATGCTTTTCGTGCGCGGTGCTTCATGTTGGAACCTGTGCGCTGGCCGCGGGCGCCGCCGGCGGCGTCTGCGCATGCAGCCTCGCCCACAGGCTGCGGCACCACGCGCCGAAGCGGTCGAGGTAGAGGTACATCACCGGCGTGGTGTAGAGCGTCAGCACCTGGCTCACGATCAGCCCGCCGACGATCGCGATACCGAGCGGCTGGCGTGTTTCCGAGCCCTCGCTGCTGCCGAAGGCGAGCGGCAACGCACCGAGCAGTGCCGCCATCGTGGTCATCATGATGGGGCGGAAGCGCAGCAGCGCCGCGTGGTATATCGCCTCGCGCGGTGAGTGTCCGTGGCGCTGCGAGTCGAGCGCAAAGTCGATCATCATGATGGCGTTCTTCTTCACGATGCCGATGAGAAGAATCACCCCGATCAGCGCCATGATGCTGAACTCGGTGTTGAAGAGACGCAGCGCCAGCACCGCGCCGGCTCCGGCCGAGGGCAGCGTCGACAGGATGGTGATCGGGTGAATGTAGCTCTCATAGAGCACCCCGAGCACGATATAGATCGCCGCGAGCGCCGTGATGATGAGGATCGGCTCGTTCGCGAGCGACTCCTCGAAAGTGCGCCCGGTCCCCTGGAAGCTGCCATGCACGGTCGCGGGCATGTGGAGCTCGTTGATGGCACGCGCGATCGCGGCCTGCGCGTCGCTGAGTGAGCGATTCGGGGCGACGTTGAAGGAGAGGGTGGCCGCGACGAAGGGGCCCTGATGGTTGACCGCGAGCGGCGTGTTGCCGGGTGCGTAGTGGCTGAATGCGCCGAGTGGAATCATGGCTTCGGCGGCGGTGCTGACCGCCGCGCCGGTCGAGGCGACCCCATGGCCCGTGTTGGCGAGGCTATTGGTCGCCTGGTTGCGCGCCGTGTCGGCTGCGATCGCCGCGGCGCTGCTGTTGGCGGCGGTCTGCTCCGAAATCACGGTGCCCGCCACGGCGTTGGTTCCCTGAGTGCCGCTCACGGTGCCGCCGGCGGTGCTCACCCACAGGATCCTGAGCGTGTCGGGGCTCTGCCAGTACTCCGGCGCGACCTCCATGATCACGTGATACTGGTTGAGCGCCTTGTAGATGGTCGACACGGAACGCTGCCCGAAGGCGTCGTAGAGGTTATTGTCGATCGTCGCCGGATTGAGCTTCAGCCGTGCGGCGGTGTCGCGGTCGATGGCGATATCGATCTCCTGGCCGTTCTGCTGTTGATCCGAGTTGACGTCGGTGAGCGCCGGCTCGTGCTGCAGAGCCTCGGTCAGCAGCGCCGCCCAGCGATAGAGCTCGGCAGTGGTGTCGGCCTGCAGCGTGTACTGGTACTGCGCTAGGCTCTGCCGGCCCCCGGTGCGGATGTCCTGCGCCGCCTGCAGGAAAAGCCGCGCACCGGCCACCTGGTTGAGCTTGGGCCGGAGGCGCCCGATCACCTGATCCGCGCTGATCTTGCGCTCACCGCGGGGCCTGAGGGCTGCGAAGACGAAGCCGCTGTTGGTCTGTCCGCCCCCGGCAGAGCCGCCGCCGGTGAAGCCGACGACCGAGTCGATCGCCGGATCGGCCTTCACGATGTTGACGAACTGCTGCAGCTTGCTGGACATCGACTGGAACGAGATCGCCTGGTCGGCCTGAATACCCCCGATCAGCCGCCCGGTATCCTGCTGGGGGAAGAACCCCTTGGGGATCACGAGGAAGAGGTAGACGTTGAATACCACGGTCATCGCGAGCAGCAACATCACCAGGCCGCGGTTTTCGAGTGCCCAGCCGAGCGAGCGGCGGTACGCATCGAGCACGGCCTCGAAGGCGCGTTCGCTGGCGCGGAAAAACCTTCCTTCCCGCGCCGGCTCGCGGCGACGGATCAGCCGCGAGCACATCATCGGTGTGGTGGTGAGCGACACCAGCAGCGACAGCAGTACCGCCACGGAGAGGGTAACCGAGAACTCGCGGAACAGCCGGCCGACGATGCCGCCCATCATCAGGATGGGGATGAATACCGCCACCAGCGACAGGCTCATCGACAGCACGGTGAAGCCCACCTCGCGTGAGCCCTGGATCGCGGCCTCGAAGCGCGGCATGCCCGCTTCCACGTGGCGTGTGATGTTCTCCAGCACGACGATGGCGTCATCCACCACGAACCCGGTGGCGATGATCAGCGCCATGAGCGATATGTTGTCGAGACTGTAGTTGAGCAGATACATCGCCCCGACCGTGCCGAGGAGCGAGATCGGCACGGCGGCTGCGGGCACGAGCGTTGCGCGCCAGTCACGCAGGAACAGGAACACCACCAGGATCACCAGCGCCGCCGCTATGGCGAGCGTGCTCTCGACGGCGCGGAGCGAGGAGCGGATGGTGGTGGTGCGGTCCATCGCGACCGTGACGTCGATGTCGGTGGGGATCGACGCCCGCAGCGTCGGCAGCTGCTGCTTCACCGCATCGACGGTCGCGATGATGTTGGCATCGGGCGACTTGTAGAGGATGACGAGCACCGCGGGGCTGCCGTTGGCGAATCCCAGGTTGCGCACGTTCTCGACCGAGTCCTGCACCTCGGCGACGTCCGTGAGCCGCACGGGTGCCTCGTTGCGGTAGGCGATGACGAGGTTGCGGTACTGCGCGGCGGCCGTCGCCTGGTCGTTGGTGTAGATCTGGTAACGCTCCGAGCCGATGTCGATCGAGCCCTTGGGCGTGTTGGCATTCGCGGCGGCGAGCGCCGCGCGCACGTCCTCGAGCCCGATCCCGTACTTGAAGAGCGCCGTCGGGTTCAGCTCGACGCGCACCGCGGGGAGCGATGAGCCGCCGATGGTCACCTGACCGACGCCGCGCACCTGCGACAGCTTCTGCTGCAGGATGGTGGAGGCGGCATCGTAGAGCTGGCCCGGCGTGAGGGTGCGCGAGGTGAGTGCGAGGATGAGGACCGGCGCATCGGCCGAGTTCACCTTGTGGTAGGTCGGATTGCTGCGCAGCGCGGTCGGGAGATCGGCGCGCGCGGCGTTGATCGCCGCCTCGACATCGCGCGCTGCGCCATCGATGTCGCGGTCGAGCCCGAACTGCAGCGAGATGCGCGTGGCACCGGTCGAGCTGGAGGAGGTCATTTCGGTCACATCGGCGATCTGTCCGAGATGGCGCTCGAGCGGCGTCGCGACGGTCGCCGCCATGACGTCGGGGCTCGCGCCCGCCATGGAGGCGCTCACCGAGATCGTCGGTGAGTCAACCTGCGGCAGCGGGGCTACCGGCAGCAGGTTGTAGGCCATCGCGCCGGAGAGGGCGAGCCCGAGGCTGAGAAGCGTGGTCGCCACCGGGCGGCGAATGAAAGGCTCCGAGGGGTTCAGGCGCGACAGTGCGCCATCGCCGCCGCCGAGGCTCATGGGGTGTTCTCCGGGCCGCGGACACCCGCCGGGCTCACCGCACCGGCGTCACCGGCTCCAGGGCTGCCCCACCGCGCGATGCGACGCTCGAGACGGTCGAAGTAGAGGTAGATCACCGGCGTTGTGAAGAGCGTCAGCAGCTGCGAGACGATCAGTCCGCCGACGATGGTGACGCCGAGCGGACGGCGCAGCTCCGCGCCGGTGCCGGTGGCGAGCATCAGGGGCAGAGCGCCGAGCAGCGCCGCCATGGTCGTCATGAGGATCGGCCGGAAGCGCAGCAGTGAGGCGTGATGGATGGCCTCGCGCGGCGCCATACCCAGCTCGCGTTCGGCGACCAGCGCGAAGTCGATCATCATGATGGCGTTCTTCTTCACGATGCCGATCAGCAGGATGATGCCGATGATGGCGATGACGCCCAGATCCATGCGCGCCACGAGCAGTGCCAGCAGTGCGCCGACGCCCGCCGATGGCAGCGTGGAGAGAATCGTGATCGGGTGGATGAAGCTCTCGTAGAGCACCCCGAGCACGATGTAAACGGTGACGATCGCGGCAATGATGAGGAACACCTCGTTGGCGAGTGTCGCCTGGAAGGCGAGCGCCGCACCCTGGAAGGTGGTGATCATGCTCGGCGGCAGGTGGATGTCGGCCTCCACCCCGCGAATCGCGTTCACGGCATCGCCGAGCGCCGCGCCTGGCGCCAGATTGAACGAGATGGTCGTCGCGGGGAACTGCCCGAGGTGATCGATGGCGAGCGGTGCGAGTTGGGTCGACACCTTGACCACTGCCGACAGCGGCACCTGCCCGCCGACGGCGGTCGAGGAGGGGAGGTAGATGGTGCCGAGCGCATCGAGCGAGGCCAGCACCGAGCTGTCGGCCTGAAAGATCACGCGGTACTGGTTCGACTGTGTGAAGATGGTCGAGATGATGCGCTGGCCGAAGGCGTCGTAGAGCGCGTTGTCGACGGTGGCCGGAGTGATACCGAAGCGACCCGCCGTATCGCGGTCGATGGTGAGAAAGGCCGCGAGCCCCTCGTTCTGTTGATCGCTCGCCACATCCTCGAGCTGCGGCAGCTGCTTAAGCCGTGCGACGAGCCGCGGCACCCAGGTGTTGAACTCGTCCGGGTTGGCGTCCTCGAGCACGAACTGATACTGCGTGCGGCTGACGTTGGTGTCGATGGTGAGATCCTGCACCGGCTGCATCCACAGCGAGATGCCGGTGACGTCCCGGGTCTCGCGCTGCAAGCGGCGGATGACATCGCTTGCCGAGGCAGAGCGCTCGTTGACCGCTTTGAGGTTGATCAGCATGCGGCCGCTGTTGAGGGTGACGTTGGTGCCGTCGACGCCGATGAACGATGACAGACTGACGACGTCCGGATCCTTGAGGATAGCGGCAGCCAGGTTCGCCTGGCGCCGCGACATGTCGGCGAAGGAGACCGTCTGCGGCGCCTCGGTGATCGCCTGGATGAGGCTCGTGTCCTGCACGGGGAAGAAGCCCTTGGGGATGAAGACGTACAGCAGCACGGTGAGAATCAGCGTCCCGACCGCGACTGCAAGCGTGAGAGGTTGGTGCTCGAGCACCCAGTCGAGACCCTTGCGGTAGAGCTCGAGGAGTGCCTGGAATTTCTCGTTCGCCCAGAGCGCGATGCCGCGCTCCGCGGAGGCCTCCTGGTGACGCAGCAGCTTGGCGCACAGCATCGGCACCAGCGTCAGCGATACCACCGCGGAGATCACGATGGTCACGGCGAGCGTGATGGCGAACTCGTGAAAGAGTCTCCCGACCACATCGCCCATGAACAGCAGCGGTATCAGCACCGCGATCAGCGACACGGTGAGGGACACGATGGTGAAGCCGATCTCGCCCGAGCCCTTGAGCGCCGCTTCCAGCGGCCGCATGCCCTGCTCGATGTAACGCGAGATGTTCTCGATCATGACGATCGCATCGTCCACCACGAAGCCGGTGGCGATGGTGAGTGCCATGAGCGAGAGGTTGTTGAGGCTGAAGCCCGCCAGGTACATGACGGCGAGCGTGCCGACGAGCGACAGCGGCACCGAAGCGCTCGGGATGATGGTCGCGGGAATGCTGCGCAGGAACAGGAACATCACCAGCACCACCAGGATCACCGCGAGGATGAGCTCGAACTCGACATCGCGCACCGAGGCACGGATGGTGTTGGTGCGGTCGGTGAGCACCGACACCTGGATCGCCTGGGGGAGCGAGGAGGAGAGCTGCGGCAGCAGCTGCTTGATGCGGTCGACCACCTCGATGACGTTGGCGCCCGGCTGACGCTGGATGTTGAGAATGATCCCGGGGGTGTTGTTCACCCAGCCGGCGAGATACACGTTCTGCGGGCCGCTCGTGACCTCCGCGACATCCGCGAGACGGATGGCGTTGCCGTTCTTGTAGCCGACGATGATGCTGCGGTATTCGTCGGGATTCTGGATCTGATCGTTGGCATTGATCGTCCAGGAGCGCTTCGGCCCATCGAGCGTCCCCTTGGGGACGTTGACGTTGTTGTTGGCGATGGTGGTGCGCAGGTCATCGATGTTCAGCCCGTAGGCGGCCAGCGCCAGCACATTGGCAATGATGCGGACCGACGGACGCTGCCCGCCGCTCACGGTCACGAGACCAACGCCCGGAAGCTGCGAGATCTTCTGCGCGAGCCGCGTGTCGGCGAGATCCTCCAGATCGGTGAGCGGCAGTGTCTTCGAGGTGAGCCCGAGGGTGAGCACCGGCGCGTCGGCGGGATTCACCTTGGCGTAGATGGGGGGAGCGGGAAGGTCGGACGGCAGCAGATTCCCCGCGGCATTGATCGCGGCCTGGACTTCCTGCTCCGCGACGTCGAGGCTGAGGGACAGGCTGAATTGCAGTGTGATGACCGACGCCCCGCCCGAGCTCGTCGAGGACATCTGGTTGAGACCGGGCATCTGCCCGAACTGCACTTCGAGCGGTGCGGTGACCGCCGAAGTCATGACCTCGGGACTGGCCCCCGGGTAGAAGGTCTGCACCTGAATGGTCGGGTAATCGACCTGGGGCAGCGCCGACAGCGGCAGGAAGCGATAGGCGACGATACCCGCGAGCAGAATCGCCACCATGAGGAGCGAGGTGCCGACGGGCCGAAGGATGAAAATGCGGGAGGGGTTCATAGCTACCGAAGCCGACCGCGCTTGGGGTGCGACTCAGCTGCCGCCCGTGCTGCCCGGCCGCGAATGCCGCCGTCCGCTCGGCCCCGGCGGGCTGGCTCCCGGTGCCGGGGCACCGGGCCCCGCGCCGCGTTGGCTCAGCAGCACCTTCGCGCCATCCTTGAGCTTGTCGGCACCATCGACGACCAGCGTATCGCCGGGGTTGAGACCCGCGGTAACGGCGACGTTGTTGGGATCGCCGGGACCCAGGACCACCTTGCGCACGCTCACGGTCTGATCGGTGTTGACGACGTAGACGAAGGTGCCCGGTGCTCCGCGCTGCACGCCCGCCTGCGGGATGAGCGTTGCGCCATGCAACGTGTCGAGCAGCAGATCCGCGTTGACGAACTGCTGCGGAAACAAGGTCCCATCATCGTTGGGAAACAGCGCCTTGAGGCGGATCGTTCCGGTAGTCGTGTCGATCTGACTGTCGATCGATTGGAGCGTGCCGCGCGCGAGCTGACGCGTATTGGTGCGGTCCCAGGCCGTCACGGGCAAGGTGGCACCCGACTGCAGGCGCTTCAGCAGCGGCGGTATGTTGTCTTCCGGCAGCGTGAACACCACCGTGATCGGCTCGAGCTCCGTGACGACAACGAGTCCATTCGGCTCCGCCGGGGTGACGTAGTTTCCGACATTGACCTGCTGCAGCCCGACGCGTCCCGAGATCGGGGATACGATGTGACAGTAGGTGATGTTGAGCTTCGCGGCGTCGATCTGTCCCTGATCGGTCTTCACCGCGCCCTCGTATTGAGCCACCAGCGACTTCTGCGTTGCCAGCTGCTGCTCTGCGATCGAGTCCTGGGCAAAAAGCGTTTTGTAGCGCTCGAGGTCCACACGGGCGTTGGCGAGCAGGGCCTTGTCGCGCGCCAGAGCGCCCTGCGCCTGCTCGAGCGCCACCTGATACGGACGCGGATCGATCAGTATCAACGGGTCGCCGGCCTTGACGGTCTGCCCCTCCTTGAAAGTGATCTTCATGATCTGTCCGCTGATCTGGCTCTGCACGGTCACCGTTGCGAGTGGCGTCACGGTGCCCAATCCGATGAGGGTGATCGGCATATCGCCGGCGGTGGCCTGCGCCGTCACGACCGGCATGGGGCCGCCCTGCGCGAAACGCGCGCCACTCGGTTGGTTCGACGCGCGAGGCGTCAGCAGCCATGCGAACAGGACGAAGGCGAGCACGATGGCCACGACCAAAATCACGCGGCGGCTTCGAGCGCTGAGGGATTGCCACCACGCGAGGCGACTCGGTGCGCCCGCCGGGCTGAGGGACGATGAGTCCGGGCGGTTTTCGTCGTTCATGCGAGAAACTGCAAAGCCTCGAAACCTCGAGCTGATCCGTGTCGCCAGCGGCGCGCCGCCGCGGCGGAGCGTAGCGTATACAAAAAAACAGGGCAGCACGGACCGCCCGCCCGCCCCCCGGGAGGAGACAACCAGAGGTTGCACGGCCACGCTGCCGATCGGTACCGGCGTGGACCAAAGAAGTGCAAAGAAGTGTGGTTCCGAGAGAGCTGTGGTTCCGAGAGCCGTGTGGCTCACGGATCTTGGAGGCGATGCGCTAAGCGCTTGTCACGTCCCCATAAGCACTTGGGGCGGCAACTGCCGCCCCAAGGTGATGCGATTTTGACTGGATGGCTGCCGAAACGACGCTGCGCATCGGCGGCGCAGGCTGCTCAGACCTTCTTCGCCTTGCGACTCCTGCGGCGAACCAAGCCAAGGCCGGCAAGACCCATCCCGAGCAACCCCAGCGAGGCGGGTTCTGGCACCGAACTTGGCTGCCCGGGGACGAGGTTGGCTCCTTCAGTCGTGCCGAACGAGAACGTGGCGCCCGTGACGGTCGTAGCCGCCGTCACGCCCGTCACGTCAACCATGAAAGTCGCGGTTTGATTCAAGAAAGGATTGTGAGGCTTGTTGCCGGCAATTGAGCCGTTCGCGTTGCTATACGTGCCCCCCGTTCCGGGGGGGCCAATAACGAGATGGGCAGGACCAGCGCCGCCGGCGCTCAGAACATTGAGCTGCAGACCGGTCAACACCCAGCCCGTCGGGACGGTAGATCCTGGGCTGACGGTACCGTCGCCGTTGACGGTGACTTCTGCGCCGCTGCTGCTGGCCAACGTCCCGCTCGTCGCACCATTGCTGAGCGTGAAGGAAAGATCGCTGAGATTCTGCACAACGCTCGTCGGATTCGCG
>Ga0306926_10006142_pt1 | contig 12890 bp, 11 predicted proteins | sample flu12Cox44000178_FD_203759 | JGI IMG/M metagenome (GOLD analysis project Ga0306926, IMG submission 203759) | Lab enrichment of tropical soil microbial communities from Luquillo Experimental Forest, Puerto Rico - flux8day.12C.oxic.44.000.178 (v2)... | ecosystem: Environmental > Terrestrial >... | reverse complement strand
CGCCCGGACTTGCCTTCGATTTTCATCGCGCCCGATGACGCGGTCTTCTCCAAGAACGTGAACAACATGGAGCAGGTGAAAGCGAGAAAAGGCCCGATCATCGCCGTCACCACCGGAAAGGGCCGGAAAGAGCTCAAGACCATCGCTAACGACATCATCGAGATCCCGGTCGCGCACGATTGCGTCCTGCCGATCCTCTCAGTCATCCCGTTGCAGCTCCTTGCTTATCATCTGGCCGTCGAGCTCGGCCTCGACGTCGACAAGCCGCGGAACCTCGCCAAGAGCGTCACGGTCGAATAGCTATCCCCGCACTCCTTCGCGGTCATCCCGAGCGAAGTCGAGGGACCCCGTGGCGATACCCATCGTAACATCACGGGCTCCTTCGACTCCGCCGCGCTCCGCTCAGGATGACACGTTTAGAGAGCGTCCCTCGTCCGCTCATTGACACTTCGCTTCGGGATTCGTACGTTTATTTCCCTCTCAAATCGCCGCGCTCCACCCTTCCCGTGCAACACAATGAAGATTATGTCCTCCGCGTCCTGCAGGACGTTGGATTGGTCACCCGGCCCCAGATTGACGAGGCCAAGGCGCACCTGAACGGCGCTAACAACATCGTCGATGTCCTGATCCGCGACGGCATCATCACTGAATCGGATGTCTCGCGCACGCTTGCCGCGCAGGCACACATGGATTGGATCGATGTCTCGTCCATGCTCATTCCGCCCGACGTCATCAAACAGATCCGCGCGGAAGATGCGCGGCGCTTCAAGGTTATTCCTGTCGGCTTCGGCGAAACCGGCCTGATTGTGGCGGTGAGCGATCCGCTCGACATCGCGACCATGGACAGCCTGAGCTTTCTGCTTCAGCGCGAGCTCGAGCTCGTTTGTTCCAGCCCAGAAAAGATTCGCGAAGCGCTTATCAAATATTACGGCACCGCCGACGAAGCCGCTGATATCCTGCAGGAACGAATCGGCGAAGATGTCGACCTCGGGTTCGAACTGTCGGAAGGTGCGGAAAGTGCCGAAGGCGACGAAGCCGACGCGCCGATCATCCGCATGGTCTCCATGCTTCTCGTTGAAGCGCATCGATCGGGCGCGAGCGATATTCATCTCGAGCCGTTGGACAAGAAGTTTCGCGTCCGTTTTCGCATCGACGGCGTTCTCCAGGAGATGCAGGCGCCGCCTAAACGTCTTCAATCCGCCATCATCAGCCGCATCAAAATCATGACAGGCTCCATGAGTATCGCGGAGAAACGTCTGCCGCAGGATGGCCGCATCCAGGTGAGGATTAAAAAGAAGCCGGTCGACCTTCGTGTCTCGACCATGCCCACAAATCACGGCGAGAGCATGGTCTTGCGCATTCTCGATAAATCAAGCCTGAAGCTTGGATTGCCGGAGCTTGGATTTTTCTCGGATGACCAGGAAAGCTTCGAACGCCTGATCAGATTGGCGGATGGCATCGTGCTTGTGACCGGGCCTACCGGCTCAGGCAAAACGACCACTCTTTACGCTTGTCTCAATTACATCAACAAACCCGACCGCAAAATCATCACTGTCGAAGAACCAATCGAATATCAGATGACCGGCATCAATCAAGTGCAGGTGAACACGGAGATAGGGATGACGTTCCCGGCCGCATTGCGTTCCATTCTACGTCAGGCGCCGAACATCATCATGATCGGCGAGATTCGCGATCTCGAGACTGCAAGCATCGCCACCAATGCGAGTCTCACCGGGCATCTTGTTTTCAGTACGCTGCACACGAATGACGCGCCTTCTGCCGGCGCGCGTTTGATTGATCTTGGCGTGCAGCCGTTTCTCGTCGCGTCCTCGTTGCGTGCGGTGATGGCGCAAAGACTGGTTCGTCGTTTGTGTAGCAATTGCAAACAACCGGGTGAACTCACGGACACCGAGTTGCGCGCGCTTGGGATCGAGCCTGGTCAGCTCTCGGACGCGCAGGTGATGAGGCCAGTTGGCTGCGGGCTGTGCCGTCAGATTGGCTACAAGGGGCGAATGGGCATATTCGAAATTTTTGTGATCGACGATGAAGTGCGCCACATGATCAACAAGCGCACTTCGACTTTTATCCTGCGGCAACGAGCCCGCGAACTGGGAATGCGAACACTACGCGAAGACGGAGTGCGCAAGGTGCTTGCCGGCCTGACTTCTGCTGACGAAGTCATCTCCATCACTGTTGGGGACGTGAGCTAAGGCCGTTACATCGTGAAATCGTGAACCGTTAGACTATTAAATGACTGAAAAACAACTCGCCGAATTTTTTGTCGAGCAGCGCGTGCTGGAACCCTCGCAGGCCGACGATGTGTTGAGCGAGGTAGAGTTGAACGGCAAAACCGTTGCGCAGGCAATGATCGATGGCGGCTTCATCGATGAGCCGAGCTTTTATGAAACGATTGCCAATGGCCTTGGCACTGAACTTATCGATCTGACCCAGCACGAAATTGCGCCGGAAATTTTACATCTCATTCCCAGCGGATTGGCGCGGTTGCACGGCGCGCTGCCGATTGACATGAGCGACAGCACGCTGCGGGTAGCGCTGGTCGATCCGTTTGATGTGCAAATCGCCGAGGACCTGCGTTTTGCACTTGGCAAAGACATTCAGGTAGTCGTTTCGCCGCCGGAGCAAATCGAAGAGCTAATCAAGCAGTATTACGGCACCGATACGACGAGCATGGAGGAAGTCCTCAAACAGCTCGGCGAAGCCGGTGAAGCGCTGCAGTTACGCGAGACCGACGGTGAAGCTGCGGTTGAAGCAGAGGCGAATGCGACGCCGATCATCCGTTTTGTCGATCTCATTCTTTATCAGGCGATCCAGGACCGCGCGAGCGACATCCACTTCGAGCCATTCGAGAACGAATTCAAAATCCGCTATCGCGTTGACGGCGCGCTTTACGAGATGTCGCCGCCGCCGCGGCATCTGGCGTTGCCGGTGATTTCACGCGTGAAAGTCATGGCGAACATGAACATCGCGGAGCGACGACTGCCGCAGGATGGCCGCATTCAAAAGCACATTGCCGGGCGCAATGTCGATTTGAGAGTTTCGACCTTGCCTACGCAATTCGGCGAGAGCCTCGTCCTGCGCGTGCTGGATCGGAGCATTGTCAATCTGGATCTGGAGGCGCTCGGCATGCCGGATTACATCTACAATTTTCTGCTCGAAATGATCGAGCGACCGAACGGCATCTTCATCGCCACCGGGCCGACTGGCTCAGGGAAAACGACCACGCTTTACTCCTGTTTGCGCAAGATCAACACAATCGATTCGAAGCTGATCACTGCCGAGGAGCCAGTCGAATACGATCTGGAAGGTATCGTTCAGGTGCCGGTGAACGACGCCATCGGCTTGACCTTTGCGCGCGTGTTGCGGCACTTTCTACGTCAGGATCCCGATCGTATCATGGTTGGCGAGACGCGCGATCTTGAGACGGCGCAAATTGCCATTCAGGCGTCGCTCACGGGCCATCTGGTCTTTACCACGCTGCACACGAACGATGCGCCGGGTGCAATTACGCGTCTGATCGATATGGGGGTGGAACCGTTCCTTATTTCGTCAACATTGGAAGCCGTCCTCGGTCAGCGGCTCTTGCGCAGCATCTGCGGTCATTGTCGCGCACCGTACCTGCCGAACGACTCTTTACTGGCTGAGCTCAGCATCGCGCGGCGCGACCTTGACGAGAAACAATTCTTCTACGGCAAGGGTTGCAACGCTTGTAACAACACCGGCTACAAAGGACGAAAGGGAATTTACGAGCTTCTAAGGATCACCGACCCAATTCGTGAATTGATTAACGAGCGAGCACCCACTGTTACGATCAAACAAAAGGCGATCGAGCTTGGAATGATTACGCTGCGGCAGGACGGTTTGCGCAGCATCTTCGCAGGCGACACAACAATTGAGGAAGTGCTGAGATACACCTGAAGGATGACGACGCAGTGATGCTCGACATAAACTGCTGACGTAATTAGAATAGGCCCCCATGCCACGCTTCAACTATGTAGCTCTTGACGCTCGGGGACAGGAGGCGTCCGGATTACTCGAAGCCGCTTCAAGCGGCGCAGCAATCAGTCAACTGCGTCAGGCCGGTTATTTCCCGACCAGCGTCATCGAGGAGGCCATAATTAGGGCGGACGGTAAGAAAGCTCGTGAACGGGCAGCAAAGGCTGGGCGCGTGACGAAACCGCGCGCGAAAAAAGGCTTCGTTCTTTTCCAGCGCAGAAAGGTTAAGTCAAAAATCCTGATGATCTTTACTCGCCAGCTGGCGACGCTGATCGATTCCGGTTTGCCGCTGCTGCGAAGCTTAAACGTCCTGGCAAAACAGGAACGCGATAAGGTGCTGAAGACTACAATCGACAAGCTCGCCGACTCCGTGCAGAGCGGCAGCACGTTTTCCGACGCATTGGCGTTGCATCCTAGGATCTTTAACGGCCTGTACGTTAACATGGTCAAGGCGGGCGAGGTTGGCGGTGTGCTTGAGTTGGTCCTTAACCGGCTTTCCGAATTTCAGGAGAAAGCCGCCAAAATTAGGAACAAGGTGCTCTCGGCGATGGTGTATCCGATCATCGTGATGACGATGGCGGTGGGAATCTTGTGTTTCCTCCTCGTGTTCATTGTGCCGCGGTTCGAAGCAATCTTTCATGACCTGCTCGGCGACAAACCCCTGCCGCCGGTGACGCGGTTCGTTCTCGGCGTCAGCGGTTTCATGAAGGACCACGGCCTGGTTTTGCTCGGAGCTGTGGTGGCGATTGTGGTCATTTACAATTTTATCGGCCGCACGCGCGGAGGGCGACTTGCGATCGATATTTTCAAACTGCGCATGCCGCTCTTCGGCAACTTGAATCGCAAAACGGCAATCTCCCGTTTTGCGCGCACACTGGGAACGCTGGTCACGAGCGGTGTTCCGATTTTGCAGGCGTTAAATATAACGCGTGAGACAGCGGGCAATGCCCTCATCGCTCGCGCAATTGCGCGTGTGCACGACAGCGTGAAAGAAGGCGAATCGATCGTGCAACCGCTCGAAGCCAGCAAAGCGTTTCCGCCAATGGTCGTCAGCATGGTCGATGTGGGCGAAGAGACCGGCAAACTTCCCGAAATGCTTTTAAAGATCGCGGACGTTTTCGATGATGAGGTCGACAACGCAGTAGCTGCGCTCACTTCCATGCTGGAACCGATTATGATCGTGTTTCTGGCCGTGATCGTCGGCACCATCGTGCTTGCTCTCTTCACCCCGCTCATCAGCATCATCACCGGATTGCAACAACAAACGTGACCGGCTTCGCTGAAATGACCAAGCACGAAACATAAATGACGAAACAGATTTCCCCCAGAATGTATAGAGGCGTTCTTGGTGCCGAAGGCCTAACGAGTTGCACCGCTGCTAGGCACCGTCAGGCCCGCAGCGCCTTCACGCTCATCGAGCTAATACTCGTCGTTGGCATCATCGTTGTTCTTTCGGGTTTAGTCTTGAGCACGGTTGGCTACGCGCGGAAGAAAAGCGCTAGGGCTCGTGCAGAAACCGAAATCGCCGCGATGTCCGCGGCGCTCGAAAATTACAAGGCGGACAATGGAATCTATCCCCGGGACCCAACTGCAAACGCCGCTACAGATAGGCTGAATGCAAAAAGGGACGGCAATCCAGTGCTGAATCCGGTGCCACCAAATCCGTCGGGAGCGACATATCCATCGGCGAGTCTCGTTCTTTATCGCGCCCTTTCTGGAGATAGAAACCTTGATCGTAGTATTACCACTGTGGATGAAAATTTTAACATCGATGGCACGACATTAACTCCGCCGCTGACCCAGCTGCCCCAGTCTTACTTTACGTTTAAAGCGAATATGCTCAGTCCGGCTGACCAGTCTCAAAATGTGCAGTATGTTCGTGACCCTTTTGGCAACGCATACGGTTACTCAACGGCATTCCAATATGATCCAAATACAGGCTACAACCCGACATTTGATCTTTGGAGTACATCTGGCCTAACGAGCAATCCTCCGAGCACGGGTACCGACACAATTACTCCGCAGTGGATCAAAAACTGGTAAGCGATAATGGCGTCTGACACAGACGCCCTACAATTCGCGAACGATCGAACAGCTAGCCTTCGATCGTGCGCACCACGACTTCGACGCGGCGATTGGGGCTTTGCTCTTCGATCGAGCCGTTTGCGGACGCACGAAATTTCGTGGCGCCGAAGCCGTGTGTCTGGATTTGCGCAGGGTTGATTCCCATCGCTTCGACGAGATAACGTTTTACGCTGTCGGCGCGGCGTTGGCTCAGACCGAGATTGTATTCGAAGGTTCCGAACGAATCCGTGTAGCCTTCCACTGAAAATGTCGCCTTCGGATTGCGCTGAATGAGTGTGCCCAGCTTTTGCAGTTGACCGATGGCGCTCGATTGCAGCACGTCGCTGTCGTACTCGAAAAGCTGATCGTCTGGCAGGCGCAATTTTGTTCCTGTCCCGAGCGGACCTTTTTGCGCCAGCAGCTGGTCCAAATCACTAAAGCCGGGGGAATGTCCTTTATTGGGGCCGGCGCTGTCGCCGGGCAGCTTGCTAGTAAAAGTGTTTGGCCGTTTGATCGCCGTGCTCGTGGCCAGCTCAGTTCCACTCAGAGCGGGCTGCGGACGGCCGGATACTGAGCTGTTGTTCAGCAACGATTGCTCGTGCACCGCGGTTGGATCGCTGGAAAGAGTTTGCGCCGTGGAACGCTCAATCTCGTTCAGGACAGAGTTAACGTCCGGCTGGTCCACTTTCGGTTGGTCAGGCAAAACATCACGCATGTCATCCGGCAATGCCGTGCTGGCCTGAACTTCCTGCAGTAATTTGTCGAATGATTTCTTCTCATCCGGTAATTGAACGTCGGTGTTGTCAGGGTTGGGTTTCGCGGCGGGATTGATTTGATCGGCACTGCTCTTATCCAGGTTCGAATCAAGAACGCGCTTCACCTTGAACGTCGGCGTTTGTTCGTTTTGGGCGAACACCGTGTCAGCAGACGCGAAACGCGTGCGATAAAAATAAGTGCACAGCGCGAAGTGTATCGCCAGCGACACAATTAATCCGAGCCAGAGCCAGTTGCGCTCCTTGCTACCCGTCAGCAGACCCTCGGTCTCGAAGCGATCGAGCTCATCGAAATCGGAAGCCCTCATGCGGCTTGGAACATATCACACTTCAATTCGCGAGCCATGCTCATGTAATTCCTCTCTGTCTCAGTAACCCCAAACTCAGTCCGGTGTTGAGCGCGCTGACAGGATTTAGCGGTTAAAACGGCTAGTGTTTTTCGATTCATATTGCACCCGGCTGAAGCCAGGTGTCACTGAAAGGATGCCTGTGAAATTTGACCGCTGCTCTTAGTCCGCTCGATAAACGCTCTCGCAGCGCGGCGTATTTCCTCCGCCACACGCGCTTCAGGCGACACAAATTTCGGAGTGAACCAAGGAAACAATCCAATCAAATCGTGCGTGACCAGAATTTGTCCGTCGCAATGCTCGCCCGAGCCTATCCCGATGGTCGGGATGCTGATCGCATTAGTGATCTGCTTCGCCACCTCGGCTACGACAATCTCCAGCACCGCGGAAAATGCTCCGGCGTCTTCAACTGCACGTGCGTCGGCCAGCAATGCTTCGACCTCCGATTGCGTGCGGCCCTTGATTCGGTAACCGCCTTGCTCGCGCACACTTTGCGGCAACATGCCGATGTGCGCCATAAACGCTATCCCCGCCTGAGTAATCGCCTCGATCTGTGCAACATGACTCACACCACCTTCGAGCTTCACCGCCTGCGCGCCGGCGTCGACAAATTTTCTGGCGGTCTCGGCGGCTTGCGCCGGCGTGTCGTAAGTGTGAATCGGCATATCCGCGACGAGCAGCGCCTGTTTGACCCCCCGCGCAGACGCGCGGGTGTGATGCAACATCTCGTCCAGTGTTACATCCGTAGTGTCTCGATAACCCAGAACTACCATGCCCACGGAGTCCCCCACGAGGATGATGTCGATGCCACTCTCATCGAGCAAACGCGCGGTGGGATAATCGTACGCTGTAAGGGCGGTGATCTTCTCACCGCGTTCCTTCATCTGGCGAAAATCTTTCATGGCAGGCTTGTCGGAAGATCAGCCGCGCATTCGAGAACGCAAGCTGTGACGAAAAGCGGTGCGAGGACGCCGCGCACTCCCCAAACTAGCGCGAGATAAAATCAGACTCTCCCAAAAATTTCGCACGAAGTGCTTTGGAGTACGATGCGTCCTCGCATCGCTTTTTGAGGTCTGGTGATTACCACTCCTTTGCGAATCGAATCACCTCGCCAGCTTTCTCAAGTTCAGCAAGCAAGTCCCCAATATTTTTGTTCAGACTTGGCAAAATTAGATCGGGGCGGATATCGGCTAGGGGCCAAAGGACAAAGTTCCTTAAATGCAGTCGCGGATGCGGCAGTTGCAATCGCTTCTCGTTGATTCGTTGGTCTCCGCAATAGAGCAGATCGATATCAATCGTGCGCGAAACGTTCTGTGGATGATCCCGTTTGCGGCCTAACGCTTCTTCGATCTGAATCAGTTGCTCAAGCAAACGCCCGGGATCACCGCCATACTCAAATTCAACGACCGCATTCAAAAATTTTCCGGCTCCCGCTTCGCAACCAACGGGTTCAGTCTCATAAACCCCTGAGGAAAGAAATGGCGGCTTTACCTTTGCGAGAGCAAATATTGCTTTTCGCGCCACGTGCAAGTTCTTAAGTCGATCGCCAATATTCGAGCCGAGTGCGACTGCGCTTCTCATTTGCTCTGTAGCGGCGGTCTCTGAACACCGAATGAATTGTAGGGCATCTGTGTCGGTCCCGAAAGCATTGGGGATTCACACAAACGCCCTGCAGGTTCAGAGCCCCAGCACATCCTGCATCGAGTAAAATCCGGGTGGTTTGTGCACGATCCATTTTGCCGCGCGTAATGCGCCTAGCGCAAAAATGCCGCGATTTGCCGCGCGATGCGTTAGCTTCAAGTATTCGCCGGGTCCTCCGAAAATTACGGTATGCTCACCGACAACATCACCTTCGCGAATCGATTGAATCGGTATTTTGCTGTTTCGCACCGCCTTCAAAATCTCAGCCAAGGTTTTGGCTGTCCCGCTCGGAGCATCTTTTTTCATTTTGTGGTGCGTTTCAACGATCTCGGGATTGAAATCCGAGCCGAGCAACTCGGCAGCCTTCTGCGTCAGCCAAAAGAGCGCGTTGACTCCCACACTGAAATTCGATGCAAAAACGATCGGTACCGACTGCGCTGTCTCTTCAATCGTTTTGCGTTGCTGCTGCGAGTGGCCAGTCGTTCCAATGACGAGCGATTTGCCATGCTGCACCGCGGCACGGCAGATTTCATCAATGCTACCGGCCTGACTGAAATCGATTGCTACGTCGCAATTGTTCATCACCGCTTCGATTGAATCGCCTAGATCGCATAGCGCTCCGATTTGAATTTCCGGATCGTTCTGCGCAAGTTCGCGAACAGTTTTTCCCATGCGCCCGGCCGCGCCGATGAGCATTACGCGCACAGGAGATTCCTTCATCGCTGCGCAGTTTATACGCTGTAGTGTCCGCTGTCCTTAGCGGAGTTCACGGCGCTTCCATCTTGCACGTCTTATTCCGCGCTGAGGACAGCGCACGCTACAGGCCGGTACGAGCTATCGCTTTGATTCAAAATCTTCCACCGTCTTGCGCAGGCGTGCCTGGTTTGCTTCACTCATTTTGCACAGCGGCAAACGAACTTCAGGCGACATCGCGCCGCGCCAGCCGAGCGCTGTCTTCACGGGAACCGGGTTAGGCTCGATGAACAAATCTTTGAACAGCGGCAGCAGTTTCCTGTGCAATTTCTCCGCCGATTTGAAATCCCCTGATTCGCAGCTGCGCACGAGTGCGCACACTTCAGATGGAAACAAATTCGAGGCCACGCTTACGACACCGACAGCGCCCACCGCCATAAAGGGAAGCGTGAGCGAATCGTCGCCGCTCAAAATCGTAAACGCATCGGGCAAGCGTCGACGCAACTCACCAACGCGCTCCACGCTACCGCTTGCTTCTTTGATCGAGACGATGTTGCGGCATTCTTTGGCCAGACGAGCGACGGTCTCCGGCACGATGTCCACGCTGCAACGGCCCGGGATGTTGTAGAGCATTACCGGCAGCGACGTGGCGTCGGCGATTGCTTTGAAATGCCGGAAGAGTCCTTCCTGGCTTGGTTTGTTGTAATACGGCGCGACGAGCAGCGCGGCGTCCACTCCGAGTTTCTCCGCCAGCGATGTGTTGGTGATGGCGTGTTGTGTGTCGTTCGAACCTGTTCCCGCAAATACGAGGCAACGTTTGTTTGTCTTGACGACTGCAACACGGATCACCTGTTCCCGCTCTTCGTGGGAGAGCGTTGGTGATTCGCCGGTTGTGCCGATCGCGACGATCCCAGTAATACCTGCGGCGATCTGTGTTTCTATCAGTTGTTCGAATGCAGAAACGTCAATACCGCCATCTCGAAATGGCGTAACCAATGCCGTGAACGTGCCGCGAAACATATTTTCTATTCAATTGTCATGTCGAGCGAAGTCGAGAAATCTCTGGATATTCTGATTAGAATTAGAGATTCCTCGGTTCCGCCCAAAATGACAAAGAAGTAGGTACGAAGTTCAAATCTCGATTGTGCCTTCAAACACAAACTCAGCAGGGCCAGTGAGCGTGACGTTACGAAATTGGTCCCCGGTCTTTCCGAAGCTGACCTGCAATTCGTCTCCACCGCGCGCCAGAACAGTGACTGGCCCTTTGCAACCTTCACTGGCGGCGAAGATGAGCGCACTCGCGACTATTCCCGTACCGCACGCGAGCGTTTCGTCTTCCACGCCGCGTTCATAGGTACGAATGGCGATTTTGTTGGGTCCGCGTTTTTCCATGAAGTTCACGTTTGCGCCGTTCGGTGAAAACATTTTGTGGCAACGAATCGCTGCGCCGACGCGTCGCACATCGGCATCATCGATCTTCGCAACGGGGATCACGACATGCGGGACCCCGCTGTTGATGAAGTGAACCGTCTTATTTTCAGCCGGCATGGATAAATCGACGTTGAGTCGCAGATCAGTGGGCTCGGTCATTCGAAGAGTCACCAAATCGCCTTTGAATTCCGCGGAAATCACGCCGGCCGGTGTTTCAAAAGATATTTTTTCCTTTTGCCCCGCGACTTTATTTGCAAAACGCGCGAAGCAGCGCGCGCCGTTGCCGCACATCTCGGCTTCTCCACCGTCGGCGTTGAAATAGCGCATTCGAAAATCCGCGCGGTTTGTTGGCTTTTCGAGTAACAGGATGCCGTCGGCGCCGATCCCGCGGTGCCGATCACACAAATGCGCGATTTGGTTTCGATTCAAATCGATCTCTCCCGCTCTGTTATCAAACAGGATAAAATCATTTCCAGCGCCATTCATTTTCGTGAAGCGCAGCATGCATTTCGTTTAGCATACGTCCGGCGACAACGCGAACACGGTGATTGTCGTTTTGCGCGTGCCGTTGCGAGATCATGTTTCGGTGATTACTTATGCGCCGGTGAACAAGTTCTACGTATGCGTCGTCACGTTTTTTATTGCTGTCGCGCCGCAATTGTTGCTCGCCGGCGATTGCAACGACCTGGTTCTAGAACAGGTCAGGAAGATGCCGCAAGGCGGTCGTTACTCTGTTTCGCATTTTGCAAAGATTCGCCTGCAATCCTCGGCACATTTTGAGTCGGGGAAATTCTTTATCATTCCTTCGGGGCCGAGTTTCTGTTCGGGCGCGACGTATTTGGTGTTTATCAGAACGATCGAAGCTTTGCGCGAACGTGGTCAGCTTCGTCTGGACTACGGCGCGCTTGAGCGCCTGATCATTCGCGACCAGCACGATGGAGAGGGCGTCTGGGGTCGCTGGAACGCAAATGGCCCTGGAACCGCCCGTCTGTTTCACGAACTGCGGCTCGGTCGAAATTTCGACAATATCGATCAAGCGAAGCCCGGCGATTTCATGAAGATTTTCTGGTCGCATGCGGTTGGCAGAAACGAGCACGGGCACTCAACGATTTTTCTGGGAACGGAGAATCGGCCGGACGGTCAGTACGTTCGTTATTGGTCGAGCAATGTTCCCTCGGGTTACGGCGAGAAAAGTGTGCCGCGAAGCAAAATTGCGTACGCGATCTTCTCGCGTCTGGAAACGCCGGGCAATCTGGCGCGAATCACCAGCGCGCCTCTTGTTGACACGTATTTGGCCTCTCTTCTCCGAAGTCGCTCCAGCATTTCAGAGGCTGGCGCGAAGTGCGGATTGTAGGAATCGGCAAAATCTTTCCGTCGAGAGTGCCGCCGTTTTCGCAAAGCGGCGCAGCAGCGCCAATAATAACTACAGCGAAATCGGGCTTGCTTTTGCTATTGGCGATCCTTAAAAGGAAGGCATGCTTCTGGAAACCTTAAAACGTCATTGGTGGGTTCAAGTTCTACGGGGGGTCGCTGCAATTATTTTCGGTGTAATCGCGTTCACTCATCCTGTGATGGCTGCCGCGACACTTGTGCTGTTCTTTGGAGCCTGGGTCTTGGTTGATGGTATTTTTCGCATCGTAGGCGCGATCGGGCATCGTTCTTCCGACTCAGATTGGGGTTGGCAACTCGTCATTGGAATTCTCGGAATCATGGTCGGCTTGCTTACCTTCCACGCACCAGGAATAACGGCCCTGGCATTGGTCATTTACATCGCCGCTTGGGCGTTGATGATCGGTGCAACGGAAATTGTGCTGGCAATCAAAATGCGGCGGGAGATCAAAGGCGAGTGGTTTCTTATTCTGATGGGCCTGGCTTCGATCATTTTCGCGGGTCTTCTCTTGTGGAATCCAATCGCTGGTGCAGCGGC
>Ga0306926_10006141_pt1 | contig 12890 bp, 10 predicted proteins | sample flu12Cox44000178_FD_203759 | JGI IMG/M metagenome (GOLD analysis project Ga0306926, IMG submission 203759) | Lab enrichment of tropical soil microbial communities from Luquillo Experimental Forest, Puerto Rico - flux8day.12C.oxic.44.000.178 (v2)... | ecosystem: Environmental > Terrestrial >... | reverse complement strand
GAGGCCAGCCCGTTCCCGTTACCCGAGCAGGCGACCGATGATGTGTTTGCGGCGTGACGCGAGGACCGGATGATGAAAGAAATGACGTATAACGAGGCCGCGCTCGAAGCCGTCGCCGAAGAGATGCGGCGCGATGCCAAGATCTTCTACATGTCGACCGACGCGCTGCCGCCGCTGCTCCGGGAGTTTGGCGCCGAGCGCGTCCGGGCGACGCCGATCACCGAGGCCGCCTTTACCGGTATGGCGATCGGCGCCGCCGGCTGCGGCTTCCGTCCGATCGCCGACTGGCGGCAGGTGACGTTCTGCTTTGTCGCGATGGACCAGATCGTCAATCAGGCCGCGAAGATCCACTACATGTTCGGCGGCCAGGTGACTTTCCCGATCCTCTTTCGGGCGGCTGTCGGCGGTGGTGGCCTCGTCGCGGCGCAGCACTCGCAGTCGCCCTATTCGATGTTCATGAATGTCGCCGGGCTGAAGATGTTTCTTGCGTCGACGCCCCACGACATCAAAGGGCTGATAAAGACCGCGATCCGCGACAACAACCCGGTCATATCGTTCGAGTCGAGCCGACTGATTGGGCGAAAGGGGCCAGTGCCGGAGGAGGACTACACGATCCCGCTCGGCAAGGCCGATATCAAACGCGAGGGCAAGGACGTGACCGTCGTCGCCCTCGCCTGGCTCGTCCACGAGGCATTGGCCGCGGCCGAAGAGCTGGCCAACGAGGGGATCTCGGTCGAAATCGTCGATCCGCGCACCTTGGTGCCGCTGGACCAGGAGACAATACGCAACTCGGTGCAGAAGACGGGCCGGCTCGTGATCGCCGACGAAGCGGGGCCGACCGCCGGCTTTTCGGCCGAGGTCGCCGCCGTCGTTACCGAGGACCCGGCGACCTTTGCGCGACTGAAGGCGCCGGTGAAGCGGGTCTGCGCGTTGCAGGTGCCGATCCCCTACAGCCCCATCCTCGAGAGCCATGTCTTCCCCGATCGCAAGCGGATCACCGCCGGGATCCGCGAGGTGCTCCACGCGCGGAGGCCCGAAGAGGCGTGAGGGCGGCGACCGTGCACAAATTGTTCTTCGCCGAGACGGGCCACGACTTTTGCCGGCTCCAAACTCTCGGACAATAAAAAACGACGAAACCGCCCGCCATGAAGCTGGATCCGGATCAACTTCTAGCTCAGGCACCCGATGCCGTTAACTCCTATTTCCCCGGGCATTGGGAACTGATGCGCGAGTTGGAGCATAGTGCGAAGTCTATCATCGCTAACGAGGATCCGGGCGCTTTCGCGAAATTCCTCCGAGATGTGGCGTTTCTGAAGCAACCGCGACGTGATCATCAGCGGCTTTGGTCAGAAATTGAGAGCAGCCGTAGCGAATTAACCGCAGCCCTCGATGCTCTGCGAGACATTGATCGGCTTGATTATAGCGCGATGGACCGCTTGGCGAGAGTCCCCGGCTTCGGCCGAACAGGGCGTCGTACATTTAACTCCGCTGTTGTAAGGCTAGTCCGTCCAGAAGCCTTCGGGATCATTGACTGGCGAAATTTAGCAGTGCTGATGTCGGCTCACGGCTTTGAGGGACTAATCGAGCCTCCACTCCACATTAAAGAGCTTCCCTCCGAAGAAGTGCTTCGCGGGAAGGGGCGACTGATCCTAACACAGCAGACTTACGAGTTATATAACAATACCCTCAGAGAAATCGCGCGCGAGCACGGAAAATCTGTATCAGAGATCGACCTTATCCTGTGGACGTTCTCAATCCTTAAACGTCCGTTTAGCCCATTCCTCCCGCGACGATCTGTCGCTAGCGCCTATCAAATCACACCAGCTGACCGACAGCTCTTATGCACTGGTAAGCGTGAAAACGTCGCTAAGCGCATCATAGAAACCTACATCTCGGGACTTTCGGAGTCTGCTGATTTCACTTCGATCGCAGCGGTTGGCGAGCTCTCTGCTCTATTTGCTCTTATCCGAGACGAGGCGAAAGCCTATGCTCGTACCAAGCCCAGGGTCACGGAAAGAGTAAGAAAGGTTGTCAACGCTTTCGATTCAAGCATCAAATCAGGCAGCTTAGATCAGCTTCTTAGTCTCTGGAGTCGCTGGAAAGATCTTGTCAATCCCGCGTCTCCAACCTGGATTGGTATTGATTTGCCCGGAAGTATGATCCGAGGAGGCTTCATGGTGCTTGAAGACTTTCCAGACGTGAAAAAATTCATCGAACAGCACTTATGAGGGCATGTCGCCAAACGGAACGGAGGCGTGGCGGGGCCTTCACCCTAAAGAACGTCCGCCGAGCAGTAACGGAGGTGTCATGATCGTCGAACAGATCTGGACGGCGAATGCCGGTCGTAATTTCAATTATCTGATCGCCTGCGCCGAAACCGGCGAGGCGCTCGCGGTCGACCCGCTCGACCACGAGAAATGTCTGGCTGCGGCCAAGGCCAAAGGCTGGACCATCACGCAGATCCTCAATACCCACGAGCACCGCGACCACACCGGTGGCAATCAGCAAGTGATCGCCGCGACCAAGGCGCCGGTGCTCGCCCACGTCAATGCCAAGGACCGCATCCCGGAGATGAGTCGCGGACTGCGCGCCGGCGATGTCATCAAGGTCGGCAAGACCGTCGAGCTCGAATGCCTCGACACGCCGGGGCATACGATGAGCCATATCTGCGTTTTGGCGCATACCGACAAGCCCGCCTTGTTCTGCGGCGACACCTTGTTCAATGCCGGCGCCGGCAACTGCCACAATGGTGGCCATCCGAACGAGCTCTACAACACCTTCGTGACGCAGCTCAGCAGACTACCGGACGGGACGCTGGTTTATCCCGGGCACGACTACATCGCCCGCAACCTCGGCTTCACGCTCGACCGGGAGCCGGACAACGCGAAGGCCAAGGAAATGCTGCCGGCTATGGAAAAACAGGATCCGGGAAGGGCGCTGGTCACGAGTTTGGCATTGGAGAAGGAGATCAACACGTTCTTCCGGCTGACCAGCCCGAGAGTGATCCGACGGCTGCGCGACGCCTTCCCCGATTTGCCCGACAACCCCGATCCGAAAACCGTGTTCCTGAGGCTACGCGAACTCAGAAACAAGTGGTGAAGCAGCAACGCACTGCCGACAGGCGCCCCCGGGTCGGCAACCAAATCTAAACCGCGAGCGGCTAGGCTCGCTTCCGGCTCCGCTCCTTGTTCTCCATCGGGTGCGGCCGAAGGCCCGCGTAGGCCGCGGCATCGGGACGAGCCTTCTCCTGATGCCGTCCCGCGGTGTTGCCGCGCGAAAGATGCCCCTTGCCGGCGTCACTGATGACGAAGACGGTGCCGCGGAAATCGGCGGGAACGACACGGCCGATCTCGCGGAGCGTTTCGAGGCTCGCGGGCGAGAGCCCGACAATTGTCAGATTGCGGCGAGGCCGCTCGGGTAGTGGCTTAGCCATTCTTGCTCCGTGAAAGCGCCGATTAATCGGTTAACGATTCTCCCGCCGCACGCGTTCCGCATCCGGCCACCCCGGTGCGACACGGCGAATTGCAGATTGGCACTGCTTGCGGCTTAATGGGCGAAAGGCTCTAGGGCGCGGGAGGACAGCGATGCTGAAGGTGCTGAAGGGAGGAAGGTTGATCGATGGAACCGGCGCCGGGCCGGCGGCGGGCGCCACGATCGTCATCCGCGACGGGCGGATCGACGCGGTCACGACCCGAGCCGCCGATCAATGGCCGGACGACGCCGAAATCATCGATGGCGCCGGCATGACCATCCTGCCGGGCCTGATCGATTGCCATGATCACATGGCGATGCACGGCTACGATCTGGCCCGGCGGTGGGGCATCGACGAGCCCCAGAGTACCCGCACTCTGCGCACCGCCAAGGTCCTGGAACAGACCCTCACGGCCGGATACACGACGATACGCGACGCCGCCGGCCTCGACGCCGGGTTCAAGCGGGCGGTCGAAGAGGGTTTGATCGCGGGGCCCCGTCTCGTCATTTCGCTCAACATCATCTCGCCGATCGGCGGGATCGGGGACCGTGTCAGCCCGTCCGGCTTTTCCTGCTGCGTCCCGCAGGACCCGCTATTGCCGGACGGCGTTGTCAACAGCCTGGCCGATGTGCGCCCGGTCGTTCGCCGCATGGTGCGGGCCGGCGCGGATGTGATCAAATGTGCGACGACCGGCGGCGCCAGCTCGCGTCCCGGTCACGGCCCGACCGACTCGGCATTCAATCTCGACGAAATGCAGGCGTTGACCGACGAGGCGCACGCGCTCGATCGCCGCGTCATGTGCCATGCGCTCGGCGGCCGCGGGCTGCGCATCGCCGTCGAGGCCGGCGCCGACTCGATCGAGCACGGCTGCTATCTGAACGAGGAGCCCGAACTGCTCGACGAGATGGCGCGGCGCGGGATCTTTTTCACGCCGACCTTCGCGGTTTACGACTTCCACCGCAAATCGCCGCTGCCGCATGTCCGCGAACGCGCGCACGATCTGAAGGAGCATCACATCGAGAGCGTGCGCCGCGCTCTCTCCGCCGGGGTCAAGATAGTCGCCGGCACCGATGCCGGCGGGCACGGCCACCCGAGCAATGCACTCGAAATCGAATGCCTCGTCAAGGCGGGGCTGACGCCGTTGCAGGCGTTGCATTCGGCGACCGGGCTGGCCGCTGAATGCATCGGCCGCGAGCGCGAGATCGGGGCGGTCGAAAAGGGCAAGCTCGCCGATTTGATCGTCGTCGACGGCGACCCGCTCAGCGACGTCACCATGCTGCAGCACCCCGAGCGCATTGCCTTGGTGCTCAAGGGCGGCGAAATCGCCGCCAACCGGCTGGCAAAAACCTCACCTGCGCGCCCCTGATCACGAGGCGCCCCCGTTGGCGCTGTTCGCTCGCTGCAGCGGCGATTTCGGCAGCCCGTCGGTGAGTAGGGTGGGTTGAGCGGAAAGCGAGACCCACCGTTACGGTCGGAGGATGATGGGTTTTGCTCGCTCAACCCATCCTACGCTCGCTGCTGCTGCCCGATTTGGCGTCACCACGCGGGCCGAACGCTCAGCCGTAATTTTCGGCTTGGCGAGCCGGGCTCTCACCGCGCCGGCGAGCAGCTTCGCGCCATCGGATGCAAAAGACGAAAAGGGAGAGCCGAATGCCAGCGAGAAATACGGCGAGGTCACCGACCTCGAACTAGGTCCGAGGGGTGGGTTCAGCAAGCGTAGGGCGGAACAGCGCAGCGCATTCCGCCGCCAACGCCGGCGGATCTTCTTGCGGACGCCGTCCTTGCCTTATTGGCGTTCGCCGGTGTGCTGCGGTTCCATCGCAGTTGCCTATCCATTCAGCGGAATATAACCCGGCTAAGCACCGGCGAAACGTCGAATGCGGCCAATCTGTCGGGTGACTGACGAGATCATGTTTGGCTGGATCGAAGTAAATATAATCGAAATGCACGGCGAAGTCGTAATCGTCCCAAATCGTGTGCTCCGAACAGCGGCGCTGCCAAACCCCACGTTCGCCGCTACGGGTCATCATCGCGGGCGCGGTTCCGCACTGGGCCGGGATTTCACAAAGGCGAGTTTGATCGCTCGCCAGCGATTGGGAAAGTCGACGTCGCCTTGGGGCAGCGTCCCCCTCCCTGACCCTCCCCCGCTTGCGGGGGAGGGAAGGGTGGGGGTGGTCGGGAAGGAATACCCAGGCATCGATATGAAAAGGGGCGAGCGCGCGCACCCGGCGAACCGCGGCGCGCAGCCGGTCGACCCCGGTCACCAAGAGATCGGAGCGACGGTCGAGCAGGTTCACTGTGAAGAAAAACGTTCCGCCGGGGACTCGATTGCGGCGATAATTCGACATGCGAGGAGTATGCCCGGTCTCCGAATAAGGCGGAATGCGCTGCGCTATTCCGCCCTACGCTTGCTGGAGGACAGGTGCGCGAGATCGCCCGCAGCTATAATGTCAGCCACAGCACGATTTCAAGGCTCGCGGCGTGACTGTAAAACCCACCCAACCGCTTCGTCGAGCGACGATCTTTATAAACAAGCTGGAGGCAGCACGTCGCCAACTCGACGCAGCCATACGTATGATTTTCGCCAACGAGGATGAGTTGGCGATACACACGGTTGCCGCAGCTGCTTATAGGATTGTGCGAGACTTGCTAGAAAAGCGAGGACGCTTCGACTTGGACGAAACTGTCACTCGGAGCGTATCTCACAGCCCGTTCATTGGCGGCTAAAGAGTTACCACAAGCGGAACTGGACGATTTAACTCGTGAATCGCCAAAGTTGCTTGACGTGATTGCCGCCATCGCGAACGAGATAAAGGTGAAAGGTGATGCCGTTACCCCGTCGATCCGCTTGGATCGTAGTTTGAGGATTGCAGATTGGAACAGACTGTCGGCTACAGCGAATTTCCTGAAGCACGCTGACAAGGATGCAGACACCCATCTCTCGTTGGACAAGATTGATAATGACGAAATCCTCGTGCGCGCCATTACCGCTTACGTAAGCATTTTTCATCAGCCATCGGATATTCTTCACGGAAGATCGGATATTCTTCACCAGACACCGGCAATGAGCGCATTCCACATTTGGTGGATGTCACTACATGAGCCGGATCGCCTCAGACAGGAGTATGGGGACGAGTTCGCCGATGTATTCCAACGGCTAAGTCCATCTCGGCGCCGCCGTGCGTGTTTCAGGCTCATCAGATTATTCAATCGTTGGCGTTCGGAAAGCGATGCTCCGCGGGTGGTCTTGTCGCGCTAACTCTCACCAAGGCATTTCCGGCGAAAATGAAGGAGAACCAAATGCCCTTTGTACCTGGCGACGTGGTTCGCTTAAAATCTGGCGGGTTCGCTATGACGGTCGCCAGGCGACGGATACTGGGATTGAGTGTGATTGGTGTGAAGGCAAGAAGCTGCGCTCTAAAAGCTTCGACCCACACGAGCTCACTACGACAGACCTGGCACCTACGATCAATGTGCATTTTGTGAAATCGGACGGCGACGGCAGACCAGAATCAGAACCGTCTGCGCGATAGGGAAATTGATCGGTCCTAGAATGTTTTCGCGCAATTCCGTTCTGATATTGCTGGTAGTATCCGTCTTTCCTCTTTTCATTGGTGCGTGCAATACACAGCAAAAGAGAATGGAGTCCTCGTTAAATGTTTACATCGGACATTCTGTTGCTGAGTTTGTCGCAGATCATGGCGACCCAGCATCAACGGTAAAATTGTCCGATACGGAGAGCGCATTTCGTTGGGTTATTACCGGACAAGGTGTCGGGGCTGTAATACCGATGGGAGGCTCACTCATAGTGGCTCCCCCTACACAGCGCGTATGCACTGTCAGCCTAAGGGCTAGAACTCAGTCACTCTATCCAGAGTTAAAGGATTGGATTATCGAAAGCTGGAACTGACAGGGAGCGTGTTAAGAGCCAGAAATGCTTTTGCCACGCGCTTCCGGTCATCTGCCAGAAGCCCTGTTACGCGGTAGTCATTTTCCAAGAGCGATCTTCTGCGATTTTTGGCGATCGCCCCTATCACCGGCAAACGCTGACTATGCTAAAACTCAAGTCCGGGCCTTCGACAGCGCGTTCTGGTCCATTGGCGTTGCCTATCGGACCCTCTGTTGCCGCCCACCCCCGTTTCCAAACCGCGCCTGCGCCCCACATCATCCGCCATCGTCTCAGATTGCAGCATGGAGCTCGACGATCACCATTCTCGTCACAGGCAGCACCGGCACCATCGGATCTCAGGTCGTGCAGGGGCTCGCCGGGCAAAGCGCACGAGTCCGCGCGCTCGTTCGCGGCGACGCATCCAAAATCAAAGTCCCAGCGGGCGTTGAGCCCGTTCAGGGCGACCTGACGGACGTGGCCTCGATGCGCACGGCGCTGAAGGGCGTTGACACCCTGTTCCTGCTCAATGCTGTGGCGGCCGATGAGACGACGCAGGCGCTCGGGACACTCGGGCTCGCGCGCGAGGCGGGCATTCAGCGGATCGTGTACTTTTCGACGTTCAACAGCGCCCTCTTTGATGACGTGCCGCATTTTGCAAGCAAGTACCTCGTCGAACGGGTCATCGACGCCCAGGCCGTTCCCGCCACGGTACTGCGGCCAGGTGCCTTCATGCAGAACGATCTGATGTTACGGGATGCGCTAGAGGCCGGCATCTACCCGCAGCCCATCGGCGGCGTGGGGGTCGCAATGGTCGATATCCGAGACATCGCTGATGCCGTCGTGGCCGAGTTGCTGCGCCGGGAGCGGGCGCCCCATCCACTGCCCCGCACTACAATCGAGCTCGTCGGTCCCGATACGCTGACCGGGGCAGACATCGCGGCGATCTGGGCCTCCGTGCTAGGCAAGGACGTTCGCTACGGTGGCGATGACCTCGCGACCTTCGAGAGCCAGGCGGCAGGGATGATGCCAGGCTGGATGGCCCACGATATTCGCTTGATGCTGCGGGCTTTTCATCGCTTTGGCATGATACCCGGAAAGGACAGCCGCGCGACATTCGAGGCCCTGATCGGTCATCCCTTGCGGAGCTACCGCGCTTTCGCGCAGGAGGTGGCCGCGAATTGGTGAGCGAGAATAGGCGGCTTACATATTATTGCGATATAATGATCCAACAATTGCCACATTCGTACCGCATATTTCGAGCCGGTCACGGGTCTCGAAGGGGCTCGCGGTTGGACTAAGGAGATGTCGATGAATGAAACTTATGCCGCCCACTGTCGGGGCAGCCGTGTGGGTAATCATTAGAAAAGAAGTTAACGCCTGTAGATTCCCTGCAAAAACAGGAGACCGGGCCCTCCTGAATGGTGATGCTACAACCAATAGGAGAAAACTCGCTGCTGATTTGCTGCAGATTGCGCTGCGGTTAATAATCGCAACAAGATTGGGTTGTGGCCCGCAGTCGGGAAGGGGCGGCGGGTGTGACCCGAGGGAAGTGCTACCGGCGTCCCCGTTACGGCTGGCGGTGTTCGCGCTGAGGCTTTAGCTTCACGGGCAAACACACGATTGCGGGCGGACCAAGATGGAATTTGGCGTGTCGATCTTCTTCACCGAGTACCGCTCTCTCCGACCGAGCTGGCGCCGGCGTTGGAAGAGCGCGACTTCGACTCGCTGTGGGTCGCCGAGCACTCGCAAATCCCGGTTACTCGCCGCTTCTTGCCGCCGGGAACCGGCGGGGAGCTGGGGCGGCAATATTACGACGTGATGGACCCGTTCGTGACGCTGAGCGTGGCGGCTCCGTCTTGATCGCGACAAAACGCATCGCCGGATGGCTCACTGCCTCGCAGATCGCCGATGCATCCATAGGTTCCGGGGTTCGCAGGCAGCGCCTGCGCCCGGAATGACAGTTTGTTGGCGAGCCTGCGATAGTCTAGGTCGTGGCACAGTGGAGGCAACGATATGAGCGTCGAGCAGCGGCTGAAGGAGTTGGGAATTACGCTGCCGCCGGCGGGCGGTCCGCTCGGCAACTATGTACCTGCCAAACGGGTCGGCAATCTGCTCTATCTCTCGGGCAATGGGCCGCGGCGCACCGACGGCAGCATGCCCAAGGGCAAGCTCGGGGCCGGCATGTCGGTTGACGAAGGCTATCGGCATGCGCGCCAGGTGGGTGTGGTGCTGATCGCGGCGATGAAAGATGCGCTGGGGGGCGACCTCGACCGGGTCGAGGGGATCGTCAAGGTGCTCGGGATGGTCAACGCCGCACCCGATTTTGAGGATCACCCGAGGGTCATCAATGGCTGCTCGGACCTCTTCGTCGAGGTGTTCGGCGAGGCCGGACGGCACGCGCGCTCGGCGGTCGGCATGAGCTCGCTGCCCGCGGGCATACCGGTCGAGATCGAGGTCATCGTCGCGGTCAAATAGCTGCGACTGATAAAGCGCTTGGCTGCAAAATCTGGTTCGTCAGCCGTGCTCGGCGAGAGCCGCCCAATCAGCCGGCTTATGCTGTTCTTCGGCCTCGTCTATGTCATCGAAGGGATTGGGCAGACCAGCGGGCTGATCGCCCAGCCGCTGAGCTTTTTCCTGAAGCAGACTTACGGGTGGACCGCGCTCCAGGTCACCGCCTATCTGACGGTGCTCAACCTGCCGTGGATTAACAAACCGGTCTACGGCATCGTCTCGGACTTCCTGCCGATTTTCGGCTATCGCCGTAAGAGCTACCTGGTTCTTGCCAATCTCGCAGCGGTTGGCGCGTATTGTTGGGTCGCGCAGACCATCTCGCCGAGCGAGATCATCTTCGCGCTGCTGCTGAGCGCCTACGGAATGGCGATCTCGAGCACGATCTGCGGCGCAATTCTCGTGGAGAATGGTCACAAATTCGGCGCCAGCGACGCCTTCGTCAATCAGCAGTGGCTGTGGTTCAACATCGCCGCGATGGCGAGCGCGTTCATCGGCGGCCAGCTCGTACAGCGCTTCACGCCGGAAGGAGCGCTGCACAGTGCCGCCGCGATCATCGCCATCGCCCCTCTCGCCGTCGTCTGCGCGGGCTGGTTTCTCGTTCACGAGCAGCCCTGCCCCGTCAATCTCCCCGAAATGAGACGAACATTGGCGAGCCTGTGGACCGCCCTCAAACTGAGGGAGCTCTGGCTGATCGGGCTGTTTCTTTTTGTTTACTATTTCAACCCGGGGCTCGGCACGCCGCTCTATTACCACATGACGGATGAGCTCAAATTCTCGCAACAGTATATCGGGATTCTCGGCTCGATCAGCTCGGCGGGCTGGATCTTCGGCGCCCTCCTCTACCGCAGATATTTGAAGGGCATCACGGCGAAGGCGTTGTTGAATTTTAGCATTGTGTTCGGTGTCGCATCGACGGCGGTATTCCTGCTTCTGTGGAACGAAGCTCTGGCGGCGGTGATCAATTTCTTCAGCGGCTTCGCCAGCGTCATCGCGTTTATCGCGACCTTCAGCCTGGCCGCGGATTATTGCCCGCAGCGGTCGGAGGGTTTTGCGTTTGCAATGCTGACGTCACTCACCAACTTCACCAGCGCGCTGTCCGATAACATGGGATCCTTCTTGTACGAGCACTTGTTCCACCATCAGCTCAACCCGTTAGTCGTCGCGTCGACGGCGTTTACCGCAGTGGCGTTCGCTTTCGTCCCGTTTTTGCGGCTGGGCGACAAGCCGCCTGGCAAAGCGGCGCGCGTCCTGGCTACGGGCGAGAACTGACAGCTTTGACTTCGGCTCAATGCTGAGCCGGCGCCCGGGCGAGGAGGTCCGTCACCTCAGCGTCCGTCAGTTGATGGAAATCGCGATAATAGAAGCCGATCGCCCCGAGACCGATCGGTGTCTCCAGGCAGACGGTCTCGTCAGCTGCCGTGCCCAACGCCGCGAGCGTGTCCGGCGGCGCCACCGGTACGGCAAGGACCAGATGGGCTGGCTCCTGGCGCCGGATGGCCTGCAACGCCACCCGCATCGTCGCGCCGGTGGCGATGCCGTCGTCAACGGCGATTGCGGTGCGCCCGCTGATTTCGGGTCGCGGGCGGCCTGCACAATAGATCTCACGGCGCCGCTCGATCTCGGCGAGCTGTCGCGCCGTTTCTTCCTGCAGATAGTTCTCCGGGACATTCAGAGTGGCCGCCAGATGCCGGTCGATAAAGGTCTCGGGCGCGGCGCCGTCGGTTACTGCGCCGACCGCGAGTTCGGGTTGCCAAGGCACCCCGATCTTGCGCACGAGCACGATATCGAGCGGCGCGTCGAGCGCCTGGGCAATCTCGAAACCGATTGCAACGCCGCCGCGCGGCAATGCGAGGATCACCGGCTGTCGTTCTCTCAAATGTGTCAGCTTGCCGGCAAGGCGACAGCCGGCATCGCTGCGGTCTGCAAATTTCATGTTTGGCCTCCGTGAGTCCGTCGAACCAACCGCGCGCGACCGCCCTCGCTCGGCAACCAGAACTGGTACCGCCGTCAGCTCCTTGATAATTATCGTCATCGTCACGCGGATAGAGCGCGGTTTTCACGAAAATCTCACAGGATCATCTTGGCTCGGCAACCGCGGGGGTCTTGATGATCTGAATCAATTTGGGGTCGCGGATCGGGCGTTCGACCCTCTGCGGCACGGGCGGACGCGCCTCATCCGCTTTATAGCAACGGAAGCGGGAGCTGTACGCATCCGCACGGATGATCAACGCGACCTGAGAGCGGTTGCGGGAGGATATTCACCGGGACCGATCGGGACCGTCGACCGGCGCTCGATGAGCTGGTTCACGATGTCGGCGAGCAGCTGGAACTTTACTTGGGAAACACTGAAATCCCTGAAATAATTGACGAGATCGTCCCATGGGTCGTTCAGGCGTCCGACCGCCGAGATGAAGGCGACGACGCCACCGACCTCGAGCTGGTCGGTGTGCACCAGCCAGCCGCCGATCAGCAGCGCCGCCACGACCTGCAGATGGCCGCACAGATTCATCAGGAAATTCATCGAGAATTTGAGTTTGTAAATGCCCATGTTGAGCCGCAGCACGCGGTCGACCCTCCTGCTGTCCGACCGGTCGTGCTCGGCGGTGGTGTCGGCCGTATCGGCGGTGCTGATGCCGAGCTGGCGCAGTACCCAGACGCGGGCTCCTGCGCGGCGGTTTATCGCGTGCTGCATCAGCGGCACGAAGAACAGCTGCGGGACAAAAAGCGCGAATGCCGACGCCGCCATCCACCGGTCGAGGTGTAGGATGTAAGCAAGCACAGAGAGCAATATCCCGGCCTGGAGCAGTGGTTCGGAGAGGCTGCCGCCGACAAAGCCGCCGATCGGCTCGACCTCGGCGACGATCATCGCCGCGCCGACACCACACGCCTCCGCTCCCGGCGCGAGGCTTCGTGCGGCCCGCGAGTAGGCAAGAACGCGCCGGCGCAGATCGCGTATCGAATTTTCCGCGACCCAGCCCCGGTAAACATTGAGGCCGAGTTTGATCGCGCCTTGGATCA
>Ga0306926_10006140_pt1 | contig 12891 bp, 16 predicted proteins | sample flu12Cox44000178_FD_203759 | JGI IMG/M metagenome (GOLD analysis project Ga0306926, IMG submission 203759) | Lab enrichment of tropical soil microbial communities from Luquillo Experimental Forest, Puerto Rico - flux8day.12C.oxic.44.000.178 (v2)... | ecosystem: Environmental > Terrestrial >... | reverse complement strand
CAGGCTCAGGAGGTCACTCCCACGCTCGTCGTGGGAGTGACCTCGCTGTCTGAACTATTTCAGAATCAATTGCCGGACCATCTGGCTGCCGAGTTGCTTGCGCATCTTCTCGCGATCGATGGAGGCCGAAGCCGCTTTCGGCAGAGACCCGAAAACCTGCTTTAGCGCCGGATCCGTGCGCGCCTGCAGTTCATCGAATGCGGCCATGTTCTTGTACGTTACAGTCAGGATCACGTCCGCATCGTTCGGATCTCGGGGAGTAGCCTGAAAAATGGCGTAGTCGGTGACAATGCCTTGCCGTTTATATTCGTCCAGGAGGCGCTTATACGTGGCATCGAGATAACGCAGGTATTCTTCGAACATACCCGGCTCGGTGCGCACGAAGGTCACGATAACGACCGGCCCCTGCGTGTAAGCATGGTCTTCCTGGGCACGGGTCACTGATGTTGAGATGGTCAGAATTGCTGCGAGAAGCAGCAGAATGGGCTTCTTCATATTTGCTGTCCCCTATGAAAGCCGATGTGACGGCAGAAGGATCCTCGTTCGCGCGGCAGACTATACGCGCGGCGCGTTGATGCTGCCCCGTAAAGCAGACCTGACACCGGCCCTGCAGCTCGCAGCTACCGATCCCGCCATGGGATGCACAGCGGCCGGGGCGAAAGCCAGAACAGCCAAGCTCGAGAGTCAGTGTGCTGCGCTTCGGAAGCCCACTCGTCGCAAGTGCCGCGCTTGAATGACGACTTCAGTCACGAGCAAGGGGATCGACCAGCAAAACCATGCTGCCAGCTTCAGCTCTTCCGCAGTCTGCACGCCCTTCGGGCCGTGAACTCCGAAAGCGTGCAGGACATCGACGAAAAGGCGGAAGAACACGAAGGCCGACGCCACAACATAACTACGGATCATCCATTCCTGATGCTGTTGAATGCAGCCCCGCCGTACGGCCAGGTACCCCACTCCTGTGGTCAGGGCCCACGCGCAAGCTAACCCCAGAAGGCCACCTGCGAAGACCCAATCACCAGGCAGCTCCTTCGCGATCAGATACGAGGCGCCTGAGAGGCTGAGGATCGCTGCCCCGAGACAGATTCGGCCGAGCAGTCGATGCAGTCGCAGGCGTCGCCGGGTCAGGCCGAGCCAGAGCTGCACCGGTCCGATCAGCAGCGCCGAGAGGCCGCCTGCCAGATGCGCCCACAGCGCATGACGCCACGGCCACAGGTAGTCGTAGTAGGCTGGATCGATGGAGGCGTAAGGAGTAACGAATCGCCACAGGTACCAGATGGCGACAAGGGCGATACCAATCAGCAGTGTTGCGAGCAGAACTCGCCCCCGCGGCGCTGCGACGCCCGGTCCCGGGATGGCGCTCGCGTTCAACGTTGAACCCAGCCACTGCGTGCTTCGAGTTTGAGCACACTTCACCGCATGTCAATGCGTGTCATGATCCTCAGGCCTCAGCGATTGCGGCGATCGACACCTTCAGGCCAGGTATTTTTACCGGCAACTTGGCCCCCTGCCTCGCCGGCGGATTGGAGGGAAACCACTTCAGCCACTCCTCATTCATGCCCGGAAAATCCTGCTCGTCCGCTAACACGACGGTGGCACTTGCCACCTTATCAAGCGAGCTGCCGCCGGCTTCCAGAATCGCCGCAATATTTTTCAAGCATTGACGCGTCTGCTCTTGAATGGACGCCCCAACCAATTCCCCGGTGTGTGGATCTTGCGGAGCCGTACCTGACACAAAGATCAGTCCGCCCGCACGGACTGCCTGGCTGTACGTCGCGGGTGGCTTAGCGGCTTTTGATGTAAAGACGATCTGTCGGGACATGGACGCTCCCTCCTGCAACGAAGCGGGGTGCCTTACAAGTATCCGCCGAAAGTAAACCGCTGCGGTAGCGGTATTCCACGCTCGAAAAGCCCAATGCCCGAGGTGCTAAAGACCCCACCGATGCACGCGGGCTCGGTACGTCTCCCACTCTGCTCCGAATCGGCGAGCCGCCCACGGTTCCTCAAACAGGAGAACGCGGAAATGGAAACCGATCGCGACCAGCACTGAATAGATGACGAGCGTGCGCGAATTCCAGAGCGTGCACCATCCCGTCAGAATTGTGATGACGCCAATGTACATCGGGTTGCGGGAGAACCGGTACGGTCCGGTCGTCACCAGGTGTTGGGGTGGATCCCACGGTGCCAACGTCCCGCGGCCAACAACATAAAATTCGCGCACGCACCATAACAGCAAAAGAGTACCGAGACCGACCAGCAGCACACCCAGTGCGACAAACCGCCAGGGGCGATGCGCCGAGGTGGCGATCCAAACAGGCAGGGCAAAAGCAACGACGGCCGGCAGGGCGAGAAACGCAGCCACGGCACGTAGCAGCAGCATATGACTTGTACGCGTCAGGTTGAAGCGGCGTCCGAAGGGTATCCGACGAGCGAGCGAGCCACTATCGCCTCCGACAATGTCAGGCACCCAGTTGTCAGTCCGGAGGCGCGATCTTAGAGAGGGTCTCGGAGATCACGCGCCATTGTCCCTGCTTCTTGACCGCCACCCAGGTGAACTTTTTGGTGCGATCTGTCGTGGTGCTGATGACGAGAGCCGCATCACCATGAATGTTCATGGCTTCGTTCAGGACCACAAAGGGTTTGATTTCAATGCTCAGGATTCGATCTATGAACTGCGATCGAGTAACGGTCTTGCCCGACGACAGTGTGACCAAGCATCGTTCGTCGAGGATTCGCTCGAGTGCCCCCCTGTCGTGGTGCACCTCCGCGTCAATCCAGGCGTCGTTCAGCGCGCTGAGCTCTGATTCCTGGCTCGGGTTGGCTGCCTGGGCTACGCCGATGGAAAAGCCCGTCATGATCAAGGCCGTGGTCCAGCAGGATGCCCGTGGGGTCGAGGGTCTTTTCATGTGGTCCTCCTGTTTGGCGTCGGTGTTGCACAGAGCTCCACGCCACGCGCCGTGACAGACGTACCGGCAATATCGAGCTCGGCCACCGCCACCGGCAACCGGAAGCGCCGCGGGCCGGCACTCCCCGGATTGATGTAGACAACGCCGTCCCGTTCCTTGATTTGCGGCTGATGCGAGTGGCCGGATACGACTACGCTGATCCCCGAGGCTCGCGGGTCGAGGTCCAGCTGCGCGAGGTCGTGAATCACGTACACGAAAGCCTGCTCGAACCGCGCCAGTTGTGTCTGCGGCAATGTGTCGGCCCACGCGCCCTTGTCGTTGTTACCTCTAACCGCGGTCACCGGCGCAATGGACGATAGCTCCTCTAAGATGTTCCGGCCACCGATGTCGCCTCCATGGATGATGCGATCGCAGCCACGCAAGAACGCGACAGCCTCCGCTCTCAGCAGACCATGTGTGTCCGAGATGAGCCCAACGCGCAGCATGCGGCGGTGGGGTCAACTGCGACGTCGAAGGATGCCCGAGACCCGCCGCACGGGCGCCACCGGGCGCGTGGACTTCAACATCGTGTCACACCGTGCTCTCGACGATCACGGCGGTTCCGTAGCAAAGAACTTCAGTAACACCAGCCATGACTTCCGTGGCGTCGTACCGTATGCCGATTACGGCATTCGCACCCAGCTGCTGCGCGTGCTTGAGCATGAGCTCGAACGCGTCGGAGCGCGTCCGCTCGCAGAGGTTCGTGTAGAGGGAAATATTGCCGCCAAACAGCGTTTGCAGGCCCGCGCCAATGTTTCCAACGATGCTGCGTGAACGAACAATAATTCCGCGCACTACACCCAGGGTCTGGGTAATCCGGTATCCGTCCAGGCTGAATGCCGTAGTTGTGAATGCGTGATTCATGCGAGTGTCCCCGGAAGATAACGATGACGGCCGCCGCGTGGCCAACTGTGAAACCGGGCGGCTGCCCAGCGCGGCTCATGAGCGCCGGCGAGCGCGGAATCTCCCTCGGAGGGGCAGTGCAAGCCGGGCTCGGTCACAAGTGATAGGTGATCGCGCCGTTCGCCTCGCTCAGCCTCCCCGCGCCGATCAGCTCATCGACCAGGCGCTGCAGCTCGCTCTCGGAGACTCTCTGCGAGAAGTGCGAGTGCAGCACGGCGATGAGGCCTTTGCGCTTGCGCGGGCGGCGCACCTTCTGCGTGCCGGCGAGGAGCTGTAGCGCCTCGTCGCGGAGCGATCTGCCCTCGCGCTGTGGAGTCTCGCGGCGCGCGCCCGTGCGCCCGCCGGGACGCCCGCTCGGACCCCCGCTGCGAGGCGCCGCAGCGGGCACACCGCGTGAGGCGAGCGCCTCCGCCATGGAGTTGGCGCGGCGCACGTCGAGGCCGCGCCGGGTAAGGTGCCGCACCAGGGGATCGAAACCCTTGTCCTTGGACAGGATGACGCAGGCGGTGTGGGGTGCGCGCGCGAGGAACTCCCCGAGATAGAAGGCGATGTGAAAGTCGAGCGCGTTCTTGCCCTGGCCCTCGATGTCGATGGGCACGAAGCGCTCGCCGAGCTTCAACGCCGCCTTGAGGAACTCGGTCGGCACGGTGCGCTGCGAGGCGCCGAAGAAGAACGGCACACGCACTCCGTCGGGGATCGCGGCGAGATCGATCTTGCCGATGTTCTCGTAGTCGACGAGCAGTACGCTCTCAGCCATGGTCAACTCTTGCGCTCACCACCGGCGCCGGCAAAGCCATTTTGCCGCCATGCCTCGCATAGGACCAGTGCCGCCGCATTGGCGAGATTGGAAGCTCAGGGTAGCACTGCGATGGCCAGGGCAGCCCCAACCGAGCTACTTCCTCGCCACCCCTTCCCAAGCGCTGAGCGCTCTTTTCGTCGCATTTCCGTCGCGTCAAGGCGCGGGCGGAGGGGTGGCGAACCGGCTCGCGGGCCGAGGCCTATAATTCAACTTCCAAGGCTCGACATAAAGGGGGGCGGGGCGATGGCTAATGACGCGCCGACGAAATTTTCGCGAGCCGATCTAACGGGAGAGGACGAACCGAAATGTCGGGTCATCACGCCGCCAGTGCAACGCGGTTGGTCTGAGCCCGTGCTGTTTGAGTGGCAGTTGACCGCGGAGTCGTGGACTGATCAGCATCCACACAGCGAGTACAACTTCGTGATTGAAGGGCGGCTGTTTGTTGAATCCGGTGGCGTAACAGTCGAGGCGCAGGCAGGCGACGTCGTGCGAGTTCCGGCCGGGGCAGTGGGCCGATACTGGGCACCAAGGTATGCGCGCCTGCTTGCTATCTACGGGCCGAGTAATGGCGAGCCCAGCAAAAGTCTTGGCTACGAAAAGTTGGACGACCGCGCAGCCGGTGTTTCGGTTGTGCCTCCTGCTTCCTAAAGGGACGCGTTGAGGGCGCTATGGACACTCAGCGGAGAGGAAAGCTGTTGTTTATTTGCGGGAAGATGGCAGCCGGTAAGTCGGCGCTGTCGAAGCAGCTCGCGGCAAGGGAGGATGCCGTGCACCTGGCACAGGACGATCTTTTGGGGGGGCTGTATCCCGGCGAATACATCGACCTCGCGGCCTACGTGAAGTACTCGAGTCGACTTCAGAGCGTCCTCACGCCGCACATCGTTGCATTGCTGACGAAGGGGGGGTCGGTGATCCTCGACTTTCCGGCCAACACGAAGAAGCAGCGAGCATGGTTTCGGCAGTTGATTGAAACGTCGGGGTCCGACCATGAGCTTCACTTCATCGTGGCATCTGATGAACTCTGTAAGCGTCAACTGAAGCAAAGGAGCCAGGAGCTTGGACTCCCGCCGGGCACGAAATGGACAACGGAGGCTGACTTCGACGAAATCACTGCGTACTTCGACCCACCTGCAGCCGATGAGCACTTCAATGTCATCCGGCATGAGCGCCACGAATGAAAGAGACCGGCCAGAACCGGCCATTCGGCTGGACCAGGTAGACATCCGCAAAGCGGACCTTTGAGCCCTGCTTACGGAAGGCTGGGAGGTTGGGAGTAACGATCGCCACCAAACTCACTAGTCGGCGATCGGCAGCAGCGTGCCTCCAGCCGGGCGGCTGTTTATACGCTCGCCAACTGACGAAAGAGTCGTGCCTGTCGTCGCGAGATCTGCACCTCTGGACCGCCACGCAGCTGCACGTGCAGTCGGCCGTTCACTCCGAGGTCTACGCTTTCGATGTATTCCAAATTGATGATCTGCTGGCGGTTGGCACGAAAGAACTGCTTGGGATCAAGACGCGGCTCGAGGCTCGAGAGGGGGCGTCCCAGCAGCGGGTGAATCTTGTCCCAAGAGAGCCTCACGTAATTGCCCTCCGCGGTGAAGAGCTTGACCTCGCGCAGTGGCACGAACCAGCACCGATCGCCGTCGCGCAGAAACAGCCGTTCGAGGCTAATGCCGCTGGCAGCCGACGCTGCAGGGGCACTCGCCGCTGCGCCTTGGGCGCGGGCGACGGCTGCGGCGAGCCGCTCGGGCTCGATGGGCTTGAGTAGGTAGTCCAGTGCGTTCACCTCGAACGCGCGTACCGCGTGCTTGTCGTACGCTGTCGTGAAAACAACGCGCGGCAAGTGTTCTAGGCGCTCGAGTAGATCGAAGCCCGTGCCACCCGGCATCTGAATATCGAGGAACAGTAGTTCCGGCAGCAGCCTCTCAACCAGTGGAGCCGCCTCGTCGACGTTGGCCGCCTCGCCCACTATATCAATCCAAGCGAACTCGGCGAGCAGGCGCCTCAATTCGCGCCGCGCCAGAGGCTCGTCATCGACGATCATTGCTCTCATGCCATCTCGGGAATCCGGATCCGGGCGACGGCGACCTCGACGCGCGACAGGTCGAGATGCAAGCTTGCCTTCGCGCCAAACAAAAGGCGCAGGCGCTCGGCGGCATTATCCAACCCGACACCCTTGGCATCGTTCCGGAACACGCTAGCGGTTTTCTCCGGGCGCGTGTTCGAGACATCGATGTGCAGTGTGCCGCCCCGCAGCGCGGCAACGATGCGCAGGTCTCCCCCTGCCGGCAGCTCCGCGATCCCGTGCTTGATCGCGTTCTCGACCACTGTCTGCAGTAGCATGACCGGGACACGCGCCCCCATCGCCTCGGGAGCAAGGTCGCGCTCGACGCGCAGGCGCTCCCCAAAGCGCAGAGACTCGAGCGCCAGATAGTCCTCCACGATCTCAAGCTCCCGCGCGAGCGTCACGAGCTCTTCGCGCCCGGCAGTGAGCGTGTACCGCAGGGTGCGCGCGAGCTGCGTGACAGCATTCTGGGCGCCCGCTGGATCGTCCGCGATCAGCGCCCGGACGCTGTTAAGCGAGTTAAAGAGGAAATGGGGGTTGAGTTGGGATTTGAGCAGGCGGAGCTCCGCGAGTTGTAGTGCCCGCGTTAGTTCGGACTGTCGTAATTCGGCGTTCCGACGCCGCCGGATCGATAAGGCGACAAAGTAGATTACGAGCCAGAGGGCGAACAGAGTCGTCCAGTTTGCCCATTGATGCACAACACGGATGAACGGACCGAAGTGGAACTGGATCTTCGGGGCCACCTGTTGAATTAGCGACTCGGAGCTCTGCAGCGAGGATATCAGGGTAAACGGAGAGACCAATCCGAGGGGCAGAGCGAGGAGCAGACTCGCGACCACAATTCGCGGCACCAGGCTTCGAAGATTGTATGAGCTCCAATCGTGAGCGCGGATATATGCGTGCAAGCGATGGGTGAATATCAAGCCGATCCCGTTGAGCACCAGGACCTCAATTGCTATTCGAGCCCAGGGAAGACGCAAGATTAAAGCGCCGGCGCAAAGCTGTAGAGTTGAATAGAGACCCCACCCGCAGAGCTGGCAAAGCCAGTAACTTCGCGATGCGTGCAGGCGTGTTACGGCATGTGGTGAGGCGTCCATGGGCACCGCAATGTATCGCCCGTGGGTTTGCCGGGCAAAACTCCGTGGCCAGCGGTCCATAAGCCCCGGTGAACGGTCGCAGCGCTCTCCCTTAGGAGATCAGTGGTCCTACGGCGCTCAGCGTCGGGTTCATCACGTGAGTTGCCATTGCGACCCTTCGGGCGGGCTTCCCGACCATTCAACACAAAACCGCAGGCACGAGTTTTGGGCGCCGCATGATCTCGACGCGGAGTGCGGGCGAAACACGAGGAAACCACCATGAATCCTTCGATTACTTCCACCGGCCTTAGCGGCCTTGCAGCGACCGCCATGTTCGGCGTTCTTGCACTGAGCCTCAGCGTCGTTTCCGCTGCTGACCCCAGCGACACCAGCCGTACCGTGAAGCTTGCAGATCTCAATCTAGCTAACCCGTCCGACGCGCATGTGCTCTACAGGCGCATTCGAGCAGCGGCCCAAGTCGTATGCTCTTCGTACTTTTTCCTAACGGACACGGCTAAAGCTGGTTGCGTGCGCGATGCGACCGCAGATGCAGTGGCTAAGATCAACCAGCCCGCGTTGTCCGCGGTGTACAACGCGAACAACAAGATATCGGCGCCGGATGCTCTTGTGTCACAGAGTCGCTAGAGGATGCGGATTCCTGGTCGGCGCTCGAGGGATAGCGCGCGTCCCCTGCTCATAGGTGGCAGGAGTCGGCCAGCAGCGGTCACCCGCTTAGTCGGCATTAATTTCCGCTAAGCAGATATATGGACTCCCCCTGCGTTGCTAGCGCGTCTTCGCTTTTCGGATTCAGGATCGGACTGCGGACGATATATCCGGCCTCTGCGTGCCTCCGTCGAGGCGGGCCCTGATGACAATTCGCTCGCAGGAGCCTCGCGACATTCCCGGTGTCTGAGCCACCGGACCGCTTATCAGGTTCATCCTGCGTCGGTCTGACCTGTTTCCATCAACTCGTACGCTCTGGCAATTCTGGTGGGGTCGTGCCTCCTCGATGTCGACTATACGGTCAGCGGATACCTGGCCTACGTCAGGCCACGGCGGTCTGCGGACCTGCGGGTCGATACTCTGTCCCATGGGCGAGGATCGCCCACGCAATACGTGCATGCTTGGCGGCGAGCGCCACTGCAACGACATTTACGTGCCGGCGTTGCTTAAGCCGTCGCGCCCATTCACTCTTGGCGTCCGTCTTCTTGTCGACGACGCGCAGATATGAACGGGCGCCGTGCACCAGGAGCGTTCGCAGGTAGCTATCGCCTTGGCGAGTGATCGGGCCGAGGTGCTCCTTGCCGCCACTTGAGTGCTGTCGAGGGGTGATTCCCAGCCAGGCGGCAAAGCCTCGTCCGTTCCTGAAGACATGCGGGTCACCCACGGTAGCCACCAATGCCGTCGCGGTCTGCGCTGCGATCGATTCCACACGCATCAGTCGCCGTGCAGGCTCACTGGCCTCGGCGAGCGCACGGATCTGACGGTCATACGCGCTGATGCGCAGGTCCGCCTCGCGCAGCTCCTGCAGCAACCCGGAGAGCACTTCGCGCCCGAGCCCCGGCAAACCGTTCTCTGCATCCTCGAGGATACCGGGCAATTCGCGCCGCAGCCGCCCCACACCCCTGGGCACCACCAGCCCGAACTCCCCCAAGAGCCCACGAATCTGGTTCACCTGAGCCGTGCGATTAGCCACCGTGAGCGATCGGGCCCGGTGCACCATCAGCACCGACTGCTGCTCCTCGCTCTTGATCGCCACAAAGCGCATGTTCGGCCGCCCGACCGCTTCGCAAATCGCCTCAGCGTCGTTGGCATCGTTCTTTGCCCGCTTGCGGTAGGCCATCACGTACTGCGATGCCATGAGCTTCACCACATGGCCGAGCTTGGTCAGCTCACGCGCCCAGTAATGCGCACTCCCGCATGCCTCGATCCCGATCAGGCACGGCGGCATTTGTGCGAAGTACTCCAGTACCCTGGTGCGAGCCAGCGTCCTGTGACCCTTCACTACGCCGTGCTCATTCACGCCGTGCACCTGAAAGACCTGCTTCGCAATGTCCAGCCCGCAGCGAGTAAACTTCATCGCGACTCCTCCTGCTCTGTGATTGAACGACCCGCAAGTCTTCAATCTGGCACAACCGATGCCGTAAGAGCAGGGGGAGTCCATGTCATGACATTCCGCGCCCCGCTTAAGCGGGACACGAGCGCCTCCGCGCGAATCGCGACGAGCGCAGTCAGGCATTGCGCTTACTTGCTGGGAATCAGCGACTCATGGTCGGCGGCGCATAGCCACTTTCCGTCCAGCTTGACCCAGGTGTCCGTGAACCGCCCGGTGTGGTCGAACGGCTTGCCCTTGTATGTTCCTTTGCTGGTGTAGGTCCCCGTGGCAACGGCTGCATCGCCGTACATCGTGACCGTCAGATCCGTGAACTTCTCGCTGGTGAAAATCGTCACTTTGAAATCGGCGACATTTGGTGCCTTGCCGAAAGCTACCTCGCCGTTCTCGTCCGTGCTGACATACTTGTCGGTCACCAACTGCGCGAACAACTCCGCGTTATTCGTTAGCAAAGCCTTTTCGATCTGATGCTCAGCCGCGATTACAGCCTGTTCGGCCGAGTCGGCCGCCGTTATCTGCGCCGTTGCGGCACTCATTACCATTGCCCCGACGAGCATTGTGCCTCTTGTATTCATGAGGGAATCTCCAGAACTAACTTCCCAAATTGAAGGCGCGCCCGACGCTACGCCTTCAACCAGGGAGTCGCAACGCTGCGCCGCCGCGGTCCGCGTAATCCACCGCGGACGACGCGAAGAGCCGCGAACGCTCTATCGTCCGCCATCGGCCACGAGCTGCCACTCATCGACACCCCGTAATTCTCCAGATAGCGGACTCTCGAATGACTGTAATTCGATAGTGCCTCTCGCGAGCGAGTTCGCGGAATTCAGTCCGGAAACTTCAGCTTCCGCTCGATTACCTGGAAGCGCGGCTCATTGCGCAGTGGATCGAGAAGCGGATCCCTTTTCAGCCAGCTCAGGGCCGCGTCTTGCAGACGCACGGCGGTATCGAGCCATTCAAGTGCTTTGGCGGTATTGCCCCACTGCGCGTAAATCTCAGCATATTGATACGCCGGGACGTCGCCGGCCTCGGCGCGGAGTTTTCTGAGCATGGCTTCGGCGTCGCCATGTCGCCCTAGCTTGTGATACACGAGCGCGAGGCAGTAGTGCGGCCACGACTTCTGAACCTTCGTTTCGCACGAAGAGCGGGCGCTCTGGAAGTCGCCCAGCCCGTAGTAAGCTAATCCACGCCACGCGTAAGCCCGCGAGGCGTCAGGATCCAGAGTAATGACCTCTTCGAAAGCCGCCACCGCCTCGTTGTAACGTCGTGAGACCCACTGTGCTTCACCGAGCCTGTAATGGCTCTCCGTGCTCAGCGGATCGAGTCTGACCGCGTGGCGGGCGACGGTCAGCCCCTCCTCGGTGCGGCCCATATTCGCAGCAAAAGTGCCAGCACGTGGCAGTACTCGCGCATTGCCCGGCGCGAGAGACAGGGTGCGCGAATATTCGTCGCGCGCGTGGGCAAAATCCAAAAGTCCGTCCTCGAAAATACGGGCTAACGCGAGATGAGCCTCGCCAAGTTCCGGCGCCAGCGCGATTGCCCGCCGTGCATCGGCGAGACCCTTGTCATAGCTGCCGCGCCGCGCCTGGACGTCTTGAAACTGGCTGGCGAATTCATCCAGTGTCATTGACCGGCCCGCGAAAGCGAGTGCGTAATTAGGATCCAGGCGAATCGCCTCGGTGTAGGCGGCTGCGGCCGATTGATACGCGGCGGCGGAGGATTGCGGATCGTTCGCGTCGTGTAGGGTACTGTACGCCTTTGAGCCTCGCAGGTACGCATCGAACGCGGCCGGGTTGCGAGTACCGCCGAGTTCGATCTTCGCGGAGACATCAGCCAGCAGCGTGAGTTCCAGTGCACTCGCCACCGCGGTCGCGATCTCGGTCTGCAGTTTCAATACATCACCCAAGTCTCGGTCGTAGGTCCTCGACCACAGATGAAACCCCGTAACGGCATTGACCAGCTGTGCCGTGATGCGGACGGTGTGCGCCGAACGCCGTACGCTTCCCTCCAGGACTGCGCCAACATTGAGTTTGTGCGCGACGGTCGCGATGTCTGGGTGCTCCTTGAATGAGAACGAGGAAGTCCGGGCCGCGACCTGCAGTCCGTCGATCTCGGCAAGGGAATTGAGTAGTTCTTCAGTCAGTCCGTCGGAAAAGTAGTCCTGGCTCGCGTCCCCGCTTAGGTTCACAAACGGCAGCACCGCGATGGAATGGGGCGGCGGCGCGAAGGTAGCAACGGTTGCAGGGGCTGCAGTGGCCCGCGCGGCCGTCTCAGTAGTAGCGGAAGTCTGTGCCTGAGGTGGCGCGACGTGTCGGGAGATCCAGAACTTGTCGACGATAAAGTAACTCAGAGCAACAGCGAGCACGGCGATGATGGCCCGATCCAGTCGCCGCCCGGTGATCTTACGGATGGACCTATGGTGCGGGACCTCGACTGTGGGCTTTAGGCCCTCAGGAGTGATCTCGTAGACCCAGGCGAAGATCACCACGGCCGGAAAGCCCACGGCCATGAGCATGACGACCAGGCGATTCGCCCAGGTCGGCACGTCCAGCATATGAAAGATCACATGTAAGGGATCCAGGATCAGCCAGCAGACAACCAGGTACAACACCGCGACCCGGAAAACGTTGCGCTGCTTAAGTTGCTCAAAAACCGGCATGTGCAGCAGGGGGTGGTGGGCGTGGGTGCCGACCTCGCCCTCGAGGCGTTTAACCTCGCTAGACAGGGGTGCGCGGTCGTCTTCGGTGGTCACGACGTCGCGAGCGCCGGCGGAGGCGGGCGGCTAGCATGCGCGCCGTGTCCCCTAAGCTCAAGCGCCGGAAACCCGGCCTCGTCCGATGCGACGAACAGTGGGCCCAGTCACCTCAAAATCCCACTGACACCTCGCTGGCGAGCACCTCTTGATGTCCGCTTCTACAACTGTGAGCGACTGCTTTGGAGTTGCTTGGATGTCGCTGAAGGGTCGGAAGCGGTCATCAACGATGATCACTTGCACA
>Ga0306926_10006132_pt1 | contig 12898 bp, 8 predicted proteins | sample flu12Cox44000178_FD_203759 | JGI IMG/M metagenome (GOLD analysis project Ga0306926, IMG submission 203759) | Lab enrichment of tropical soil microbial communities from Luquillo Experimental Forest, Puerto Rico - flux8day.12C.oxic.44.000.178 (v2)... | ecosystem: Environmental > Terrestrial > Soil... | reverse complement strand
ACAGCGTCAAAGCCGAAGCGCCGGCGCAGGCGATCCGTTGCGTCGAGCAGCCGGTCGAGCTTTTCTATGCGCGGGGCCTCAAGTAGGTTGCGCTGGAAGGCGGTTTGCTCCAGGTTGGAAGCCCGGACCCCAAGAAGTCGCACCTTCCGGCGGGGGTCGAAAGCGCGCCTAAACAGCCGCACCACGCTCTCGTAGATAACGGAATCGAAGTGGGTGGGCTCGTCGAGAGTGAGGTCGCGGGTGAGGGTGTGGAAAGGAGCAAAGCGGAGCTTCAGCCCCACGGTACGGGCAAAGAGCTGGTGGTCGCGCAGCCGGCCGGCAACGAGTTGCGAGAGATAAGAGAGCGTGCGCTCCAGTTCCTCGGGGTCGCTCGTGTCTCGGTCGAACGTGGTCTCATGGCTGATCGACTTGGGTTGTTCCTGATAGGCGTAGGCGTCAATATCCTCCCCCCGCGATTTGGTGTGCAGGTACTCGCCCCATTTGCCAAACCGGTCCTTCAAGGCTTTCAAGCCCTGCCGCTGAAGGTCGCCGAGGGTGGCGATGCCGAGCGAGAGGAGTTGCGGCTCGGTGACCTTGCCGATGCCGGGCATGCGCCGCACCGGCAATGGAGCAAGAAACGTGGATTCGCACCCTGGAAGCACGTAAAGCAGTCCGTGAGGCTTGGCGAGGTCGGAAGCGATCTTGGAAACCACGTGCGAAGTGGACGCGCCGATCGAGCAGTTCAGGCCCGTTTGCTCTTTCACCTTGCGGATCAGCCGGTCGGCGGCGCGAAAAGCCGAACCGTGCAGCCGTGCGCAGCCAGTCAGGTCAAGATAGGCTTCATCAATGGAGACGGCTTCCACCACGGGCGTGAACTCCCCGAAGATGCCGTAGAGCCTTTCGGAGTACTCTCGGTACCTCGCGTGGTGGCCCTGCAGGAAGATAGCATGCGGACACAGCTTCTGGGCGGTGCGAATGGGCTGCGCGGAGTGGACGCCGAACTTGCGTGCCTCGTAGCTTGCCGCCATCACCACCCCGCGACCCCCAGGCTCCGCCCCGACGATGACGGCCTTGCCCTTCAGTTCGGGGTTCTCCAACTCCTCCACCGAGACGTAGAAGGCGTCCATATCAACGTGGAGGACCTGTTTTAGCATCGACTGCTTTCCGCGCGATGACGACCCGTGGAATGCCCGCCAGGTCGGGTCGCACCTCAATTTCCGTCCAGCTCTCACCCAGCAATGCCGAGACTCGGTCGCACATATTGTAGCCAATCTCGACCACGACGTATCCTCCGGGCCTGAGCGTCTCGAGCGTCTGGGGAAACAGTCGCGCGTAGACCTGCTCCCCGCGTTCCAGCCCGCCCCACGCGATGCGGGGTTCGAATTCGCGCACTTCGCGCTGTACCATGGCGAGTTCCGCCTGGGCAACATAGGGAGGATTCGAGGCCACAAAGTCAAGCGTGCCCGCCAGCCCGGCATCGAAGAGCGGAGCGAGCAAGTTGCCTTCCAGGAATCTGACCCGTCCCTCCAGGCCGAGCCGCGCCGCGTTGCGTGCGGCCACCTCGAGCGCCGGATGCGAGATGTCTGTGGCGTAGATTTTCGCCTGGGGAAGCTCCGAGGCCAGGGCCAGGGCGATGCAGCCGGATCCCGTGCCCACGTCGGCGATGCCTAGGGGAACCGACTGCCCCTCGACAGGCTCGGGGCGGTGGGCGAAGTCGAACCGTGGGTGCCCGGTTCCTTCCGCCTGTTTGGCTGCTGGGCCCAGGCCACCCTTGAAACGTGCTCTTACGTGGCGAGACAGGTCGACGACGGCTTCCACCACGTGTTCCGTCTCCGGGCGGGGGATCAGAACATCGGGTGTAACCTCGAAGTCCAGTCCCCAAAATTCCTGGTGGCCGGTGATGTACTGGGTGGGCTTCCCTGTGGCGCGCTCGGCGACGAGGCGGAAGTAGCGGTCGACAATTTCAGGGGGAAGATTGACTTCGGGGTGGCTGTGCAGGTAACCCCTATCGCAGCCAAGAACGTGCATCAACAGCAATTCTGCGGCAAGTTGGGCCGACGGCACATGCTGCTCCAGCAGTATCTTCAATCCGGACTGGAGCGTGTCGCGAAGCTGCATGCCTCATCCTTTAGTCACTGCCGTCCCGATCGCCAGCTTTTGCGATCGGAACGAGGCAACCGGCCGCGACCACGGTTATACCATGGATTGGCCATTGGCTCCGCCAGCACCACTCGAACGGTCTGTGCTCCCCGCAGGGGAGCTACATGAGTAGCCGTGAGTGCAGACCACGGGAAAGGTACGTGGAAAAATCTCTCGGCCCTGGGAGGGCCGAACGGTTCGACCCGGTCGGGGTCGCGAGATGAATCAGCATTGTGATAGCCGTCACAGACCTGACGTGCGGTCCAAATAGTATTCTGGACGTGGGCGCAGCGCGAGGGAGCCCAGCCTTAATCGGAGGAAGAGCGGAGAAAAAGCAGGAGGCATCTTTGAGCGAAACTACAACCACTACGCCGACGATCGAAGCTAGGCCCAGGCGCAAGCCTAACCCCAAGGCGCCGCGCCAGGGCGTGTTGCACCTTGCGCCTGAGGTCCGTATCGACGGATGCGAAGAGGTTGCGCTGGGCTTCTCGCCAGAGCAGGTGAAAGTGGAGGTTCTGCGCTGCCTGCAATGCAAGGATCCCAAATGCATTGATGCTTGCCCGCTGCACATTGACATCAAGAGCTTCATCTCCCTGTTAGGCGACGGGGACTTTGAGGCCGCCTTTACCAAGATCAGTGAACAGAACCCCTTTCCCGGAATCTGCGGGCGGGTCTGCCAACACGAACTCTTCTGCGAAAAGGCCTGCTTGCTGGGGAAGAAGCTGGAACCCGTAGCCATCGGAACTCTGGAGCGGTTCGTCGCCGACCGGCACCGGCAGGCCAACGAATCCTCGGATACCGCCCGCGAGAGTGCACTCACCCGCGGCCTGAAGATTGCTCTTGTGGGCAGCGGCCCCGCATCGCTAATCGCGGCCTACGACTTGATTCGCAAAGGCTACAGGGTGACGGTCTTTGAGGCACTGCACAAGCTGGGAGGCGTACTGGCTTACGGTATTCCCAACTTCCGGTTGCCACGAGAAATCCTCAACGAAGAGATCGATCGGCTGAGGAAGATGGGGGTAGAGTTCCGTACCGACTTCATTGTTGGCCGATCCGCCTCGTTGGAAGAATTGTTTCAGGCAGGATACGACGCCGTCTTCCTGGGCACAGGCGCCGGGCTGCCCCACCTCACGGGTATACCGGGAGAGAACCTGGTGGGCGTTTACACCGCCAACGAATTTCTCACCCGCATGAACCTGATGCAGGCTTACCAGTTCCCCGAGTCCGACACGCCAGTGCGAGTCGGCAAGCGCACCGTGGTGGTGGGTGGCGGCAATTCCGCCATGGACGCGGCCCGGTGGGCGCGTCGCTTTGGCAGCGAAACCACCATTCTGTTCCGGCGCGGACGAGCCGAACTGCGTGCCCGCCTGGAGGAGATCGCTCATGCCGAGGAGGAGGGCGTCCACTTTGTGTTCCTGGCAGCCCCCGTCCGTCTATTCGACGACGAGAAGGGCGCCTTGCGCGAGATGGAGTGCATCCGCATGCAACTGGGCGAGCGGGACGAATCGGGACGTCCCTCTCCCGTGCCCTTGCCGGGCTCGGAATTTCGAATTCCCGTCGACACGGTGGTAATGGCCATTGGCCAGAGCCCTAATCCTACAGTGCAGCAGTCTACGCCGCAGCTCGAGACCAACCGGGGCAAGATTGTCGTCGACGTCGGCGGCCGCACCAGCATGTCCAAGGTGTTTGCAGGTGGCGATGTGGTGCGCGGTGGCTCCACGGTGATTCAGGCTATGCGCGACGGGCGCACGGCGGCGGAAGCTATCGATAACGCGCTGAGCGAACAGCAGGGCAAGTTAGTATCCAACCCCGCTCGCTCCGCAACCCTGCCGGAGCCAGTGGCAAACGGCAGTCAACACATCGTGACCAAGAGGCTCATCACGCCGGAGATCGCCTGGCTCGAAGTAGAAGCGCCTGCGGTGGCGCGGCACTGGAAGCCGGGCCAGTTCGTTATCATCCGCCCCACCGCGGAGAGCGAGCGCATGCCCCTCACCATCGTGGACGGCGATCCCGCAAAGCGGGGCGGAACCATCCACCTGGTAGTGCAGGCGGTAGGCAAGACGAGCGGGACGACGGTAGCCCTCGAACCCGGGCAGGCCCTTGCGGATCTGCTCGGACCCCTAGGCCAGCCCGGTACTATCGAGAACGTTGGCCACGTCCTTTGCGTGGCGGGTGGCGTGGGTGTGGCGGAAGTGTTGCCTGTGGCCCGCGCCTTCGGCCGCGCCGGCAACTTCGTTACGGCGCTGTGTGGCGCGCGCTCGGCCGCCCAGATCATTCTCGACGCTGAACTGCGTTCCGCCGCCCAAGAGGTGCTGTGGTCCACTAACGACGGCTCGGCCGGGTTCCCCGGCACCGTGGTTGACCTGATGCACGCCTGGAAGGCGCAGCAAGCCTCGCCGCCCGGCGCCGTCCACGTCATCGGCCCGGTTCCCATGATGCGCGCCGCCGCCGACGTCACGCGCGCCTGGGGTGTGCGCACCTTCGCCAGCCTCAACCCCATCATGGTCGACGGCACCGGCATGTGCGGCGGTTGCCGCGTCACGGTTGGGGGCAGGGTGCGCTTCGCTTGCGTCGACGGCCCTGAGTTCGACGCTCACGACGTGGATTTCGAAGAACTGACGCGCCGCAACCGCGCCTATCTGGAGCAGGAATGCAAGGTACGGGCCGGCCTGAGCTCTGGAATCCGAAAATCTTGAAATAAACTAGCTTATCGGCAGGCTGGAAGTCTTGTCGGCAGTTGTCCGGGAGGGGAGAAGGATCCTGAATACAGTGCCCTCCGGCCCGGTCTGCTCCACGCCCACCGCGCCTCCGTGCTCCTGAACGATCTTCTGGACCACGGTGAGGCCGAGTCCAGTGCCGCTGTCTTTCCCATGAGTGGCAAACGGCTGGAAGACCTGGGAGCGTATCTCCGCTGGGATGCCGGGCCCGTTATCGGCGACGCGGATTTCCAGGCCCTGAGGCGTTTGCTGGCTCCGCACTTCGATTCTCCCGGAATCCGGCGCCACAGCTTCGCAAGCGTTGAGCAGCAAGTTGTCCAAGACGCGCTGCAGTTTGTTGGGGTCGAACCACGCCTCTTTCGCGCCCTCATGTGACGAGGTGAAGGAGATGCTGTGATACTCCGGCCGCGCCTGAACGGTGCGGATGGCGTGCTGCACGATCTTTTCCACGTCCTCATAAACCGGCCGATACACCACCTTGGCTTTGGAGAACTCCAGAAGGGTGTTGAGCTGATCCGTCATCTGGTCCACGGCCTGGCGAATCTCTCGATAGAATTCGCTCCGCCGCTTCTCATCCAGCCTGACCTCGGCGAGGAACTCGGCATACGCCAGGATTGCAGTGAGCGGATGGCGCAAGTCGTGAGAGATGGTGCTAGCCATGCGTCCGATGGTAGCCAGGCGTTCGGCGTGCAGCAGTTCCTGCTGCGCCGCCTGTAGAGTTCGCCGCATCCGGTCGAAGGAGGTGGTCAGTTCCGAGACTTCGTCTTTGCCCCTCGCAGTGAGAGGATAGCGGAAGTCGCCCTTTTCCAGCGCATGCACTCCGGCCACCAGATCGGCCAAGGGTCGCGTAAATGTGTTGGAAATGACGAAGACCAACGCACTGCCTGCGACAATCGCCACCAGCCCCAGCCCCAGAAACCAACGATTCAGATTGTTGAGAAAGGCCGCGGCTCGGTCGTAGGACTTGAGGACTATCAGGCTGACGCTCGATGCGCCGCCGGGCGCAAGCTCTACCGAGGTGGCGATGAACTCCTCCGCACCCAGGCGGATGTCTAACGGCCCCCACGCCAGACCAGGCTGCCGTTCTACCTGTCGCGACAGTTCCGCCTGTTGGGCTGGAGTAAGAGTGCTCACCGCCGTCGTCGACCCGTAACGAAATACTACCTGGCTGGAAGCCACGCGGCCGACGTCAGCAGCCACGCGACCGTCGATTTCATAGCCAAGCGCAACAATCCCCAGTGGCGTGTTTTGTGCGGGCGCACCAAAGTAGATAGGCTGGATGAAGACTTCGAAAAGATGTCCGCTCCCAAACCACCAGTCGCGCGATGCGCCGTCATTAAACGAACGGCGCACAAATTCCTGAGCCTCAAGTCGCCCCAGGCGGGACGTCGCAGGGTGCAAGGCCACCAACTTTCCGCTGCGGTCGGCAAGCACGAACAATCCGCTGCCAATCTTTCTCCACAAATAGCTGGAAGCGTCCTGGATAGTCGCCTCCCGAAGGCCACGACGCGCGCTGTCGTCCGGCGCCGTCATAAGCGCTTCGAGCATGGGCTGGCTGGCAAGCAGGGCGGCTGACCGCTCCAGTGTGTCCTCGCGTTGGCGCTGGAAGCTCTGGAAAGTGAAGACGGAGCTTTGCAAGGCCTCGCGGATTTCCTCAGTCACTTGTAGTCGCACCCGGTGGCGCACAACCAGCAAGGTGGCGCAAGTAAGCGAGGAGGAGACCAGAAGCAACGAGAGAAGGAATTTCGTTCGCAGTCGACCCTTCGGCAAGTGGACAAGCGACCGAAAGCGCCACATCACCTGCTCGATCATGGAAGATTCAACGCGCGAACGGCAACGATGTGCGAGCCGTTTCTCACTTCGGACTTCTGGGTTCTGGCTTTCGTTCTTCGGTTGTCGTTCCGAGCGAGGCATTCATGGTGGACCCGACAGGGACAAACTTGTAGCCGGCGCCGTGGATGGTTCGGATGTAGATGGGATTCGCCGGGTCAAGCTCCAGCTTTTGCCGCAGCTTAAGGATGTGATTGTCCACGGTGCGCGTAGAAGGATAACACTCATATCCCCAAACATGATTCAGCAGTTCGCCGCGGGAGAGGACGCGTTCGGGGTTCTCCACAAAATAACGGAGGGCCTTGAACTCGTGCGGAGTCAAGGGAATCGGCTTGCCGGCGCGCGTCACTTCCATCTTGGCGAAGTCCACCGACACGTTGGCAAAGCTGTAGCGTTCGGACGGGGCCGGGGGTTGCGCTCGTCGCAGCACGGCCCGCACCCGCGCCAGAAGCTCCTTGGGGCTGAACGGTTTCGTAATGTAGTCGTCTGCGCCGAGTTCGAGTAGCAGCACCTTGTCCACTTCCTCGGAAACGCCACTCAGAATGATAATGGGCTGCAAGGGCACTTCCTTTTTGATCTCCCGGCAAACATCCCGTCCCGGGATCTTGGGCATTCTCAGGTCGAGCACCACCAACGCCGGTCTCAGGGCGCGGAACATTTCCAGTCCGGCCGCACCGTCGGGAGCTATCTCCAGAGCATAGCCCTCGGACTCGAAAAGCAGCTTAAGCGCCTTTTGGATTGTCCGATCATCCTCAATCAGCAGAATCTTATCCATAGACATTACTCGACCGCCAGCATCCGCACTAACCTGGTGGCGGTCGTCGTCTTCTCCCTTTCGTAAGGCTCCTGATTCCTGATCTCGGGCAACCATTCTGGCTGCCAAATCATCGCTCCCATGCTTGATTGTTATTGACGGCGTTCAGGCCGTTGCGGTTGCCTGTGAAAACCGCGAATTTCCCCCAATCGATTAGTTCCGAACTACCTGCGCTATTGAAATCCTGGCATGGAGCATGCGCGGAGGTTACAATGGTCGTCACAAGTGTCGCGGCGTTTTCAAGACACCGTTGGGCTTCGGGGACTGGGATGTGATGTTCCGCGCGGGAGGGACTCACGAACTCCTTGCGCTCTCGTGCGTCGGGGTCGGAATCCCTGCGGCGGCTCAAGCCGCTCCACGCTATACGCTGTCTTTCCCGTGTGAGATGCCCTTCGACCAACGTTTTGCTTCAGAACTGATGGAGGCTCTATGCAACCGTGCAGTCTGCTGTCTCGCGCCAAGAAGGCTAGCAGCGTGCTGATGGCCTTCCTTTTGAGTTCGGCGATGGCTTCTTCCCAACAGCCGCCGGCATCGAACGCGGCCCAGGCAAATGCACCGGCCGACACGCTCCACGACCTTGAGGCCCAGATTCGTGAACTCAGCTCCAGCCTGCGTGAGATGCACGCCGAGATGGAGCGCTCGCGCGCAGAAGCGGTCGAGCTTCGGCAGGAACTGCAGGACACAAGAGAGCAAGTTAGCGCGCTGAAGAATGAAATGAGTGATTCGCGCATCAACGCTCCGACCCAAACCGTCGACTCCGCCATCAAAGGCCAAGGAGTGGGCTCGGGTGCGAGTCAACAAGTCGATCAGCGGATTGCGAAGGTAGAAGAGGAGCAGCAACTGCTCGGCGCAAAGATCGAGGACCAATACCAGACCAAAGTCGAGAGCGGGTCGAAGTATCGCGTTAAGCTGTCGGGCATGGTGCTGCTGAATCTCTTTACCAGCCGCGGCGGCGCCGATAATCTGGATCTTCCCACCCGAGCCCGCGCACCCATGGACACGAATGCCAGTTTCGGCGCCACGATCCGACAATCCATACTTGGGCTGGAACTGTTCGGCCCTGAGATCGCGGGGGCAAAAAGCAGGGCCGACATCCAGACGGACTTTTTCGGTGGTCTGCCCAACGCCCCGGACGGCGTGACCATGGGGCTGCTTCGTCTTCGCACGGGCGGCTTTCGGCTGGATTGGGAACGAACGTCAATTGTAGCCGGCCAGTACACGCCCTTCTTCTCGCCTCTTTCGCCTACGTCACTCGCTGCCGTCGCCTATCCGCCCTTCTCCTATTCCGGCAACCTGTGGACCTGGACTCCTCAGGTCGAAATCGAGCACCGCTTCGGTCTTTCCGAGGCCTCGAGCCTCTCGGTGCAGGGCGGGATTCTTGACCCGTTGACGGGTGAGCCGCCCTACGATTCGTTCTACCGGTCGGCGTCGGCCGGAGAGAAATCGGGCCAGCCAGCGTATGCGGCAAGAATTGCCTGGACGCATGGCGGTTCCAATCGACCGCTGACGGTCGGTGTGGGAGGCTACTACGAGCGCCAGAACTGGGGATTCGGCCGCATCGTCGACGGCTGGGCGGCCACTGCGGACTGGAGCCTGCCTCTGGGGCCATGGGCTTCACTCACCGGAGAGTTCTATCGTGGCCGCGCCATTGGCGGGCTGGGCGCCAGCAGCGGTGTGAGCGTGGTTTTCAACGGCGATCCCACCAACCCGCAAACGTCTGTGCTGGGGCTAAACGCCACGGGCGGGTGGGCGCAACTGAAAATCGCACCGACGGAGAGGCTCGAATTCAACGGGGCTTTCGGCGAGGACTTGCCGTCGTACGAGAACTTGAGGCAGTTCCCACAAGCGATCAGCTATTTTAGCGCGGGGATCGGGAGGAACGAGAGCGCGTTCCTCAACAGCATTTACCATGTGCGCTCGAACCTTCTGCTTTCGCTGGAATATCGCCGTGTCTGGTCCTCCGCCACTTTACCGTCGCTGGCTACGACAAATCATGTCAACCTCGGCGCGGCATTCCTATTCTGAGACTCGGCGAACAGTCGCCCGGCTCGCGCCGGCTGCGGAATGAAGATGTCTGCAAAGAACGCGTGGCTTTTGCTGTTGGCGATGCCGTTCGCCAGCCAGTGCAGTGTTCGTGCCCAGGAGATTACAGCGACCGGACACGTTGCTTTGCTCGATTCTGCGGCTCACGGCAAGCCAACCGACAATTCTGGTGCCGTCCTATGGCTGACACCACTCTCCGGAATGAGCGCCACCGGGGCGCGTCTCCCCAATGCATCGCCCCAACGCTTCCGGCTGGTGCAAAAAAACAAGCGCTTCACGCCACACATTCTTGCCGTCCCCGTGGGTTCAGTGGTCGATTTCCCCAATTTGGACCCTTTCTTTCATAACGTATTTTCACTCTTTGACGGCAAGCGGTTCGATCTGGGACTGTATGAAGCCGGGACCACGCGCACGGTTAATTTCAATGTTGCCGGGATTTGTTACATCTTCTGTAACATTCATCCGGAGATGAGCGCCGTGGTAGTCGTCGTCGGCACTCCGTACTACGGCGTCTCGAACAGCACCGGAGCAGTGAGTATCTCCACTCTCCCGCTCGGCCGCTATGAGCTCAACGTGTGGCACGAACGCTGCTTGCCGGACACCTTGAAAGGCGCCGCGCGTGAGGTGGTCGTCTCCAGCAGTTCATCTTCCCTTGGGGAGATTCGCCTAGCGGAATCGGGCGACTTGCTGAAGCACCATAAGAACAAGTACGGACGAGACTACGAGACGCAGACGCCTTCCAACCTGCCTTACGGACTGCCGTAAGCAAGGAGACTCCCTACCCGCGGGTCAGTTCGAACAGCGTGATCTCGGGTCGAGCGCCCAGCCGCACCGGTACGCCGATAGTTCCGATTCCACGATTGACGTAGAGCTGAGCACCGTTCTTTTCGAACCATCCTTTCACGTAAGACGTAATCAAGCGGCTAGGGGTAAGGCTGGGGTGAATGAACTCCAGGGTAACCTGGCCGCCGTGGGTGTGGCCGGCAAGGCTCAGGTCGACGCCCAACTCAGCGGCGCGATCGAAGCTGTTGGGGTTGTGGGAGAGAAGGATGTTGACTGTGTCCGGCTGGACCAACGGCTCAACGCTCTGGAGGTACGAGCGCGCGATGACTTTGCGACGCGAACGCGGACCGGGACGACCCTGGTAGTCGACGCCGATCAGGTTCAGGGCTTCGCCGCGAATGGTGATGGGCGCGCGCTGCTGGCGCAGGATGCGAATCCCGCAAGCGGCGAATAGCTGAGTAATGGAATCCTGCGTCTCCGTCCACAGTTCGTGGTTACCGAGGCAGCCGAAAACACCGTATGGAGCCCGGAGACCGGCCAGCGCCTCCACTACCGATTCCTGAGTAGCAGGATCCCAGGTGACGAAGTCTCCCGTTAGCGCTACAAGGTCGGCCTTCAAGCCGTTTGCGATCTCTACGTAGCGGCTGACTTCCTGGCGCGTCATGAATGGCCCGATGTGTATGTCAGAAAGCTGCGCAATTCGAAAACCCTCAAACGCCTTGGGACACCGGGCCAGGCGGATGTGTCTCTGGGTGGTTTCAAGGTTAAGCCGGCCGTAAAACAGGCCGTAGGCGCCGGCCACGAACGGCGTGGCACATGCCACCGTTGCGGCTTGCTCCAGGAAGGTCCGCCGCGAAGAAGAGGACAAAGAGGAAGAACTTGGTGCCGGCAAAGCAAGCAACTTCCGGTACGCCCACACTACTCCCCGTCTCAGCCGTTCCAAAAAAGAGAAAGGGAGGAGAATCAAGAACCCCAGGAGCGAGGCGAGAATCCACCACCGAAAAGGGGCATCGAGCAACGCGGCCCTCAATGTAAGCTCGGTCGGAGTCGACGACCGCTCGCCCCAGGTTACGTTGTAAGCGAACAGAAAGACGTAGGCAAACACCAGCCCGAATTGCAGCAGCCGCTGAGTGATTCTGCTGATGGTCCATCTCTCCACGAGCCGCCACGCCCGGCCTAGCCAGAAAAGCTGGCAGGCAATGAAGATAAGCAAAATCGAGATGGAAAGTAGCCCTCTCGTAACAGGACTGAAGTTTCCCAGCATACCCTTCCAGCTTGGGACCAAGGCCACGGTCTTGTCAAGAAAAGGTGGTCCTGGTCCTTGGTTTTTCCGCAGCCTATTCCGCCGTGGGTGGCGCATACATGGCGGGGTTTGCCATGTATGCGTGCCGCTAAACGCATACATCGCAAAGAGCGCGATGTATGCGCCACCCTGAGTGGATACAGCCTAATCGTCCAGGGGCCTAACTTCGAGCCCTCTCGCGCGCAGCTTCTTTGCACCCTTCGATCATCGCCGCCAACTCGCGTCCGGGATCTTCCGCCGTCATCAGGTGCTCGCCAATCAAGACCGCGTCGTAGCCGGCCTTGTGCAGGAGCAGCAGGTCGTCCACCGTTCTGATGCCACTCTCGCTTACCGCCAGGCAGTTCGAAGGAATCCTGTCCCTCAGCCGCAGCGAGGTTTCGAGAGTCACTTCAAAGGTCTCGAGATCGCGGTTGTTCACGCCGATGATGCTCGCGCCGGCGCTCACCGCGCGATTGACTTCCTCCTCAGCGTGGACTTCTACCAACGCTGCTATCTGGAGCCGACCGCAAAGCTCAACCAACTCTCGCAGGACCTTGTCCGGCACGGCGGCAACGATCACGAGCAGTGCATCGGCACTCGCAGCGGCAGACTCGTAAACCTGGTAGCTGTCGAGGATGAAGTCCTTTCGCAAAACCGGCAGCCCGACAGCGTCGCGGGCGTCGATGAGATCAGTCAGGGAACCCTGGAAGAAATGCGGCTCCGTAAGAACCGAGAGTGCTGCCGCCCCGGCTGCTTCGTAGCCCTGCGCCAGTTCCCGGCACCGGTAGTCCGGGCGGAGCAATCCGCGAGAAGGCGATGCCTTCTTAAGTTCGGCGATAATGTGAAGTCCGCGGTTTGAGAGCGCTCCGGCAAAATCTCGCCGCTCGTGACGCGCCTGGGCTGCCGCCTGCACTTTATCTAAAGGAATTCGTGCCCGGGTCTCCTGCAGCCGTTGCTGGCAGGCGGCAACGATTTCATCCAGGTAGGTGGGCATGGGTCCCAGTGTCGTAGCGCCGCCATCTTGGCGGCATCTGCCGTTCCCGCATGGGGGACGGGCGATAGGTCCGCCGCGCACGCTCTTGAGCGGCAGGCACGAATTTCAACTGTAAGCAGCCGAGCCCAAGTGGTCAAGGCGGCGAAAACCCTGCCAAACCTTGCTGTACCAGTTTACCCTACGATATCCCGGCCGTAGGGGTACGGCTTGCCGTACCCTCGGTTTCTGCCCCTCCAACGGCACAAGGGTACAGCCAGCCGTTCCCTAGACTAGCAGGCTGATGAGGGCGGGGCTTCAGCCCCGCCGCAAGCGCGCCC
>Ga0306926_10006131_pt1 | contig 12899 bp, 16 predicted proteins | sample flu12Cox44000178_FD_203759 | JGI IMG/M metagenome (GOLD analysis project Ga0306926, IMG submission 203759) | Lab enrichment of tropical soil microbial communities from Luquillo Experimental Forest, Puerto Rico - flux8day.12C.oxic.44.000.178 (v2)... | ecosystem: Environmental > Terrestrial >... | reverse complement strand
GACTTGACTCCGTTGTTGGATTGGCGAGGCGGTCTGGGAAGAATACTTGCGTAAGGTAGGGCGCAAATCGCGGCGGCGAAATAGATCAAAGACCCGTCGGCGTTGACCGACAGGGCTCGGCTTCATGGCCGGTGCCCCACTTTGCCATGGGCCTTCACGCGGAATTGGTTGAACAACGGCCCGTCTTTGGCGTTAATATAGTTCGGGTCGCGGCACGGCGTGATCCCCGAAACGGCTGCGGGTCGCGATCCCTTTTTCGAGGGAGGTACGACATGACGCATGTCCACGCTCTCATGGGGGCGGATTCGACCCCCCACCCCCCGGCCATTCGCAAAATCGGCGTGCGGGACCTCAAGGACGTGCTGGCGCGCGGCTTTTCCGATTTTTCGGCCATGCCCACCCATGCCGTGTTCCTGTGCCTGATCTATCCCATCGTTGGTCTCATCCTGGCGAGGCTCACCATCGGCTACGACATCCTCTCCCTGCTGTTTCCGCTTGCGGCCGGCTTCGCGCTTATTGGCCCCTTTGCCGCCCTCGGCTTCTACGAGCTGAGCCGACAACGCGAGCAGGGACTCAATCCGTCCTGGCAGGCTGCCTTCGACGTGCTGCATGCACCCTCGCGCGGCGCGATCGCGGCGCTCGGCTTTCTGCTGCTTGCGATCTTCGTCTTCTGGGTTGCCGTTGCGCAGACGATCTACATCGCGAATTTCGGCTATGAGCCTGCGGCATCGATCCCGGATTTCCTGCATCACGTGCTCACCACCCCCGCCGGCAAGATGCTCATCATCGTCGGCAATGGGATCGGTTTCCTGTTTGCACTTGCGGTCCTGATCATCAGCGTTGTTTCATTCCCGCTCCTGCTCGATCGCGACGTGGGCGCGGTCGAGGCGGTGCTCACCTCGGTGCGGGCGGTTGCTGCCAATCCGGTCCCAATGGCGGCGTGGGGGTTGATTGTCGCCGTCCTGCTGGTGATCGGCGCACTGCCCTTCTTCGTTGGCCTTGCCGTGGTGGTCCCGGTGCTTGGGCATGCCACCTGGCACCTCTATCGCAAGGTCGTGGTCCCGGACCCGGCCACCAGCCATGCGCAACCGCTTGCACCGCGGCCGCGGCGCAAGCGCTTTGCGGCGCAATTTCCGGCCGCTCTTTTCGGCGGCGAGGATCGGCCGTAAGCGGGCACCCGCTGCAATCGGCAGAGAAGAGCGGGAGCTCAGGCCGGCACGGTCGCCTTTTCGACGTCGCCGGTAACGGTACGAGTCACCGTCACCTGACGCGGGAGCTCATCCCCGGGCATGAGCTCAAAGCCGGCGACGCGCAGGATGGCACAAGCCGGACACATCTCTATCGCGCAGCGCGTATAGGGGTTGAACACGGGCTCAACCAGCCAGGCCAAATGGGTGCGAGATAAGGATTGCGGGCATGCCTCCACTGCCGCGCAACGGGCTCGGCTTTTGGCAGCAGCTTCCTCATAGGAAGCCCTGAGCAAGCGTTTTGGGTTGACGCGAGCCTCCCAGGGCCGGCGGGCGTGCCGCCAGTCATTGGCGGCAGACGTTTCATCGATGCGGCTCGCGAAGCTCTGTTCCGTCCGCTCGATGACGCAGCGCTCGCCGGGGGCGCAGCCGACGAGAGTGAAGATCACCGGGCGAGCGATCGGCATGGTTTCCAGCCGGAGCTTTGCCTCGGAAAAATCGCGGCAGGTCTCGAACACCTCGCGCAGGAGGTGATCGGGGGGGCAAAATCGCACGCGCCAGGTCTGCAGCGCGTTGATCGCGAGATCGCAAGGACGCAGCCAGGGCTGACTGCTCCGCCGCCAGAGCGGCGCCTGGTTGATCGCGGCGGCGAACCGGCCCGGCGCAGTCGCCGTCAATACTCCGGCATAGCCGGGCCACGTGACATTGAAGAACTCCCCCGCTTGCCCGCGCATTCGCGCCACTTCGAGATGGCGCCCGAGCCCCGGGAACGGCCAATCCAGCGTGCGCGCCAGCCACGGGGCCCCTTCTTCGTCACGGGCAAGTGTGGTGCATCCCCATTGATAGGTGCCGTTGAGGAACCAGACGCCTGGGAAGCCGAGGGCCGCCGCAATGGATGCGATCTCCGCCACGTAGGGCGAACCCGAGCGCTCGAGCCAGCGCCGGGTCACCGCATCCATGGCGGGAAGCAGCCCTCGCACCGCGGGCGAGAGCCACGAGATGCAATCGTCGCGCAGCGCCCTGGCACGCCCTACGCCATCGCGCGCAAGGCGCGCGGGCCCGCCCTCGCGAATATCAGTCAGCGGAATGACGACTCGATCGCTCATCAACTATCCACCTGGCGGCAGAATGAGGCGAAGTTCGGAATAGAGGTGGCGCTCAAACCAGGCCTGTTCCCGTCTATGGGCAGTCCGACCACCGCATCGGAACCTGTTTGAGCATTGGCCATGCATGCAAACTTTCGTTAACATCCGGTGCGCCGACGGAGTTGCTTGAGTGGAGGCCGCGCTTGGATTGGTCCGCAGCCAGGGTATTGAGCCTTGTCGCGCTCGCAACCGTTGCGCCAGCCTCTCCGTCGCTGGCAGACGACGCATCGGCCCTTGTCGGTACCTATACCGAAAACGAGCCCTGCAAAACCGATGCATCGGGCGCCGACGTGCCACGCGTCAAGATCACGCAGACCGAGATCGATTCCGCGCTCGGACTTTGTACAATTCTGCAAAGCAAGCGCGAGGGCAACACGATTTCGGTCCACGTCGAGTGCAAAGGCCCCGGTGGCAGCCCGATGCTGGGCGATGTCAATTTTGTCCTGCGCGATAACAACACGATCGACTTCTCGGACCAGGATCAGACATACAAAGCTGTGCTTCACAAATGTCCGTAGGGGCGAGGCACCAGCGCGTTTTACGCGCGTCTGTGACGCGCTATGCCTCGCCCCTACAGCACGGCCCGCAGCGCGGGCCGTCTGGAGGCCAAAAGACCGAGGTGAGAACGCATGAGCTATGAAAGCATGCTGGCGGAGACGGTGGCGTTCACGGGTCACAAGGGCGATGTGGGCGAGGCCTATTATGCGCGGCCGCTCGGCGCCGGTCCCTGGCCAGGGGTGGTGCTGATCCACCACATGCCGGGATGGGACGAGTGGATCAAGGAGGCAACGCGCAAGCTCGCCTACCACGGCTTTGCAACCATCTCGCCCCACCTCTATTTCCGCGAAGGTCCCGGCAGCCCCGACGACGTGGGCGCGCGGGTACGCGCGGCCGGGGGCGTACCCGACGAGCAGGTGGTCGGCGACGTCAAGGGATGCATGGAGCTTCTGCGGGCCCAGCCCTACGCCAACGGCAAGGTCGGGGTGATCGGTTTCTGCTCCGGCGGGCGCCACACCTATCTCGTCGCCTGCACGCGGCCCGACATCGACGCGGCGGTCGACTGCTGGGGCGGCAATGTGATCGTCGACGACAAATCCCAGCTCAATGCCAAGCGCCCGGTCGCCCCCATCGAGTTGACCGAGAACCTGCGTTGTCCCCTGCTTGGCCTGTTCGGCAATGACGACGAAAATCCCAACCGCGACCAGGTGAACCGCACCGAGGTGGTGCTGCGCAAGCTCGGCAAGAGCTACGAGTTCCACCGCTACGACGGCGCCGGCCACGCCTTCTTCAACGCGGCGCGCATCGCCTATCGGCCGGAGCAGGCGCTCGACGGCTGGAACAAGGTATTCGCATTTTTCAACCGGCATCTGGTGCAGGCCGCGGTGAGGCGCGCGGCCTGAGCCAAATGAGGAGATCAGCATGTGCTCTTATATCGTCCAGAAGGCAAAGCTCGTCGGCAGCGCAAAGGGAGCGAACGGATGGATGCGCATCGATGCTGCTAACGTGTATTACGATCATCCCTTCCATTCGCAGCTCGATCATGTGCTCGGCATCGATTTCATCAATGAGGCGGAAGGCGGGCGCGAGCGGGTCGCCGTGGAATTAAGCGCGCAGTCGGCGCGGGCGCTAGTGGATCAAATCCTCGCGGCGCTCGCGACCGGCGAGCTGGAGCATGGCAAGATGGGCCATGACGGAGCCGATCATCATGCCCGCGAGCCTGCAGCGGGATGAAAATCATCTTGCGGAGAAATGGCCATGGACGTGATGACGAGAGGCCGGCTCGAAGTCGTTCCGCTCACGCAGCATATCGGGGCTGAAATCCGCGGCATCGATCTGCGCGACAAACCCGACGACGAGACCATCCGTGCGATCAATCGCGCATGGCTCGACCATCTCGTGATCATCTTCCCTGGCCAGAAGCTTTCGCAGGAGGATCTCGCCCGGATTACCGCCTATTTCGGGGAGCGCGCCGAGCATTCGCGGCCGCCGAAATATTTTCCCAAGGGCTATGCCAACCTGCTGCCGGGCATCATGTTGATCAGCAACATCCGCGAGAATGGCGAGCCGATCGGGGCGTTACCGGACGGCGAGATGATGTTTCATCACGACATGATTCACACCGAGGTGCCGAGCAAGGGCACGCTGCTCTATTCCGTCGAGATCCCCTCGACCGGCGGCAATACCCTGTTTGCCAGCGGCTATGCCGCCTATGACACGCTCGACCGCGCCATACGCGATCGGCTCGCGGGGCGATTTGCGCGGCACCACTACAACTACGGTTCCACAATGCGCGGTGACACCCGCGGCACCGAAGCCTACGGCGAATGCGTGCACCCCGTGTTTCGCACCCACGACGAAACCGGCCGCAAGGCGATCTATGTCAACCGGCTGATGACAGTGGGCATTGTCGACATGCCGCAGGCCGAGAGCGAGCCGCTGCTCAAGGCTGTGTTCGACCATGCAGAGAGGCGCGAGTTCGTGTACGAGCACGTCTGGCGGGTCGGCGATCTGCTGCTCTGGGACAATCGCTGCTCGTCCCATGCGCGCACCGATTTTCCAACCACCGAGCGGCGGCTGATGCTGCGTACCACCGTGAAGGGATCGGTGCGGCCGTATTAGGCTCCGCCGCGGAAGCAGGAATAGCCCCAGGCGGTGAACTTGAACGGCAGGTGATAGTGCTGCTGCGGCTCTGAGATGCCGAAGCGGTAAGTCACCTCGTCGAGAAAGGGAACGCCTGGAAGCGGGATGCCGGCCTGCCGGTAGAACCTCGCAACGTGAAAGACGGCCTCATAGCGGCCGGTGGGAAAAACCGCCGCAAGCGCGGGCTCGTCGAGTGTGCCGTTTGCCGAGATGAGGCCGCGCGCAATCAGCTGCCTCGCACCGCCGGCGCCGAGGGCATAGAGCTCAACCTGCATGCCGGCCGCGAGCACCCCGCGGGCGATGTCGACGGCATGAATGGAAATGCCGGGCAAGCTGCCCTCCTCATCGCATCTGGCTGGTGAGACCGGCAAACCGCTCCGCCAGCAGCATCAAGAGCAGCGTGAACACGACGATGACGCCCGATGCCGCGGCGGTACGCACGTCGAGGTTGGTCTCGATCTGCTGCCAGAGATGGATCGGCAGCACCTCGGTGCGCTCGTCGGCCAGGAACAGCGAGACCGGAACGTTGTCGAACGAGGCCATGAATGCAAGGAAGCTGCCGGCGCCGACGCCGCGCCCGATCAGCGGAAGCGTCACCCGGCGGAAGGTCATCCAGCGGCCGGCGCCGAGGCTGGCGGAGGCGTCGAGCAGCGAAGGATCGAGCTGGGTCAGCGCTGCCAAGGTCGTGCGCAGCACGAAGGGAACGCACACGATGACATGGCCCAGGATCAGGAACGGGATGCTGGGGCGCAAGCCGAGCTTGTAGATGAATACGAGCGCCGCGAAGCCGAAGGCGAGCGCGGGAAGCAAAAGCGGCGACATGAACAGGAGGTCGAGCAGGCGCGCCCCTACTCGATCGGAGCGCGCAATGGCGAGCGCCGCAGGGGTGCCGAGAACTGCACAAAGCAGGGTTGCCCAGAATGCCACGACCAGGCTTGTCCATGTCGCCTGCTGCATCTGATGGGCATCGAGCAGCGCCGCGTACCAGCGCAGCGAGAGCCCGTCGGGAGGGAAGCGCAGCGATTGCGAGGCCGTAAGCGAGGTGAGGATGACAATCAGGCTCGGCGCAATGAGGAAGACGATGGCAACGGCGCTGATGAGCGCGAATGTCGCATGCAGCGAGAGGCTCTCCCAGTCGGGCCTCCATCTGGGCCTAGCGGCTGGCATGATCCGGCGTCACCCGCATGAGCATGTTGAGCACGGCGACCACGCACAGGACGGCCAGCATGAAGATGATGGAGATCGCCGCCGCGAACGGCCAGTTGTTCGCGCCGATCGCCTGCTGATAGATATGCAGCGGCATGTAGACGAGCCGCGCGCCGCCGATCAGCGTCTGCGTGACGAACGCGGTCACGCTGGCGGAATAGGTGAGGATGCAGCCGGCAATGACACCCGGCAGCGACAGCGGCAACGTGACCCGCCACAGTGTGCGCCATTCCCCTGCCCCCAGCACACGCGAAGCGTCAGCGAGGTTGGGGTCGAGCTTGGACATGACGGTGAGGATCGGCAGCACCATCAGCGGCATCTGTACCTGCGCCAGCACCATCACCACGCCGGTCTCGGTGAACAGGAGGCGCAGCGGCTCGCTGGTCAGCCCGAGCCCCATGGCGATCCGGTTGAGCACGCCCTGCCGTCCGAGGATGACGATCCAGGAGAACGTGCGCACCACCACGCTGGTCATGATGGGAAGAATGACCAGGAACAGGAGCACGGTCTGCCAGCGCGCATGCACGCGGCTCGCAATCCAGGCGATGGGATAGCCGAACAGGAGACAAAGCACGGTTGCTTTCACCCCCAGGAGCAGCGTGGCCCACAGGATGGAATAGTTGAAAGGGTCGGTGAAGAATTTGACGTAATGGGCGAGCGTCAGTGCGTGCATGTCGGCTTCGCGCGAGAGCGACAGAGCAAGCAGCATGAACAACGGCGCGACGAAAAAGCCCACGAACACCGCCGCGAGCGGCAGGACCAGCCTGAGACCGTCCTCTTGCACCGGCCGTCGGCTCCTACGGCCTCACAGCTTGATCTCGCGATTGAACCTTTCGATCAGCGCGCCGCGCTGCGGGTTGAGCTTCTCCCAGTCGAAGGAACGGATTTTGGCTAGATCCGCGTGGCTCTTGGCGATGGCGGTGATGGCGCCCTCGAGCGGGACTTTGCTGTTGGTAGGAATGACGTCGTAGGGTGGCCTCGCGATTGCGCTCTGCACGGCCGGATCGAGATGCGTATCGATGTATTGCACGGCGAGATCGGGCTCCGCCGCATTGGCCGCGACATGCATGCTGGTGTACCAGCCGACCGCGCCGCTGCCGGGAATCGACAGCTCGACCGGGACGTCCTTGCCTTTCAGCGTCTGCACGAAATTGAAATTGTATGGCGCGATGTCGATCTGCTCCTGCTGCCATAACGTTGCATAGGCGCCGAGATTGGCGCCAATGGCGCCGACATTCGGAAGCAGCTCGCGCAATGCCTTGAATGCGGGCTCGAAGTTCTCCTCGCTGCCGCCGCGCAGGCGGTTGATCTCGGCGAGGAAGGCAATTCCCAGCTGGCTGTTGAGCGCGGTGAGCCCAACCCGCCCTTTGTAGGCGGGGTCCCACAGCACATCCCAGCTCCTCGGCGGAGTCTTGATCTTCTGCGGGTTATAACCGATGCCGATGATCTGCATGGAGATGCGCGGTCCCCAGCGATCCTGGAACTCGGGCAGCAGCTCCTTATAGTTGGGGGACTTGGCCGTCGGGTATTCCACAATGAGCCCCTGCTTGACCGCATCGAGCACCTGCGGCGAATCGAACAGCGCAACGTCGAACGGCGGTCTTCCGCCCTTGGCGGCGGCAAGCCGCGAGATTTGATCGGTGCCGAGCAGGATCGATTGCGTCACCGCGGCGCCGGTGCGCCTGGTGAAGGCAGGCGCCAGGAACTCACGATGCGCTTCGTTCCAGGTGCCGGGAAAGGTCGCGGCCACGAGCGTCTTGCCTTGTGCGCTCAATGACGAGGGTGCCAGCACAGCGGCACCCAGGCCTGCGCCGGCCCGCAAGACATGACGGCGGCTCAAGGGCGTATTCATGCATCACTCCTCATCAGGAAGCTTGCGCAGGGAAGACGTGGCAGGAAGCCGCAGAGACCGGGGCAAAGTGGATCGTGCTGCCGCTCTCCAGCTGGCGGCTACCCGCCTCGCGCGACTGGCTGATCTTGATGGCAGTTCCGCCCGCAATCTCCACGTCATAGATCACCTGCGGCCCAAGCGGCATCACCATCTTCACCGTTCCGGCAAGCCGGCCGTCTCCCCCCTCGCCCTGCACGCGCAGCTGCTCCGGCCGAACCGACAGCACGACCTTCGCTCCTCGCTGCACGGCCGCAGGAGAGGCGCGCAGCTTGCCGCCGGCCAGCGCCACGTCAGTTCCAGTTGTGTCGGTGGCGATCACCGTGCCCGGCAGAAGATTGGTCGTACCGACAAATTGATTGACGAACAGGGTTGCGGGGCGATCGTAGATGTCGCTCGGCGAGGCGACCTGCTCGATCCGGCCGCGGTTCATCACCGCGATCCGGTCGGCCATCGATAGCGCTTCCTCCTGATCGTGAGTGACGAGAATGGTTGTGATTCCATACTCGCGCTGAAGCCGTTTCACCTCGATCTGCATGTCGAGGCGCAGATTCTTGTCGAGGGCGCCGAACGGCTCGTCGAGCATGAGGATTTTCGGGTCAGTGGCCAGGCAGCGCGCCAATGCGACCCGCTGCTGCTGGCCCCCCGAGAGCTGGCGCGGCAGCCGCTCGGCGTAGGGCGACATATGCACGAGTGCGAGCATTTCCTCGACGCGGGCAGCAATGCGCGCGCGCGGCCAGTGATGGGCTTCGAGCCCATAGGCGATGTTCTGCCGCACGCTCATGTGAGGGAAGAGCGCGTAACTCTGGAAAACAATGCCGACGCCGCGCCGGTTGGGAGGCAGGTGGTCGACACACTCATCGTCAAACAGCACGCGGCCGTTGCTCTGGCGACTGAAACCGGAAACAATGCGCAGCAGCGTCGATTTTCCGCATCCCGATGGTCCAAGCAAAGCGACGAGCTCACCGCCATGGATGACGAGCTGCACATCGCTGATCGCGACAAAATCGCCGAAGCGGTGGGTGATGGCATCAAGATGCAGGGCGTGCCCGCCTCGCGCTCCTTCCCTGGCAGGCTCGGCGTTGGCAGGCTTGCGTGCCGCGGGCTCGCTCATTCTCCCGTCACTATAGCGAAGCCGCGAAACGGCAATAAAGCCCATAATTTCAACATCGATGCAGCGATCAAGCGCCAAGCTTGGCCGCCAGATCCTCAAGACCGTGGGCAGCAAAATCAACCGGCGCTTGCGGCCGGGTTTCCCCCTTGCCGAGGCCGCGCTCGTTCGGACGCGCAATGTGCGCGGTTTGCAGGCCGCATCCGGCCGCGGCGAGAAGGTCATTGGTGTGAGCCGCCACCATCATGCAGGCGCCGGGCGGCAAATCGAACGCTTCGCAGGCTGACAAATACACCCGCGGCTTGGGCTTGTAGTCGCCCGCGGTCTCCGCCCCCAGAATGGCGTCCCAGGGAAGATGGTTGCGGCGGGCGAGATCGACCTGGAGCGAGATGTTGCCGTTGGAAACCGGCGCCAGGAGGAAACGCGCCTTGAGGCGGGCCAGGCCGGGCGGCACATCGGGCCACGCATCAAGCCGGTGCCATGCTAGATTGAGATCGCGCGCAGCATCCTCGGACAATCCGGACACGCCGAAACGCGGAAGGATGCGATCGAGGTTGCGCCGATGCAGGAGATCAAGCTTGCAGAAAGGAATTCTTCCGGCCCGCACCTCCTCCATGGCCGGCTGATACTCGTCACGCCAGGCGTCTGCGAAAGCGGCCCAGTCGAGAGCGAAGCCGAGCGGCTTTAGAATGCGCTCGGCCTCGTGGGCAGCACTCGTGCGATAATCGACGAGCGTTCCGAATACATCGAAGAACAGTGCGCGCGGACTGCTCATGGAGGCTCCATTCCCTTTGATCTGAGGACCGCGGCAGCGGCGGGCGCTGTGAGGGCATCGAGGAGCGCCCTCCCTGCTTCTGCCTCCTTCGCTTTGGCGCCCAGTCCCGCGGCGTAGATCGTGTAGTTCTGAATCTCTGCCGGCAGCGGACCGACGAGCGTCACCCCCTTCACCGGCAGGATCTCGCTGATCTGATGAATGCCGAGCTCCGCCTCCCCTCTTGCGACGTGCTCCGCCACCGCCCCGCCGGCAATCAACCGGCTTTTGCCTTTCACCGCGGCCGCGATCCCCAACCGATCGAGCAGGCCCGCTACGTAGATGCCGCTCGATCCGCCCGCAGCGGGATCGATATAGGCAATGGACGATGCTGCCAGCAACGCGTGCTTGAACGCCTCGACCGAGCCGATGTCAGGTTTCGGCGCTCCGTCCCTGACCACGACCCCGATGCCGACACGGGCGAGGTTTCGGCCGCTCCCCGCGACAATCTTTCCATTGCTAGAGAGGGTATCGATCGCTCCCGGGGTGAGCACGGCGAGGTCGAAGCTTTCGCCCGCCTCGATGCGCTTGACGAGCGCACCGACGGTATCATTGTTCACGTTCGCCTTTTGGCCTGACTGCTTCTCGAACTCGGGCAGCAGCGCAAGCAGCACCTGCTTGAAGGCGCCCGCCGTGAGCACCTTGATCTCCGCGCAAGCGGCATGCCGCGGCGCCACGGCCATTATGAATGCGACGGCGAGGGCGACTATTCTCATGCTGAGACTCATTGTACGGATCCGAAGCTCGCGAGCGCGCTGCGCGGAAAAGGAACAATCGGCGGCACGGATTGTTGCCCAATCATGCCCGACAACGGCGATAGAACAAGCCCCCCGCCGACCTATCCGGCCGAGAAGGCGCGCGGAGGCGATATCATCCTGCGCCGGCCGTGGCAGCGGGTCGTCTTCATTGCCGGGCTTGCCGCCCCGATCATTCTCCTTGTCCTGCTGCTCCTTTGGGGAAGCTGGTAGGCGGACGAAGCGCGCATTGGCTGGCGCGGCGCTGCCGTGTTAGCCGTTCCTCATGGCGGCATTGATCCTTGCGCTCGCCGAGGCGGCGGCGCACCTGCCTGCTCGTGGCGCATTGCTCGGCCTCGATCTCGGCAGCAAGACCATCGGCGTCGCGACCAGCGATCCTGACCGACGGCTAGCCACCGCGGTAGAGACCGTAGTCCGCAAAAAATTTGCACGTGATGCCGCCCGCCTCATCGCGTTCGCCGCCGAGCGCAACGCCGTCGGCTTCGTGCTGGGGTTGCCCGTCAACATGGACGGCAGCGAAGGCCCGCGTGCGCAGTCGACGCGCGCCTTTGCCCGCAATCTCGCCCGTGTGACCGACCTTCCCATCGCGCTCTGGGACGAGCGGCTGTCGACCGCTGCCGCCGAGCGCGCGCTTATCGCTGCGGATGCGACACGAAGCCGGCGCGCCAAGGTGATCGACCAGCACGCCGCGGTGTTCATTCTGCAGGGCGCGCTCGATCGGCTGGCCCGCGGTGCAATCAACTCGCAATCTTAGGGCAGATTTTCAGTGGAACGCATCAGTCACCGCAAGGGTCTACCTTTCTGATCTCGGGCGAAACCGCACGCTTTTCCAATCGATCCGCTACCAAAACCAGCGAACCGCGCTTTGAAAATCAAAGCCAACGCCGTGCCGAAATACAGCCAATACGATCCCAGTGATGAATAAGACGATTCCCGACAGGACTCCAATCATCCCAGCGATGTTGATCACACGGCCGATGGCGACATCCTTTTCTCCCATCGCTGACCTCCCATCGTGGGCCGCCCCAGTGTCGACCGATGCGATGAACTCGCACCGCCTCATGGCTTGATCCTTCGAAGGGCACCTTACCACAGTGCAGCGAGAACCGTGCTTGGCATCGCAGCCGATCGACTCGATCCTGCCCCGGCACGCAAGAGGAACGTCTGTGGGATTTTCAGGGCGAGTGCGTTCTCTCCAAGTGCCTCAAAGACTACCTTTGCCTCTTCTCCCTCATTATGGCCGTTAGGCGCTCCGTTACAGGATCCAGGTCGGGCTTAAAGTGTTCGTTTTCATCATACAGGCGTTTTGGTGGTCCTTCCGACGGCTGCTCACGAAAAGACGAGGAAAGGTCTGCCGACCTGGCCCGCCTCCCCTGATTTTGTTTTCGAGGGATTCTGAATATCCTGATCCTGTCGCCATCAGCAACAAAATCAATGTCATCATTTTCATTGAGACGTTCTTTTAAGGCGTCTCTTACATAGTTCTTGGCCCTCTGAGTTTCCGCTCTTAGGGTCGAAAGCTTACTTGATTTGTCTACGTATTCATTCCAACCCTTCAATGTCTGAACCTTCTCTATAGGAAGATAGCCAATAGATTTTGTTTTAGCTTCGGCCTGGTCTGCCATGTCCTTGATCCTTCTACAGAGATGGTTATGGTGCCATCACCGCATTGAGGCGCCTGCTTGGGACGCAATCCCTCCATCGAAAGCAGACTTCCTGGATCGTCAGCTCCGCGCCAAATTTCTGGCACTACCCGGCAACGAACTCCAATGGAGCTTTAAACTTCTACGCGGAGTTTTATACTCGACACGGTTTGCGGGTCCCACCTGAGATCTTGAAGTACCTATGGCTGTTCTATCACCGTTCGGCGATTGCGCAATAAAACAAAATAACGGTCGGCGTAGTAAGATACCGCGTTGTTTCGTCGCGAATCGCCTAACTTGAATCGTCGATCAGCGCAACAAAGAGCCGTGTTACTCTTTCGACCGCGGCGCTCTTAAAAGGGTGCTGGGCGTGGCCGGCTGAGCGGAAGCGTATCGATGCAGCCTAAAGCTCCTTTGCAAACCAGCTAAGCAAAAAAGCTAGCGCCACCAAAAAGAGTCCGCTTCCGCCTGCAAGGCCCAAAAGCAGCGCAAAAAAATTTTCGAAATCCTTCC
>Ga0306926_10006130_pt1 | contig 12902 bp, 10 predicted proteins | sample flu12Cox44000178_FD_203759 | JGI IMG/M metagenome (GOLD analysis project Ga0306926, IMG submission 203759) | Lab enrichment of tropical soil microbial communities from Luquillo Experimental Forest, Puerto Rico - flux8day.12C.oxic.44.000.178 (v2)... | ecosystem: Environmental > Terrestrial >... | reverse complement strand
GTAGCATACATTCGTCGCCCCTCGGGAGTGCCGTCATCGGCTGCGCCGATTTCGTCGAACCGAGCGTCTGTCACGTACACAATCGGAGGCCCGAATGTAAGATTACCTGTATTCTGCGCCGCCACAGGGTGCGACCTAGAAACCAAGTAATCAGAGTAATGAACGCGGACTGCAGAACCGACTTCTGAAGTCCGCCCCTCTCAAGGACTCCAAACCATGATGTTTCTCCTGGTGTCCCATTTGACGTGCACCCCTGTTCTTGAATCGCGCTACGGATTAGCTTAGCGTTGTCCCTCAAATGCTAATTCGCACCCAGCTTAGCCGTCGCCGCAAAAGCTGAGGTGGCTTTCCTGCTCGACTGCAGACTGCGAGACAACAGCAGCATCCGACGCCCGACAAACTAGGTCAAGCGACAAGGAGCGACGCTTGCTGTACCGTCTCATTGTCGTCAAATGTCGTTGCCTTATTTACTGGCGATAAGGTTCAGATGCTGAAGCTTGGACCCTTAACGCGAGTAGAATCACACAGACAGGACGGTTTAAGAGCCGACTGCCGGAGAAAGCGTAAAATGCACCATCCGAGTACACCGTTTGTGCCCGGGATACGTGTGACAAATCGAAATGGCATCATGCTTCACACACTGTGCAGCAAGCCCAGTCAGCCCGTTCTCAAGAGAGCGCCGGCTTATCCCGGCGCATGGAAATAAAACGGGAGTGGAAGCTGCTTATCCTCACCTCGCTGGCTAGACGCGTGTTCAGGGAACAGTTCGATAACATGCGATCATTGGTATGAACCGCTGCATAGAAGATTTGCGAGTAATATCAAACGATGCGCTGCTCATTCAGTCGGCGCTCGATGGTCTTCGCAAGTAGCGTTACACTCCCAGGATACCTAACCGTCAGCCGATTGAGGTGGATACAACCTAAAGCCTTAGAATTACAGATAAATTCACGAATGCATTGCCGAATAACGCACGACGGAACCGGCGTTGGACGCCAGATGAAGATTCCCCCAGCCCAATAGCTCCCATTTATCGATCTCTTTCTCAGCGGCCTAACCAATGCGGTAGGGCCGCGGTAAGCGCCGGTATATAAGTGATCAGCAGCACGCCGACAGAAAGTACAGCGATGACTGGCAATGTGGCTCGCAAGACCTCAGGTACGGGTTTGCGGAAGCGATGAGAGGACATCAGCAAGTTCAGTCCCACCGGCGGAGTCAGATAACCCAATTCCATATTTGCGAGGAAGATGATCCCGAGCCGCACAGGGTCGATTCCGTAGGCGGCTCCGAGGGGGACCAGGAGAGGAACCTCAACGACGATCGCGGGATAGATTTCCATTAGGCAGCCGACCACGAGAAGGAATAGGTTTAAGAGAAGCAAGAAGAGAAACGGAGAGTGAATTGCGCTGGTCGTCCACTCAACTGCATGGGCTGGGATTTCAGCGTCCACAAGATAATTGGTGAACCCCAGCGAGACTCCCAGAATCAACAGAACTCCACCAATCAGGAGGCCGCATTCGGCCATGACGCGTGGCACATCGCGAAAGAACTTCAGTTCGCCATGGAACACCGTGGCCACCAAGAAGGCGTAAAATGCGGTCGCCGCGGCGGCCTCAACCGGTGTGGCTAGGCCACTAAAAAGTGCAATCGAAGCGAAGATCGGCATGGAGAGTTCCCATTTTGCGTCCCAAAGAGCGGCAAGGGCTGCCTTAACGTCAAGTGTCTTTTTGGTGGACTCAAACCTTCCCCCACGAAAAATCCCCCACAGAGCGGTGGCGCTCATCATCACGAATGCGGGCACGATTCCGCCAAGAAACATCCTCTCGATGGAGACCTTCGCTACGACGGCGTAGACGATCAGAGGCAAGCAGGGAGGAAGGAGGAGGCCGAGTGAGCCTGCACCGGTCAGCAGGCCGAGCGCGTCTTTATCGGAAAAGCGTGCGCCTGCAAGCACGGGCATCAGTAGGCCGCCTAGAGCAAGTATGGTCACGCCGGATGCCCCCGTGAAAGACGTGAAAAAAGCGCAGACGAGGACCGTCAGAATGGCTGGGCCGCCCCTGAACTGTCCGAAAAGTGCGTAAAAGACCCGAACGAGCCGTTTGGGGGAACCACCTTCGGTCAGGAAATATCCCGCAAGGGTAAAGAGTGGAAGCGTGGGAAGCGTTGGGTTGGTGACTAGAGCATAGTGCGCGATTGGGATGGACGCAATGGGTTGATCAACACTCCAAAAGAGAACGAGCGCGGTGCCACCCAGAGTCACGAACGCCGGCACCCCGAGAACGGAAGCAACAAACATGAGGCTTAAAGCGGGTACTAAAAGATGGCTCCCGGCGAGTGAGAAACGCCACAGAAGGGCAAACAACAATATCATGAGAAACCAACAGGAGAGACGCAACGCAATTTTCTCTGATGTGTGCCACAGAATGCGAAACCCAATAATGGCAAAACCCAAGGGCAGAACACTCTGGACAACCCATAAAGGTATACCGTAGCCCAACATGTCACCCGCCTCGCGCTCCGCTCGCACAAACTGAAAGGAGGCCAAAGCGAGAAACGCGCAGACAACTGCGCCTAGGCTGCCTGTGAAAACTTGAGACGCCGATCTCCACCGTCCGCTGAACTTGGACTCTGCCAAGGTCGAGAGGGCCAAAAGTCTTCGTTCCCTGGCGGCGATGGCCCCGCCCAGCATTCCAACGATCAGGACCATGTGTTGAACAATCGTTAACGATGCGGGAATCGAGAGATGGAGGGTCCGGCGGAGGAGGGCTTCCGCAAGAGGCGCACCGATCATGGTTGCGAGGGCAAGGGAGACAAGGAAGTTTTCCGCCCGGGCCAGATTTCGACCCCACTTCCCCGATTCCCGCGCCGCGGCTGCGGAAAGCTCACCGAGCGAGACGAGTTCCGCACTCACGGCTGACCCTTCGCCTGTTGGGCACGATATTCGGCGACGAGACTTAGAGCTCTGTCGAAGACGTCGGCCGGAATCATGGTGCCGCGCATTCTGGGATAAACGGTTTCGGCAAAGCGGTGCCACTCCTCTTGAAGTGCAGGCCCAACGACAAACACCTGCAACCCACTTCGCTTTTTCATTGCTTCAATTGCTTCCTGGCTTTCCGCGCGGCTTCTGGCTTGAATCTGCTTGCCGGCCTCTGCGGCCGCTCTTCGGACCACGTACTGCTGCTCCGCCGTAAGCGTGTCCCAAGTCTTTTTCGTCACGACAGTTGCTCCCACGAGAGGGACGTAGTTAAGTTGCAGAAGGTGCTTCGCGACGGTATCGAGTTGACTGGCCTCTGCGTAAAAAGGAGTAATCGGAACCGTATCTACCATGCCGGTCTGAAGACTCAGGAACACATCGGACCATTCGAGAGGAACCGCCTGGAAGCCGAGGTCATTTACCAACTCGATTTCGTTGTGATCATCGGCGCTAACGAAAACTTTGCTCTTTTTGAACTCGTTGGGGCTCGTGTAGGTCTGGCGAGAGAGGATGTACACCCATCCGGCGTCGGACCAGAAAATGACCACAAAACCTTTCTGCTGCAAGCGCGATTCCATGTCCGCCTGTAACTTGCCGCGAACATATTCCATTTCTTCGAGAGAATGGTACAGAAGTGGGATTTTCTGAATGGCGCCGACAGCGGGGTCGATCTCGGAAAGGCCTCCAACGGAGAGCGTGGCGGCCTGGAGTTGACCAGCGCGCATGCGGCTCACCATTTCTTTCTCACTCCCCATTGTGCCTCCCGCGTAGATTGTTAGGCTGAGGGCTCCACCTGTGCCTGCCTTCCATTGCTGTCCCATTTGTTCCAAAGCGTGGTACTGGGATGTGCCCTGTGGAAGAAGAGTCGCCAAGCGAATGCGGGTCTGCGCGCGAACGGTGCACTGCGCAAGGAGCGAGAACAGAAGCGGAACGAGCACCCGAGAGAGAGTTAGCCGGCCGACGGCACGATTGTTCATTGTGATGTTCCTTCGGTCGTGGGTTCCAAAAACAAATCATCTTCGTGCGACAAGAACCAGGCCGCCCTGCGTTGCATGATGATATTGTTAAGACGCCACTCCATTTGATCGTTGGGATTGATGGCCAGGGCTTGATGAAGCAAGGATTCGAATTCGGCGCGATTCTGCTTCTGGACGGAAACGCTCTCCGCAAAGGCAACGTAGGGAGCAGCCATTTTGCCATCTGTCAATTCGACAACACGATTGAAATGCAGCTTGCAGCGCTCGGCGAAATCGCCCCTGACTCCCTGCCGAGCGGATTCGTAAGTGATGAGGAACTCGTCGATAGCGCGGTGGTTGTAGTCCGGGTCGAGCTGGTATGCGCGATCAATCAATGCCTGCACTTGCGGTTGCTCGGCGATCAAGTCGGGATGATCTTTGGAGATGGAAATGGCGGCGCCCCAAGAAACCGCGGTCCAGTAGAGAAGGGGTACATCGTTGGCTTTCGCCATTTGCACGGCCCGGGAGGGGTTTGTGCGGATTAAGGTGGCAAAACCGTGACGCTTGACCTCCAGCCCATGAAGCCCAAAGTCCCGTGCGCGTAAATAGAGATTGCGAGCCCGCTCACGCATCGCTTCGGATTTGTCGACGTCTGAGCCTTCTATCTCTTGGGCGGGCAATTGAATGTAAACGTACGAATACTGCGTGTATCCACTGGCTGCGGCAAGCAGAAGCCCGCGGTGGTCGGGGCTTTCGGCGAGCAGCCCTTCAATGAATTTGAGACTGAACGGAACCGCTTGGCCAATAAATTCCGGGTCGTTGTCGGATACATAGGTAGCGCCGCCGTTCGCTAGCGAATCCCCCAGTTTGTTGACCGCAAACTTTCTGATCGAACATCCGGTCAGAACCGTGGCTAAAGCGATTACGACAGGAATCGTGAGGCGTCGAGTGCCCCGCTTCGAGGTCATCCCCGCAGATTGGGGAAAGCCAGGCGGGTGCTTGCACACAGCCGACGCTGCTTTGTCAGCTCGAACCCTGCACGAAAAGAGCTCTTTCCATGCCGTTGGCCACCAACGTTCTCGGCTGAATGGGTTCATTTCGACGCCCTCAGTGACCCAAACTATCGATTGCAGCGAATCAAATGACAAGCGACAAGCCACGACATTTGCGGCATGAGCTGCGATTGTCGTTCTTTGTCTGGGCCCAGAGGATGCGACATCAGACATGACGGAAGAATCGCTATCCGACCTATTTGTCGAGCAAGAATCGCTTGAGGTCAGTCCTCATGCGGCGAGAATTGCTTCAACTTCTTCCAACCTTCGGAATTACGATCCATGTAATAATGCTAGACAACCTTCTCGTATCTTATTGATTTTGAGGCTGGACGAAGTTTTCCCGAGCACAAGTAGCCCGTACCAATATGCGCCGCAGAAGGAGAAGACGTGCAGATAATCACGCACACAATCTGGGGTACCGGGCGGGTACTCGGTTGCATCAGAGCAGTTGCTTTTGCGATTCCCGGCATGAGGAATGCCTGCCTACGGAGATCCCTTTGCTTTCGTCACGTCGCTGTGGTGCGCAACGCCTGCTCTTGGGCAATCCTCATCTGCCCCCTCGGGTTCAACCTCGGACCCCTCACGCAATGAGAAACCCTTTCGCGCTGGCGCCGAAGGCGTGACGATGCCGAAATGCACCTACATGCCGAGTCCTTACTATACGAAGGAAGCAAAGAAGGCGAAAGTTAAAGGAGTTCTGCTCGTTGAAGGTGTGGTTGCCCTCGATGGAAGAATCACAAATCTGCGGGTTCTGAAAGCATTGGGTTACGGTCTGGATGAGTCTGCATTAAAGACGTTGAAGACATGGCAGTGCAACCCCGCGATTCCGAATGGCGAACCTGTCCCGGCGCTTGTCCCCTTTAAGATCGATTTCATCTCTAGGGTGGCTTCCGTAACATTGTTATATCGATAGGCTACCAGTGGTGAAATCGCTTTTAATTGTTGCACCTTCTCCTAGGTTTTTTCTCCAAGACAATTCCTCAGCCAAGCGTTGAGACTTCTGCATAGCTTCCAGCCACTGTTTTTCGTACCACGGGGTTTCCCAACGACGGAACTCCTTAAAAGCTTCCGCTTCCTCGGCTTCGGCTTCGGCGAGTTGCTTCTGCAGAAGTTCGATAGGCTTCATTGATGCAGGGATGCGCAAACTTGAGGAGGTTGTGGCGTTGTTAACCGTGCCAAATTGCATCCGGACGATCATATATAGGAGAAACGCGATCACCGCGAGTAGTATCGCAAGTCCAACTTGGCTAAAACCAAGGATCAGCAAAACGCTTGCAACCGAGAAGTCCCAGAAATTGAGCCTTGCACGTTTCATAGCGGAAGTCCACCTCTACCCGGAGTATTGGGCCATCACGCTTCAGACTTGCTGATACTAGCCTAGACGGAGCCTGGCCTTTGACAAGCGGCATCGAACGACACAGACCGCTTGTCGCGAAATATCGCCAACCGATTTGCTCAAGCGTATGTCGCTGCCCACGCGGAGGACGACATTCCGCGTCACATCTGCCTGTAACGCTCTTTGTCGCTTGATCACCAGTTCCGGTCCACGACTCAGCCGATATTTTGCCCACGATCCGCTGCGCTTCCCGGCTTAGTACCGACTATCCTTTCGCTTCGCAGTGACACCTTCCAACTCCTGCGGACGAACGGCACGAACGATTTCCTCCGCCGATTTTGCAAAATATTCGGCAATCCGAATCCGGGTTGAACGGAATCCTAGCGCGGATTTCATGATTTCACGCCGCTCACGTTTACACTGATCTGACGGCTCCCGCTCAAGTCAAAGTTGGAGGGTAGGGCGACCAACCACATAGGGATGCCCTCGTGCCCCCGCTAATCGAGCTTGCTTGGCAACTTGGTGTGCTCATTAGTACTGTTGCGCCATTGACAATCGGGCCGTTTGATATATTCTCATCCAAACAGCGTGTCGCTTGTGTTGACAGCTTTCGATGGAGCACGACCGGGTCAATCGGACAAGCGCAAAACCTGACTCAAGAAGAAGATCGATTTGAGTGCGGCAGAGCACGACAAAGGGAATGGTGTGTGCCGTTGTCGCATCTTGTCGCTTGAAGCTGAGGGTTTGTAATCGTAATCGTTACTGTGAGCCGCCTGACGCGAAGGTTCAGGCTTACGTCGCCATTCCTAGCGAAGGAGAGTAGAGATCGCGCGGCTCAAGTCCCGGCGAAATCGGTAACTTGTCCTTTAGAGCCTGGGTCCGCGAAACGGTTTGGGGGTGACCCGTGAAAGGGCGACCAATTCTCTATCTCTCTTTCCTCGTGGCTGTCGTGCTGACGGCGATGGCTTGGCAAGGTTTTCCGCGCCTGAGGAGGCAGCCTTCGCCCTCGGCGTCCTTGAAACATGGGCTTAGGGATGCCGCGCCACAGGGAAGTCCCGTTTCCGCCCAGTCTCGTCCAGGCCTTGTCCCTGATGCGCGGAGCGAAGCTCGATTTGCCACGAATTTGTTGAGGACACCCCTCACTTTTGAGGCGAACCAGGGCCAAACAGATGAGCGGATCAAATTCCTCTCTCGCGGGCGTGGATTCACGCTGTTCCTGGCGGGCAATCAGGCCCTGCTTGCCTTGCGAAAAAATGCGGCGCTCTATGGCGGGGCGGACCTTCGAGGTCCGTGGAGTTCGGCCAAAATGAGGAACAGCGTATCTACTGATCGTGAGAAGTTCGAGCCCCCAATTCTCTTAAGTGCAGGCAGAGATCCGGTTCCTTTGAGAGGCTTGGAAAAGCCCCAAGGTCGAGTCCCACGGCCTGTGCTACACGAGCGTCCCGAGAATCCTTCCGTGCTTCGAATGGAGCTTGTGGGAGCGAACCCTCGCGCGATGGCCGCCGGGCTTGACCCTCTGCCCGGTAAGAGCAACTACTTCATCGGCAACGATCCGAAGAAGTGGCGGACGAACGTGCCGAACTATGCAAAGGTAAAATATCGAGACGTTTATCCGGGCGTTGACCTAGTGTATTACGGTAATCAAGGCCAGCTGGAATATGATTTTGTGGTCCGCCCCGGCGCCGACCCAAGGGCGATCAAAATGATCGTGGGGGCGGGCCTCCTGCCCAGCCGAGGGGACCTAAAAGGATCGCCTCTACAAATAGACACCAACGGGGACCTCGTCTTCGGGACCGGCGGCGAGTTCCGCTTCCACAAGCCGCTCGTTTATCAACCGGTTGCCAACGGCGTGCGGCTCCCGGTTGATGCTCACTATTCGCTCGAAAAAGACGAAGTCAGCTTTGAACTGGCTCGATATGACCGGAACCATCCGCTGGTGATCGATCCCGTACTGAGCTACTCGACTTATCTCGGGAGCAGCGACCTATTGGGTGGCAGCAACCTTGACACGGGCTGGGGTATTGCCGTCGATTCCGCTGGAAATGCCTATGTGACAGGGCCCACTAACTCCGCGGACTTCCCCACCCTGAACCCTTTCCAGGCCACGTCTGGAAGCGGCACTGACGTATTCATTACCAAACTGAATCCCACGGGCAGTGCGCTCGTCTATTCGACCTACCTCGGCGGCAGCGGCAATGACCGTGGTGCAGGAATCGCGGTGGACTCGTCGGGCAACGCATATGTCACAGGGGTCACGGGCTCGACGAACTTCCCCACATTGAATCCTTTCCAGGCCACGTCGGGAGGAGGCGATGACGCTTTCGTTACCAAACTGAATCCCACGGGGAATGCGCTCGTCTATTCGACCTACCTCGGCGGCAGCGGCAACGAAATTGCAGCAGGAATCGCGGTAGACCCGTCGGGCAACGCCTATTTCACAGGGCCCACGGACTCGACCAACTTCCCCACACTGAATCCTTTCCAGGCCACGTCGGGAGGCGGCAAAGACGTCTTCGTTACCAAACTGAATGCCGCGGGCAGTGGGCTTGTCTATTCGACCTACCTCGGCGGCAGTGGAGACGACCTCGGAACGAGCGTCATCGTGGACTCATCTGGCAACGCATATGTCACAGGGTTCACGGGCTCGACGAACTTCCCCACACTGAATCCTTTCCAGCCCACGTCGGGAGGGGGCAATGACGCTTTCGTTAGCAAACTGAATCCCACGGGGAATGCGCTCGTCTATTCGACCTACCTCGGGGGCAGCGCCAACGACGGTGGTGGAGGAATCGCGGTGGACTCGTCGGGCAACGCATACGTCACGGGCTCGACTGCCTCCCTTGATTTCCCTACATTTAATGCCCTGCAGGGCTCACTTAGTGGGAATTTCGACACGTTTGTCGCGAAGCTGGACCCCGCCGGGACGGCTCTGGTGTATTCCACTCACTTCGGGAGCTACGACATCGGTAACGCCATCGCTACCGACTCGTCCGGAAACGCCTATGTAACAGGCTGGGTCCAGTACCCCGGTGGCATCAACGCGTCGATTGCCGTCGAGGGTTGTGGCTTTGGAATCATAACCCTCTTCGATGCCTTCGTGACAGAGCTCAAACCTGATGGGACTGGCCCGGTGTTTTCCACCTGCCTTGGCGGTGCCCCCAACACTGCTGGCTTCGCCATAGCCCTTGATTCCTCTGGAAGCGCCTACGTAACGGGTTGCACCGACTCAGCCATCTTCACGACAACCTCACAGGCGTTCCAGCGCGCGGGCGGAGGTGGCGACTGCGTCGTTTACGACGCCGGCGACGCCTTCGTATCGAAGATCAGTCCTGTGAACGCGACTGTGGTCAGCCTGGTTCCTGCCGCCTTGAACTTTTCAACCAAAGTCGTCGGTGCTCCGAGCACAGGACTGCAAGACTTCTTCCTACTGAACGTCGGGAACCTGCCTTTGACGATCAACAGTATCTCTATCACCGGCACGAATAGCGGCGACTTTGCCATTCAGCCCTACGGCTACTCGTCCGTCATCGCCACACCCCTCACCCTCAACGGCGGCGGATCCCTCAGGGCAGGGATCATCTTTACTCCGACCGCACCGGGGGCGAGGACGGCTACTGTCACCGTCACCGACGACGCGCCGGATAGTCCGCAGACCATAGCGCTGAGTGGGACAGGAACGACGGCAGCCGCTGCGACGCTCTCTTCGACCGCCCTCAACTTCGGCAGCGAAATCTTGGGCACGAAGAGTGCCCCACAGATGGTTATGGTGACCAATTCCGGCTCGGCGAATCTGACCGTTTCGACTGTCTCCATGACTGGGACAAACGCCTCCGACTTCACGATGCAGTCGGATTCTTGTACCGCCGCTACTGTCGCCCCCGGTAGCACTTGTTCGGTCGCGCTGGTCTTCAAGCCCTCGCTATCGGGGATCGAGACTGTCACGGTCAACATTGCTGATAATGCTTGGCCCAGTCCGCAGGCGGCAGTGCTGACGGGCACGGGCCAGGACTTCTCCGTTTCGTCGAATCCGGCTTCTGCCACCATCACCGCCGGGCAGTCGACAACCTTCACGTTGAGCGTGGCACCGGTGGGCGGGTTCAATCAGGCTGTGAATCTGAGCTGCTCCGTGGCCACCGCAGTTTCACAAGCTCCCGCGTGCTCGGTCTCGCCTACTTCGTTGACGCCCAGTGGTTCCGCGGTCGCGACGGCGACTATGACTGTTACGACGACGGCGAGGGGATTGGTTGTTCCAAACGACCACCTGCCGCTGCTCCCGTACGTGCCGCTGGGAGTCTGGATCGTAATGGGTGCAGCCTTGATGTTGAGCGTAGCCACGGCGCGAAGGCTCGGCCTCCTATCGGGCTTGAAAACGGCCCCGGCAGCCTTGCTTTTAGCTTGCCTGCTCCTTGCGGCTATTTGGACCGGCTGCGGCGGAGGAGGATCTTCATCGGGGCCTCCGCCCCCGACTGGAACTCCTGCGGGAAATTACACGCTGACCGTCACCGGCAATTCGCAGGGTGTCAGCCGCACGGCCAACCTGACCCTGACGGTAAATTAGGTTGACTTAGAGAACAGGACCTACATGAGTGGCCGCCAGGGACTCGGTGCCGCTCCGGGTAAGAGCTAGAAGTCATCTGAGGGAGTTGCGGCGAGCGACCAGCCTTGGCATCGGTGCGGGCTCGCTCAGTACCCGACCAACATCCTAAGCGGTGGTTCGATTGTGATCTTTGGATTCGCGCTGTTCATGAGTCCAAGGTCGTCCTTCGCCGATGATAAGAGCGATGTGGTAGCGGCGGTGAATCGATTTTTGGACAACCTGGGGAACGACACTTTGGAAAAGGCGTTGGCAGTGTGTGACTCGCCGGTCTCGATTATCGACGAATTTCCTCCGCACGAGTGGCACGGACCGACCGCATGCGCAGATTGGTGGAAGGCGTTGAACACGTACAACGAGAAGAACGAGATTACAGATGGGTCCGCCACGCTAGGCACGCCATGGAACGTTGAGGTGACCGGGGACCACGCGTATTATGTGGCTCCCATGACCTATGTCTATAAACAGCACGGGAAGAGTGTTAAAGAATCAGCGGCTTTTGCGGTTGCTCTGAAGCGCACGCAGACCGGCTGGCGGATCACGGCCTGGGCGTATTCTAAGCAGCAGACCATATAAGCTCGACCACGAAATCTTTGTCCCCGACGCGGTTGAGATTTTGCGCTTGGTAAGGCCGCAAACCGGTAAGTCCCCCCCTGCCAAAATCAACTCGGCGATTAGTTCATATACCAGGCAGTTGGATGTTTGCTGATCTCTCTGCCGTATCCTGAGGTCAACTCTGGCCACTTTCCACGCGGGCTCTTGGTGTGGCATTCTCCGTGGAAACCTGTAGAGCGCAATTCACTTCTTGAGAGGTAACATGCGAGCCTTACTAACTCTTGTCCTACTGTGTATCCCGTCAGCACTGAACGTCGCCGCGCAAGCTACTAAGAGCGGGTTCATCAGAACTTCGGACGGTGTCAGGATTCATTACCTTGAGGCGGGCAGCGGTCGGCCAATCGTTTTCATTCCGGGCTGGACTATGCCTGCGTGGATTTGGGAGAAGCAAATCGAAGAGTTCTCGAAGAACCACCGCGTCATCGCTGTTGATCCGCGCTCGCAGGGCGAAAGCGACAAGCCACCATTCGGCCACCTCCCCGACACGCGTGCAAGGGACTACAAAGAGCTGGTGGATTACCTGGGCTTGAAGCTGCCGGTTCTCGTCGGCTGGTCAATGGCTTGCGGCGAGCTAATGAGATATGTCGAACAATTCGGCACCGACAACGTTGGCGAGTTGGTGCTAGTCGACGGTTTCCTCGCGGAAAGCCCTAGCCCTGAAGTATTCGCCAAATGGTCGGGGCGGATGAACCAACTTCAGCAGGACCGCCAAAAACAAGCCGACGGTTTTGTCCGAAGCATGTTCAAGAAGCCGCAAACAGAAGAATATCTGACGCGCGTGGTGAACGCCTCCATACAGGTTCCGGCCGACAGCGCGGTTACCCTCATCTACAATATGATTGCCGTACAGGATTTCTCCGGCGCTTTCGCCCGGCTAAATCGGCCTGTCCTCTTTCTGTACCAACCTACTATGCAGCAGAGCGCCGACTTCGTGAAATCGAAGCTTGGGGACAAGGTTCGTATCAAGCGATTTGACGGCGACGGCCACGCCTTGTTCGTCGATGACCCCGAAAATTTCAACCGTGTGCTCAGAGAATTCCTGAAAGAGCTGCCCAAATGAAACGGGTAACCCCTGAGAAGTCCGCGAACCGTCCATGTTGCGGCTAGTACTTTAAGCTACCGCGAAGGCCGCTTATCGAAGGCGCCCGCCGATCCCTGCCCTGCCTTTACTCGTCTCCCAGAATGCACATTCCGATAAAGCTAACGTTAATCGGGGACTAATTGACCGAAGAAGTGTTAAAGCTTTGTTCTAGGGCTATAATCACGCCAATTATGTCCCTAGCTCCAGGTCAAAAGCTCGGTCCATATGAGGTTATCTCGCCTCTCGGCGCAGGCGGCATGGGAGAGGTGTATCGAGCAAGAGATACGCGGC
>Ga0306926_10006127_pt1 | contig 12907 bp, 8 predicted proteins | sample flu12Cox44000178_FD_203759 | JGI IMG/M metagenome (GOLD analysis project Ga0306926, IMG submission 203759) | Lab enrichment of tropical soil microbial communities from Luquillo Experimental Forest, Puerto Rico - flux8day.12C.oxic.44.000.178 (v2)... | ecosystem: Environmental > Terrestrial > Soil... | reverse complement strand
AGGAGCTTGCCCCGCAGCTTGCGGACAAGCCCATGCAAGTTGAGCTCACCGCGCATGCTCCCAAATCTTGCGCCACGGGCCCGCTCGGCTCCGCTGCCGTGCCAGCTGGAGTTTATCGCCAGCTCCGTTTGCGTTTCATTCCCAATGCGGGGCCGGGTCAGCCGGACACGCCGATACTCGAGCAGTCCGGCTGCGGCGCAAAACTCTTTAACTGCCTTATACCACCCGACACGGCGCCCGAACCGCTCGCCTTTGAAAATTCCGCTGACTTGGTGATCCCTTCCAACAATATCGCAGACGGCTTCATCCGCGTGACGCCGGATAATAGCGTTCGCGTCTCGATCGCTTTTGATCCCGTCTCCTCGCGCGCCCTCCTTGTCGGCACTGCCCTCCGCCTAGTGCCGACTTTCTCGGTCTCCACAGATCCGTGCCCCTCAGGTTTTTAGCCTTGCATTTGCCCTCCACACCTGGGAGGGATTGCCTTCGTGATACGTTCCTAGTCGGCTTCCACCGGATTCGAGGAAAATCGCCATCAATGCGAAAAACACGCAGAACCTAGGGGGCATTTTCTAAATTGCTTTGACAAAACCGAACAGCCGGGCTTGACCTCGGGTGTGCCCGTAAATATATTCAAGGCTGGCCCGAGCCGCCAATCGAGTGCCCGCCAGCGGACAGGCAGCCGCGAGACGGGCACAGCCGGAGCCCCGGGGGTGGGGGTGAAATTGAGTTTTCTCTCCGTATGTTTCATCAGTGTTGCATCGTGGTTGGCTGGCGGTGTGCCTGCGCGGGCCCACCATTCATTTGGCGTTGAATATGACGTCAGCAAGCCAGTCACGCTGACTGGTGTGATCACCAGCATCGAGTGGACCAATCCACACAGCTTCGTGTACATCGATGTGAAGGACGCCAACGGTAAGGTGACCAACTGGAAATTCGAGGGTTATCCGCCCGGAGTGCTTTACCGGCAGGGCTGGAGGCGCGACATCTCGATTAAGGCGGGTGACACGATTACGATCACGGGCTGGCAGGCACGCGACGGGGGCGCTTGGGGACACGCACGGCAGATCACCTGCGCGGACGGCAAGAAGTTGTACTTTGGTCCTGCGCCGGGGACGGGAGATGGGGGCGCGAATCCGCCGGTCGATGCGCCAGCGAATTAGCGGCCCCCGGCAAGGCGAATGATTCACCGCCGTTGCGCATCACCAGGTTCGGATGAAACCATGTCGCATTTGAGGATTAGCTCCGGCTGGGCAGCGTTTGTACTTGCGCTGGCTTTGCCAACGGTCGTCGGCGCGCAGCGGAGCCTTTCCACGCAGAATTCCCAGAAGCAAAATTCGACTGCGCAGAGTTCGCCGGCGGCGAACCCAGGCTCACAGGCCCCGCCGAAGCGCAACTGCGGAGAATTCGAGGCCGGCTGCGACCTGCCGCAAGCATCGGCAGCCGCATACAAATACCCGCCTCCGGTTAGCCCCAGTGTGCCGCGGGCCGCCGATGGTCGCCCGGATTTCACCGGGGTTTGGCAAGGCGGCAGCAACCGCATCGGCACTTGGGAAGATACAAACAACGGTGACGGCCCGCTCGGCCAGAGCGGGCCGATTACGCCGTACGCCGTGCCAGGCCCCCAGCCCAAACCTCCTTATCAAGAATGGGCCGCGAAGAAGGTGCTCGAGTCATACAAAATGCGCGGCATCGATGAGCCGATGGTGCGCTGTCTCCCGCCGGGCGTTCCCCGCACTACGTTGATGGGCCTTTTCCCTATGCAGATCGTCGAGACGCCGAAGACGATAGTGATGCTCTTTGAGGTGTTTCACGTGTTCCGCATCATTCCGATCGATGCAGCGCACCCGGACGATCTGGAGCCGAGCTACATGGGTGATTCCGTCGGACACTGGGATAAAGACACACTCGTTGTGGATGTCACCGGCTTCAATGACAAAACGTGGCTCTCTGGGGTTGGCACGTTTCACAGCGATAAATTGCACGTGGTCGAGAAATTCACGCGCGTGGATCTGAATACGATCGTTTATGAATCCACGGTGGAGGACCCCGCTGTACTGACCGGTCCGTGGACCCGCCACGGGACGATGATGTTGCGGACGGGAACCAGGCTGCGCGAATACGAGTGCGTGGAAAATAACGTCGATATGCAGCGCTACGAAAACCTGCTCAAAGATCCCTCGCTTTTTATGCGGAAGTAGCGCGGCTGGCCATTCCCGATCCAATCAAACGTATAAGGCAGCACAACCTCCGGCGACGGCAGCGATTCGGTCGGCCAGAAGCGGCGAAACGTGTTTGAGCTGCGCTTTACGCCCAGCTATAGCCTTGCGGCTGCAGCGGCAGCGACCGAACGCGCTTGCCGGTGGCGGTGAAGATTGCGTTCGTGATCGCCGGAATCATCGGAGGCAGACCGGGCTCGCCGAGTCCCGTCGGCGGATTATCGCTCTTCAAGAAGTAGACGTCGATTTCCGACGGAGCTTGCGTGAGCCGCAGAGGAGGATACTGATGGAAATTGTTCTGCACGGCGCGGCCCGCGTCGATGGTGATTTCATAACCCATCGCGTGGCTCATGCCTTCGATGACGGCACCCTGAGTTATGTTTTGCGCGGCACCCGGATTGATGATCTGACTTCCGATGTCGCCAACCACCCATGCTTTGGTGATCTTTAGAGTCTTGGGCGAGCTGGTATGAAGCTCGGCGACTTCAGCGAAATAGCCGCGATGGCTGAAGTGGAAAGCAACACCCAAGGCGCTGCCAGGCGGCATCTTGCGCCCCCACTTTGACCTTTCCGCCACTTTTTCCAGCACCGCCTTCATGCGTGGCGCATCGAACGGAACCGGGGCGAACGCAACGGGAGTGCCCGGCGGCGGCGCGGCTGGCGGCAATGGACTCGTCTCGAGCAAGTCGAGACGGAATTGAATGGGATCTTTGGCGGCAGAGTGCGCGAGCTCGTCAATAAAGGACTGCATGACGAAGGCGATCGCGTTGCTTCCGGGGGCGCGCATCGCGCCCATGGGAACGCCGCTGGGCATCATGGAGGCGAGTTGTGAGAAGTTGGGGATGAAACGTGATGGGAACTCCTCACCTGACAGGCCGGCGCTTTGCGCGAAGCGGCCCTTTTCACCAAAGGTCACGAAGTGATTACGCCAAGCGATGATTTTACCGTTGGCATCGACAGCACCCTTCAAGAAATGGAAGCCTGCGGGACGGTAGTAGTCGTGCGCCATGTCCTGTTCGCGGGTCCACAGTAGCTTGACGGGAACGCCGACTGTCTTGGCGATGATGGCAGCCTCAACCATGTAATCATCCGTTAGGCGGCGGCCGAAGCCTCCACCAACACGGGTGAGATGGACCTTGATATCCTTCTGATCGATGCCGAGGGCCCGCGCCGTCTGCGCCAGGCCCGTAGCGGGCGTCTGACTGGGGGCCCACACCTCAAGCTTGCCGTCCTGGAAGCAAGCCGTACAGTTTTGCGGTTCAAGGGGAACGTGCGAGAGAAATGGATAGGAATAAGCGGCCTCGACCACGTGCGCAGCTTTGCCGAACGCGGCGTCGACATCCCCATCTTTGCGCAGTACTTGTCCAGGCTCTTTCTTCGCAAGGTCGATGGCGTTGCTGGCGTAGCCCTGAGAGCTTTGCGACGCGGTTGGGCCTTCCTCCCAGCTAACCTTGAGTTTGTTATCGCGCGCGTAGCGGGCCTGATACCAGCTGTCGGCAACGATGGCGACGCCGCCGGCCAGGGTGCTCGGGTCGGGACCCGGCTCAACGACGAAAGCGTGGCGTATCCCGGGCAGCATCTTAATCTCATCAAGATTCGCGCTGGCGACCTTGCCTCCGAAGACAGGACATTTCTCGTAATTCGCGTAAAGCATTCCGGGCATGTTGACGTCGATTCCGTAAAGTGGCTTGCCCGTGACGATCTTCTTGATGTCGGGATTCGCCGCATTCTTCCCGATGATCCGATAATCCTTGGCATCTTTCATCTTGAGCGTTTTCGGATCGGGCGGTGGCATCGTCGCAGCCTTAAAAGCAAGTTCACCGTAGCTAAGGCTGCGACCAGTGGGGGTGTGGTGGACACGGCTCGGCGTCGTGGTGCACTCTGACTCGGGCACCCCCCACGTCTGCGCAGCGGCCTTGATGAGCATCAGGCGTCCGCCGGCACCCACCTGGCGCATCGGCTCCCAGTTCATGGGAGTTGCTGTGCTGCCACCGGCGATCTGCAGGCCATACTTCGCGGCATTGAGGTCACCTTGCTCAATGCGCACATCCTTCCAATCGCAATCGAGTTCCTCGGCCACGAGCATCGGTAGCATGGCCTTCACGCCTTGGCCGATTTCGGGATTCTTGGCGATGATGGTAACGGTGCCATCCGAGGCGATGGCGATGAAGGAAGTCGGTAGCAGCGGCGTTGGAGGGCCGAACTGCGCCGCGAGTACCCTTTGCATCGGTTCGCTGTAGTAAGCGAGAACCATCCCGCCGCCGGCGAGTGCGGTGGCGCGCAGAAACGAGCGTCGGCTTATCTGTCCCTTGCCATTTGATTTCGCCCGTGAATCCAATTTGGGCAGTGTCGTAGCCATGAGAGCCTCCTTACGCCTTGACGGACGCAGTCAGGTCCGCGGGAACGGCTTCGGCCGTTTGTTGCTTCGCGTGCATTTCGGCGGCGCGGTGAATCGCCTTGCGAATGCGTAAATAGGTGCCGCAGCGGCAGATGTTGCCGTCCATCGCGGCATCGATTTCGGCATCTGTGGGGTGAGGATGTTTGGCAAGCAACGCTGCGGCCGACATGATCTGGCCGGCCTGGCAATAACCGCACTGCGGCACGTCCATTTCTTCCCAGGCGAGCTGCACGGGATGAGTGCCGTCTTCGGACAGACCTTCAAGCGTAGTGACGTGTTTGTCGGCCGCAGCCGAAATCGCCGTGGTGCAAGAACGGGTGGCTTCTCCGTTTATGTGGACGGTGCAGCAGCCGCACAGGGCCATGCCGCAGCCATACTTCGTACCTTTCAGGTCGAGGATGTCGCGAATCACCCAAAGCAAGGGCGTCTCGGCAGGCACATCGACAGTGATGGGCTGGCCGTTCACGATCAAGTTGTATGACATGGAGTTCACCTCCGGCAGCCTGAGGGCTCTGAACAACGCCGGAAACGGTAGCACCCGGCAATGTGCGGTGTCAATCGCGGTCAAGGGGTTATCTCCTTATCGAACAAGGAGATGTTCGCAATCCGCGTTGGTTGATTTCATGTACACCTACTGGGTCCGAGCGCGCCGATCAGCACCGCTAGGGCAGTCTTTGTGGTCCAAGGCACTTGGTCGTCCGCGCAAGCTAAATAGCTGCGTGGGACATTTGCTCAGCGATATATTCGGCCTGCCGAATGGCCAGCGCGACAATGGTCAAGGTGGGATTTTCGCCGCCGCTCGACGTGAACTGGCTCCCGTCGGAAACGAAGAGGTTCTTGACGTCGTGCGACTGGCCCCAGCGATTCACCACCCCGTCGCGCGGATTTTCCGACATGCGGCAGGTGCCCATGTTGTGCGTCGAAGGAAAGGGCAGGCGATGCACGGTTCTCTTCGCACCGATCGACTTATAGAGCGCGTCGGCTTGGCCGATCGCGTGTTTTTGCATGGCCAGATCATTGGGATGATCGTCCACATGAATATCGGGAATGGGCAGACCGTATTTGTCTTTGCGATCCGGATGCAGGGTAACCCGATTGGTTTCGCGTGCGAGATCTTCCCCGATGAGCCAGACACCCGCGACGTTCACGTAGTTATCGACGATCCAGGCGCGATCGCGACCCCAGGCATTGGGAACGATGTTTTGGGCGAAACTGGGTAGACCCTGCGGCAGCAATTCCATTTGGTAGCCGCCGACGAAGCCTCGCTGGGTGTCCAGCCGGGCCTCGTCCATGACGATGCCCGATTGCGCCGTGCCACGATACATGTGAACGGGCTTGTCAAAGACGGCAAAGACGGTGGAAGTCATGTGCTTCATGTAGTTGCGGCCGACCTGGCCGGAGGAATTGGCCAGGCCTTGAGGGAAGACATTGGACGAGGAATTCAGCAGAAGGCGCGGCGTTTCGATGGCGTTTCCGGCCACACAGACGATGCGCGCTTTCTGCCGCTCGATCGCGCCCTTGGGGTCCGCATAGACGACGCCGGTCACTTTGCCGGACTGGTCCTGTTCGATGTGCAAGACCTGCGATTCGCTGCGAATTTCGGTTTTGCCGGTAGCCTCGGCTCTGGGAATTTCGGTGTAGAGAGTCGACCACTTCGCGCCGAAGGTACAGCCCTGTATGCAGAATCCGGTCTGTTGGCACGACGCGCGGCCGTCGCGGGGCACGGAGTTGATGGCCATATTCGTGGTCAGGAACTGTGTGTAGCCCATTTTTTTCGCGCCGGCGAACAAAACTTTACCGTGATTACTGACTGGCAGACGCGGAATCCCATGCGTGCCGGTCACGCCCATTTTCAGCTCGGCGCGATCGTAGTATGGCTCCATGTCTTTGAGCCCGAGGGGCCAATCGAGCAGATTTGCCCCGCTGATCGCGCCATAGCGTGTGCCCGTTTTGAATTCGTGCTCCTGGAAACGCAACGCGCAGGCGCCCCAGTGCACGGTTGTGCCGCCGACCAGCTTCGAGATCCAGGCAGGCAGATCGGGAGAAGTCTGAGCGACGTACCACGAGCCGGAAGCCGTGCGCGGATCGAGCCAAGTGAAAAGAGCGAACATGGCGTCTTCATCGTTTTGAAAATCGGTGATCTCGATGCGCTTTCCGGCCTCGAGCACGACCGACGAAATGCCTTTTTGCGTAAGTTCGTTCGCCAGCGTTCCGCCGCCCGCCCCCGAACCGATGATGACCACCACCGAGGAATCGTTTCGGTCAAATTTTGCAGGCATGTTTCCTCACAACCAATTCAGATCGTTAAAGCCACGGCTGAGGTAGCCGCCTTTCGCCGAGGAGGGACCTTCGTAGCCGAACTTCGGCCAAAGCTCGGGCTGGTTATACAGCGAGACGATCGTCGTGCTATAGACTTTGTCGAAGAAAGCTCGAGGCGCCGATGGGTCCTGTTTCAGTCGTGTGACGACGGCGACTCGCTTGGATTCTTCACCCACCTGGGCGTACGGCCTCCCGGCTACACTCACTGCTTTTGTATCCAGCCAGGCAACGCCGAGCGCGAGGATTTGTTTCGTCGAGCCATCCTGGGCCGCTTCGTCCTCGAGGGGCTTGACGGCGCGCTGGTAGAAGGAGTCGTCGAGCTGATCGTGTGGAAAAAGATCGCGCGTGAATACCACCAGAGTGCGCGCCTGCTCGGGCTTGAGACCACCCGGGCCCACCGTGCGAGCGTCTTGGGCGTCGGCCAGCACTTTTCCGCTGGTTGCCGCAACGGCCGCAACAGTCGCTGCACCGCGTGCCAAGAAACCACGCCGGGAGAAGCGGCGCGTCCAGTTAAATACTTTCATCGTCTAATCCTCCGTGGTGCGCACACTATAATCCTTCAACACCCCAGCGCGCAAAGCGCGCCGCGCGAGACAGGTCCACCGTCCGGGAGGGGGGAGGCAAAAAAGGAGCCGCCGCTAGAATTGGCGCTCCGGGAGCGTCGCCAAATGGCCAAAAAGAGCTTCAATGCACTGAGCGAGCGAGAAATCCTCGCGCTGGCGATTCAACTAGAAGAAGATAGCCGGGTGTATGGCGATTTCGCTGAAGGGTTACGCGAGAGCTATCCGGCCACCGCAAAGATTTTCGAGGAAATGCAGACCGAAGAATCGCGTCACCGCCAGCGGCTGATCGATCTGCATCGCCAGCGTTTCGGCGACCACATCCCGCTGATTCAACGCCAGGACGTTAAGGGGTTCTTAGAGCGGCGCCCGGTCTGGCTGATGAGGCCACTTGGGATCCGTACAGTTCGTAGGCAAGTCGAAATCATGGAGCTTGAGACGCGCCGGTTTTACGATCGCGCCTTAGCAAAGGTATCGGATGCGTCCACACGAAAGCTGCTAGGTGACCTGGCAGACGTTGAGCGACAGCACTCTGAGCTTGCCGAATCACTCGAGCGTAGAGAGCTCACTTCCAAAGTGCGCGCGGAGGAGGAGGTAACGGGACGCCGCATGTTCGTTCTGCAGGTGATCCAACCAGGGCTCGCCGGGCTGATAATCGGCCGTCCGCGTCCTGTCAGCGAGCCATCATCTGAGAGCGCTTCGGCAAAGGCCATCGAGATTCCCGCACCGACCGAGGCCGCCAAACCCACCAGGAAAGCGTCCCACGTTTTGTGCGTGGCGAAAGCCGCTGCGAAAATCGGCGCGAGCGTTGAGACCGAGCCATCTGTTCGCGGGTCAGTTACAGGACTGATGACCGCAGCTGGCGGACTCGGGCACACGCTGCCCTTCCTGATTTCGAGTTTTCACCTGGCATTTACGGTGGCAGTGCTGGTGGTCGCGGTCGAGCTCGCCGTGATCAGCTACGTCCGACACCGCTACATGGACACGCCCCTTTTCTCATCGGCATTGCAGGTGATCGTAGACGGGTCGATGGTGTTTGCGGTGGGAATCTTGATCGGAGGCCGGGCGTAGGTAGAGCCCGGGCGGAGCCACAAGATCAGTTTGTCTCGCCGGAGCGGACCGTGACTCCAGCGCCAGCCTCCACCGTCTGCCGCGGTGCCCGGCGCATGGTCTCGATGAAGACGCGGACAATCTCCGGATCGAATTGATTGGTCGCACAACGCTCGAGTTCCGCGAAGGCATCCTCGGGCGTGCGCGCTTTCTTGTATGTGCGCTCCGAAGTGATTGTGTCATAAGCATCCGCCACGGCGATGACGCGCGCGCCATGGGGAATCTGTTCCCCCCCGAGGCGTTGCGGATAGCCCGAACCGTCGTAGAACTCATGATGATGGCGAACCATCTCGCGAATGCGAACCATCGGGCGGAGCGGTTCGAGGATGCGTGCGCCGAGTTCAGTGTGGGTCTTCATGGTTTCCCACTCGCTGGCGTCGAGCGGACCCGACTTGTTTAGGATGGTTTCCGGAATGCCCACCTTGCCGATATCATGGAGCAAACCGGCCAATCGAATTTCCTCGACATCGGCCGAAGACAATCCGAGAGCTTGGGCGATCATCACCGCATAGGCGGAAACCTTTTGTGAATGCCCTTGCGTATAGTGATCCTTGGCATCGATGGCGAAAGCCAGCGAGGTTACCGTTTCGACCACGATCGGAGGCAAGCTGTCGCTAGACACGTCGGCGCCTTGCTCATACAACGAACGGGTGAACTGCTCAAGCCGACGATAGATTTCGTCGAACGCATCGGGGCCCGTTGAAAAAAGGCGCTTCAAGGTGACACCGAGATAGGCTTCAAGAACGTCTTTCTTCCAACGTTTTCGCTCGCTGGGGTCGCCTTGCTCGGCGCTGGAGACGGAGTTGCCGCCCTGATGCTTCGAGAGGTACATCGAGGAGTCGGCCACCTGAATCAGTTCCTGTGGAGTCGAGCCATGTACGGGAAAGGCCGCGATTCCGAAGCTGGCGGTGATGTTCTTGTCGCGCAGGAGTGGATCGGACGCGATCCAGCCGCGAAGTTTGTTCGCCAGCTGGCGGGCTTGCTCGACACCGGTTTCCGGCATGAGGATGACGAATTCGTCGCCTCCATAACGAGCAACCACATCCGAGCGGCGGCAGTTCTGCTCAAGAATATGACCTACCCGCTGCAGCACCACGTCGCCTTCGAGGTGACCGTAGAAATCGTTGACGAACTTGAAGTGGTCGAGGTCCATAAGCACAAGCGCCAACGGGCGATTCGCGCGGGTTGAGCGCTTCCATTCAGACGACAAGGCTTCCATCAAGAAGCGATGCGTTTTGACGCCCGTAAGGCCGTCCGTGATCGCTTGTTCCTGGGCTCTCTGGAAGGTCAAGGCATTGTGCAGGGCACCTGCGAAGAGATCGGCGAGCGTTCGCAGGAGCAAAACATCTTGTTGGGGAAAATCGCAGGGCTCGGCGGACTCGACGTAGAGAATGCCGAGAAACTGTTCGCCGTAGGTCACGGGCAAAGCGATTCCAGCCGCCGATCCGGGCAGCACCAGACGAGGCGTCGAAGCGCTGGCTTCCCGCACGATGCCCATTTGCCCGGTGCGCGCGACCTGACCGATCAAGCCTTCGCCCAGCACAATCCGGCGGCCCACCGCTTCACGCCGCGCGCCCGCTTCCGCTTCCACGACTAGTTCCTTGGCCGAGTAATCGAGAATGGCAACACCGATGTGGTCGTATCCCAGGTGTCTCTCCATTTCGGCCGTGATCTTGCTTAACATCTCGCTCGGATCGAGGGTCGTGATTGCGTGGCTTGAAACATTGTTAATCAGCGTAAGTTGACGCGATTTTTTCTGTTCTTCGGCGAAAAGCCGGGCGTTCTCGATGGCGATACTTGCTTCGCCCGCCAGCACGCGTAAGAATTCGACGTGCCCTTGATCGAAGGCGCGCTCCTTCGCATTGTGCACGGCCATTACGCCCACGGCATGGTCGTAGAGAATTAACGGGACGGCGCAAATCGAACCGACCGATCGCAGCGGCTGAAAGCCCAGGCGCGCTGTTTCTTCTTGGTAGTGCTCGCGAATCAAAAGCGGTTGTCCAGAACCCACGATGAACTCAACCATGTGATTGCCAGCCGGCCGAGTTCGTTTCACCAAGCGCTCTCCGTCGGTCACTTCGATCTCGAACCTGACCTCGCCGGACTTGGGTTGATAGAAAGCGATGAAAAAACTGTCCACATCGATTCCGCGGCGCATCTCTGAGTAAATGCGTTCGAGCAGCGTGTCCAGATCAAGCGTCGAGCTCAACGCACGGCCTATTTCGTTGAGCACGTGGAGCTCTTCGGTGCGCCGGGCGGTCTGCTGGACCAAATAACCGTTCTCGACGGCCATGCCGATTTGCTGACCGAGGGAGAGCAAGAGGCGGCGTTCAGCCGGCGTGAAACTGCGGTTATCCGGAGTTCCCAGGAGCAGTACGCCGGAAACGCGCTCTTTCGACTGCAGGCTGATGCCTACCACTGTGCGCAATCCCTGCGCGAGAAAAATCTCGCGCACCTGGCGAAAGGCCTCCTCTTTCTCCAAAGTCTCCCAACTGGCCTGGCGAGGCAAATCGCGAAACACAACCAGCCCGCCGAGACGCGCCACCAGCTTTATGAAATAGTCCTCGAGCTTCGATTGCCGCATTGCCGGGCAAAAAGCGTCGGTCGTGCCGGTCACGATCAGCGATGTCGGGCCATTCCCATCGGCTTGCTGAAGACACAGTGCGCCTGCCGGAATGCGCACCACGTTGAGAACTCGTTCGAGCGCCTGCGAGAGGGTCTTTTCTAGTTCCCCTCCGACAAACCCAGAGGTGACCAAATTCAGGCTGGAGAGGGCCAGCATGTTGCGCTCGACGCGCCGACCCTCCTCTTCATAAACAGACATCACCATTAACACGCAGGCAAAGAGCTCCGGCAGCAGAAGTACGGGAACCAAGTCAGTTCCACTCATCAAAACTAGCCGGGGTTGAAAAACCGTGAACAGCATGAAAGCGCCCCAGGCAAAGAACGTAAGGCCGAGCAATATGTCGGCACGCACCTCTTGTCTGTGGCCTTCTTGCGCGAATGTCCAGGCGACGAAGAAATAGATCAATCCGGTGCCGAGAGCTACTGTTTTGCTGGTGAAGCCAAAGACATGCAATCCGGACCAGACAGCCAGCAGGACTGCCAGGACGGCCACTATCGAGACAGGGATCTTCAGGCGGACGTACAAACGGGCGGCACAGTAAAACGCCAGGGCCGATAGTGCGGAAAGCCATTCATCGAGCGTGCGGTACCACAGCCGAGGTGATCCTGCAGGAATCCATACCAGACCGTTGCGCACGACAAAAAACAGGCACCAGAGCAACCAGGCGACGGACCATGCCAGTAAATAACTCTGCCGCTTTCGCCGGTACAGGGAGAAGAAAAAAGCAGCCAGCAGGAAAGTGCTGATCTGTATTGTAATGACGGCCGCAGAGTGATTTACCAACTCACCGCTCCGTACCCACCAGTCAGACACGTTGCCAGAGAATAGCAGAAAATCAGCGCTTGCCCTCGCACTGTGCTGCCAAAGTTGCGTGGAGGTCAACCTTTGGCGAAATCGAAGACCGCTCCCGCGCGCGATCTAAAACATCATGCGTTGCGCACTTCTTGAAGTCAACGGTACACGGGTACCAACTCTGGTTGGAGTCATTGAGTTTGAAAGTTGTCGTGGGCTCCTCGATTTTGATTTCTCCTTTCGCTAAGATGATTTGCTGCGAACAGGGAGAAAATTTGAATGGCTTCGTCGGGAAAACCTCGCCTCCGCTTTGCGCCGTCTCCGACCGGATATCTGCACGTTGGCGGCGCGCGCACAGCGCTTTTCAATTGGCTCTTCGCGCGACATGAAGGCGGTACGCTCTTGCTGCGCATTGAAGACACCGATGTGGGACGAAACCGTCCCGAATTGGTCGAAGGAATTCTGCAAGGCCTGAAATGGCTGGGGATCGAGTGGGAGGAAGGGCCCTATTTCCAATCGCAGCGCCTTCCGCTTTATCAGCAGGCGGCGAACCGCTTACTGGCCAGCGGAGCCGCATTTGCGTGCTATTGCAGGGCCGCCGCCTATGGCGGAGGAGACGCCGCCGAACCAGAAAACGGCGAAGGAGACGACGAGGGAGGCAGGCTAGCCAAGGTCGTCCCTTGCGCTTGCCGTGATCTGACGGAGAGAGAACGCCTTGAGCGGGAGCGCTCCGGAGTCCCCCGCGCGATTCGCTTTGGCGTCCCGCGGAGCGGTGTGACCGGATTTGAAGACGTTGTGTTCGGTCCACGCCAGCTGCAAAATGCCGAGATCGAGGATTTCGTTCTGTTGCGATCGAACGGGTTGCCCACCTACCAGCTGAGTGTGG
>Ga0306926_10006125_pt1 | contig 12908 bp, 12 predicted proteins | sample flu12Cox44000178_FD_203759 | JGI IMG/M metagenome (GOLD analysis project Ga0306926, IMG submission 203759) | Lab enrichment of tropical soil microbial communities from Luquillo Experimental Forest, Puerto Rico - flux8day.12C.oxic.44.000.178 (v2)... | ecosystem: Environmental > Terrestrial >... | reverse complement strand
ATGTGTGGCGAGCGCGCATCGTGCTGATGACGGCAGACGGCGTCGGGACGAACACGATCATGCGCCAGACGGGCAAGAGCAAGGTCACCGTGTGGCGCTGGCAGGAGCGTTTCATGGCGCAGGGGGTCGACGGGCTGTTGCGCGACAAGACCCGGCCGTCGCGGATCCCGCGGCTGCCGGCAACGGTGCACGAGCGGACGGTTGCGCTGACGCTGACCGATCCGCCGGGGGAAGTCACCCATTGGACGGCCCCGATGATGGCCGAGCAGGTCGGGATCAGCGTCAGCTCGGTGAAGCGGATCTGGCACACTCATGGGCTCCAACCGCATCGCGTGCGCCAGTTCAAGCTGTCGCGCGATCGCCAGTTCGTCGCCAAGCTGCGCGACATTGTCGGTCTTTATGTCGATCCGCCGGCGCACGCGGTGGTGTTGTCGGTCGACGAAAAATCGCAAATCCAGGCGCTCGACCGCACCCAGCCCGGCTTGCCAATGAAGAAGGGCCGCTGCGCGACAATGACCCACGACTACAAGCGGCATGGCACCACCACTTTGTTTGCCGCGCTCAACGTCTTGGAAGGCAAGATCATCGGTCGCTGCATGCAGCGCCACCGCCATCAGGAGTTCATTCGCTTCCTCAATACGATCGAAGCCGACATCCCGGCCGGCAAGATCATCCACGTCGTCCTCGACAACTACGCGACACACAAGCACGCCAAAGTTCGCGCCTGGCTCGACCGGCATCCTCGCTTTGTCTTCCATTACACCCCGACCTCGGCCTCTTGGCTCAATGCGGTCGAGGGCTTCTTCGCCAAATTGACCAAACGCCGCCTCAAACGCGGCGTCTTCCGCTCGATCGTCGATCTCCAGGCCGCCATCAACCGCTTCCTGAAGGAAACCAACGATCACCCCAAGCCCTTCGTGTGGACCGCCGATCCCGATAAAATCATCGCTGCCGTCAAACGCGGGTACCAAGCGTTAGGTTTTAACCACTAGGTCGTTGCCCTCAGAGGCCTGGCAATACCTTGCTATTCTCTTTGCGCGCACCATCCAATTCCTTGGGGTTGATCCCGAGGACGTTGAGGATGGTCGGGGCGATCTGCCGAGTCTCCACATTATCGTTGACGGTCGCCGGATTGATCTTTGGGTTCGAAAGGAGCAGGGCAACGTTGCGGTCGTCGGGGACGAAGAACCCGCCATGCTCCGCCAATTTCGTACCGCTCGTATAGATCAGGCCGTGTACCGTACGGGCAATGAAGTCCGGGGTGCGATTGTTGCCAAACGGATTGCCGTAATCGGGCGCGAGCGCCGATTTGTCGAGAAGGGTGACGATCCCCAGGGGCGTCGCCTGCGACAACAGGTAGGCCTCGGCGGCCTTATAGCTGCTCTGCTGCATCTGGGGGCTCAACCAGACCAATGCCACATCATCGGTCGTTTTGGATCCGTTGGAGCCGAATCCGGGGGTGGCGTTATAGATCGAATCGCTGACCGCCTGCCGCAACGTCACATCAATCGGCGATTGACCGTGCTTGGCCTCGATGATGACCAGCGTATCCTTGTCAAGCCCGACCTTTTGCAATGCCGTGATCATAAAGCCGAGCTCGGTATCGACGAAATCGAGTCCGTATCGCAGGCCGGTGTTCAGCTGTGAGCCGGAAGCGTTGGCGTAACCGCCCACGAGTTTCCCGGTGTCGTTGCACTGCAACATGTTCGGCGGCGGCAGTACGAGGAGGTCGATTGGATATAGCGGCGGCAGTGAACCCGGCGCGTTTACGAACGCGTCTTTCGCATTTGCCGTTTTAAGCTTTTGGCCGACGCTGACCGCCTGAAAGTTCATGCCAAAGATCGTCGGCACACCCACACTGTTCTTGCCGGTGCTGTCGAGGCCCTTGATTTCGTTGAGGACGGCCTGGACCTTCAGCACGTCGTTCCGCTGGATACTGCAGAAGCCGGTCGTCGTATCCTGACCCGTGATCGGATCGTTGGAGTTGACCTCGGGAGTGTACAGATCATCCACCCCCGCTCCCGACGGGCCGTTCAAGATCTCATAGGCCGGGTGCTTGTCTGCCCAGGCGGTGCGAAAGCTGTGGGCTTTGATCACCTCGGAGATCGTGTTCACTTTGATGAACTGATGGGGATAAACCAGCTTGCAGCCGCCGCGGGTCAGGGCTTGCGGCAGCTGGGTGGGATCGATCTGCGAAAGAGGATCGCCGAGCGTTCCACCCCCGGTAGCGTCCGCCAGGCTCTTGTCGAGGTTTTCGGCGTAGACTGTCTCCGCGCCCGGTGGGCCGCCGCAGTTGGAGCCCGGCGCAAACAACGAGCGATCGTACGAGTCGTCGTAGAACACGCCGGTTGATTTCGAGGTGCCGCCCGTCGTCGGAGCCAGGAGGCCAGGGAACGAGTCCGATGGTGCCGTCGTCAGCGCATTGGGATAGCGGACACCGTTCTTGGCAAGCGTTGCCAGCGTGCTCTTCGGATTGACATTGATGTAGTTGAGGAGATCGACAGCGTGCATACCATCGACGCTGATCATCAGCACCTGATCATAGGTCGCCCCCTTTGGCGCCGCGAAGGCTCCGGGAGCGAGCGTCATCGCAAGTGCGGTCCCGGCCAGCAATGATCGAAAATGCTTCATCTGCGACCCTCCCTTCATTCCGACAAAAAGTTCGCGGGGCTTAACCGAATCCTGTTACGGTCGTGTGACACCGGCCGAAGCCCGGAGCGCCGGGCGTTAATCTTTCGTGCGGTGTGGTAGGATTACCACCATGGATACTCGCCATCGCCACGAGCATCTCGACGAACGGCGCGCCAAGGGCGCGGAATTGCGTCATGACGTGCCGCTTGGCGCCCAGGCCGAATGGAAGGCGCCGGCCAACCGACGCGATCCGATCGAAGTACTGATGGAGCAGGGCAAGAGCCGGATCGAGGAACTACTTCCGGTGCGTTATGCGCGGATGAAAACCGACCCGTTCGCCTTTCTGCGGGGTGCGGCGGCGATCATGGCTGCCGATCTCGCCTCCGGCCCCTCTACCGGTCTGCGGGTGCAGGTCTGCGGCGATTGCCATCTCGCCAATTTCGGTGGCTATGCGACGCCGGAAGGGACGCCGGTCTTCGACGTCAATGATTTCGATGAGACACTGCCGGCCCCCTTCGAGTGGGATGTGAAAAGGCTTGCTGCGAGCCTTGCCGTCGCCGGACGAGTGGCGAAAATGTCAGGGCGCGAATGCCGGCGTCTGGCTCGCACGGCCACAGAGAGCTATCGCCTGCACCTGGCGGATCTGGCGCGGATGCCGCCGCTCGACGCCTGGAGCTCGCGCATTGATCTCGTTGCCGCCATCGCCGACGTCGACTCCGCCAAGGTTCGCCGCAAGATCGAGAAGCGCCGTGAGGCCATATTGCGGGGCGCAGCAGAGCATTACGGTCTTGTTGAACGGAAAAACGGGGATTGGAAGATCAAGGAGAAGCCGCCGCTGGTACGTCATTTGAGCCACCACGAGCTGCATGCGCATCAGGCGTTCGAATCTTATGCCGAGACGTTGCAGGAGGACCGGCGGGTGCTGCTGCAGCGCTACCACCGGCGCGACATCGCATTCAAGACTGTCGGGGTTGGCAGTGTCGGCACATTCTGTGCAATCGGCTTGTTCGTGGCGGACGATGGTTCGCCCCTGCTGTTGCAGATCAAGGAAGCGCAGGAATCGGTGCTCGCTCCGTTCGCCGGCGCGTCGGATTACGCAATTCACGGGGAGCGCGTGGTGGTCGGGCAGCGCATGATGCAAGCTGCCGCCGACGTCTTTCTCGGCTGGACACGGAGCCCGGTCAACGGGCGGTATTTCTACGTCCGACGGTTGAAGGATGCACGGCTGGCCAATATCAGCACGATGCTCGAAGAGGCGCTGCCGTTCTATGCGGAGCTGTGTGGCCGCACCCTGGCGCGCGCCCATACGCGTGCCGGCGATGCCGTCGCACTCTCCGGCTACATCGGCGACGACAGCGAATTCGACAAAGCGATCGCGGAATTCGCAATGGCCTACGCCGACCAGACGGCGCATGACTGGCGCGCTCTTCTGGACGCCATCAAGGCCGGCCGGATCAGCGCCGAAGAGCAGCACGCTCCGGCAGCTTGACACGCTCTCGGTCGCAGGCTCATGCTCACCCTATGAAGAGACTTGCTCGCCGGCGCACGCGCCTATTTCCACTGATGATGGCAGAGCTGGCAATGGCCTCATGGGAGACGATCGCGCGCCGAACCGCAATGATCACCCGGGGCACTTTAACCTCTGCAGAATATCAGCGCATGGTGATGGAGAAAGCCGCGGCGTTACAGCAATCGGCGATTGCCGTTATGACCGGGCGGGGAAAGAAGGCCGCGATCCGACCATGGCATAAGCACGCCACCGCGAATGCGCGGCGGCTACGCCGGAAGACCTGATCGCCCTGTCAAATCGGGATCGCCAGCAATGTGTCGATCTGGCGGCTGTCGAGGACGACGGTCTTGCGGGCGAATTTCCAGGTGCCGTCCGTTAGCCTGACCCGGTCGAGGTAGGATCCTGCGGCGAAGAGGGTCATGTCGCCCTCCTGCATCGTCCGCACGACCAGGAAATTCGCCGTCAGATCGAGCGCCGCACCGTGCTCCTCGACGATCTTGATCGACGAGACCAAGTGCCGGTAGCGCTGCGGCTCGTAGATGTTGGCCTCGCGCAACGCGCTGACCCGGTCTTTCAGCATGTTGCGTGAGGTCGCATGGATCAGCCCCAACGGCATGCCGGCTTCGTGGTTCTCGGCCGAGGTGATCCTGTAGAAGCAGTCTTCGGTAAAGAAGTCCGGCCAGCGCTCGAGCTGGTCGGCGTCGAGGCAATGGACGTAGTCGGTATAGAGCTGCTCCAGCTCCAGCCGCCGCACCACCGCCTCGAGGCCGGTCATGTCACAGCCCCATCAATGGCCTATAGGCGTGCCAGAAGCTGCGGACCGAAGCCTCGGTCGTCCGATTGGCTTCGGAGACGTGCCCGAACCCGCCCATTTCGAGCACTGAACAGTCGTCTTCGGAGCCGAGGATCGCGCGCTGGATAAAATTGCCGACGGCACCATCCTCCATCGAGACATAACCCGCAGGACCGACGAGATTGGCTTGCGCCAGCCGCAGCTCGGTCATCTCGGAATCGTCCTCCTCAAAGCCGAGATAGGTCCATCGCAATTCGGTCTTGTCCGGCCCTTTCGGCAATACCAGCCGCAGTGCAATGCTGTTTTGGATCTGCTGCAATACGAAATTCGGGAACAGCGACAGGATCTGCGTCGTGGTGTCGTCGCCGAACTCCTCGGCGGTGGTGAGAAAGCTTGGATCCGCCAGTCGGAAATTCTCGCGCAGTGACGGAATGCCGGCATAGAGCTGGTCGGAAATCGCTTGATCGACGCGCTCGACCCTGTTGCGCGTGTAGCTCGCGTGATGCGCCCCGCTCTCGGCGATGTCGACGCCGCCCTCCGAGGTCAGGCGCGAGATGCGGAAGGTCGTGAAAAAGGAATGCAGCAAGGTCGCGTGGTAGGTGTCCCGCACATTCTCGAAATAGAGCTTCCAGTTGTTGTGCAGGATCTGCGAGGTGGTCCCGAGGATCTTCGGCTTGCCGTGCAGTACCCTGTGGATGCGCGAGCCGATCAGATTGCCGATGTAATTCGCCAATGGCGGCGCCTCGGGCGAGAGCGTGCCAAAGACGAGGTCGCCGAATTTGTCGACGCGCAATTTCTTGAGGCCGTGCTCTTCGAGACGAAAGCTCGGCGGCATCCCGCCTTTCCCGGCGATGCCGCGGCGGAAAGCGACGCTGTCGAGATTGCCTGCGAGGTCGTAGCGCCAAGCGTGATAGACGCAGGTCAAATTCTCGGCGTGGCCGCGCCGCTTCAGGCAGACGAGGTTGCCGCGATGGGCGCAGCGATTGACCATCGCGTGTATCTCTCCGTCCTGCCCGCGGGTGACGATGACCGGCGTCTCGCCGAGAAAGGTCGTCAGATAATCGCCCGGCTGCGGCAGCTCTCCGGCGAGCGCCATATACTGCCAAGTCGGCCCGAGAAAGATCCGGCCGAGCTCGGCATGATAGATGTCGGGATCGGAGAACATCCGATACGGCACGCGCGCATTGCCTTCGGGCGGCCATTTTATCTCTTGCTGCATAGTCGACTCTCGTCCTCTCTTATTCGTCACCCCCGCGAAAGCGGGATCTAGGGCCGTTGGCATATCGCCCTGGGCTTCTGGACCCCCGCGTTCGCGAGGGTGACGGAAGTAGGCAGTCGCGACAGTATGTACGAATACTCTAGCGCAGGTAATGGACTGGCGTCGGAGCGCGCAGCGCCCGGGCTCAACCGCCGTAGAAGACGTTGTCGCCGAGCTCCTTCATCTCGAGGATCGCGGCGTCCGGGCGCCCGGTGATCGGCTTCGCGACATGTGCCTCGACGACCTCGCCGACGACGATGTGGTGGTCGCCTTGCTCGACGATGTTGGTGACCCGGCACTCGACCGCCGCCTGTGCGGCGTCGAGGATCGGCACTCCGGTCGTCCCTTTGTGGATCACCTGGCCGGAGAGCTTTCCGTCTTCGAGCTTGGTCGGCTTGAAGAAGGTGAAAGCGACCCCTTTGCCGTCCTTGCCCAGCATGTTCAAGGCAAAGGTCTTGGTATCCTTGACGATCTGATAGGCGCCGGAATCGGTCTTGACACCGACCACGACGAGCGGCGGGGCGAAGGCAGTCTGAGTGACCCAATTGACCGTAGCCGCGGCGACATTGCCTTTGCCGTCATCGGCGGTCAGCACGTAGATCCCGTAGGGGATCATCCGGAGTGCCGTCTTCTTGGCATCCTGGTCCATATCCGTCCTCCTTGTTCGGGTTCACTAACGGCCGATCATAGAAACCCGGCCGTCTCACGCCAAGCCGCAGCGCGCGTAGAACCGCACGGCGTTGTCCCAGAAGAGCTTGCGCTTGCGTTCGGGCCGCATGCTCCAGCCGAGCACCGTGGTCGCCGACTGGGGAAACCAGCTCTCGCCGTGCGGGTAGTCCGAGGCGTACATCAGCACGTCCTCGCCCAGCAGGTCGATCACCGAATTGGTCAGCCGCTCGCCTTCCGGGATCTCGATGCTCTGGAAATAGCGGCCGCCGAGAACGTATTCGCTGGGTTTGCGCTGGAGCTCTGGCAATGCTGCCTTGACGGTTTCGGCATGCTCGTCAATACGGGCCATCCAGAACGGCAGCCACCCGTGGCCCGCTTCGAGCGTGCCGATGCGCAGGTTCGGATAGCGGTCCATGACGCCGCTGCCGATCAATGCCGCCATGTTGCGCATGCCGCACCAGGGATGCGCCGCCGAACGCTGCAGAAACAAATTCTCCCAGGTGTCCTCCCCGCCCGGCGCGTAGGGCGGCATGACTGTGAAGGTGTGCAACACAACCGCGAGATCGTGCGCGGCGGCTGCCGCCCAGATCGGCTCGAGATCGGGATGGTCGAGCGGCATGCCGGCCGGCGCGTAGGCCATCACCGCCCAGGCCCAGCGCGAGCGCGCCCAATGGCGGATCTCGGCGAGACTTCCCGTGATGTCGCGCGCCGCGACCAGGATGATGCCGCCGAGCCGCTCGGGAAAGGCGCCGCAATAATCCGCCATCCAGCGGTGGTAGGCGCCGTACATCGCCGTCTCGAGCGCGACATCCTCGCCCGCGGTCCAGGTACCGAACCAGCCGGAGGGCAGGGTCAGGTTCACGTCGACACCTTCGCGATCCATGTCGGCGATCCGCTCGGCCGGGTCGTCGTCGACACGCGGTGAAGGTCGGGCGCGGTTGGCGCCGGTGAAGGCGGCCATATAGCGGGACGGCGTAGGGTCGGCGGCGGCACTGCCGAGACGACGCTGGTAGCTGCGGCCGCCTTTGGTATAGGTGATCCGGCCGGTCCGCGGATTGATGTCCTTCCATTTCTCCCAATCGGCCAGCCGGGTCTTCTCGACCGCCGCCAGATAATTGTCGAGGATGTTCATCGAAGGCCCGACATGCGTGTCGGAGTCGAAAATCCTGAAGCCGTCGCGCGCCATCTTCGTGTCTCCTCCGGACGGTATGCTGGATCAGCGCTGTGCGTCCTTCGAGACAGCCGCTGCGCGGCTTCCTCGGGATGAGGGCATTTTCTGAATGCCATGAAGAACTTGCCTCATCCTGAGGAGCGGGCGTCTCGAAGGACTCACGACGCTTCCGCAGCTAATCTTCCCGCCCCTCCATTGTTTCACAAGCTCTTAAGTCCCCCGGTACTTCGCCAGAGCCGCGGCGGAGAAATACCGCTCCTCGAGTTGGCGCTGCTTTTCGAGACCCTCCTCATCGGGTCCCGGCTCGGGGCGAGGGTAGGGGCGATCCTGGCGCGCCCGCTCGAATTCCTCCCAGGCAGCGATGCCGTTCGCCTGAAACTGCTGCATGAAATCCCACAGCGCCGCCCAAATCACCTGATGGGTGAAGCCCGGATACCAAGCGATCGTGACGCCGAGGGCGAGATGCTCGTCGAGGCTGAGATGGCGCGGCAGGCGGCCCTTCATGAACGAAAACGGGCCCTTGACGACCGCCCGAGCGCGCCGGATCTCGTCCTCCGAATGCGGCGATTCGAACTGCACCCAGTCGACCCGCGCCTCGCTCTCGTAGGCGCGCAGCCGCCTCAGGCAATCGACCAGCCCGCCGCCCGCGGCGTCGCGGGCATAGCACTGGGCCATCACGACAAAGTCGGGATCGAGGTCGTTCTTCATGTCGACGGCAGCGCGATAGCGGGCGACCGCTTGCTCGAGCGGCACGACCTCGACCCCCGCGCTCTGGGTCCCCCGCTTGCCTTCGATCGGCTGGTCGTCGATGCGCACGCCGGCGATCCCGGCGCGGATGCATTCGCGCACCATTCGGCGCACCGCCATGATCCCGCCGTGGCCGGTGTCGCCGTCCATGATCACCGGGAATTTGACGGTCTGAGCGATCCAGCCGGCGATCGTCACGCATTCGGTCATCGTCGCCGTGCCGACATCGGCGAGGCCCGTATAGGCGCCGACCACGCCCGAGGTGCCGACAAAGCCCGCCTCGCACCCCGCGAGCTCCATGATGCGCGCCAACGCAGCATTCGGCGTGTGCAACACGGCGAGCACCCGGTCCTTGCGGCCAATCAGCTCGCGCAGCCCGGCGCCCGGCGACGGGCCCTGCTGTTGCGTCATGTCCGGACCTCCGCGCCCCTTAGCAGACATCTCCTTTGCGGCGGCAACAGGAAAGTGTCAACCGATCGTCGCTTTGGAGATTGGTACGCTCGGGGACAATCGTAATGAGAACAGTTCTCGCGTTTGCTCAACGGTTCCCTACGAGAGGGTTTGTCCATCTGAGCCCGGAGAACCGCGAGAAGTCGCGATCTGTCGTGCAAACCGTGGCGCCATGCTCGAGCGCGATCGCGGCGAGGACGGCGTCCATCACGAGCGGGCCGGCAGCCTGCCCGTCGCGCACGAGACTGCGCAAGATGTCCCAGTGCCGTTCGCCCGGCTCGAGGATCCCGGCGGCCGGCTGGGCGAGCCAAGAGGATATCGCGGCTTCGGCCTCGATCGTGGAAAGCGGACGGTCGAACACGCGGGGGTTTGTAGCAATCCTCAGGAAGGCCCACAGCGTGAGCCACGCGAAGCGGACGAGATCAGGCCCCGACAGCGCTGCTTCGAGCCAGGCTCGGCTTTCGTCGTGTTGCTGCGCTCTGGGATGATAGGCATAGAGCAGCAGGTTCGCGTCGATCAGGATCACCGATGGAGCGAGCCCTCCACATGCTGGATGAGCTCCGCAATATTGTCCAGGGAAAGCCCTACTTTGAGATTACCAAGATCGCGGACCGTTACCTTGAATGTCCGCCGCTGGGCGGTGACACGCCGGTTCGCCAGTCCGCGGCGGAGCGTCTCGTTAACGATCTCGCGGAAAGGCCGGCCGGCGCGGCGCGATTCCGCCTTGAGGTTGGCCGCCACATCGTCATCCAGGGTCAGCGTCGTTCGCACATCTTGATGCTACAATGGAGACATCTTGATGTCAAACGCGTCTCAATTAACCGGTCAAACCGCCGTGAAGAAAACGGCGCGCGGTTGCAATTCCCGGACCTCGGCACTGGTTCGCCGGCCTCTCCTTTGCGGCCGGTGTTACGAAGTGTCAACGGTCGGGCTAAGATCCGGCGCGAAATTTGGGCATGGAGGAAGCGCATGGCGATAACAAAGCGGGAACTCGGACGCACCGGATTGCCGGTCACGGTGCTGGGCTATGGGGCGATGGAGCTGCGCGGAGCGCCGCGCGGCCGAGACGTCACGGAAGCCCAGGCGGAAACCATCCTGAATGCCGCGCTCGATGCCGGCATCAACTATATCGACACCTCGATTGACTACGGGCTCAGCGAAGAACGGATCGGCCGGTACATCGCGCATCGGCGATCGGAATACTACCTCGCCAGCAAGTGCGGCTGTCTGGTCGGCGCGACCCCAGCCCCACCTGGGCAGCGCAACGCCCATGTCTTCACGCGAGAAAATGTCGTCAAGGGCGTCGAGCAGAGCCTCGCTCGGATGAAGACCGACTACCTCGACGTCGTCCAGTTCCATGCCTCGCCGTCCAAAGAGACCTTGGAAGAGCACGGCGCGCTGGATGCGCTGCTCGAGCTCAAAGAGGCCGGCAAAGTGCGGTTCATCGGCATATCGGCCACCTTGCCTCACCTGTTGGATCACATCGCAACGGGTGTGTTCGATGTCTTTCAGATCCCCTATTCGGCGGTCGAGCGCGAGCACGAAGCCGCGATCAACGCTGCCTCGCAAGTGGGGGCAGGCATCGTCGTCCGCGGGGGTGCCGCAAAAGGCGCGCCATCCGAAGAGAAGCGGAGCGGATGGCAATGGGAGCGCTGGCGGCAGGCGCGGCTCGACGACCTGCTCGCGGGCATGAGCCCGATGGAGTTCATTCTCCGCTTTACGTTCACCAATCCCGATCTCGACACGACGATCGTCGGCACGGTGAGCCCGGCGCACCTGCGGGCCAATCTCGATGCCCTGGAGCACGGGCCGCTGCCGACCTATCTCTACGACGAGGCCAAGCGCCGCCTTACCGCCGCCGGATCAGCGCCGCGCAACACCCGCCAATGATCGACGGCCCGGGTTGAACCCGCGAACCCGAGCGCTATTGGGGCCGCTGTGCCGAATTTTTGAACGAGGAGCGCGGTCTCAGCAAAGAGGGTGGTCATGAATGAGGATGATCATGCAAGCCGTCTCCAGATATGCGTACGCGATCGCGGCGGTAGCGATGATGGCGTCGGTGAGCGGCGCTTATGCCCAGGATGAGAGGCTCAAGGTTCCAAAGGTCATCGTCCTCGCGCAGGCTGCCCCGGGCGAGCCGCCCTACATGCGCGATCCCTGGAAGTCCTACGCGCGAAATCCTTATTTTGGTCGATATCGCGTGGAGGAGGGTAATTTCGCCGAGGTGCCGTGCACGGCAACCCGCATTGCTTTTGCTCCGGGCGGCAGATGTCTGCAAGGATACCGGCTCACTCTTCCGGAAGTTTCCGACGAGATTGGCGGCAATTCCTGCGACTTGGCGCTCGACGTGGTCGGCGCCAACACCGGGAAATTGTATATCGAAGCGGATATCCTGGCCTTTGATCCGTACAAAGTCACGGCGAACGGTTCGCCGCCGCGGTGGTGCTATGTTCACGGTTACTTGGGGTATGACCAGGAAGACTTCCAAGACATGAACGAGGTGACGAGGCGGGGGACCAACTGGCATAATCTGCAGATCAACGGGCAGGAGAGGTCGATCGAATTCTCGGACGGCACGCACCATTGCGTCGCCGTTTTGAGGCCCGGACCGGTTTGGCTAGGCGGCTACACCTACATGATGCACGCCAGCATCTGCCGCACCGACACTGCAGCCGTCCAGGCCCAGGACATCGCCTATGTGCTCGCCTCGCTGCAAACTCGGACTTACGACCCGGTCGGCAACTTGAGAAAAGCCGGCGATCCGCTATACGGTCCGGCAGGCAGCTCGCGATAAGCGGGTGAGCGGGAGCGCACTGGGGCGTAACCCCGGCCGGCAGCAGGGCGAGATCCAGCGGAAATTCACGTATCCGCGTGCTCCGCCATCGAGGAGGACAACGATGCGAACGGTCTCCCGCTATGCAAGCGCCATCGTGACGGCGGCGATGCTCGCGCCGGGGATCGGCGCCTATGCCCAAGACAGCAATAAGCTTTCCGTTCCAGATGTCACCGTCGCGGCGCTGGCTGGCCCGTTCGAGCCGCCCTATATGCGCGACCCCGGGAAAGCATATGGGCGAAATCCTTATTTCGGTCGATATCGCGTCGAAGAGGATAAATTCCCGCAGGTTCCGTGCACTCAGACGCGCATCGCATTCAGCCCGGGCGGCAAATGTCTACAAGGATATCGGCTCACCCCTGCGCCATTCAACAATTGGAATGGGTCATCTACCTGCGATATGGCGCTCGACGTGGTTATCGACACCAGCGGAAAACTCTCCATCGAGGCAGATATACTGGTTTTTGATCCCTACAAGGTTGTGGCGAACGGTGGTGCGACTCCTAGGTTCTGCTACGTTCGCAGCTATTTGCGCTACGACCAGGAAGACTTTCTAGACATGAACCAGGTGACGCGGCGGGGCACCAACTGGCATAATCTGGTAGTCAATGATTCTCAGAATCAATGGTATGGGGGGGACAGGTTGAGGTCCATCCAATTCTCGGATGGACCACACAATTGCATCGCCGTTCGAAAGCCCGGCCCGGTGTGGCGCGGTGGCTACGCGGTCGGCAATTTGAGAGCGGCCGACAATCAGACAACATACGGTCCGGCCATGTTGTTGGACCGCGCCCCCTACCCCCTAAACGCGCGATAAGCCAGCGAGCAATACCCAATGTGGGCTGC
>Ga0306926_10006120_pt1 | contig 12911 bp, 11 predicted proteins | sample flu12Cox44000178_FD_203759 | JGI IMG/M metagenome (GOLD analysis project Ga0306926, IMG submission 203759) | Lab enrichment of tropical soil microbial communities from Luquillo Experimental Forest, Puerto Rico - flux8day.12C.oxic.44.000.178 (v2)... | ecosystem: Environmental > Terrestrial >... | reverse complement strand
GGTTAACTCACCGACGTGCGCGTGCATGGCGGCGATCACCTTGCGCGCGGCTTCAGAATAATCGCTGGCCACCAGATATTTTCGGCAATGCTCGGGATCCCAGAGTTTGAAGTCCGGCATGTAAATGTCCACGATGCCGTCCATCCAGCGAATGCTTTCGAGGCTGTCGTAAGCCGAGGTGTTATAAACCACCGGCAGACGCAAGCCGCGCCCAACTGCGATTACCAGCGCTTCCAAGATTTGCGGAACGACGTGCTCTGGCGTGACGAAGTTGATGTTGTGACAACCGATTCGCTGCAAATCGAGCATGATTTGCGCGAGTTCGGCGGCGGGCACTTCGATGCCTTCGCCGAACTGACTGGTCTCGAAATTCTGGCAAAAGACACAGCGAAGGTTGCACCAGCCGAAAAAGATCGTGCCAGACCCATTCCAGCCGCGCAGACAATCTTCTTCGCCGAAATGCGGAAAGGCGCTGGCGACGCGCGCGAGCCGTCCGCTCTTGCAGACCCCTATCTTGTCGTTGAACCGGTCGATCTCGCAATCGCGCGGGCAAACCTTGCACGAACGCAGCGACTCAATCGCCTCGGCCGCGCGGTTCTGAAGAACGCCATCCTCAAATGACCGCACATATGCTGGCACGAAATTTTTACGCGGCAGGACAAATCGTCCTCCGCCGCTCAACTCAAGAGGCACAGTGTCGCGGAAATTGAAGCGCGCGTTCATCGCTTGCCGAAGCTAAACGTCGAACGCCCAACGCTCAACGCCCAACATCCAACGATCCGATGAGGGTAACCATTTGTCGTGACGAGGTGCAGCGATCAAATTATACTCAGCGCGATGGCGGTTAAGACCGAGAAGGAACTGAGCGAATCGCTGCGCGCGCTCTGGCTCAGGGCGGTCAGCGCCATCGAGCTGCGCAATTTCGGTTACGCGATTTCGCTCCTCCAGGAAATTCTCAAGCAGGAGCCCGAGTTTCTCACAGGCCGCCAACTGCTGCGACGAACGGAGGTCACGAAAAGCAAATCGGCTAAGAAAAGCTTTTTCAATATCTCGACAGCGCCCATCGGCGTGATGAAAGCGCAACGAGAGATCAAAAACGACCCGAAGCGGGCGGTTGAAATGCTGGAGGAAGTTTTGGAAGGGGAACCCTACAATCGGCAGGCAAATTTGCTTTTGAAGGGAGCTGCGTTGGCGGCGAGTTGGCCTGAGATTGCAGTTTTCGCGCTGCGGACCTTACTCGAAGAGAACCCGCGGGACGTGAAAGTCCTGAATGAGCTGGGTCGTTTATATCACGAGCTTGGGGAGCATGAAAACGAAGTAGAAATTTACAATCAACTCACCGCGATCAATCCGCTTGATGCTCAGGCGCTGCGTCTGGGTAAAGACGCTTCGGCGCGCGCTTCAATGAAGAGAGGTGGGTGGACGCAGGCTGAAAGTTATCGTGACCTGATTAAGGATAAGGACGAAGCTATTTCACTCGAACAACAGAGCCGGATCTGGCTCACCGGCGAAACGCTCGATCGACAGATCGCCGAGACTTACGCGCGTCACCAGGCGGAACCGGAAAACCGAGACATTGCGCGCCGGCTCGGCGCGTTAAGCGAGCAAAAGGACGACTTCGAATCAGCCATCCGCTGGTATCAATATGCTGCTGATCTCGCTAAGGGAGCGGACACCGGTTTGCTTCGGAAGATTTCCGATTTGAAAATCAAATGCCTCGAACGCGAGATCGCTGCACACGAGGAGTTTCTCGCGACACACACTGCGCGAGATGAAACGTACGCAGAAAAATCTGGGCAACTGCGTGCCGCCAAAGTGAGCCGCGCGGAAATCTTCATCGCGGATGCACAAGAGCGCGTGAAACGGAATCCGACCGATCTGCAACTGCGGTTCGAACTTGGTGACAACCTTTTCAATGCCAGGCGTTTTCGTGAGGCTGTGCCGGAACTGCAACGCGCGCGACAAAATCCGCACGCGCGGTTGAAAGCGATGAATGTGCTGGGTTGCTGCTATGGCGAGCTTGGCATGCTCGATCTGGCGATGAAGCAACTGGAGGAAGCCTCACGGGAAATCGTGTCCATGGACGAGATGAAGAAGGAGATCGTGTACAATCTCGGCGTAATTTACGAGCGAACGGGTGATGTAGAAAAAGCCCTCAACTGTATGAAGCAGATTTACGAAGTGGATTACGCTTACCGTGATGTGGCCCACCGTGTCGAAAGCTCCTACGACCGGGATATCTCCGGGGCGTAGCGCAGTAGACCCGGCAAAGCAAAGGCAGGAAGCGTAACTTTTCGCGTCCAACGAGCCGGCCGCTTTCGATTGGTAATTGAGGCTGGGCTATCCCCCGGCACGTTGAACCAATAAAGCCATGAAAACTAAAATCCGACTTGTTTCGCAGTTGCATATTCTTGTTGTCATAATTGGGGCAATCAGCCTGACCGGAGCAGTCAGAGCCGCCGACACCACTCAAAGCGGCGGCGGTTCGTCATTAAGTGAGAAAGATAAGACGTTCATGAAAAAGGCCGCGAAAGGCGGCATGATGGAAGTCGCCATGGGACAAATGGCTGAACAGAAGGCTCAAAGCGAGGAGGTGAAATCATTCGGGAAACGAATGGTCACCGATCACAGCAAAGCGAACGATGAACTCAAATCGATCGCTTCCAAAAAAGGATTCCAACTTCCGAACAAGGAGCACAGCGGCAAATGGGCTTCAGACAAGGCCTACATGGACATGATGGTCAAGGATCACGAAAAAGACCTATCTGAATTCAAAGAGGAAGCAAGCAGCGGCAGCGATCCCGACGTGAAGAAATTTGCTGATGACACGGCAAAAATGGTTCAGGAGCATCTGGACCTTGCGAAAGAAGCTCAAGGCAAGTTGCAATAAGCAACCCTAGACGGCGACACCGCACGCTTACACGCGCGTGCCGCGTTTTCATCCTGTAGCCACGGGCCTGCGGTCGGTCGATTTGTTAGGCGGCAGTCCACTGCCACGTCGGGCCGCCATTTACGAAATCGGCGCGCACGGAGTGACACGCCCTACCAGTAGACGATCGCCACGGCTACGGGTTACACGCTCAATCCGGAAAAAAACGCGCGGACGTTTCCTTCCGCGCGCGGTAGAACGGCATGCCCCCGTCGAGCTTAAGCTTCGACCGGTAGTTCCACGTCCACTGGGCGCTCTTTCTTCGCCAGCGCACGGCGCAGTTTGGAAAGCGCAATATTTTGCAACTGCCGAATGCGCTCCCTCGTGACACCAAATTTTTTACCTACTTCCTCGAGCGTCTTAGGCTTCCCGCCGTCCAGACCGAAACGCTGGAAGATGATCTTCTTTTCGCGATCGTCCAGAACGTCCAACAGGCCGCCGACTTCGTTGCGCAGATTTTTATCACGCAACAGCTCAAACGGCGTCTGTGCTTCCTCATCGCCGACGATTTCGCCGAATTCAGTCGAATCGTCGTCGCTGATGGGCGCGTCGAGTGAAGCCGGTCGGATTGAGACCGTCTTCAGCTGAGAAACTTTCCCGCTCGCGATGCCGATCTCGTCGCCGAGCTCTTCGTCGGTCGGTTCGCGGCCGAGTTCTTCGCTCATCTGCAGCGACACGCGACGCATCTTGGAGATTTTGTCCACAAGGTGCACGGGCAACCGGATGGTTTTGCTCTGGTTTGCCAGCGCTCGCTTGATAGACTGCTTGATCCACCATGCGGCGTAAGTGCTCAGCTTTCCGCCCTTTGCCGGATCGAACCTTTCCACCGCCTTCATAAGGCCGATGTTGCCTTCGGAGATCAAATCCAGCAGCGGCAGACCAAGATTGGCGTAGTCGTGTGCGATCTTGACCACCAAACGCAAGTTGGACCGGATCATCAGGGCACGCGCCTCGCGATCCCCCTTTTTGATCTTAGCGGCCAGCTCGATCTCCTGCTCCGGAGTCAACAGCGGGATTTGCCCGATCTCACGCAGGTAAATTTTAATTCCTGTATCGCTATCTTCAGCAGCCATATAACTCTTTTTCATCGTTCATTTCGGGGGATAGCAGCGACAACTTCCCGTATACACTATTCGTCGACGCCTTATCGATCACGCGTTGTAGCATCCGAAGAAGTATTTAACAAGGTTAAATATTCGAATTTGTGACATCGAGTGGATGCCTGTCGTTCAATCTTTTTTATAGGGGTTTTAGTGGCTAGTAAATACCAGATTCTCCGATGCATCCTCTTGTTATCTGACAATACTTTGGAAGATTCCGTTGCATCTAAATTTGAAGCGAGATTTGGCGCTTTTCGGCGCAGCGATTTTCTGCAACGCTGCCGCTACATGCTGGCGAAAATTTACTCCGCGGCGGTTTACGGCGTGGACGCTTACGAGGTCGAAATCGAGGTAAACGGCGCCGGCGGCGATCCCGTCATTGTCATCGTCGGACTTCCCGACGCTGCGGTGAAGGAGAGCCGCGATCGGGTCACGACCGCAATTTCCAACAGCGGCTACTACTGGCCACGCGGACGGACCACAATAAATCTCGCGCCCGCAGATATTAAAAAGGAAGGACCGAGCTTCGACTTACCGATTGCGCTTGGAATGATCGCGGTGACCGAGGAACTCAACAGTTCGCCGTTCGAAAATTTTAGTTTTGTCGGTGAATTGGCGCTCGACGGTTCCGTCCGCCCCGTGAAAGGCGTGCTACCGGTCGCCCTCGAGGCGAGGCGTCGTGGCAAACGCGCGTTGTTCGTGCCCGAAGCAAATGCGCTCGAAGCCGCGATGGTTGATAAAATCGACATTTATGGCGTGCAGAATTTGCGGCAAACGTTCGCGTTTTTGCGTGGCGAAATTGCGCTTCTGCCCACACGCGCTGATCTGAGCAAATTCTTCGCCGCGCATCAAAGTTACGACGTCGATTTCAGCGACGTGAAAGGCCAGGCTCACGTCAAGCGCGCGATCGAGGTGGCTGTTGCCGGCGGTCACAACGTCCTGATGATCGGCCCGCCCGGCTCAGGCAAATCAATGCTGGCCAAACGCATCCCAACAATCATCTCGCCGCTTACGCTCGATGAAGCGATCGAGACGGCCAAGATCCACAGCATCGCTGGTCTGCTCGACGCGGAACAATCCTTTGTTGCGAGGCGACCTTTCCGCCCGCCGCATCATACAATCAGTGACATTGGTCTGCTCGGCGGCGGCGCATTTCCAAATCCAGGCGAAGTAAGCCTCGCGCATAATGGCGTCCTTTTTCTGGATGAACTGCCGGAGTTCAAACGATCGGCATTGGAAGTGATGCGTCAGCCGCTTGAGGACGGGAAAGTCACCGTGTCTCGCGCGGCCGGCAGCGTTACGTTTCCTTCAGAGTTCATGCTTGTGGCCGCAATGAATCCCTGCCCGTGCGGTTACTTCGGCGATCTCAAGCGCGAATGCCGCTGCGGCTCCGTGCAGGTGCAGCGTTATCGCCAACGCATCTCCGGCCCGTTGCTCGATCGCATCGATCTGCACATTGAGGTGCCTGCCGTCGATTACCGCGACGTCGCGAGCGAACGCGCCGAGGAAACCTCTGCTGCCATTCGCGAGCGCATCGTGCGAGCTCGGAAACTGCAGCAGGAACGGTTTCGCGACGATGGCAAAGTAAATTGCAACGCTCGTATGGCGACGCGCCAGTTAAAGCAGCACTGCAAGCTGAGCCAGGACTCCCAGGAATTGATTCGCGTGGCGATGAGCGAATTAAACCTAAGCGCCCGCGCCTACGATCGTATCCTCAAAGTCTCGCGCACCATTGCTGATCTCGACGGAAAAGCCGAGATCGCGCCCGAGCATGTCAGCGAAGCCATCCAATATCGCACTTTTGATCGAACACTTTGGGTCTAACGAGCGGAAGTCATTTCGCGAGGCTTTGGAGTGCGCAAACGTCTTCGTGTCGCTTTCGAAACCGGGTAGCTGCTGATAGGATTCGCCCGTGCGATCGGGCGCTGTTTACCGACTTTGTCCAATCCTTGCAGCGTCGTTGATGTTGCTCAACGGCTGCGGCAGTGCGGACAATCGCGTGCTCGAAGAAGTTTCAGAAAAGGTTTACAGGGTCGAGCCGAACGCGAACATAAGCATTCACAATCAGGACGGCGCGATCCTGGTTTATGGCTCAGACCTTAACGAGGTGCGGGTGCAATCGCTGAAAAGAGCGTACAGTCACGAGCGATTAAACCAGATCGCGATTGATGTCTCCACACAACCGGGCGCCGTTTCAATCACCGCGAAATTTCCTCCTCGGCCAAAGTGGACGTTCCGGGATTATTCAGGCACAGTCGATTTCACCATTGTTGTCCCGGCAACAGCCAGCATTTTCGCACTGGATTTGAATACGGGCGAGGTTCTCCTGGACAGTATGCACGGACGAGAAGCACACGCACGGTTGGGCGACGGCCGGATTTTTGCCCGCAACTGTTTCACCAAACTGGATCTTACAATGGACCGCGGCACGCTCACGCTCGCGTACGATTGGTGGGAACAGGAAGAATTCTTGGCTCAGGTAAACGTCGGACAAGGAAACGCGTGGGTGTTCTTGCCCACCGAAGCAGCATTTCGTCTGGCCGCCTATGTTCGGCATGGGAAGATCGCCAATGATTTCAATAATATCCCGTTGATCGCGAATTTCTCTGCACGGGAAATGAAAATCGATCAGATGATTAACGGCGGCGGCGCGGCGACAATTAACGTCCGAGTTGAGAAAGGAGATATCAAAATCGCGGAAGCCAATCCGTGACGGGGAATTTCTCCCTCAGCAAATTTGAAATTTGAAATCTGAAATCCGAAATTCAACGCCATGCCTTCCTTCGATATTGTCTCCGAAGTGGACAAGCAGGAGATCGATAACGCGCTAAATCAGGCGCGCAAAGAACTTGCTACCCGGTTCGACTTAAAAGATGCGAAAACCGAAATCATTCCTGAACAGGACAAGATTATTTTAATCGCCGACGATGGCGCGCATTTGAAAGCGCTGCGTGAAATCGTCATTGGCAAGCTGTCCAGGCGCGGCGTGGATCTGCGGAATGTCGGGCAGGAAGAACCCGCGATCTCATCCGTAGGCCACGCACGGCAGGAATTGAAGATTAAGCAAGGCCTGGAAGGGAACAAAGCCAAAGAAATTATCCAGGCGATCAAATCACAGGGCTTCAAGGTGCAAAGCCAGCTGCAGGACCGGCAAATTCGCGTCACCGGGAAAAAGAAAGACGACCTGCAAACGGTCATTCAGTTCGTGCGCAGTCGCGACTTCGGTGTTGCCACAAACTTCAAAAATTTCAGGGACTGACCGAACACGGTCTAACGAGAAGGAGGTAAGCTCACTCAGCCACTTAAAGCCAAAGTGTGAATTTCGTCGCCGGCGTAACTCAAGTGACTGGGTTAGGTTCTTCTATTGGTTAGACCTTTCGTTTCGAGGTGGCGTTGCTCACCAACAGAATATGCTTCCGCGAGCCAAGACGTGAACGCTGCGTCAATGTCACGCGGTGAAGTAATCCGAAAGCTATGAACGTGATTGCGCGGCGAGATCGTCTGAATCTGACGAAAGCGCGGATGTTCGAACCGGCGTGCGAGAACATGCGCACCTGAAAAGCAATGCGCGTTTTTTCCGGCAGAATTCGGACTGGGCCAATCCTCCGAATGGCTGCTACGACATCGTCGAACAGAGCACGAATCTGTGGTGACTTATGGCTGAAGTGATGCTCGAGGTCGCATCGCCCGCACGCATGAGATTGATTAGGGTTGGCAAACCGTCGACGGCATTTTGGGCACTGCCATAGGGGACGGCATCGCATAAGGGTCTAATGAGATAGAGATAAGCCACGGCAGCGGGATGTGGCAAGGTTGATCGCGTTCTGGCGATTAGACGCCGTTGGCTATCAATTGGTTAGGCGTATGGATGACGCAAAAACAAGGACATCGTCGCATAATCTATAACCGCTTGGTGATAGGTCAGAACGTCCGCCCCAAGCACGCCGTGCACAGGAGATGCCCCCTTCGCGACGAGCCCTTCGTTCACGTGAGTAAGATCGACAGCGTAGATACCGTCACTGCGAAGAGGGTAACCATCCAACGATAACCGCGCCCCGTCCAACGCATATATCGCTAAGGTGATGCCTCCGGCGCCGCCTCCCAGCCTGCCAGTGTCGCGTGTCGGAATGCCCTTGGCGTGACAATAGGAAAGATCGACGACCGTACTCGCGGCACCAGTATCGACCAGAATGTCGACTGGAGCGTTGTGCAGTAACCCAACAAGCTGTAAATGCCCGACTTCGTTGCGCACCAGCGTGTGTCGGTGAAAGCCGTGTTGCGAAAGAAATGCGGCTAAGGCTCTTGTATGATCCATGAGAGTTTTGAACGTCTAACGAGACACAAGATCAGTGACCGCGCGAATGAGAAACGAGTTCGAAGGCTCCCAAGTCTAGGCATAGACGGTCCGAGGTTCGCTGCATCGCTTGGCTAGGTGGCATTCTGTGACTCGCCGCGATGTCCTCGCACCGCGTAACACAGTTCAACCATGCCGCTCTTATAGGCTTTGACCTCCGCGAGATGAAGGGCGATATCTCGGTGGAGCTTCTCGAAGAATCGGATCCCATCCCCAATCAAGATCGGCAGGATCGAATAGCGCACTTCATCGGCTAGCCCGAGCTGAAGGCATTCGCCAGAAACCAGACCGCCTCCAACAAACCAGATGGTACGAAACGTGCGCCGCAGGTGCCCATTGACGAACTGCGCGAGGTCGCCTGAATGGAACTCGACCGTATTCCGGGTTCGCGGCAGATCGCGACTAGTGAGAACGAAGATGGGTTTGTCGCCGTACGCCCATCCCAACCCTTTGGCTTCAAAATTCAACGCAGTTTCATAGGTTCGCGACCCCATGACGTAGCAATCGATCGTTTTGAGGAAAGCCTCGGCGAATTCTGGATCAAGCGTATCCCCGCCTTCGAATTCGTCCGAGGTCTCGAGCCAGTCGACGCTCCCGTCCTTTCGAGCGATGAAGCCGTCGAGGCTCGCCGCCATGTGAATCGTTACGCGAGAATCAGCCCTTGCCGGTGTGTCGCCCTGACGTGATGCGCCCATGGTCACCTAACGAGAATTAGACGAAATTTCGTGGTTAAAGGCGAACATTTTTCCGTCTAATTCGCAATCGTTGAATTCAGTCCAAGCACGGCCAGCATCCGGCCGGTTTTTCCTTTCTCGGCGCGGTAGGAGTAGTAGCGACGCAAGTCGCAGGCGGTGCACGTGCCGAAATCGTAGATGTGTTGAACGCCAAGCGCGCGACATTGCCGGATGATTTCAGCAGCGAAATCGATCTCGTAGTGAGGTGGGCGAATGCAGGGACTGAGTTGCACGGTCATGTTTGAGGGATCGCAGTTGAAGCGTTCAATCATTTGTCTGATCGCGTTTGGAACCACGCCAAGCGCGGTTCCTTTGCGTCCGGAATGCACAAGGCCAATCGCGGGCGTTTTTGGATCCACGATGTAAACCGCGCAACAATCCGCGACGTAACTGCCGAGCGCGATGCCGCGTTGATTGGTGATAATGCCATCACACGCGGGAAATTCGCGGCCATTAACCCCGCTGGGGACAGCGGATGCTGCAGCGCGTTCGATAACTGCGATTTTGTTTCCATGAACTTGTTCCGCCTTAAATAGCGGCCAAGACCGACTTCGTCGCGTGCTCGCGATTTCATCGGAGTCGCCAAAACCGATTGCGTTGCGAATTTCCCGATGTGCGGCATCGAGCCGCTCCAGCACTTCGGCTTTTTCGTGTGAGACGTCGATGCCGGGAATTCTTTGCGCGAAAACGTGACGACAGATTCGGATTGCACTCAGCGCAGGAAATTGTTCGAAGGGCAGCTGCATTATCAACTCCGAATTTAAACCCTCCAATAACCACGCCGCATTGTCATCCTGAGCGAAGCGAAGGATCCCAGATAATTTCTGCGAAGCGCTAAGACGGCAATCAGAGATGTTTCGCTTCGCTCAACATGACGTTTGCCGCGGCCGTGGCGCGTTCCGAAATTCAAGCGTCCCTTTGCTGTTGGACGCGTTACTTGGAGCTGGTCCTTCGCGTCGTAGTCGAAATGCGTTCTTGGCCGGTTTCCTTCGGATCGCCCATGGCATCCACGTCACTGCCGGTGTAATAGGTCTTTGTCGTCGTGACGCGCGGCCTGAGGTTGGCAAACATTTCTGTATAAGTGCTCTGTGCGCCGGTGGCGCGATCGAATTCTGCCAGTGAAGAGTTGTATCCAAACAGCGCTTGCAACCGTGTGGACTGCGCTGTGAGCAATTGGACCGTCGCATTCAGCACATCCAACTGAACCCCCGCGCCGGCGTCGAGTCGGGCTTTGGCCAGACGCAACGCCTCATCGGCCAACTCGACATTTTTTTCCTGGCTTTTAACCAGCTCCTCGTTCTGCTGCAAATTGGAATAAGCGGTCTGTATCTCCAGCTCGACCTGCCGAACGTCGTCATCGTAAGTGATTTTTGTTTCGGAAAGGAGCGCACGTTGCTGAATCACTTGACCGGCGATTGCGCCGCTGTCCCAGATCGGCATGCTGCCCTGCACCAATGCGGTCCAACCTTTTGAAATATCATGCCAGCTCGAGTTGGTCGGTGAGCTGACCCATTCGCCGCCGCCGGTCGTCGTAATGCTGGGAAGATATTGACCTGCCGCCGCGCGCACTTGTTGAAGCTGGTTCAATACGTTTGCCCGAGCTTGTTTCAGGAAAGCTCGCCGCTGCTTTCCCATTTCGATGGCGTCGGCGAGTTCGATCGGGCGCGGGATGTATGGCATGTCACCAATTACTTCCAGCGGCGGACTGTCACCGCGTCGTCGTTTGAAATCGAGCCCAAGAGTCTTCGCCAGTTGCAACTTCGAGATGCGCAAGTTGTTCTGGGCAGTAATCAGTTGCGGAATTTGATTGTGCAGCTGCACGTCCGCTTGCAGCACATTGAACCGCGGAACTGTTCCTGCTTCAAACCGGTTTTGCTGGTCTTTCAACTGGGCTTCCAAAAGATGTACGTTTTCCTCGTTCACTTTCACCAGCTCTCGGTTCACGATGATCTGGTAAAACTGCGTTTTTACCGTGGCGATCAGTTGATCCAAAACATTGCGGAACGCGAAGTATGCGCTGTCGCGTTGAAAAAAAGTGCCCCGGATCTGATTGAAAGTTGTGCCGTTAAAAACGAGCTGCGTTCCGGTAACACTGATCGCGTAGGAGATATCGCTCGCTTCAACATTCGTCACAGGCACTGGAGTCGGATCAGCCAGTGGCGCACGAACTTCGCCGACCTGCGAGGGCAAACCTTCCATCAAAGACTCGACGGCTCTGCCGCTGCCCGGGGTTCCTCCTGTCGTGGTAGTCGAGGTATTTCCAAGAATACGCGCGCCCACCAGGTGCGGGTCGGTCCATTGAAAATTGGCGTTTGCAGTGATCTGTGGCAGCGCCTGCGCACGCACTTGAATAATCACGCCTCTGGTTCGCTTGATCTCTTGTTCTGAGTTGAGAAGAGTAGGATTGCGCTGCACCGCCGTCAGGATCGCTTGGTCCAGAGTAAAGGTAGGCACTGCCCCTCCTGATATCGTTCGGGTCCGAGAGGTTGTCTCGCCGCCGTATTTTCCCTCGCTGCCGGCAAAACTCCGCTGACTAAGAATGCCGAAAGTTGCAATAATCCCGAGGCAAAGAAAAAATCTGGTCATACAGCGTTAACGATTAGACGCGCAAGGGCCGGCAGGTGGATTCAACGCAGTCTCATAGCACCCCCGCCAGCCAAAGCAAAATCATTTCGACTGACAATAATCGTAAATTTTGCTGTAAATGTGCAGCCACGCCTTTTGCTCATCACGTGTGAGGTGGTTCAGTATTTTCATAACGTTACCAACCATTTCCTCCCGAATTCGGCGGACGAGGGCCGAGCCCTTCGGCGTGATGCAGACCATCACTTTGCGGCGGTCATCTCGCGCGGCCGAGCGCATCACGTAGCGAAGATTCTCCAGGCGCGCCACGAGGCCGCTCGCTGCAGCCGTAGTGTGCCCCATTTTCTTCGCGATCTCGGACATGCTTAGCACTTCTTTACGGTCGAGATATGCGAGAAGAAAGAATTGCGGGAACGAAACGTTGCCAGGCGCGAGTTCCTTGCACAGGTGCAGCACAAAACAGCGCTGCATTTCCAGAATGATATGGGAAAGCCCTTCGGCATCCGCACGAGTTTGATCCGTCGGAGTTCGTGCAAACGCGGTAACCGGCCCCGTGTTCAAGGTGATAAAATTAGAAACGCGTACCTGGGATGTCAAACCTCCCTACCACGATTACGGAACGGACTCCTTCACTCAGTCCCAAATTTGAACATCAACAATTTCATCTGCTTTCAACGACTGACCGACCGCGACTCGCAGTAACGCATTCGCCTGGCTCAAACCAAACAGCGCGTGCGATTCCTGACGACCGACCGGCGTGAATTTCTCTTGGGCCAGTCTCCCGCGGATGTAATGTGGTCGATCGCCATCGTTCGTTAGGCCAAAGGCCAATTTCGCGGGAACCTGTGGCAGGTCCAGGTTCGTCGCGCCCATCATTCTCAAAATCGCGGGCCGGACGAACTGTAAAAACGTCACCAACGCCGACACAGGATTTCCGGGCAACCCAAACACGAAACAATTAGATCGCAAGACAGAACCCTCACCTGCGCTTCGCGTGCGGGCCTGGGATTGCGACCGGGCGGAGCGCTGAGAGGAGTGAGGTGAGGGTGTGCCCTGCTGGATGCTTCCAAAAAGAAACGGCTTTCCCGGTTTCACCGCCACGCGCCAGATTTCGATCTTCGCTCCGAGTTCGAGCAATGCTTCTTTCACTAAATCATGTTCGCCAACCGAAACGCCGCCGCTGATGATGAGGACATGATTTTTGATTCCGC
>Ga0306926_10006119_pt1 | contig 12911 bp, 8 predicted proteins | sample flu12Cox44000178_FD_203759 | JGI IMG/M metagenome (GOLD analysis project Ga0306926, IMG submission 203759) | Lab enrichment of tropical soil microbial communities from Luquillo Experimental Forest, Puerto Rico - flux8day.12C.oxic.44.000.178 (v2)... | ecosystem: Environmental > Terrestrial > Soil... | reverse complement strand
AGGCGAGCCGCCGCAATTTCTGCCGGCCGACGATCTCGTTGGTGACGAGCACGTCCCGGACGCCGCCATAGACCATCGCCTCGGCCTCGCTGACCTTCTGCACGCATACGCCGACCGCACCCAGCTCGACCTGCTTTAGCGCGATCACCGGGCATTTGTGGGTCTTGGCGTGCGGGCGCGCCTTGACCGGGCTGCCGGCAATCCGCTCCGCCAGGCGGCGCAGATTGCGCTCGAACGCGTCGAGATCGATCACCAGGGCCGGGGTGTCGACCTCGTCGAGCGGCATGCCGATCTCGGCCGGCGGGCGGGTGGTCATCGCGGGGCCTCCTGAAGTTCGAACCGAGGCTTGCCCAGCCGGCGCGAAAATGCAACCCGCGCGCTTCGCGTGCGTCCCGGTCACGTCGTCATCTTTGTATCAAAATCTGAGGCTATGCTGTGCGGCAGGATGGACGGGTCAGCATTTTCGTGCCGTTTCCCTGCCAAGGCCCTTGGCAGGGAAGAGTTTTTGCCTGCCGGGCTGGCGAGGTTGAACAATAAGATATTGATATTAAATATCTTTTGGCGAAAGATCGCGATCGGATGCGATTTTTTTCCCTGTCGATAGGGAAACTCAGGCCAATTTAGCGCGCAGCGAACGCGCGTCGACAGGTGCCCGAACCTTGGCGTCGTTGTCGAAATAGGCGTAGACGTCGCGAGGCGTTTGACTCATCGGCTCGGCGTCGGGAGCCGCCCGGCGCGCGTCGTTTGGTTCAAGCCCTTCTGCCCATAGCTTGATCCGCGATGCAAAATGGTCGAGCGCTTCGTCCGAATAGCCGCTGGCATAGAGCTCCTCGGAACCGTGCAGACGCAAATAGACGAAATCGGTGGTCAAATCCTCGGCATAGGGCCACGCCACCGAGTCGGCGAAGACGAGCGCCACCCGGTGCCTTCGCAACAGCGCGATGAAGGCCGGGTCGAGAAAGCTCTGATGGCGGATCTCGATCGCGTGCCGCAATTCGCGTCGGCGCCCGGTCTTGGCCCAGGCGCGCTCGGCCAGCCACTCGCTGCGATGTTCGGCGAGCAAGGCTGCGGCCTCGGTGTCTCGCGGCAGCAGCGCGAAGAAATGGTCGAGGCGCTCGGTAGAGAAGCGGAAGCTCGCCGGAAATTGCCACAGCACGGGGCCGAGCTTCTCCTCGAGCCGCAAGACGCCGGATGCGAAGAAATTGGCGAGCGGCGTTTCGATCTCGCGCAGCCGCCGGATATGGGTGACGAAGCGCGGGCCCTTGACGGCGAAGACAAAACCCTCCGGGGTCTCGTCGTACCACCGGGCAAAAGCGTCGGGCCGTTGCAGCCCATAAAACGTGCCGTTGATCTCGATCGTGTCGATCTGCCGGCTGGCGTAGGACAGCTCATCGGCTTGCAGCAAACCGGGCGGATAGAAGTTTCCGCGCCACGGCGCATAGGTCCAGCCGGAGATCCCGATCCGCACAGTCCCGCCGCCGCTCATCGTCCGGCCCTGCGGAGAACACTACCGTCGCCCCCGCGGAGGCGGGGGACCAGTGTCTGCCCCGGGCTTGATCCGGGGACAACCGGTCGATTTCTCGGCATGGTTAGATTCCCGCTTTCGCGGGAATGACGAAGTCTAAGGGGTAGATTATTTAGGCCAGGATGCTGACCCTCTCCGAGGTGACATACCGCGTCGGCGGACGCAGCGGGCGACGGCTCCTCGACAATGCGCATGCCCAAATTTACGAGGGGGCCAAGGTCGGGCTCGTGGGCCGCAACGGCGCCGGCAAATCGACCCTCCTCGACCTGATCCGCGGCGTCCTGCAGCCGGATGACGGGACGATCGAGGTACCGCGCGGCCATCGCATCGGCTTTCTCGCCCAAGAGGCGCCGAGCGGTCCGGCGACCCCGCTGGAGACGGTGCTCGCCGCCGACCGCGAGCGGACGCGCCTGCTCGCCGAGCGGGAAGCCGGGGCCGAGCCATTGCGCCTCGCCGAGATCGAGACGCGGCTCGTCGAAATCAACGCCCACGCGGCGCCGAGCCGCGCGGCGCGTATCCTCGCCGGGCTTGGGCTCGACGAGCGGGTGCAGCACGAGCCGGTCGGCGATCTGTCGGGCGGCTGGCGGATGCGCGTCGGGCTCGCCGCGATCCTCTTCGCCGAGCCCGATCTGTTGCTGCTCGACGAGCCGACCAATCATCTCGACCTCGAAGCCGCATTCTGGCTCGAAGGTTTTTTGCGCAACTATCGACGAACCCTGATCCTGGTCAGCCACGACCGCCATTTCCTGAACGCCGCGACGACACTAACGCTGCATCTCGATCGCGGAAAGCTGACCCTCTATTCGGGCGGCTTAGACGCCTATATGAGGGCGCGGAGCGAAGCGGCGCGGCGCCTCGAGGTCATGGCGCGCCGCCAAGCCGCCGAGCGGCAGCGGATGCAGGCCTTTGTCGATCGCTTTCGCGCCAAGGCCTCGAAGGCGCGCCAAGCGCAGAGCCGGCTCAAGGCATTGGCGCGGCTCGAGCCGATCACTCTCTCGGCCGCGGAGCCGCCGCCGAAGATTCGCTTTCCGGATCCGCCGCAACTGCGCCCGCCGCTGTTGGCACTCGACCGGGTCAGCACCGGCTATGTTCCTGGCAAGCCGGTGCTGTCGCGGCTCGATCTGCGGCTCGATCCTGACGAGCGGGTGGCGCTGATCGGCGCCAACGGCAACGGCAAGACCACGTTGGCCCGCCTGCTCGCCGGCCGCCTCGCTCCCTTCGCCGGCGAGATCACCCGGTCGCCGAAGCTCGCCTGCGGCTTCTTTGCGCAGCATCAGATCGAGGAGATGCGGCCCGAAGCCTCGGCCTTCGACCATCTCGCCGAGCTGATGTCCGGCGCGTTGCCCGAGGCGGTGCGCACCCGGCTCGGCAGCTTCGGCTTCGGCCAGGAGAAGGCCTTTGTGCCGGTCGCCGACCTTTCGGGCGGGGAGCGGGCACGGTTGAACCTGGCGCTCGTCACTCACGCGGCGCCCGCTCTCTTGATCCTCGACGAGCCGACCAACCATCTCGACATCGAGAGCCGCGAGGTCCTCGTCCAGGCGATCAACGAGTTCCCCGGTGCGATCGTGCTGGTCAGCCACGACGAGCACCTGGTCGAGCTGATCGCCGACCGGCTGTGGCTGGTCGCCAACGGGACCGTGCGGCCCTTCGAGGGGGATCTCGAAGATTACCGGCGGCTCGTGCTAGAGCGCAGCGGATCGGGGGGAAGCGGGGGCTCGAACGGGCCCGATAACCGCCGCGAGGCGCGGCGCCTGGCGGCCGAACGGCGGCGCGAGCTCGACCCGCTCCGTCAGCAGGCGCGCCGGGCCGAACGGGAGGTGGCGCGACTGACCAAAGAGCGCGACGCGCTCGACAGGGCGCTAGCAAAGCAGCAAGGGGCCAAACAGCAGGGCAACGGCCTCTCGGCCGCCGAGGCGCTCAAGCGCCGCGCCGAGCTCGTCCGAATGATCGAGCGCGCCGAGACCGATTGGCTCGCCGCGGCCGAGACGATCGAGCGGGAGGCGCGCGGGTGAACCGCGATGGCGGGATCGTCGACCGATGGGTCACCTCACCGAGAATGGCGCATTATAGGGTCGGCCGAACGGAACGCCCGCGGTCACGGTCTGAACGGGTTTCAAATAGACCTTTCCGCTGCGCGTATTACTGCGGGTATCGACGAAGCTCACAGGACCCTCGACCAGATCCATGATCGCCAAATCGCCGGGCGCGCCAATTTGCAGGGTCCCGAGTTTCGGCAAGCGGTTGATGATTTTCGCGGGATTGATGGTCGCCATAGCGACGACCTGATCGAGCGTGAAGCCCAGGCCAAGGAACTTGCTCATCACCCAAGTCACATAGGGCATACCCGGCGTGTTGCCGGAGAACACATGGATGTCCGAGGAAATCGTGTCCGGCGGACATCCCTGCGCGATGGCGACTTCCGCCACAGTGTAATCGAAGCTGCCGCCGCCGTGGCCGACATCGAAGATGATGCCACGCTGTTTGGCCGCCAATGCCGCTGACAACAGGCTGCCGTCCTGGACGATATTGGTGAAATCGCCGGACAGGTTCGGCGCGCCCGAATAGGCATGGGTCAAAATATCTCCGGGCCGCATCAGATCGAGAATCTCCGACATCAGGCCGCGGGTCTCGACGCCGCCGATATGAACCATAACGCGGCCACCTGTTCCGGCCTTTTCGCAGGCCGTGATCGCTCGTTTCAACGGCTCAATGCCGTTCTTGGCGATTACGTTCTCCGACATGCGTACCTTCGCGCCGATTGCGATGTCGGCATTCTCGGCGATGGCCTTCGCGGCCGAGTCCACGTCCGCGATGTTTATGTTGGTGAGCTCTGCGACCGGGAAAGACGCGAGCCCGGCATTGGCAATGTGGATAAAGGCATAGAGGCGGGTGCGCGTCTGCGCCACGATGAAGCGGCGGAACCCTGCGAAATTGTTGGCTCCGGCATCGCCGGCCGATACGCAGGTCGTCGTGCACTGATGACCGACGAGTTCGTCGGCCGGAATGCCGATCGCCGAGCCATAAGGATAGACATGTGTGTGGAGGTCGACGAGACCCGGCGTCACGAGCTTCCCGGAGGCGTCAAGCACGCGCAATGCGCGGGCCGCGGGAATTTCGGGCTCGAGCGCTTCGACGATGCCGTAGCGGATGCCGATGTCGCGCCTCCCCCTGAGCGACTGACTTGGATCGAGCACGTCACCACCCTTGATGACCAGATCGAACTTATCGTCCGGTCCCATGATGGCGCGCGCCGAACCCGCAAACGCGGTTGTTGCGGCGACCGAGCTTGCCGAAACGAGAAAATCACGTCGCGTCCCTCTCTCTTCCCGCTTGCGGGGGGAGGGCTGGGGTGCGGGGGGTTCCTCGACGGCTTTCTCGAACGCCGTCAAGGTCGCTTCGATCGCCTCCTGCGGCAGATCGCGGGTGATGAACACCATGCGAGTACGGCGGTCCTCGCTTGGCCATTGCCGCAGCAGGACCGGCGGGTGGAATAGGTGCTGCACGCCGTGCAGCACCACGGGCTGATCCGGGCGGTCGCTGAGCGCCACGATCGCCTTGAACCGTAACAGGTCGTCGCCACGCATCGTCGCCAACCCGTCAAGCCAGCCGGACAACACTCCCCAGGAGATCGGCCGCTCGCGGGTGATGCAGAAGGCGCGGATGCGGTCGTCATGCCGGTTCGGATCGGGATGGTCGTCGTCGTGGTCGTGCGCGTGGCCGCTCGCGAAGGCTTCGTCGCGCAGCCAGCGCTGCACATCGACACTCTTCGTCGCCGGGTCGAAGAAGCCGAGATTGAACAGCAGCGCCGGATCGACTGCACCCTGCGCCACCGGGATGACCGGGGCGCTCGGATTAAGTAGAGCGAGCCGGGCCTCGAAGGCTTGCTGCATGGAGGGCTCGGCAAGATCGGTCTTGGTCAACAGCAGGCGGTCGGCCACCGCAGCCTGCTTGACAGCCTCAGGCTGCCGGTCGAGCGTGCCGGCCCCGTTGACCGCGTCGACCGTCGCGACGACGCCGTCGAGCATATAGCGCGCCGCGACGATCGGCTCGGTCATCAAGGTGTGCAGGATCGGCGCCGGATCGGCAAGGCCGGTGGTTTCGATCGCGACGCGGGTGAAGAACGGGACCTTGCCCTTGACCCGGTCGACAAAGAGGTTGGTCAGGGTATCGACGATATCGCTGCGCACCGTGCAGCACAGACACCCGCTGTTGAGCAATACGACATCCTCGCTCGACCGCTCGACGAGGAGATGGTCGAGACCAATCTCGCCGAATTCGTTGACGATCACCGCCGTCGCGGCCATGCCGGGTTGCTTCAGCACGTGATTGAGCACGGTCGTTTTGCCGCTGCCGAGAAAGCCGGTCAGCAGGGTCACCGGGATCAGGGAGGCGGGTTCATTCGAATTCATTCGGCAGCTCGCTCGACGGGACGAAGGTGATATGACACACCATGCGCTTAAGCGATATGAGCCGATGCCACGCGGCTCTGTGTTTCATTCTCCCCTGGTTCGGCCAGTGCGTGTCGGCAGCGGAGCCGCGGGTCCGGGTTCTCGTCTCCTTCAGCATCCTCGAAGACATCGCGCGAAGACGTGCTCGTTCGCATGATCTGCGCTTGCGCGAGAGGCTGGGAGCGATCCCTGCCGAGAAGCGGCTGGTAATCACGATCCATGACGCCTTTGCCTATTCGGGAGGGCTCACGGTGTCACGTTCATGGCCGCCGAAGGGCTCAACACCGCAAGCGAGCCTTCGGCCAAGACCGTCGCAGGGCTGGTCCGCCAGATTCGCCACGAGGGCATCGAGGCGCAGGCCTCGGCCCGCAGCTCTATTCCGACGCGCTCTCGGCACCGGACGGGCCCGCGCCGACTTATATTCGGATGATCGAGTACAACACCGCCATGTTGCAGGCGGGCATGCTCAAGAACTGACGAGGGGAGCGACCCAGACGCGGTCGAAATCGGCCGCGACCCGCACCCTCGGGACAAGCTGGGCGGCTTCCGACAGGATCTCCTCTGCCTTGTACCGGCCGGAAATGTGGGTGAGCAGCAGTTCGCCGACCTCGGCCTCGCGTCCGAGCCGGGCCGCTGCCGCGGCAGTCAGATGGCCGCGCGCGCGAGCCAGGCCCGCATCACGCTCGAGAAAAGTCGCCTCGATCACCAGCGCGTCAGCCCGGCGCACCGGCTCGATCAGCGAAGTAACCTCTTCGGCATCGCCAACAATGGCGAGCTTGGCGCCGGCAACGCTCGGACCTTGAACCATCTCCGGGGTGACGAGGCGGCCATCGGCGAGTACGATCGGGAGAGCGCGCGCGAGCCTGGCGCGTTCCGGGCCTTCCGGCACGCCGAGCGCCTCTAGTCGGTCGGGAAGCAGCGCCCGGCGCGTCTCTTCTTCGAACACGTAACCGAGGCTCTCGGTGCCACGATGCGCGACCGGGAAGGCGGTAATGCGCCACCCCGGTCGGGACAACAGCAGGCCCGGCTCGACGGCGCACAATCGATAGCCGGCCTCGCGCTCGGGCCCGATCGTGTCGGAGAGATAACGGCGCGCGAAGGCAACGGTCTCGCGGCTGCCGACGATCTCGACCGATCTGCCGATTTGGTAGAGCTCGAGCGTGGCGAGGAGCCCCGCCAGCCCCGCCACATGATCCAGGTGCAGGTGGGTCAACAGCACGTGGCCCAGCCCGCGGAATCCGAGCTGGGCGCGCATCAGCTGGCGCTGGGTCCCCTCGCCGCAATCGACGAGGAACCGAGCCGGCCCGCGGGCGATCAGCAACGCCGGGGAACCCCGCTCGGCGGAGGGTACCGCCGCCGCGGTGCCGAGAAAGACGAGTTCGAACATCAGGCCTGCCGAAAAAATAGCGTCGGGGAGGAAATCCTCGGTAAGTGCGTAAGACCGCTCAGGGCATATGGTGACGAGGCCCGGGCACCTGCCGGGGGGATTGGGATGTATAGTGTGGTTTACTGGACCGGGGTGACGGTGTTGGTCGCGTGGAGCGTGTTTTCCGCTTATAGCGCGCTCAACGGCTTGTAAACCTCAGCTTGAGCCTGCCGGCGGCGCGGGGAACAGCTCTCCCGTCCATCCGAGCAGCCTGTAGCCAACGAGCCCCGCCCACTCCTTGCCGGCGAGCGTGGTCGTGCTGAGCCCGTCGAGCAGGTTGAAATTGGCCCTCAGACCCGTTCTTGGATCAACTTTGAAGTCGACCGGGTACGGGATAACCGGCCAGTCCACGGCGCGGAACGCCGCTACCGCGCGGGGCATATGAAACGCGGAAGTCACAAGAACCCAGTTGTGACCCGACCCCGGCCGGATCAGCGCCTTGGCGAAGACCGCGTTCTCGTGGGTGCTACGCGAACGGTCCTCGAGGATGATTCGCGTCGCCGGGATCCCCTCTTCGAGCATAAATCCCGACGTCGCGCGGACCTCGGCAAACCCGACCGGGAAAAACTCACCCTCTCCACCAACCAAAGCAAGCTTGGCCTCGGGATGATGCCGGGCTAATGCCACGCCGGCGAGCACCCGGGCGATCGAGCTGTTGAACACCGTCTCGCCGTAAGAGAGCGAAATCCTGGGATCGACGGCACCGCCGAGCACCAAAATCCCGTCGATCCGTTCCGGCAGCTTGGGTGGCCGCGGAAACCGCTGTTCCAGCACCAGCATCAGAGCGGGGCCGATCGGCGCGACCGCGAGCAGCAGGAAGCCGATCGCGGAGAGGACGACGAGCGCCTCGCCACGTCGCCGGCCACGGAGCAGCAGGAAGACACCGGCGACCAGGCATAGCAGCAACAGATTGCCCGGTTGGGCCACCGCCCAGACGAGCTTGCCCAAGATGAAAGTCATCGCACCCCATTCCGTCGGGCGAGTATCCCGCGGCGAAAACCTCTGCCCCCGAGACCGCGGCGGACCTATGATGCGGGCATCCGACACATCGGCAAGCGGGTTCATCCCCATGAGCGACATCCAGCACTACATCGACGGCAAGCGCGTCGACGGAACAAACGGGCGGTCGGGCGACGTCTACAACCCGGCGACCGGCGAGCGGACCGGCCGCGTCGCATTCGCGAGCCCCGACGAAGTCGACCGGGCGGTCAAGGCGGCGGGTGCGGCCTTCCCGGCCTGGGCGGCGACACCGCCGCTGACCCGCGCGCGCATCCTGTTCAAGTTCCGCGAGCTCCTCGATCGCGAAGCCGGCGCTCTGGCCCGGCTGATCAGCGAGGAGCACGGCAAAGTGCTGTCAGACGCAGCAGGCGAGGTGGTGCGGGGCACCGAGGTCGTCGAATTCGCCTGCGGTATCCCGCATCTCCTCAAAGGCGAGTTCACCGAACAGGTTGGTCGCGGCATCGACAGCTGGTCGGTGCGCCAGCCGCTCGGCGTCTGCGCCGGCATCACCCCGTTCAATTTTCCGGCAATGGTGCCGATGTGGATGTTTCCGGTGGCGCTCGCCTGCGGCAACACGTTTGTGCTGAAGCCGTCGGAGCGAGACCCCTCTCCCGGACTGCGCATCGCCGAATTGCTGACCGAGGCCGGTCTGCCGCCCGGCGTCTTCAATGTCGTCAACGGCGACAAGGAGGCGGTCGACGCGTTGCTGAATCACCCCGAAGTCGCCGCGGTCAGCTCTGTCGGCTCGACCCCGGTCGCGCAATACATCTATGCGACCGCGGCGCATAGCGGCAAGCGCGTGCAGGCGTTGGGCGGCGCCAAGAACCACATGGTGGTGATGCCGGACGCCGACCTCGATCAGGCGACCGACGCGCTGATGGGTGCAGCCTACGGGTCGGCCGGCGAGCGCTGCATGGCGGTATCGGTCGCGGTCGCGGTCGGCGGGGTCGGCGACAAGTTGATGGACAAGCTGGTGCCGCGCGTGCGCGGGCTCAAGATCGGCCCCGGCACCGATGCGGAGGCGGAGATGGGTCCACTGGTCACCCGCCAGCATCTCGACCGGGTACGCTCCTATGTCGATCTCGGGATCCAGGAGGGGGCCAAGCTCGTCGTCGACGGCCGCGGCCTCAAATTGCAGGGCTACGAGAACGGGTTCTTTCTCGGCGGCTGCCTGTTCGACGAGGTCAAGCCCGAGATGCGGATCTACAAGGAGGAGATCTTCGGGCCGGTGCTGTCGGTCGTGCGCAGCCCGGATTTCGATCACGCCACCAAGCTGGTCAACGGCCACGAATACGCCAACGGGGTCGCGATCTTCACGCGCGACGGCGACGCCGCCCGCGAATTTTCGAACCGCATCCAGATCGGCATGGTCGGCATCAACGTGCCGATCCCGGTGCCGATGGCGTTCCACAGCTTTGGCGGTTGGAAGCGCTCTTTGTTCGGCGACATGGCGGTGCACGGCCCCGAGGGGGTGCGCTTCTACACGCGGCTGAAGACGATGACCGCGCGCTGGCCGACCGGTGTGCGCGCCGGTGCCGAATACGTCATGCCGACGATGCGGTAGTCCCGGGCGCCGGCAGATTGCAGAACAGCCTGGCGTTGAGTCGTTTGTTTCAGCTTGCTGCACTTGCAGCAAATCTGCAGCAAAAACTCTCTCTAAGGTTGTGGAAATGGACGGTCGGTGAGCGCGCGTCATGTTTCCTTCGCGGCCAATCGCTCATGGGTATATTGCTGAAATGATACGATGCTAATGCGGCTATTCTAAGGCGATCAATGGACCAACCCGACCGGAGAACCGGACATGGAAGGCCGCAAGGCGAAGCTGTTGCAGCGGGTTGAGAGCGACCGCGAGGTTCTGCTCGATTTTTTCCGTCGGCTTATCCGCTGCCCGAGCCCGAACCCGCCCGGCGACACCCGCGAGGCGGCAGACCATATCCGCCAATTCCTGGAGCAGCATGGCGCCGAATATCGGGTGATCGCGCCCAATGAGATGATGCCGAACATCGTCGCGACGTTCGAGGCCGCGAAACCCGGGCGTCACTTGGCGCTTAACGGCCATATCGACTGTTTCCCGGTGGGCGATGGCGCCGGCTGGACACACGACCCGTGGGCTGCCGAACTGGTCGACGGCCGCATCTACGGGCGGGGCGCCTGCGACATGAAATGCGGCACCACCGCATCGGTCTTCACCTTTTTGTACCTGCGCGAATTGCGCGACGAGCTGCATGGCCGTCTCACACTGTCGGCGGTGTCGGACGAAGAGACCTTTGGCCCCTACGGCGCCCGTTACCTGTCCGAGCACCACCCGGAAGTGTTCGGCAACACCTGTCTCAACGGCGAGCCGAGCAGTCCGTGGACCTTGCGCTTTGGCGAAAAAGGCCCGCTCTGGCTCGAATTCACCGTGCGCACCAAGGGCGCGCACGGTGCCTATACGCATGCCAGCAAGAGTGCCACCGCGATCGCGGCGAAAGTCATCGGCGCGCTCGAAACACTGGAGGATATCCCGGCGCCCGAGGCCGGCAACCTCGCCGCCGCGCTCGACGAGGCCGCGCCCGCAATCGACCGGGCTCAGGGCGAAGGCGCAGCGAAGAACACGCGGCGGGTCACGGTCAATCCGGGCGTCGTGCACGGCGGGCTCAAGGTCAACATGGTCGCGTCGGACTGCACCTTCGAGATCGACATCCGGGTGCCGATCGGGCTCGACGCGCCGCAGATCCTTGCCGAGGTCGACAAGATCGTCGCGCTCTACCCGGAGGTCACCTATCGCCAGGTCAACTACAATCCGCCGAGCTGGTGCCCTCCCGACACGGGGATGGCGCAGCTGGTACGCGCCAATGCCAAGGAAATCGCCGGCATCGACCCGGTCCCGATCGTCAGCCTCGGCGGCACCGACGCGCGGCTCTGGCGCTATAAGGATATTCCGGCGATCGTCTATGGCCCGTCGCCGACCGGCATGGGTAGCGTCGACGAGCATGTAACGGTCGACGAGTTCTTTCACGTCGTCAAATGCCATGTCTTGTCGGCCTACGACTACATGAGCCGACCTGGATGATCAGGGAGCCAAGAACATTGAGTGCCATCCGACGAAACACGACAGCCGACGACGATGCGCCGCTGACGCCGGTGTACGGCACGCCGATCGATCACCCCGGCGCCTGGAAAGTAGCCGATTTCACGACGCCGGCGGATTACACGATCGAGCTCGACGCGACCCACTTGCGCGACATCGAGCGCGCGATGCGGCAGATAAAAACCGCCGGCCTCGGCCTCGACGATCTGCGGCGCGAGCATTTCGAGGTTCCGTCATTACGGCCGGTCATCGACGAGATCCGGCGCGAGATCGAGAATGGGCGCGGCTTTCTTGTGCTGCGCCGGTTGCCGGTCGAGGACTACTCGAAGGACGAGGTCGGCATGATCTTCTGGGGGCTCGGCACGCATCTCGGGCGCGGTCTGTCGCAGAGCGTCCTCGGCGACCGGCTCGGCCATGTCAAGGATTTCAGCCGCGAGGACCCGCTGGCGCGCGCCTACCGCAACAAGCAGGAGCTGTCGCCGCACACCGATTCCTGCGACCTGGTCGGGCTCGCCTGTCTGTGCAATGCAGAGTCGGGCGGCGTGTCGCGGCTCACCAGCGCGCTGACGGTCCACAATGTGATGCTCGAGGAATATCCCGAAGCCCTCGAGCGCCTCTATCGCGGTTATGTCTTCCACCGCCGCGGCGAAGAGAAGCCGGGCGACCTGCCGCACACCCCCTATCGGGTGCCCGTCTATTCCAACACCGAAGGCAAAGTCTCGGCGCGTTATGTCCGCACCTATGTCGAGGCCGGCGAGGCGTCGGCCGGGCGCCCGATGGGCGAGGCCGAACTCGCGGTGCTCGACCGCTTCGAGGAGATCACCAAGCGGCCCGAGCTGATGCTGGAGTTCACCTTACTGCCCGGTGAGATCTACTTCATTAACAACTACACGATCTTGCATGCGCGCACCGCGTTCGACGACGGCGACGCCGAGGAGGACCAGCGGCGGCACCTGCTGCGCCTCTGGCTCGAAGTGCCTGACATGCGGCCCGTCCATCAGCACATCCGCAGCGGGGGCATCGAGGCGGTGCCGGGTCGGAGGCCCTCCTACGATTGGAGCAAACTGACCAGCAACCGCAACTGACGACGCGGCGAAAGGACAGGCCATGATTGCCAACCCGATCCCTTGGCCCGACGGCGCGCGCTGCGCGGTCGCGATGACCTGGGACATGGACGCCGACAGCGCCTTCAACTGGTACAATAAGGACACCGCCGACAATCTCGTCGCGGCGCAATCCTGGACGCGCTACGACCCGCTGATCGCGATCCCGCGCCTCGTCGAGCAGTTCGCGCGCCGCGATCTGCGCCTGACGTTCTTCGTCCCCGGCTGGGTCATCGAGAAATACCCGGCGCAGATCGACCTGCTGCTCAAGCACGGTCACGAGATCGCATTGCACGGCTACCTCCACGAGCGGTCGAACGAGATCGTCAAGGACGAGCTC
>Ga0306926_10006118_pt1 | contig 12912 bp, 9 predicted proteins | sample flu12Cox44000178_FD_203759 | JGI IMG/M metagenome (GOLD analysis project Ga0306926, IMG submission 203759) | Lab enrichment of tropical soil microbial communities from Luquillo Experimental Forest, Puerto Rico - flux8day.12C.oxic.44.000.178 (v2)... | ecosystem: Environmental > Terrestrial > Soil... | reverse complement strand
GCTTGCCGCCGTCGATGACGACGAGCTGGTCGCAGATCTGCTCGATCTCCCCCAGCAGGTGCGAGGAGACCATGATCGAGATGCCGAACTCCGTCCCGATCCTGCTGATCAGGTCGAGCATCGAGTGGCGCCCGGCGGGGTCCAGGCCGATCGTCGGCTCGTCGAGCAGCAGCAGCCGGGGATCCCCGACGAGGGCCTGCGCCAGCTTGACCCGCTGCTTCATCCCGGTGGAGTAGGTCCCGACCTGCCGGTACCGCTCCTCGTACAGGCCCACGTGGCGCAGTGACTCGGCGGCCCGCTCCTTGGCCGCCGTCGCAGGCAGCCCGGACATCCGGCCCAGGTGGGTGACGAACTCGGTGCCGGTGACGTCCGGGGGCAGGCAGTCGTGCTCAGGCATGTAGCCGGTGAGCGTACGAATCCGCTCACCGCTCGCCACCACGTTGTGGCCGAGCACAACCGCCCGGCCGCTGGTCGGCGGAAGCAGGCCGAGCAGAATCTTGATGAGCGTGGACTTGCCGGCCCCGTTCGCGCCGACAAGCCCGGTGATGCCGGGCGCGATCGCGATGGTGAGGCCGTCGAGCGCGGTCACCTCGCTGGTGTACCGCTTGGTCAGCGCCTCCGTCTGGATGACGGCCGCCGCTGTGCCCGCGTCGCCGGGACCCGGCCCGGCGCGCAACTGCGGTGGTGCGGTCACGGGATCCTTGCCTCGCCTTCATCAGGCAGTCGGGGGAACGGCCGCTCGTTCGTGGCGGCGATCCCAGCCTTGCGGGCACGGCGTCCCGCGTCGTCATCCTCAGGTCTGCTTTTCGCGTCACCCGTAGGGCGCGGGCCCCCGACACCGCCGCTGTATCCGCCCGGCAGCCTACGCCTGCGGCATGACGCGCCCGAGCAGGCGAGGGGTTACCGTGAAGGGGTGAGCGCGGAACCGGACCGCCCACCGCTGAGCATGCGGTTCAACGATCGTGTCTGGACAAGGGTGGACTGGGCGCTGGCCGCCTTCTGCGCGCTGCTCGTGTACGCGACCATGGTCCGAGGCCACGTGGTCCGCAGCTTCCCGGTGTCGTTCGTGTCGGCGGGCTCCTGGGCCCCGGCGCTGCTGCTCGCCCTGCTCGTGGCGGCTCCCGTGGGGCTGCGCCGCCGCGACCCCGTGGGCGCGCTCCTGCTGGCGCTGACCGGCTGCGTGCTGATCATCGCGGCGGGCGGGGAGATAAGCCGCGGCGCGTTCCTGGCCCTAGCGCTCGTGCTGTTCACGGTGGCGGCCACGCGTACCCGGACGGTGGCGGTGGTCTCGCTCGCCGCCTCCGTGGTACTGCTGGTCGTCCAGGGGGTCATCCTGAGCGCGACCGGCACCGGCTCCGGCCCGGCGACCGGCGTGGCGCTGATCCTGATCATCGCCTGGATACTCGGCGTCAGCGCCCAGCAGCGCCGCGCCTACACCGCGCGGATGCGCGAACAGGTGGCCACGGCCGCGGTGACCGAGGAACGGCTCCGGATCGCCAGGGAACTGCACGACGTGGTGGCGCACAGCATGACGGTGGCCGCGGTACAGGCAGGCTTCGGCGAATACGTCTTCGACAGCGACCCGACCCAGGCACGAGCCGCCCTTGGCAACATCCAGCACGTCACCAGGGAAGCGCTCAGCGACATGCAGCGGCTGCTCGGCGTGCTTCGCCAGGACGGCACCGGCCAGACCGGTGCCAAGGCGGCCGGCGGCCTGCCCGGTGAGGGCCAGGAGCCCGGCGCGGCACAGGCACTCCAGCTCGCGCCCGCCCCCGGCCTTGCCGACCTGGAGCGCCTGGTGTCCACCACCGCGGGCGCTGGCGTCCGTGTTGCCCTGACCAGGACCGGCGACCGCCGGGATACCCCGGCCGCCATCGACCAGGCGGCGTTCCGGATCGTGCAGGAGGCGCTGACCAACGTGGTCAAGCACTCCGGCGCCAGCACCTGCCAGGTCATCGTCGGCTACGAGCCGGACAGCCTGACCGTCGAGATCACCGATCCTGGTGACCAGCGGGGGGTTCCGGGCCGTGGGGTCCGGGGGCTTGCCCCGGGGGAGGTGGAGTGCTCCCCCGGGCTAGCACCTCGGGCAGCCACCCAGGAGCCGCACGCCGCCCGGGCCGACGGCACGGGGCACGGCATCCTCGGCATGCGCGAGCGGGTGACTCTGTGCGGCGGCGAGTTCACCGCCGGCCCGAGGCCCGGGCACGGCTTCGAGGTGATAGCCCACTTCCCGCTCCCCGTCGCATCGCAAGCCCGGCGCGCGCCCGCCGTGGAGCCGATTGCGGTGCGGGCGCTGCCCGGGCAGGCACGGTGAGCCTGCGCGTCGTTGTCGCCGACGATCAGGCCCTGGTCCGTGCCGGGTTCTGCGGCATCGTCGCGGCCACGCCGGGCCTGGCCGTGGTCGGCGAGGCCGGCACCGGCACGGACGCGGTCGAGGTGACCCGGCGGACCAGGCCCGATGTCGTGCTCATGGACGTGCGGATGCCCGACCTTGACGGCATCGAGGCGACCAGGCAGATCACCGGCTCACCGGGCCTGGCCTCCCGCGTGCTCATTCTGACCACGTTCGACCTCGACGAATACGTCTACTCGGCGCTGCACGCGGGCGCCAGCGGCTTCCTGCTCAAGAGCACACAGCCCGCCGAGCTGGTCAACGCGATCCGGGTCGTCGCGGCCGGCGACGCCCTGCTCGCACCAAGCGTCACCCGGCGGCTGGTGGAGGAGTTCACCCGCCGCCCCGTCCCCCGGCCGGCCGCCCCCGAGCCGCCGCCCGCCCGGGTGCCCGCGGTCCGGCTGGACGCGATCACCGGGCGCGAGCGCGAGGTACTCGCGCTGATCGCCACCGGCCTGTCCAACTCCGAGATCGCCACCAAGCTGTCCATCAGCGAGGCCACCGCCAAGACCCACGTCGGGCACCTGCTGACCAAGCTGAACGCCCGCGACCGGGTGCACCTGGTGATCCTCGCCTTCCAGGCCGGCCTGGTGCAGTGCTAGCCCAGGGGGGCGACCCCCTGGAACCCCCGCTGGCCTGCGGCCTCTGCGACTCCGTCGCGGGGGCCTAGGCCCTGCCGGCTGGGGTCAGTGACTCCGCCCGGAGCCCCGGCGCCTACCGGCCGGCCGCGTAGCCCTGCATGCCGCGGGCGTTCGCCGCCGCGTACAGCATGCCGTCGTCCCTGGCGACCGCGCTGACCCGGCCGAGTGACCAGGGCGCCGCCACGGTCACCTCGTGCCCCCGGGCCCGCAGTCCCTCGATCACCTCCGGCCCGGCCCGGTCCTCCACGTCCACCGCAGCCGGGAAGGACTCCCTGGGCCAGAACGACGAGGGAAAGTGCGTGGTGTGGAAGGCCGGGGCGTCGATGGCCTCCTGCAGGTTCATGCCGAACCGCACGTGGTTGAGGAAGAACGACAGCGACCACTGGTCCTGCTGGTCCCCCCCGGGAGTGCCGAACGCCAGGTACGGCTCGCCGCCGCGCAGCGCCAGGCCGGGCGACAGGGTGGTCCGCGGGCGCTTCCCCGGCGCCAGGCTGTTCGGCAGGCCCGGGGTAAGGGTGAACATCTGCGCCCTGGTGCCAAGGCAGAACCCGAGCCCGGGGATCACCGGCGAACTGTGCAGCCACCCGCCGCTCGGGGTTGCCGCCACCATGTTGCCGAACCGGTCGGCGACATCGATGTGGCACGTGTCGCCGCTGTGCGCCAGCGTGGGCTCGCCCGCCCAGGCGCCCACGACCGCGCCCGGCCGCGGCGCCGTGGCGAAGCCGGGCAGCATGGGCTGCCGCCCGCCGGGACTGCCCGGGCGCAGGTCACCGGACGCGGTCTGGCCCACCAGCGCGCGGCGCTGCGCCGCGTACTGCGGCGACAGCAGGTCCGCCAGCGGCACGTCGGTGAAATCCGGGTCGCCGTACCAGGCCTCCCGGTCGGCGAACGCCAGCTTCGCGCACTCCACGACGGTGTGGATGTGATCCACGCCGCCGGGTGTTATCTCACCGAGCCCGGTCCCGGCCAGCAGCTGCAACTGCTGCAGGAACACCGGGCCCTGCCCCCAGGGGCCGGTCTTGCACACGGTCAGCCCGGCGAAGCCGGCGCTGGCCGGCGCTTCCGTGGTGGCCCGCCAGGCGGCCAGGTCCCCGGCGGCCAGCAGGCCGGCGTGCCGGCCGCCGGTGCCGTCCATCACCTGCGCGTGCGCCAGGTAGCCGCCGATCGCCTCTGCCACGAACCCTTCGTAGAAGGCCCGTCGCGCCGCTTCGATCTGGGCTTCTCTGCCGCTTCCCGCCGCTTCGGCCTCGTCGAGGACCCGCTGGTAGGTGCCGGCGAGGGCGGTATTTGCAAAACGAGAGCCCGGGGCTGGCACGCCCCCGGACAGGTAGACCTCCGCCGAGCTTGGCCAGTGCTCGGTGAACACGCCGGCCATCGACCCGATCGCGGAACTGACCCCGGGCGCCACGGGGTAGCCATCCCTGGCATAGCCGATGGCATACCGGATGACCTCACCCAGCGGGAGGCTGCCGTGCGCGGCGAGCAACAGCATCCAGGTGCCGAACGCGGCCGGCACGCACGCGGCCAGAAGCCCGTTCCCCGGAACCAGGTCCAGGCCGAGTTCCCCGAACGCCTCGATGGTGGCGGCGCCGGGCGCGGGGCCCTGTCCGTTCAGCACAAATACCTCGCCGTCGCGAGCGTCGAAGCCGATCACCGGCACTTCGCCCGCGGGCCCGCACATGTGCGGCTCGACCACCTGCAACACCAGGCCGGTTGCCACCGCGGCGTCGAAGGCGTTGCCGCCCTGCTCCAGCACCGCCATGCCGGCCGCAGACGCGAGCCAGTGGGTCGAAGCCACCATGCCGAACGTGCCCGCGAGCTGCGGCCTGGTGGTGAACGTGGCGCCCTGCGGCATCATCTGCATCCCGCCTTCCTGCCGACGCTTCCATCTGACCATGAGGTGCTAGCCCGGGGGGACGACCCCCCTGGAACCCCCCGCTGGCCTACGGCCCGGTTCCGTCGTCACCGGGCCGGGGCCCTGCCAGCCCGGGGCCGGCAACGCGCTTGCCGTGGCGGCGCCACCGCCGGGCCGGGCACGATAGCGTCGGGTCCCATGAACGATCTGGCTCCGCGGCTGCGCGCGGTGTGCGACCTCGACCTGGCCGAGGCCCGTGAGTACAGCGGGCGTCACGAGTACGACGGCACGATCCAGGACCTGTCCCCCGACGGGGTGCGCAAGAGCCTGGCCGCGCTGGCCGAGGCGGCAAGTTCCGGCACGGCACTGGAGGACCCGCACGACGAGGCCCACCTGGCCACGTTCGAGGATCGTGCCCGCGTCGTGTATGGCGAGCTTGAGCTGTACCGGCGCAACCCGCTGATCCACCTCGGCGGGCTTGACCTGGCCTGCTACGACAGGGATTACGCCCCGCAGGAGGATCGCGACCGCGCCCGGCTGGCGCAGCTTGCCGCCTGGCCGCAGGCGGTCGACGCCGCGGTGACCGCCCTTGACCAGGTCAGCGCCCCGGTCGCCACCGCGCTGGCCAGCGGGATCGAGGGCCTGGCCGGTGGCATCCCGGCCGGTGCCCCCGCCGAGCTGGTCGCCGCCGCGCGCGCGGCGCACGCCCGGCTGGTCGCCCACGTGCAGCAGGCCGCCGCGGCCGGGGATCCCGACGCCGCACTCGGCGGCCCGGCGCTGTCGGCGCTGATGACAAGCTCCGAGCGGATTGAGGTGGACCTGGGCAAGCTGGCCGCGGACGCCGACGCCGAGCGGGACCGGCTGGCCGCGCGGCTCGCCGAGAGCTGCGCCCGGATCGATCCCGGCAGGCCAGCCCTGACGGTGGCCCGCGAACTGGTCCGCGACCACCCGGGGCCCGACGGGGTGCTTGACGCCGCGCGGCACTGGACGGAGCAGGCGATCGCGTTCACCAGGGAGCGCGACCTGGTGCCCTACCACGACGGGGAGTGCCTGGTCGGGCTGGCACCGGAATCGCGGCGCTGGGCCATGGCGATGATGTCGCCCGCGGCGCCGGGCGAGCCCGAGGGGCCGTCCTGGTACTACATCACCCCGCCGGACGCGTCCTGGCCGCAGCAGGAGCAGGAGGAGTGGCTGGAGGTCTTCAGCGCGACCACCCTGCCCGGGATCACCGTGCACGAGGTCGCGCCGGGGCACTTCTCCCACGGCCGGGCGCTGCGGCACGCGCCCACCGACGTGCGGCGGACGCTGCACTCGGCCGCGTTCATCGAGGGCTGGGCCCACTACGCAGAGGAACTGTGTGTCGAGGAGGGCTTCGCCGCCGGCGACCCGCGCTTCGAGATCGGTGTATGGCTGGAAGCGCTGGTCCGGATCACCCGCCTGGCCTGCGCGATCGGGGTGCACTCGGCAGGTATGACGGTCGAGGAGGGCGCCGCCAGGTTCGAGGCGGACACGCACCTGGCCGGGCCCGCCGCGCTGTCCGAGGCGCGCCGCGCCACGTTCGACCCGACCTACGGCCGGTACACCTGGGGCAAGCTGGAGATCCTGAAGCTGCGGGACGAGGCACGCCAGGCGTGGGGCGCTGGCTTCACGCTGAACCGGTTCCACGCCAGCCTGCTCAGCCTCGGCTCACCGCCGCTCGGCCTGATGGGCACCGCCATCGTCCGCGGCTGACCCGGGCTCGCCGCGCGTCCACTCCGCCCGGCAGCCTCGCCCCCGCGGCCAGGCCACGCTGCGCCAACCGCACCGGCGGGCCCGACTGCCCCGCACCCTTATTCCGGCCGTCGGCTCGCATCATCACCACTTTCACGCCCAGATCCCACCGTTATCCCCTTGCCTAAGGCGCTCGCGCGGACAATACTCTTGCCTATGTCAAATATTTCTTTGACTTCGTCAACGGATTCGAACGGGGCAGGGGCACCGGAGGCGGGCGTGCCGGTGGCCGACGGCGACGTCGCGGCGGTGCGCGAGTTCAACCGCTTCTACACCGGCGTGCTCGGGCTGCTCAGGGAGGGGCTGCTCGACACCCCGTACTCGCTGACCGAGGCCAGGATCATCTTCGAACTGGCACGCCAGGACGAGGCGGAGGTCGCGGAGATGCGCCGCTGGCTGGACCTCGACGCCGGGTACCTGAGCCGGATCCTGGCCAGGTTCGAGGCGGACGGGCTTGTGCGCAGGTCGCGCTCCCCCGGCGATGGCCGGCGCCAGGTCATCGCCCTGACCCAGACCGGCCGGGCCGTGTTCGGCAGGCTCGACGCGCTGTCCAATGAGCAGATCCGCGGGCTGCTCGCGCCGATCCCGGCCGGCCGCCGGTCCCGGCTGACCGCGGCGATGGCCGGCATCAGGGAGATCCTGGCGGGCACCCCGGCGGCCGGCACCGTCGTGCTCCGCCCGCCCGTTCCCGGTGACCTCGGCTGGGTGGTGCAGCGCAACGGCGCCCTGTACGCGGCAGAGTACGGCTGGGACGAGACGTACGAGGCCCTGGTCGCGCGGATCGTCGCAGACTACGCGGCCCGGGCGGATCGCAGGGGCGAGGCGGCCTGGATCGCCGAGGTGGCCGGGGAGCGGGCCGGCTGCGTGTTCTGCATGCGCAAGGACGAGCGGACCGCGCAACTGCGCCTGCTGCTTGTGGAGCCGTCCGCGCGCGGGCTGGGCATCGGCGGGCGCCTGGTCGACGAGTGCCTGGCCTTCGCCCGACGGGCGGGGTACCGGGAGGTCGTGCTGTGGACCAACGACGTGCTGGACGCCGCCCGGCGGATCTACCAGCGGGCCGGGTTCGAGCTGACCGCCTCGCAGCCACATCACAGCTTCGGCCACGACCTGGTGGGCCAGGACTGGCGCCTCGCGCTGAAGTGACCTGCGGTCACTCCGACGGCGTGCCGGGCACCACGATGCCGGTCTCGTAGGCCAGGATCACCGCCTGCACCCGGTCCCGCAGGCCAAGCTTGGCCAGCAGGTTGCCGACGTGGGTCTTGACGGTCGCCTCGCTCACGAACAGTACCGAGGCGATCTCGGCGTTGCTGCGGCCCCTGGCGAGCAACAGCAGCACGTCCCGCTCCCTGGCGGTCAGCGAGGCAAGCTGGGACGGCGACGGCGAGGTCTCCGGCGGCCTGCGGGCGAACGCCTCGATGAGGCGGCGGGTCACCGACGGGGCGAGCAGCGCATCCCCCGCGGCGGCGGCCCGGACCGCCGCGATGAGGTCGTGCCGCGGCGAATCCTTGAGCAGGAATCCGCTGGCGCCGGCCCGCAGTGCCTCATAGACGTAGTCGTCGAGGTCGAACGTGGTGAGCATGACCACCTTGGGCGGGGTGGCGGGGCCGGAACTAGCAGAGCGTGGGGTGGCGGGGCCAGAACTAGCAGAGTGCGGGGTGGCGGGGCCGCGGGTGATCACCCGGGTTGCCTCCAGGCCGTCCATCCCCGGCATCCGGATGTCCATCAGCACCACGTCGGGCGCGTGCGCCGCGACCTGGGACACCGCCGCCTCGCCGTTGGCGGCCTCGCCCACCACGGTGATGCCGTCCGCGGCGTCGAGGATGACGCAGAACCCCAGCCGTACCAGTTCCTGGTCGTCGACCACCAGCACCCGGATCGGGGCCGGTTCGGCGGCGGCGGTCATAGTGCCGGCAGCCGGGCGGTGACGGAGAAGCCGCCGGACTGGGTCGGCCCCACGGTGAGGTTCCCGCCGCAGGAGGCGACCCGTTCGGCGATCCCGGCCAGGCCCAGGCCGGACCCCGCGACCAGGCTGCCCGGCCTGACCGCGGCGCTGCCATTGCCGTTGCGGCGCGACGGGTCGCGCACTGGCCCGTCCCGGTGCGGCCCGGAGTCGGCGACGCTGACGGTGATGTAGCCGGGCTCGTAGGACAGCGTGACGACCGCCCGGTCCGCCCGGGCGTGCCGGATCGTGTTGGTCAGCGCCTCCTGCACGATCCGGTAGGCGGTCAGGTCCACTCCGGGGGCGAGCGGGCCCGGCGTGCCGACGACCTCGAAGTCCACCGGCAGCCCGGCGCCGCGCACCTGGTCGAGCACGCCGCCGATCTCGCCGAGCGACGCCGACGGCGCGGTCTCCAGGCGCTCGGAGGGGCCGCGCAGCACGCCGAGCAGCCTGCGCAGTTCGGTCAGGGCCAGGCGCGCGGTGTCGCCGATGATCTCCACGGACCGGCGGGCCTGCGCGGGCTTGTCCGGCAGCAGCGAGGTCGCCGCCTCGGCCTGCACCGCCATCAGGCTGACATGGTGCGCCACCACGTCGTGCAGTTCCCGGGCGATCCTGGCGCGCTCGGCCGCCGCCTCCCTGGTGGCATGCCGATCCAGTTCGGCCTCGGCGTGCTCGGCGCGGCTCTGCGCCGCGGCCAGGGTCGCCCGCTGGGTGCGGTGCAGCACGCCGGCCGCCCACGCCGTGCCGAAGATCATCACCTGGAAGATGGCGTCGTAGGGCTCTTCATGCCCGGCCGAGCTCAGCGAGATCGTGATGCCCGCGGCCACGGCGGCGATCGTGATCCAGCGCCAGACCGGGCCACGGCGGTCGATCACGGTGTAGAACGCGATGGCCGGGCCCAGCGGCAGCGGCGCGAACCCGAACCCCATCTTGTCGTAGACGACCCGCGCCGTGCCGATGGCGATCATGGTCCCGATGACCCTTGACCGGCGCCAGGCCAGCGGGATGCCCTGCGCGGCGACCAGCACGAGGGCCAGCCACAGCGGATCCAGCTGTGCCCGGTAGGGCAGCAGCGAGACCACGTTCACGGCGGCGAGTGCGACCCCGAGGCCAGCGTCTTGGATCCATTCCTGGCGCCGCTGCGGCAGCGCGGCAACCCGCGCCACCAATCGCTGCGGGAACCCGGTCACCCGCGCTGCCAGCCTTGCCACGTCCTGATCGTACGGCGCGGCCGGGGGCTCGCGGATCGCCCGCACGGCGGAGGCGCCCGGTCAGCCGCGCGGTGGAACTTCGGGCACGGCTATCGTGGACCCATCCCCAGAAACGAGGCAGCACGGATGCGATATGCGCGGCGCCGGGCAAGGCCCCCGCGACGAAGTCGCAGGGGCCGCAGGCCATCGGGGGGTTCCGGGGGGTCGCTCCCCCGGGCCAATACTTGGAGCCTTGCCGTGCTGGCCGGGCGCACCGCGGCGACGGCCGCCCTGGTGGCTGGCCTGGGCACGGCGGCGGGCTGCGCCACCCAGGCGGGCGCGAGCCCGTCGATCCAGGTCACCAACGCCTACGTGCCGGTCCCGTCGGCCAGCGATATCACCGTCGCGTACGTGGTGATCCGCAACAACGGGAACGCGGACCGACTGGTGGCCGTGCACACCAGCGTCGGCGGCCGGGTGCTGTTCCGCACGGCACACGGCCCGGGCGCCTCGGTCATGAGCACGATCCCGTCGGTGCGCATCCCCGGGCACGCCACCCTGGCCATGCGGCCGAACGGCGTCCACATGGTGATCAGCGGCGCCAGGCCGATGCGCGGCGGCAAGGACATCACCCTGACGCTGGAGTTCGCCCACGGCGGGCCGGTGTCCGTGGTGGCCACGGTCACCGACCCGCAGAGCGGCGGCAGCAACTACTTCCTCAATTGACCGGCCACGAGGCCGTGACGCGCGTGGCTGGGTCGCGTACGGTGTCGTCTCGTGCCGTACTCTGTTCGCTCTGGCCCCGCCACCCCGCACTCTGCTGACACTGGCCCCGCCACCCCTCCCTATCACCAGCCTGGTGTCGTCCTCACCGACCATGTCTTTTCCGTGCCGCTTGACCACGACGCCCCCGGCGGGGAGCGGATCGAGGTGTTCGCCCGCGAGGTGGTGGCCGCCGGCAAGGCCGGGGCGGACCTGCCCCGGCTGCTGTTCCTGCAGGGCGGGCCCGGGTTCGGCGGCCCGAGGCTGTCCGGCCGGGCATCCTGGCTGGACACCGCGCTTGACAGCTACCGGGTGCTGCTGCTCGACCAGCGCGGCACCGGGCGGTCCACCCCGGTCACCCGGCACAGCCTCGCCGCCCGGGGCAGCGCGGCCGATCAGGCCAGGTACCTGTCCCTGTTCCGGGCCGACGCGATCGTCGCCGACGCGGAGTTCATCCGGCGCGAACTTGGCGGCGCGCCGTGGAGCGTGCTCGGTCAGAGCTTCGGCGGCTTCTGCACGGTGACCTACCTGTCCAAGGCGCCAGAGGGGCTCAGGGAGGCGTTCATCACCGGTGGCCTGCCCGGCCTGGCGGCGACCGCGGACGACGTCTACCGGACGACCTACCCGAAGGTCGCGGCGAAGGCGCTGGCGCACTACGACCGTTACCCCGGCGACGTGGAGCAGGCCAGGCGGGTGGCCTGCAACCTGGCCGGCACGCAGGTGCTGCTCCCGGACGGCTCCCCGCTCACCGTGATGGCCTTCCAGGCCGTGGGCGGCATGCTCGGCCAGAGCACCGGCAGTGACGAACTGCACTACCTGCTGGAGGGCGCCTTCGAAGGCGGCCGGCTCGGCGACGCGTTCCTGCACGACGTGTACGGCCGCCTGTCGTTCGCCACCGGGCCGCTGTACGCGGCGCTGCACGAACCGTGTTACGCGCAGGGCGCCGCGACCCGGTGGTCGGCGCAGCGGATCCGGGCGGAGTTCCCCGGCTTCGACCCCGGCCCCGCCCTGGAGGGCTCCGAACCGCTGCTGTTCACCGGCGAGATGATCTACCCCTGGATGTTCGAGCAGGATCCGGTGCTCTGCCCGATCCGGGAGGCCGCCGGCCTGGTCGCCGAGTACGCGGACTGGCCCCCGCTCTACGACGCGGCGCGGCTGGCCGTCAACGAGGTACCGGTCGCCGCCGCGATCTACTTCGACGACATGTACGTGCCGCAGGAACTGTCGGTGCCCACCGCGGAGGCGATCCGCGGCCTGCGCGCCTGGGTCACCAACGAGTACGAGCATGACGGGCTGCGGGTGAGCAACGGCGCGGTACTGCGCAGGCTCATCGGCCTGGCCCAGGGCCTGGCCTGACCCCGGCCGCCGCTCTCCTGGGCCACCGCGGGCGGGCCCACGGTCCGTCGGCCGGCGGCCTTCTCCAGGCCCCCGTGGGCCTACGCTCCTCTCCTCGGCCGCGTTGCCGCGGTCGCTCGTATTGCAAAATATAGTTGCGGTCAAGCAAGTAATCCTGGGTAGGGTTAGGACACGTGCGGGATCGTGACAAGCAGAGGCAGGCCGGCGGCCCAGGTCAGGCAGGCGGGAACGGGCTAGCCGCACTCGCGGAGACCGGGCATCGCCCGGGCGGCCGGTACAAGTGGGTCGCGCTGTCCAACACCACCCTCAGCATGACGATGGCCACCATCGACGCCTCGATCGTGATCATCTCGCTCCCGGCGATCTTCCGCGGCATCGGCCTCGATCCCCTCGACCCGCACAACGTGAGCTACCTGCTCTGGATGATCATGGGGTACCTGCTGGTCACCGCGGTGCTGGTGGTCAGCCTGGGGCGGCTGGGCGACATGTACGGCCGGGTGCGCATCTACAACCTCGGCTTCGTGGTGTTCACGCTGGCCTCGATCGCGCTTTCGCTGGACCCGTACACCGGCTCCGCTGGCGCGCTGTGGCTCATCGGCTTCCGCATGGTGCAGGCGTTCGGCGGGTCGATGCTGATGGCCAACTCGGCCGCGATCCTCACCGACGCGTTCCCGGCCACGCAGCGAGGCATGGCGCTGGGCATCAACCAGATCGCCGGGATCTCCGGCCAGTTCGTCGGGCTGCTGCTCGGCGGGCTGCTCGCCGCGGTGGACTGGCGTCTGGTGTTCTGGGTGAACGTGCCGATCGGCGTATTCGGCACGGCGTGGTCCTACCGCAGCCTGCGGGAGATCTCCACGACCAGGCGGGCGAAGATCGACTGGCCGGGCAACATCACCTTCGCGCTGGGCGCCGGGATACTGCTCATGTCGATCACCTACGGGATCCAGCCGCACGGCGGGCACCCGACCGGGTGGACCAACCCATGGGCGCTGGGCGGCCTCGTGTTC